>TARA_R110000751_G_scaffold169119_1_pt1 | contig 387229 bp, 370 predicted proteins | sample TARA_R110000751 | Tara Oceans TARA_R110000751 (sample SAMEA4398001) | marine metagenome | biome: Polar Biome; feature: [MES] marine water layer (ENVO:01000295) within the mesopelagic zone...; material: water (ENVO:00002006), including particulate matter (ENVO:01000060) such... | reverse complement strand
ATAAACAGCCCCACTTTGCACATAACTTTCCTTGATGCGTTCAAGTGTAGTGGCATAGTTAATTTGGCCACCTATTAAGAGATGTTATGATCGATTTCATAGCAGCATTAGGTGCCAATATGACAAAGAAAACACGTAAGACATTTAGTCCAGAATTTAGGTTGGAAACTGCGCAATTGGTGGTTGACCAAAACTACACTCAAGACGACGCTGCAAAAGCTATGGGGGTAGGAAAATCCACCATCAGTAAATGGGTTAAACAGTTACATGAAGAGCGAGCAGGTAAAACACCTAAAGCCATGCCGATGACGCCAGAGCAGCTAGAAATACGTGAACTTAAAAAGCGTATTGAACGGATTAAATTAGAAAAGGAAATATTAAAAAAGGCTACGGCTCTGTTGATGTCCGACTCCCTGAACAACTCTCGTTAATCGAGAAACTCAATCAGAGCCAGCCTAAACGTTATCCTGTTACGTTGTTATGTGAGGTGTTTGACGTACACCGCAGTACCTATAAATATTGGTTAGCACGAGACGATGACATTTGCCCAGAACAAGTACGTTTAATCAGTGAAATTAGGTTGGCGCATAATGCCAGTAACGGCTCCGCTGGGGCTAGAACGATTGCCGATATTGTCACTCAGCGAGGGACCGCTCTAAGCCGCTATCGTGCAGGTAGACTCATGAAGCAACTTGATTTAGTCAGTTGCCAACTACTTAAACATGCATACAAAAAGGGAACGAAAGAGCATGTAGAGATACCTAATTTACTTGATAGGCAATTCGCAGTGGTTGAGCCTAACCAAGTGTGGTGTGGCGATGTCACTTTTATTTGGACAGGAAATCGTTGGGCATACTTAGCAGTTGTAATGGACTTGTTTGCTAGGAAACCTGTGGGCTGGGCGATGTCATTCTCGCCGGACAGCCAGTTGACTATGAAGGCACTCACAATGGCATTTGAACGACGAGGTAAGCCTAAAGGGGTGATGTTCCATAGTGACCAAGGAAGTCACTACACAAGCAGAAAATTTAGGCAATTGATTTGGCGCTACCAGTTAACGCAAAGTATGAGTTGTAGAGGAAATTGTTGGGATAATAGTCCAATGGAGCGTTTTTTTAGAAGTTTAAAAACGGAATGGATGCCGACAACAGGATATCGAGATTTTACCGAAGCCAAACAAAAAATAACGGATTACATTATTGGCTATTACAGCCAGGCTAGGCCACATCAATATAATGGTGGTTTAAGCCCAAACGAGTCAGAACGAAGGTACTGGCTTTACTATAAAACCGTGGTCAATATTACTTGACCACTACATAACGACTGTCCGCAAAAATATGACGGCAAAAGCAATGTCATTATGGGATAGAGCGATGTTATCGAAACGGTTTATTATTGAGACGATAAACGACCAATTAAAGAACATATCCTTCATCGAACATTCTCGTCATCGCAGTATTAATGATTTTACGTTTAATTTAATAGCTGGATTGGAGGCTTATTACCTTAAATTAAATAAGCCATTGTAGATTCAAGTGATTATAGCAACACTCTTTTCAATCATGTCTGATGGAGTTTTAAATTTCAATGTCTTCCGTGGTCTTTGATTTAGCTGAGTCGCTACCTCTTTTGTGAATGGGCTGATAAATCTGTCTTTTTGGGGAAGTACTGCCGAATAAGGCTGTTTGTATTCTCATTGGTGCCTCTCTGTCAAGGGCATTGTGGATCACAAAAGTAAACGGGTAAGCCAATTTCTTTCGTTAAATCAGCATGTTTTGCTAATTCCATTCCTCTGTCCCAGGTTAAGGATTTACGATATCCGACTGGCATCTTTACCTGCTAGCTTCAATATAATCGTATATCGAGATTTTCTATCAACGAGCGTGGCAATATGGGTGTTGCTAGAGCCTGAGCCTAAATCTCCCTCCCAATATCCAAATAACTTTCGATTATCGATGTTTTTTGAGCGCTCATGGATAGATACACCGTTAACAATATTGATAAAGCCTCTCGCCACTTCTTGAATGGAATTGGCTGTGGCGCATTGGGTGCTTTCTACGGGGATATTCAGTAAATGAATGATGAATAATATTTTTTGACCTGACGTATAAATACTTATAAATCGTCTCATGCGAGACGTACATGCTCTTCCGTCTTGAATATTCGGCCCTTAACCAGCCGGATATTTGCTCTGGTGACTATAACAACGCTAGCTTATCAATGACCAATCTCTTGAGTTCAACGTTAACTTATAGTGCGCCTAACTTTGGACGTTTTGCCATTATTAATGAGCGTTGGTCTGCATCGACTGCCTTGTAATAGCGACGTCCTCTATTGCGTGCAACTTCTCTATATATGGTTGATGGTGACCGTTCAAGCTGACGAGCTATCGCACGAATACTCATTTTTTCGGAAAGTGAAACACGGATTTCTTGCCGTTCCTCTAGTGTTTGATGTTCCTGCTTCTAGCCTTAGGTTTAATCCCGCCAGTTTCCCGAAGAACCGTAAAAATTGAGTCAGGTTTCGCCTCAACGACGCGACCAATATCACTGAAGCCTGTTCCTTGCTTCCACAAATCAAAAACAAGATTTATCTCTTCTAGGGTAAATGTCCTCATGCAAATCAGTATTTTAGTATAACTGTTGCTTTGTTCACTTGAATCTACAATCTCTTAATTTAATTGGTGAGGAGAGAAATGCGATAATTGTTGCTTAAACCGAAATCAGGTTAATTAAATTGATAGCGACAACGAATTTTTAATCTGACATTGTATTTACCTCGAAGTCGAACCGTCATAAGTTAGACGGTTCTTCAGTAATTACATTACAGCATACTTCTAGTGCTCAATAACATCACTGGCCGTCAAGACTTGATATTGCTCAGCTGATAAATCTGGTAATTTCTGCAGGAAAGCCACCATCGCCCAAATACGTTGATCATCATGAGTTGCCCCCCAAGCAGGCATGCCAGAGGCCTTTATACCATGTTTGATGACCCAAAATTGTCGGCGGGCTTGTTGTTGCGCATCGTCATCTTGATGTTTGTCGCCATGATCACGTTCCGACAAATTTGGAGGCGTCGGATATAAGCCGATACTCATGTCACTTTGCTTTTTTCCTGGCTTCAAGTGGCACCCAGAACACATGTCTTTGTAGTCAGGTCCTCCCGCCAATAAAAGCTCTGCGGACTCCAGGGGAGGAACCTTGATCTCGGAAGATGACCGATCAATGGAATTATCGCGCAAGTTCTCTAATAGCCAGTATTCAACATCACTGTGGGCGACATCAGCACCGATAGGGTAAATACCAGAATAGACAAAACCTCCCACACCAATCACAGCGAGAAAAATAATTGTCACAAAAGCATAGATAAATTTCATGAGTAACTCTCCGTTTTGATTAGTACGTTTTAATGCTGGTCATGGTGACTATCTTCTCTCTCCATGCCTTCCATCTCTTGACCTGATTCTTTGCCATCATCCATTTTGTGACATTTTTTCATCATTGCAATTGTAACAGGATCGTTTTTGTCTAATTTTCCCTGTTCTATATCCTGCATTATCTCGCAATTTGGCGCTTCTTTTTCTTTTGAATGTTCTTTCGGATCATGGGCATAACCACCTACAGAATAGGCAGCCGAAATAACAACTAGTGTCGTAAGAATTTTATTCATCTTCATGGTTTTTCCTAATCTATATTGTTTAAAATACAAGAATGTCTATATCAAGACACATATTTTGTATTGAACTCAGAGCTTTATTTCTTCACATAAAATTTTATTTTTAAACGTATTTCTCGTTTAGTATATCTCCACTTACGCTGGCACTAATGACTGCGGAGATTTATAACATATTTACAATCTTTGACTCAGTTAGCTGATATATGTAGTTTAGGTTATTAGTTCTGATCCTATCATTACGAAAATATTACAAGAACGTAATGTTGTGGACCAATTAAGCTCCTATCACACACTTGCCGAATGTAAGAAAGTGTAATTATACAACTAAAAATTAATTTAACCTTTAACCTGACCGTTCAGTTGACAATATTACCTTAGCCTTCCGCATAATTAAAAAGACTGTCATAAGTCAGAAAATAAAAGGTTATGCTTTGGTAGAATTAAAAATTACCATGAAATCAAAAACCTTGTCCATTCAATGGAGGCGTTGTTGATCAAATCATTGCTGGAGGCGCAACTGTCCCAAGGGGTTAACGTATTTAAGCAGTTTGCTCCCGAATCGGCATATCCAGTCTTATGACTTTGTTCATCGCTTTTACACCAGCCAACGCTTCGCCTACTTGGGCATTGTAGTCTCGCAGACTGAGTTTCGGGCAAATCAGTTGCTTATATCGATACATGGCTGTCTCTGACAATGATCTAAGATGATAGCCATTTTCTTGTTTTCACTGCGCCAATTTTCCCTCGGTAATCCCCCATTTATAACCGAAGTTAAAAATAGAGGCTTATATTACTAACGCCAATTTCTGTTTTGGTGTCATGCCGCCCAGTCCCATATTGGGTCGTTCATAGTTGTATGTCCACAACCAATTGGTCGCTTGTTGCTGTACTTCTTCAATGCTTTCAAACAAGTATTGTCCCAGCCAATCATGTCGAACGGTACAATTAAAACGTTTGACATAAGCATTTTGCTGAGGATTACCAGGTTGAATGAAAATGAGTTCAATGTCATTTTTCTCGGCCCAATTCGCGAGCGTGTGGCTGATATATTCCGGCCCATTGTCCCTGCGAATTTGTTTGGGTTTCCCTCGCCATTCAATGATTTGGTCAAGTGAACGTTTGACCCGCTCGGCGGGTAACGATAAGTCCACGTCAATGGTCAGGCCTTCCCGATTGAAATCATCAATCATATTAAATAAATGGTAGCTTCTGCCATCACTCAATTGGTCATACATAAAATCCATCGACCAGACTTCATTTTTGGCATCAGGCACGGCCAGAGCCGCTGATTTTTCACCACCAAGCGTTTCTTGGGCTTGATACGCAAGTTCAACTCCAGCTCCCGGTAAATACGGTATACACGCTTGTGGTTCCACTTGTGACCTTTCACATTGCGCAAGAACAAGAAGCATAAACCAAAGCCCCAATTACGCTGATTGTTTGTCGGTCTGATCAGCCAGTCCGCAATAACCGCATTCTCATCATGAAGTTTGGGGGTATAGCGATAACAGGTTTCACTCAACGTAAAAATACGACACGCCAAACTGATCGTGACACCGTATTGCGTAACAGCAGCTTGAGCCATTTCTCGTCTTTGAAATGGCTTTACCACTTTTTTGCCATGGCTTCCTGAATAATTTCCGACTTGAGCCGTTCCTCCGCATACATTTTTTTGAGACGACGGTTTTCCTCTTCCAGCTCCTTCATCCTGGCCATGAGTGAAGCATCCATCCCTCCGTATTTCGCTCGCCACTTGTAGAAAGTGGCACTGCTCATGCCATGTTCACGGCATAATTCAGGCACAGGTATGCCACCTTCGGCTTGATTAAGGATCGCCAATATTTGGCTGTCAGTATATTTAGATATTTTCATGCAGAATCTCCTGCGTAAAGTTTACGAGAATTTTCTACTTTTGACTTCAGCTATTTTTTGGGGGGATTCCCCCTCCTTTAAGGCTGTTACGGCCTTGTTGCGTGGATGATTATCCTCCCAGAGTCCAGCGTTACTTCTTGATGAAACGGTCACTTTGCATCCTTTGCGCTGAAGCAGCGAATGACAAGCCCTCGTGTCATATGCATCATCTGCTGAAACTTGCCTTATGCCTCTTCTCAACGAGTTGAGTAAGGTCGGCAACACTTCGTTGTCCGCCACGCTTACAACAGATAAAGCTCCAGCCATGATTTCACGGGTATTGGGATCTACCGCAAGGTGTAGTTTGCGCCAAACACGGCGTTTTTCCTTCCCGTGTTTTCGCATTTTCAATTCACCTTCACCGTAGACTTTGAGGCCTGTTGAATCAATGACGACATGTGAAACTGGACCTCGACTCGTTGCTCGATAGTGGATATCAATTGTTTTAGCTCGTTTGCTAAGACAACTGTAACTCGGACTGGTCAACGGGACATTCGCCAACTTGAAAACGGAGTTCGTGAAGCCTTCTAGCGCACGCAAAGACAAGTTGAATACACCTTTAACTACCAGTGCCGTTTCAATTGCAACATCGGAGAAGACAAAGCCACGACCACGGCGTCCATGATGTTCAGTGCAACACCAAGATTTGATGGTTTGCTCATCAATCCAGAACGTCAAAGACCCTCGGTTAAGTAATGCTTTGTTGTAGCGTAACCAATTGGTGATTTTACGCGTGGATTTGCCCATTGTGCTGCTTGCCCAGAATAAGATTCGTAGATCTGATCACGCTAAGCTAAAAAGGTTCATTCGATTTAGGAAACAACTCATATTTCTATTGATATGTTATGAAACGCATCACTGGAACCTACAACATAGGGTTGAATTACAATCAAGGAGCGCCCAGTAAATTTAACATTCAGCGGAGGTCTGAAAAAGGAGACATCAAGAATATATTGCTTTCGGCTGGCTAGTCAAAGTCTGTTGGCGAGCAACCCATAAAATTAATGGAGGCAAAATCAACCACTGTAACATGGGTAACATTCCAGTACCTAAGATGGGAAGTTCCGGCATTATTGACGCGTATTCCCAGCGATCCCAAATCTCAGTTGCCAACCATTCCATGAAAATAGTGACAACGACTCCTGAGGCTAGATATGTAACCGTTGAGGAAATAGGCAACGTATATATCCAACCTCTAGAACGAGCGATTGCTGCGCCACTCCAAAAAGCCAACACACTAATCACACCATCACCTAAGCTCGCTTGCGTACATGTGCGCACGACGCTCATGTGATCTAGGCTGTTGAATCCAACATAGTAAGGCATTTGCCACATTTCCCAAACAAAATTGAAGAGAAAAGAAACGAGTAATAAGTTTATCTCTGGATTGTGTATCGTACGCAGCAACCAAACCTGTTTTTTCAACTGATTCTCCCGATATACTTATTCTGTACTTAGAAAAAAAAAATGTGAACTCGGTATTAAACAACAAATCCTCAGAATAGATTTAAACACGTTGGCGTTTGCAAAATATTGGCTAATATCTATTCAATTTTATTTGAACACAAACCTTTGCTCGCGGCGGAAAATTAAAAGATGCAAGGTAATCTTCTATATCTGAAACTGTCGGAACGGTAAGAATATATCCACGATTAATTACGTAAATATTTAATAAGGGCAATACCACTTAAAACCAAAATAACCACTACCAGCAAACAAACTAAGATCATCCCTACCATCATTCCCATACCCATTGATTCCATCATATTTATATCCCCCTAACTTGTAATTTTAATATCTTAAGCAAAGTTCACGCCAGCCATTCGAGAAAGTTTGAGCCAGCGGTTATGCCGAGCATATTCTTAATAACATTTAGCGATTGCTATTATGCTAGATAAGTGAAAATAGTTATCATTTCATAACAAATAGGGACTAAGTGGGTGGACTTATCGTTAATTTCATGGCCGTTAAGCACTTCTTCATATTTTCTTTGACCTGATATAAATTTATGGTCATAAATTGGAGCAGTGACTAGTATACCTTGTACATTTTTCCTATCAGAGAAAATTTATTACAAGATTTCGCTCAGATAGATACCAATCGGTATAAAAATGGTATAGGGCCCTATGACCAAAGTAGGAAAAGAGCCTGTAGTATCCTTTAATTGGGGATGTTGAATATCATTTTATATTATATGGTTGGGTGTATTTAGATATGAATATCATGGAACTCCTCCATTTACAGGTATATTAATTTAGTGGTAGTTTAGTATGTGCATGAAGCTTCAATATCAGTTTAAATAGACTAATAAGGTAACGCGTCATTTTTGTATTTAAACACTAAATTTCTTACTCTGAGTAGGTAGGGTCATTAAACGTGAGCATAAACTCCACTGGCAATGTGATTTTAAAATATATGTTGTTCGTTATCATGTTCGCTTTTAGCCATACTGTTTTAGCTTGTGTAGATTCGGAAAAAACTGATATAACAAACACAACTCAACTAGAGCAGACATTCCACAACGATAGTCATCAATTAAATCGAAATCATGAAGATTGTGATAATGAATGCTGTAACGGTTTTTGTGATTGTAAAGCTAGCTCTAGCCCATCACATTTTTTGACAGATTCAAGCAGTAGCAACTCAGTTTCCACCTCGACTTATCTAAACGAAATGTTAAAAAACAACCTTGGAATGCTATTAGTCCGATCAGTTTTTCGTCCCCCAAAAGACAGGTAATTAAGGGTCCCCTTTCCTTTCTAAAAAATTGTCAACCCGTATAGAAACCGGTAGTAAAAATGCGGTACACCGTCAATAAATAATTAAGACACCGAAGTGAGGTTCTATATGTCAATTAGCAACCAGTTTAATAGACGAAAATTTTTACAACGCGCAGCAGGTACAACTGGTAGCCTAGCGTTATTAAGTCACATGCCTGTAGCTTGGGCAAGGCCAGAAGGATATACCAATTCAAATGACAAAATATCTACTCTTGGAGATAATTTTGGTGACAGCATAGTAAATGGCGATGTGATTGATTTACATATACGTAAAGAAGTGAAAGCTATCGCAGGAGGCACGTCGAACCCAATAACAATCAACGGTAGTTCCCCTGGCCCTCTCGTGCGTCTCAAGGAAGGCCAACGAGTTATTATTAACGTGACCAATCATCTTCCAAGCAGCTCATCCATTCATTGGCATGGAATTATTTTGCCTTTCAATATGGATGGAGTACCGGGTGTTGCGTTTCCTGGCATTGCACCAAATAGTACATTTAAATACGAATTCGATGTTAAGCAAAATGGCACCTATTGGTATCACAGTCACTCTGGTCTTCAAGAGCAGTCCGGACATCTAGGACCGATCATCATCGACCCCGCTGATGGAGATATTGGTGCTGATCGTGAGCACGTTATTCTTCTTAGCGATTGGACGTTCGAAGATCCGCACACTGTTTTTCGAAACCTTAAAGTCGCAGAAGGTTATTACAATTATCAACAACGAACCATAGACGACACCATTGAAGATATAAAAAGACAAGGTTTGATAAATACAATCAAAGAACGATCGATGTGGTCGAAAATGCGGATGAGTCCCAGAGATATTCTCGACGTGACGGGGTCAACCTATACCTACTTGATGAATGGAAGAGACGCATCTACGAATTGGACTGCACTTTATAAACCAAATGAAAGTGTCAGACTACGATTGATTAATGGCTCTGCAATGACGTATTTTGATTTTCGTATCCCAGGTTTAGAAATGACCGTAGTGGCTGCTGACGGTCAACCAGTTAAACCTATCGTTGTTGATGAAATCAGAATCGCCGTCGCTGAAACTTACGACGTCATCATCAAGCCAAAGTCTAATTCGTCCTACACACTATACGCCGAAAGTATGGACAGAAGTGGTTATGTGCGGGGAACGTTGGCGACAGAATTAGGGAAAGAAGCGAATATCCCTGAATTACGTAAAATGCCTGAGCGTGGAATGGCTGCTATGGGTATGGGGGATATGACATCGAAAGACAGTATGAGCAACATGTCGTCATTGGGCGGAATGAACATGGGTGCCGATTCGTCCATGAAAGGAATGCAAAATAATGCAAATACGAACATGGAAATGCCGCATGCGGGACATAATTCCGGCACACAGAAAAGTATGGCTCCCGAAATCTTACCTATAGATAAAATATCAATAAAACATGATGAGGATGGTCACGGTGTTGGTGCGACTATGATTGCAAAAAATCCTACAAGTCGCCTCGATGAACCCGGTCTGGGTTTGGAAGATGTAGACCACAGAGTGTTATTTTACAGTGACCTAATTGGCGCAATGGAGTGGCCTGATAGCCGAAAACCGACACAAACAGTAGAACTTCACCTGACAGGGAATATGGAGCGATACATGTGGTCCTTTGATGGCGTAAAATTCAGTGAAGTAGACGGACCTGTTCACTTTAAATACGGTGAGCGGATCCGACTTATCTTAGTTAATGACTCTATGATGGATCATCCGATTCACTTACATGGAATGTGGATGGAGCTGGAAAATGGCAATTACCCTCCCCCCAGAAAGCACACAATCAGCCTTAAACCGAGTGAGAAGGTTTCTCTTCTTATTAGTGCAGATGCACCTGGAAACTGGGCATTTCATTGTCACCTCTTGTACCACATGGACGCTGGCATGTTCAGAGTGGTTTCAGTTTCTTAGGAGTACAGAGTGAAAAATTTAATCATTGCAATATGTTCGTTAGGTTTTTTAGGCTCACCTGCTAATGCCCAAGAAAGACCAAGTAATTGGCCTGAGCCTATCAAAGAATCTTATACTGGGATCATTCTTTTTGATCGTTTCGAACTTGCTCGAAATAACCAAGAGGAAAATATCGCTGTTTGGGACATGGTTGGTTGGTACGGTGGCGATATATATCGTGTTTACGTAAAAAGTGAGGGCGAGAATAAACAAGATGACGGCGAGCCAACGAACCTTGAAAGAGCCGAGGTATTAGCTAGTAAACTCATTGCCCCCTATTGGGAAATCCAAGGTGGCGTTGGTACTAGAGGAACGGTTTCAAGTGACTCGAAGATGGAGAATTATGTTGTTGTCAGCCTTTATGGTTTGGCTCCGTACCAGTTTGAAATTGATAGCTCTGTTGCTCTCAACGAGGAAGGTGATGTCAGCTTTGCAGTAGAGGCTGAATACGAAATAAGGGTGACACAAACTTCCTACTTTCAGCCTAGACTAAGTTTATCCGCTTCCTTATCCGAGTCGGAGCGATTTAACCGTCCTTCTGGACTCAATTCGTTGAGATTGGGATTGAGGTATAGATATGAATTTTCCCGTGAGTTCGCCCCTTACGTAGGAGTCTACTGGAACAGAATGTTAGGCAATAGTGCAGATAAAACCCGGCTTGAGGGTAACTCTGCCAGTGAAACCGGTATTGTGGTAGGTGCACGATTCTGGTTCTAATTAAGGCAACGGTCGGGCAAAGACAGTGGAGGTGTTTGCCCAGTTAATGATTGCACAATTTACCAATGACTCATCCTAATCAGAGAGTATACGAATACGAGGGATGTGCAATATGCCCGCCAAGTTAAGGTGTAATATTTACATTAAAAATCCCACCTATTGAAAACGTTACCATTCCTAGCAGCCCCTCATCTTACTCACCCTCAAACTTGAGGATACTTATCGGTACTGTGGGGCACCAATAGTGCAGGCATTAGCTTCCCCCACGTTAGGCATTATTTTTGCTTTATTTGCTTTAACTGAAACTGAAACTGAATCAAAAATTATTATCTCAAATCGCAAGCCGAGGAAATATTTATGTTTATACAAACCATTAAGACCTCTGGATTAGCACATCTCTCTTATTTTGTAGCTTCTGGAAACAAAGCCGTAGTCATCGACCCACGTCGAGATATCGATATATATCTTGATATTGCGCAAGAGAATGAATGTGACATAACTCATATTATTGAAACTCACCGTAATGAAGACTTAATCAGTGGGGCACCGATACTTTCTGAATTAGTTGACGCCGAGGTACTTCATGGGCCAAATGCCGATGGTGAGGTTTTATACGCAACTACGGTCAAAGAAGGACATCAAGTTCGTATCGGTAACTTGACCTTAGAAGTAATTGAAACGCCAGGGCATACCAAGGATAGTATTTGCATTTTAGTGTTTGATAATGATTTTGACCAAGGGCCTGTGGGTATTTTTACCGGGGATACCCTTTTCGTAGGGGATGTGGGGCGTACGGATTTTTATCCAGAAGAAAATGAGCATGTAGCTGGTTTGCTTTACGACAGCCTGCAAAAGATTAAAGCAAAAGCTGCTGCGTCAATTATCTACCCAGCCCATGGCGCTGGTTCAGTTTGTGGCGATGGCATGGCCGAACGTGAATTTTCAACCGTTCAGCACGAAATTATGAATAATCCATTAATGGGTATTAACGAACGAGCGGAATTTATACAACATAAAATTACTGAGCATCATTACACCCCCCCATATTTTTCCGACATGGAGCGACTTAATATGCAAGGTGCGCCAGCTCATACAACTTTTCAGATGACTCCGTCGGTACAAGTCGAACAACTTAAAAACATGTACCAAAAAGGCTACGTACTTATTGATGTCCGTCCCATCGAGTCATACCTAGGTGCGCATATTCCCAACAGTTGCTGTCTACCAATTGATATGATTACTGCCTATGCAGGATGGTTATTCTCTCTTAATGATAAACTCGTCATCATTGCTGACGACCAAAATATGGCACGTTATGCCGCACTGCATTTTGCTCGCATTGGATTTGATAATATTGAGCACTACTTTTCCACTAATATGGCTATGGTTGCAGCGAAAGGAAGCTGTTTTTCCACGATTGATGCAGTCAATGCTGAACAAGTTAAACAGCTACTAAATGATGATTGGCACTTATTGGATGTTAGGAAAATAACTGAGTATGAACCCATCCATATTGAGGGCAGTGAGCATATTTTTTTGGGGCACTTAGCTGATAAAATTAGTGCGCTATCGCCGGACGATAAGTTTATTACCATGTGTGCAAGTGGTATTCGGGCTACCGTAGCCGCAGCGTACTTGCAAGCAAAAGGCTACAACAATGTTAAGGTATTCCTCGGTTCTATAGGGGCTTGGCAGTCTAAAAACTATCCTGTCATAAAACCCAGTTAAACCGATTATGCCACGTATATGGAAAAATATCTTGAACAAACATTATTTGGGTAATATTTCTATTTATTAATGTGTGGCTATGAAGGGATATAGTCTATTTAATTACTGAGCCACTTTATCGTGAGCAAACTAGCAGCTAGTATATATTCCTTCAATATGACTAATTTTGGAGCCTCACAGAGTAATTGACCAGAAGATAGTTAAGTCCTCCGGCTCATTAAGTTTAAAAATTGTTTTTGTGGGTAACATCCATCACCTGCCCATTATTGGCGATCTGGAAGTAGATCGTACTTTCTGTTTCAGTGTTGTTGGCGCTGACAATATAAAAGCTGTCTTCAACACTAACGACTGACATATCTGATGAAGTCAGCAGCTTCCACGATGCACCTAGCTTCCCCACTTCAAAACCAAACTCCTTGAATGTCATTTGTGGCAACGACTTGCTAACAATGTTTATAGCAGCCTGACCGCTAATAACACCATGATCACTATGTGCTGCAACATTGCTACAGAATATGGTGCTACACACTGCTAATACAGATAGTAGTTTTTGCATTTTTTTCTCCAATTATGGTTACTTTGATTATTATTTAAGGCCAATCACTTCATACTGTCCTTTCACCATGAGCTGCACAGCGATAGGTTTGTCCGATTTATTTTTCCAATACCAACCATGAGACCCAGCAAAAGGAGCCGTAAAGCTACCTTTCATGCCGTTTAACGTAGCAATGGCGTAGCTTTCAAAATATCCCGTAGTGTCCCCTTGTGGTTCTCCGTGTAAATCAAAATACAACGAAGGGCCGTCTGTCAGCCATTCATAGGTCACTTTGTCGTATTGTTGCAGATTGAATTTATACTCTACCCCTTGTCCGGCAGGTACAATAACCTCGATAACCTGATATTCATCTGACCCTGCTTGGGCTGATTCATTTGGCGTTTCCGTTGCAGCCGCCGCAAGTAACGTCAAGCCCAATTCCTGACCAATGCCTGTGGGGTCGATGTTGTACTCGGCAGGTAAAATGAAGGTAATCAAAGCCACTATAGCCACAAGTGTGGCCGATGCGCTGGCTTTTAATAGCGTTTTAGTACTTACAGTGTGTTGCATATTTTTCTCGTTTTAATTAGTTAATGACAAAACCGGTGAGCTGGTAACCCATGAGCATGAGTCCACCACTCATCAATAACGTATTGGTTAAAGTGGCGAATCGTTGGAAAGACGGTAGCTTGCGCCAAGCATTGATGGCAATGAGGATAAATACCAATGCCGCAAATTGCCCTAGCTCCACCCCCAGATTAAACGCGAGCAAGTTAATGATCAGCCCATCTCCTGGCAACTGAAATTCCTGTAATTTGGTCGCCAGGCCAAAACCGTGGAACAGTCCGAAAATCAACACGGCCAATTTGGTATTCGGTTGCCAGCTAAAACAGCGTTTAAAGCCGCCCAGGTTATCAAAACCCTTGTACACCACCGACAGACCAATGATGGCATCAATCAGATAAGCGTTGACTTGAATATCGCTCAGTACACCTAATAATAAAGTCACACTGTGACCTAGTGTAAACATGCTGACATACAGCAGTACGTCGCGGCTTTTGTACAGGAAGAAAATCACGCCCACCAGAAACAACAGATGGTCATAGCCGGTGATCATGTGCTTAGCACCGATATATAAAAAGGGCACAATTTGCACGCCAGTATTGCGCTCTAAAAAAGCGCGAGTGCTATCATCGACGCCGTGGGCAAATGCGTCCAGGCTCAGTGCCATTAGACACAGGAAGATCACAACAAGGCTATATTTCAGTAGATTAGTTGCCATTGGCAGACTCCACCATCTCAGACTCGGTCAAGATTGACTCCTTTTCTTTATGTAAAATGCGATACAACGCAGGTATAACAAACAGTGTTAACAAGGTCGATGAGATAATCCCCCCAATGACCACTGTTGCCAGCGGACGCTGCACCTCAGACCCGATACCGGTATTAAGTGCCATCGGCACAAATCCCAGGGCGGCAACCAAAGCCGTGGTCAATACCGGGCGAAGACGGGTTAAAGCCCCCTCAAAAATGGCTTCATCCAGCGAGACATTGTCTTTACGAAGTTCGCGAATGAAGGATACCATTACCAGTCCGTTCAAAATGGCAATGCCCGATAGCGCAATAAAGCCTACCGCAGCCGAAATGGAAAACGGAATATCCCGCAACAGCAATGCAGCAATGCCTCCCGTTAATGCCAAGGGCACGCCGGCAAATATGATCATGGCATCCTTAAATGAACTAAGTGCCAATATGAGTAAACCAATGATCATCAGCAGAGTAATTGGCACAACCACACTGAGTCGCTGGGAAGCCGATTGCAACTTTTGATAAGTACCACCGTACTCAACCCAATTCCCAGCGGGAATGTCGACATTGTTGCCAATGGCTTGCTGAATATCCGCCACAAAACTACCTAAATCACGTCCTCTGACGTTAGCAGTAACCACTATGCGACGTTTCCCGTTTTCGCGATTTATTTGATTGGCTCCGTCTATCAAATTCAGCGTTGCCAGTTCTTGCAGTGGCACAGCGTGGCCGTCAGGTAATTGAATAGGTAAATAGGCAAGCCCATCTATGTCTGTGCGTAATTCTTCAGCAAGACGCACCGCAATATCGGAGCGGATATCCCCTTGATAAAACTTACCTGCCACAGTACCTCCCATTGCAGTACTCAGTTGCGACTGCACTGCTGCCTTGCTAATGCCATACTGCGCCAGCTTTTCAAGCTTGGGTTCAATACTCAGCATGGGTAGTCCGGTAGTGCGCTCCACCTGCAAATCGGCAATACCTGCGACATTACTGATAGCCGATTCAATCTCCCCACCGATCAAAGCCAAGGTGTCAAAATCATCGCCAAATACCTTAATGGCCAACTCTGCTCGAACCCCCGCAAGAATTTCATTAAAACGCATTTGGATAGGTTGCAGGAATTCATAGCGATTACCCGGAACTGGGGCAACCATAGCGGCTAATTCTTCAACCACCTGTTCCTTAGACTTGTTAGGATCAGGCCACTGGTCGCGAGGTTTCAGGATAATAAAGTTATCTGCCACGCTGGGCGGTACGGCATCTGTTGCCACATCTGCGGTGCCTATTTTGGCAAAAACCCGTTCAACTTCCGGCATTTGTTTGATTTTTTCTTCTAGTACCTCTTGCAACGCTATAGCCTGACTTAGGGATGTACCAGGAATTCGTAAAGCATGCATGGCAATGTCACCTTCATCCAGATCCGGTGCAAACTCGCTACCTAAGCGTGTAGCTTGATAACCAAACAAGATAACCAGTAAGCTCGCGGCTATCACTACTAACCATCTGCCTTTCAATACCCAAGCAAGGGCTGGACGATAAACGGCTGTTGCACCGCGAATGATAGGATTGCGTTTTTCTTTTACCGGTTTTTTAAACAGCAGTGCAATCATGGCTGGAACAAAGGTAATGGACAGAAACATGGCGCTCAGTAGTGCGATGACGACCGTTATTGCCATAGGATGAAACATTTTACCCTCAACACCTTCGAGGGCAAAAATGGGCAGATACACAGCGGTTATAATTAACACGCCAAAAAGCGCTGGCCGAATGACCTCTCGTGTTGCCTCAAATACCAACTCCATCCTCTCTTTCAGAGCTAAAGTTTGATTAGCAGAGCCAGCCTGACTCAGGCGGCGCATACAGTTCTCAACAATGATGATGGCACCATCAACCAGCAGACCAAAGTCCAGTGCCCCCAAGCTCATCAGATTAGCGCTAACATTACTTTGCACCATACCGGTAATGGTCATAAGCATGGCGAAAGGGATGACCAGCGCAGTAAGGAACGCAGCCCTAAAACTGCCCAGCAGCAAAAACAAAACAACAATAACCAATAACGCCCCTTCGAGCAGATTGGTTGTGACAGTTTGTAACGTTTTATCAACCAGTTTGGTGCGATCATACACAGCCGTTGCAACAATTCCCTCAGGTAAGCTGGCATTGATTTCTATGAGTCTTTCACCCACAGCATTTGCAACAGTTCGGCTATTTTCACCTATGAGCATGAATACTGTGCTCATAACGACTTCTCGACCATTTTGTGTCGCTGCACCGTTTCTAAGGCCCTTACCATTGCTGATATCAGCAACGTCTTTAATGCGTATCGAAGCACTGTTTATGCTACGCAAAGGGATTTGACCAAGTGCCTGCAAATCTTCTATCTGGCCAGGCATTCTTAACAGCCATTGAGCACCGTTTTGCTCTACAAAACCTGCTCCTTGGTTCTTGTTATTTTGTTCAATCGCCGAGATAACATCCGCTGGTGTCAGCCCGTAAGCCAACAATTTGCCAGGCTTAAAGCCGACCAATATTTCACGCTCATACCCGCCGATAGGGTTGACTTCAACCACACCGGGTACGCGCATCAATTGTGGGCGAATGGTCCAGTCGTGAACGGTACGTAAATCCATCGGTGTGACTGGCGACCCATCTTCGTTGGTTGCCCCTGGTTCAGCATCCACAGTAAACATAAAAATCTCGCCCAACCCCGTTGCTATGGGCCCAAGCTGCGGCTCTAATCCTGAGGGTAGTTCGGCGCGGGCAGCAGACAAGCGTTCATTGACCAGCTGGCGGGCAAAATACACATCGGTATCATCATCAAAAATGGCAATAACTTGTGACAGGCCATAACGGGACACCGAGCGCGTGTACGTGAGACCCGGTAACCCGGCTAAGGCGTTCTCTAACGGGTAAGTCACTCGTTGCTCTACTTCCAAGGGTGTAGAACCAGGGGCTTCGGTGTTTATCATTACCTGCACATTGGTAATATCCGGTACTGCGTCTATAGGCAGATTGGTGAAATTCCATATCCCCAGTCCTGCAAAACCCAATACCATTACAAAAATGAGCAGGTTGCGTTTTATCGAAAAACGTAGAATCGATTCTAACATTACGTGCTCCTAGTGGTCGTGGGATGCGCCAGACTTTTCAATGTCGGCTTTAAGAATGTAACTATTTTCGCTCACGTACTCGGTGCCAGGCTCCAGCCCACCTAAGACTTCTACCCACACTTTATCCTGACGGCCTAATTCCAGCATCCGTACTTCGTATTGCTTATCTACCTTGGCGTACACTACGGTAAAATCCCGAAAGGCTTGTAAGCCGGCACGCTTGACTGCTAAGGGCACATTAATGGTAGCGAATTCAATTTCCGCCTTAACAAAACTGCCGGTGGATAACTGTCTTTTTTCATTATCAACATACACCCAGACCAATCTGGCTTGATCATCACGCACCGAAGGTTCGATATAGGCGACATTGCCAGTAAATTCTCTGGCATACCCATCAATGCTCAAGGCAACCGGTGTTCCTACTGCTACTTTTGCGTAATCATTGGGATAGACTGCCAATTGTGCAATGTAGGTAGAGGTGTTGCTAATCGTTAGCAACGTTCGCCCAGCCGTTTGCTCACCGGCACCCGCTTTTTGTGCAGTGATGATGCCCTCCGCTGGTGCTGTGATCTGAAAAGATTTCAAACTCTCATTACTTTCGACGGTTAACAATAACTGCCCCTTTTTGACGTTATCGCCTTGCTTGACATGCAGTTGTTTGATTTCTCCATCAAATCTCGCCGCAACGATGCGATTTGCACCTGGTGGCAGCATTAACCTGCCATAAACAGGGAACGTTTGGTGAAGCGTGACATGACTGGCGACTTCAGTTTTAATCTCCATCGCATCGGCAACTGCCTGCTCAATGGTGGTACGTCCTTCAAAGTTGTTGTATTTCCAGTGGTGAGTTTTACCCTGATGTTTAGCGGTAATCGTTACCAAAAAGGAATGCGGCTCGTAAATCACCATATCACCGCGCAGAAATCCGTCTTGCTGATTAAATTGGATGTCATCCACAACGCCCCCAAGACGGGTGAGCTTGATATTAAGCTCAACTTTATCTGGTGATATCGGTTGTCCTTTATCCATTACCCATATACGAAACTCAGGCGGCACGCCGGTTTCAAAGATAGCCAGTTCTATGGCAAACTCACCGTCGCGCAAAATTCGACCATTGTGAGATCCTTTTTCAGGCTCTACCTGCGAGGCCCCAGGGGCTGATTCCGCTAGTACCAGGGGTGATATTAAGTAAGTCAGCCCCAGCAAAATAGTGGTTGTTAATACTGAGATGATATTTTTGTTCTTCATAAAATTTCTCATTGGGAAATGGACGAGCCAGTCAGGCGTTGAATTTCAATATGTTGCAGGTGCAAACTTTCATATGCGTCTAATAATCGCGACTTAGCTGTCAGCAATTCCTGTCGAACATTGTTCCACTGGGTATAATTGAGCTTGCCGATGTCGAAGGCACTAGACGCATCTGACAAGGCATTTTCTAACAGCGGTATAATACGTTGCTGTATGGTGTCGATAACATGTCGTGAATGCCCCATTTCCTGAAGCAGCACGTAAAGTTGTGCGTCTAGCTTTTGTAACAAAGCACTGGCTTCATCAGCTAATACTTCCTGCTGTGCTTGTAATGCGGCAATCTTGCCAGCGTTGCGGTTGTTATTTCCCCATGGGATTGAGATCCCGGCAACTAAGCCGAAATCATCCGTCGCTTCGTACCGGCGCACACCGGCTGACAATTGCCATTGCGGCTTAGCCTCTATGCGAGCCACCTCTATTTGCGACTGAGCAATACGTCGCTGCGTGGCAAACTTGGCCAGTAGAGGCTGATTCTTCAGCTTGTCTAATTGCGATTCCACAGACGGGTTAGCGGGCAGTGCCAGCAAATTACCGCTCACTTGATAGGCTTTACCAGCCTCCCCCAACATTGACGTCAATTGATAATAACTGGCTGTTAATTCATGTTCCAAATCCTCAATGGCAAGTTCACGGCGCACCTGTTCAGCTTCGGCTTGTAATTTTTCAACATTGGAGCTTTTACCCGCGTCAACCCGCTTACTTATGGCACTGTGTACATCCTGTGCCTGTTGCAGGGCGATTTTATTGAGCTTTAATCGCTCATCTTTTATCAGTATTTGAATGAATTTTTTGGCGGTATGGGAGGCCAAGTCCAAAGAGGCTATCCGCTGCTCTACCTCAAGTTGGCCAGTCTGAGATTTTGCTGCGGCGATACGACTATCAATCTGTTTCTGCTGTAGCATCCAAGTAAATGTCAAAGTCGATTGCATACTGCGCAACGCACTATGATCGCCATTACCCAGCGCATCTTCTATCATAAGCCCAACCTGCGGACGTTCACGTACACTGGCTTGTTGAACCAAACCTTTCTGCATGCGATATCTAGGCACAAAGGCATTAATTTCAGGGTGTTGTTGCAACGTTAGGGAAACAGCTTGCGACAAGGTTAATACCGGGCCTGATCCAGGGATAACTTCAGCAGAAGCTGAAAGTACCAGCGAGAGACTCAGCAAACCCGCGCAAAACCGACTGGCAATCGGTTTTTTAGGTGCGCTGATTCGAAAAAATAGCTTCATGCCCTATCCTTATTTAGTGGGTGAAAAAAGTTTCAATAAAATGGTGGAAACTATCGACGGTAGAGACGGCGAATAATGGCGCACCAATGAATGCGGCTATTGCAACAACCAATGCCAACACAGGTGTTTTTTCTAATGGCGAAACTAGCCTGTAGACCCGCTGGCTAATTTGTTCATTGGCAAAGTAACTGAGTTGCATGCCATCGCAATTGATAGGGAGTTTTTGCTGCAACTTAGCCACGTTTATTAAAGTTTGTGCTACATCCAGACTGTCATGAAAATGTGTAACGGCATGATCAGCCATCTGTTCTGTTAAAAGGCTGTAGTGCTGCATTAAAATATTATTGACGGACTTTGGGTAAAAACGGCAAAACAGTGCAAAGATCATTTTAAACAAAGGATCATAAGCTCGCACATGAGCAAGTTCGTGCTGGATGATAATATCTAGCTCTTGCTGATCCACTTGTTTTTGCAAGGCGGTGGTTAAGTAAACCTTCGGTGACAGTAGCCCAGATGTAAACGCTGTCGGAATAGTTAACTGGAGGGAATAAACCTGGTGACTATTGTGATTGGGCATTTCATTGGTGTCACAAAGCTCAAGCAAATTGTCCATGGAAAGTGATTTTTTTCGGCTCTGGATGGCAATAACAACCAACATCCAAGTCAAAATTAAGCTGCACACTAACAATGTCAAACCATGCCAGCTAGTGAACGTGAACAAATCTGCATGATGCCAGTGAGCGAAGTTTGCAATCCAAGATGCAGACATACCTCCTTCCAGCCGAGGCCAAAATATTGCGACACAAATTGCCCCTATCCACCAAGGTCCCGTGGCCAGCAACCACAGGGCTAACTTGCGGATACGGAAAGTGAAATGGCTCAGTTTTGAGAAACACAAGGGAGCCGATACTGACAGCACCACCACGCCAATAAAAAATGCCAGCAACGCCACACTCATTAGATTCAGAGTAATAGCCAAACTTCCCACTAACATATTTATGGTTACCCTCTGCGCAGTTTTCGTTGTTGCTCTATGAGCTGTTCCAGCTTGTCTAATTGAGCATCATCCAGATTTGCAGAAGCTGAACTAAAGGCCGCAATCAGACTATGTTCACCTTGCTCAACAAAATCACTGGTGACATTGGTGATTAATTTGGCGAGTAAGGCTTCCCGATTAACCTTGGTGCGATATAAATGGGCATGGCCTTGTTTAGTTCGACTTAACAACCCTTTTTTAAACAGTCTATCCAACGTACTTTGGATAGTATTCAGTGAATTGGCCCGAGTCTGACCAAGGACACTATGGACTTGTTTTGCATCAGCCACTTTTTCTGACCACAGGTATTGCAGCACCAGTTTTTCCAATTCGCCTAATTGCATGACATATTTCTCTTCGCATAATGGGCATTATAGTGGCAGAATAAAAACCGACAGGCAATCGGTTTTTATATCTAACAATAAAAAGGCATACTATGGGATGGTTAATAACGAAATATCTGATCACCGCAACAATTGTGGTGGCTGTATCAGAAATCGCAAAAAAAAGTGACAAACTAGGGGCGCTAATAGTGGCATTACCCCTTGTCACTATTCTGGCAATGATTTGGCTTCACGTTGAGAGGCAACCAATGGAAAAAATAGCCAATCACGCATGGTATACGTTCTGGTATGTAGTGCCAACACTTCCGATGTTTTTGCTATTTCCGATGTTGCTACAAAAGTTTGGCTTCTGGCAGTCACTGATTATCAGTGCTGTGATCACCGTAATTTGTTTTTGGCTCTTCGCACTGGTGGTTAAGAGCTTTGGGGTTGATTTATTGCCGTAGAAGCTTAACCAGCTCCTTAAAATTTTTTTGTCAAATGCCTTAATAGCTTATTAAAGCGAACTTACAAAGTATATGAAGGTCCGCAGCCACTTCTCGCTCAAAGGCAAACTGATATTTTAATTTGTTGGTTATTTTACATATTTCGTAATGTAAAATACTGTCGTCGCTCCTTACTGAGGCATCTGCCACCAAGCAAAAACTGACGGTTACCGGTAGAAATTGAAAACTGAGGGTGAATTTTGATTGAGAAGGTAGATGATGAAGGGGCGCTCCGCTTTAGGTAAGAAGCGATGTCAAAGCTCGCAGGATAAACGGATTGCACTACATCCTAATAGCCCAGAGCTAACTAGCAAGAAAAAATATGGTTAACCTTTATGAAGATTATAAATCAGCTCGGCTTCTGCTTTAGGCATATCACATTCACGCATCAATTCCTCTACAGAATAACCACCTGCAACTAGCTTAGCCGCTTGTTGATACAGACGACTTTGCGGATCCTGGTTGGCGAGCTGCTCTTGCTGAGTCGCAGTTTGTTTAACCATGGTAACCAAAGCTTTAATTTTATCTCCCATGCCGATACTACCAACACGTACTTCTTGCAGCTCTTGTTGGTTCGCCAAAAGCTGTTCTTGCAATACGCTCAACTGGGCTTGCTGTTGCTGACACTCTGCACGTAGCAGCGAAATACGCTTTGCCAGAACAGAACAAACACCAATGAATAATACGATAGCAATCACAATAACCAAATATATTAGATGACTTATTTCCACATTTGCGTCCAGTAAAGTTAACGGGGAACGTAACGAACTAAATATTCGTTAGCTCTTCCCACTCTTCATCGCTCAACAGCTTGTTTAGATCAACCAAAATCAACAGCTGACCATCACGATTACTAACGCCCTGAATAAACTTAGCACTTTCTTCTGTACCGACATTAGGTGCGCTTTCGATCTCTGACGAACGTAAATAAACGACTTCAGCAACACTATCAACTAATATTCCCACCACCTGCTCTTCAGATTCAATGATCACGATACGTGTGCTGTCGGTCACCTCCGTTGGCTCTAATCCAAAACGAGAACGGGTATCAATAACAGTCACCACGTTTCCACGAAGATTGATAATACCTAGCACATAGTCAGGTGCACCCGGGACTGGCGCAATTTCGGTGTGGCGTAAAACTTCCTGCACTTGCATAACGTTAATGCCGTAGGTCTCTTCACCTAACTTGTAGGTTACCCACTGTAATACTTCATCGTTGCGGTCAGAAGGTGCACTACTTGATGTTCTTTCATCCGTCATCTTTTTTACTCCAGCATCATTTTGCTAGTTGTCATTACTATTCATACCCTGGTGTAGCAATCGAATAAGTTGCTTCACATTTACCAGGGCACACATTTTTTTCTTTACCATGCCGCTTAGCCAAGTACGTTTACCATCAAACTTGCGCCATTTCACATCATCCGGTTGCAACGTGACAGTGTCAATAATACGTTCACAAGCCAACCCCCATCCACTATCATCTAACATGATCAGGTATTTATTTGTTGCCGAATCAGCTAGTTGTTCATTACATTTATCGGGCATGACCCACATCGCGGTATCCACCACGTTCATTTTTTCATCACGATGTAACATGACACCTTTGAACCACTTGGGCTTACCGATGAGCGGCGTGACGTCTGCTAGTTGATGTATCCCCCCTAACTCAGTTAGCGGTAATGCTAAAGATAATCCCGCCACTTCGAAAATAAGAGCCTGAAAGGGTTGTGTATACATCCCTGTATCTTGAGCTGCTAAATTAGCCGCTGCATCTATGGACGCTTGAGCTTCAGGGACGAGCTCAGGTTCCGCTGGAAGAGAAAGATCATCATCAGCCTGGCCAACTTGCTCTTGCGGACGCTCCCTGCGCATGTTGTAACTGACGGTTTGCTCTTGTGTTATGTCATTCGCCTCAGGCATATCAGAAAGTAATACTGACGCTGAGTCCAATAACCGACTAACTTGTTCGAGCGGTTCCTTTTGAGCGACGTCTTCGGTGAGTAAGGAAGATAGGTATTCTTCCATCACGTCTTTTTTACCAACGATTTTTTTACTCATTTCGCCACCTCTAACAAACGTAAATGGCGCAGCAGGCTGGTATAAGCTAAAACCCCCCGCGCCTTTGGCGCATGAATAGATGGCAGTGCATGGTTTGCACTAGCATCGCGAAATTTTGTATCAATCGGGATCAACCCTTGCCAAACTTTATCACCATGTGTTTCGCGCAAAGTATGATAAGCCCCTATCGCCGCCTTAACACGCTTATCAAACATAGTAGGCACTATGGTGTAACAAAATTCTTTACGCAAAGATTGTTGCATAATCTGCAGGGAATCCAGCATTCGCTCTAGTCCCTTTAGTGCCAAAAACTCGGTTTGCACTGGTATCACAACACGAGTGGATGCTGCTAATGCATTGACCATAAGTACGCCAAGCACGGGTGGGCAATCGATAAGTGCATATTCAAATTCATCATCTATCAAGGCGAGTGCTTTTTTCAAAATCAGTCCCATGCCACTTTGATTACCAAGCTTACGATCCAATGTCGCCAGCGCCATACTTGCGGGTAAAATAAATAGCGAATCAAGTTTGGTCGAGCATAGACAATCTAAAACGGCCTCTTTATCCAAGGGTTTATCATCAACAAACACGTCATATAAACTGTGGGACAAATCGTCAGAATCTATTCCAAAATAATAACTCATAGATGCATGAGGATCAGTGTCGACTAAAATCACTTTTGCTCCTCGCTCGGCTAACAAACCACCAAGGGTGACAGTAGTCGTGGTTTTCCCGACCCCCCCTTTTTGATTTGCAACGGTCCACACCTTCACGTTAATTACCTTTTAGTGGTTTGCTGATTAATATACGCATTATTTCCAAAAACTGAATTGAGATAAAGGTTTACACCATTTCTTTTAAAATACTGTTTTCAAACGAATCAATGGAAAACTCTCTCTCTGCGATACCTGACGACATCACTGCTTGTGGCATACCATATACCACAGAGCTTAGCTCATCTTGAGCCCAAATTTTCGCCCCATATTTTTTCAGCTTCTCAGCACCGAGTTTTCCGTCAGCACCCATGCCGGTAAGAATAATACCAAGTACATCCCCTTGATAAACTTTGGCAAGAGACTCAAACGTAATATCCACACTGGGTTTATATAATATATCGGCACCGTCTGACGTATCATAAACTCTGAATGTCGCCCTTTGACTGTCACCTTGCACGGTCATTTGCCGACCGCCAGGCGCGAGGTAAGCCACACCCGCCTCTACGGCTTCACCATTTCGGGCTTCTTTTACAGTTAACTTAGAGACTTGATTAAGCCGTTCAGCAAACGCTCGCGTAAAAGCACCTGGCATATGCTGGACAATGAAAATAGGATAAGGGAAATGCTGGGGAATATTGGTTAACACTTTCTGCAGAGCAACAGGCCCACCCGTGGATGTACCTATGGCCAAGCAGCGATATTTTTTGCCAGAAGGCAGCCCTGCAGACGACGAATGGTAAACCGGTGTCGACACCGAAGCCGTACTTGTGGATTGAGACGAACGATTGGCGAGGTTTCGACTGACTGGTTTATTAAACAAAATAGCTTTAGGTGGGGCTACGCGCGAAGCAGCAGGGCGAAAACCATGCTGCTTGCGGCACAGGCCTTTGACTCGCGACTGTAACAACGCAACAGCATCTTGACGATTAGCGGCAATATCTTCGAATTTTTTTGGTAAAAAATCCATTGCACCTGCATCTAATGCGTCCAATGTCGCTTTAGCGCCCTCTAACGTCAGAGAAGAAAACATAATGATCGGAACAGGTTTACGTGCCATGATTTTTTTGACGGCTGTTATACCATCCATCACAGGCATTTCCACGTCCATGGTCACCACATCCGGATTCAGTTGCATAACCATATCAACCGCTTCTTGTCCGTTTCGAGCTTCACCAACTACCTCTAAACTGGGGTCTTGCTCTAAAATTTCTTTTACACGGCGCCTAAAAAAAATCGAATCATCAACTACTAATATCTTGTAAGCCATGTATGTTTTATCAAAACCTCGAGGTTATCGCGCTTGCCGAATAGCATCGGACTTTTTCTTAGCATAATGCTTCAGTAACCCAGGAACGTCTAAAATTAACGCGATACCACCATCACTAGTAATCGTTGCTCCCGCCATACCAGGCGTACCTTGAAGCAGTTCATCAAGTGGTTTAATCACCACTTCTTCCTGCCCTATGAGTGCATCCACCACAAAACCAAGTTGTTGTGTACCAATTTTCACCACAACCACATGCCCTTTGGAGCGGTCTAACGGTATAGGCTTAGCATTTTTACGCACCAACCACTCACGTAAATAAAATAATGGTATGGCTTTAGAACGCACAATTTTAGTCAACTGACCATCAACCGTATTGGTTTTACTCATATCCATATTAATAATTTCGTTTACCGAGCCTAAAGGCAAAGCAAATGTCTGATCGCCAACCACTATCATTAACGTGGGTAAAATAGCGAGAGTTAACGGCACTTTAATTTCTAATGTTGTTCCTTTGCCCAGCACGGAGTCAATATTAACCGTACCGTTTAATTGGTTAATCTTAGTTTTAACCACGTCCATGCCAACACCACGGCCTGACACTTCAGATATTTCTGTTTTAGTAGAAAAGCCTGGCGCAAAAATCAAATTAAAAGCTTCTTCATCCGTCATGCGCGCAGCGGCATCAGCATCTAACACGCCTCGAGAGATAGCGATCTCTTTGAGTTTATCCGGATCCATACCTTTGCCATCATCTATTATGCTCAGTAAAATATGATCCCCTTCTTGGGATGCGGTTAATTTTACCGTACCTAAGGATGGCTTACCGGCAGCGATTCTATCAGCAGGCATTTCAATACCGTGATCCACTGAGTTGCGCACCAAATGCACCAAAGGGTCGGCTAGTGCTTCAACTAAGTTCTTATCTAAATCAGTGTCCTCCCCTTCAAGCTCTAGGGTAATTTCCTTTTTCAAGGTACGAGCCAAATCTCGAACAACCCGAGGGAAACGACCAAACACCTTTTTAATGGGCTGCATTCGGGTTTTCATCACCGCGCCTTGCAAATCGCCTGTTACCACATCGAGATTGGCAATCGCTTTAGACATACTCTCATCGTTTACCGTTAGCCCTAGGCTAAGCAAACGATTGCGTACCAACACCAACTCACCGACCATATTCATAATTTGATCTAGGCGCTTTGTATCCACACGCACCGTTGTTTCTGCTTGGGGTACCGATGGGCGCTTTTCTTCGCGTTTTGTCGGCGCAACCATACTTGGGATAGGCGCGGCACTTTTAACTGGAGCACTGGCTTGGATTGGCGAGATAGAAGGTACACTCGCTTGAGGCGGTGCCACAGACGACGTACTAGCTGTATTATCTTCCTCGCTATTATTAACCACTTTGTCTGGTTGCTTTAGCTGATCATTCTCTGCAGAGCTCGGCGCTACGGGTGTCGCAGATGTGTTTGCTTTCACCGCAGGTGCTTGCCCTTTGCCATGCAGTTGATCAAGTAAGGCTTCAAACTCGTCGTCGCTGATGTCTTCACCATCAGCGGAAGATGTAATCACGGGCGGCGCTTTACTTGCCGCAGTCGGTGTGACTTGTCCGCCACTAAATTGTCCCTCGCCATGAAGTTGATCAAGTAAAGCTTCGAAATCATCGTCACTTATATCGCCGTCATCATCTGCTGTGTTAGCAGCCTCTGCAACGAGACTCGAAGAAGTAACCGCTACGGGGTTGCCTTTGCCATGTAATTCATCTAGCAGCGCTTCGAATTCAGATTCATCGAAATCGTCAGAGCTTGATTTTGCTGCACTCCCAGACGTTGTTTCAGCTTGCGTGACTTGTGGTACTTCATCTTTAGACTCAGGTTTGCTGAGACGATGCAGGGTATCAAGTAAATTTTGCGAAGCTGCAACAAGGGGCTTTTTGGTTTTAACATCTTCAAACATGCCCACAACTTCGTCAGTAGCTTGTAGAATAATGTCCATCAACTCCGGCGTTAACGAGCGTTGACCGTTGCGCATGACGTCAAATACGTTTTCAGCGCCGTGGCAAATATCCACCAATTCCGTCAACGAAAGAAAGCCGGCGCCACCTTTTACCGTATGATAGCCACGAAAAATAGCATTGAGCAGATCTGCGTCTTGCGGGTTGTTTTCCAATTCGACGAGTTGTTCTTGAAGCTGTTCTAATATTTCACCAGCTTCAACTAAAAAGTCTTGAAGAATTTCCTCGTCAACATCAAACGCCATATTCTAACGCCTCTAAAATCCTAAACTTGAGAGTAAGTCATCAACATCATCTTGGTCAGATGCGACGTCGTCACGGTTAGCGGCATCGAGAATCGGGCCTTCCGCTTTTACACTATCGGCTTGTTTATCAGATATATGAGTTATTTTCAGCGATTCCGTTTCACCGAACATGGTAAGCATGTGTACTAAGCTATCTTCCACTTCCTTCACCAACTCAATGACGCGGCGAATGACCTGACCTGTAATATCTTGATAACCTTGGGCAAGTAGCATTTCAGTGAGAAACTCATTTAGTTTACCTGACTCGGCTTCGCCTTCTTCTAAAAATGTATCCAAACGTCGACATAAAACATTAAATTCTCCCAGCGCTAACTGGCGACTCAATAATTTTTTCCATTCAGGTAAAATGGCATTGATTTCCGAGTTAAGTTTAGTCGCAATAGGCATGCAGTTATCGACCAAATCCATCGTGCGATTAGCTGCTTGCTCAGTAGTTTCAATCACATAAGTGAGACGCGTCTTAGCATCAGGAATTTCTTCATTCGCTAAGTTAGCTATACGCTCGTCAAATTGAAAATTATTAAGCGAATCATGAAGTTGGCGAGTTAATTTACCCACCTCTTCAAACAATTCTACCGAATTAGTATCATTCACTTTGTCGAGTAACTGTTGCGCGCCTTGGTTGTCACCACTTTCCAGCATGACAACTAATTGCTTTGCATCGTCCAACGACATGGGGGCAGAACTTGAGGTCATATGGCCTTCCTTTTAGTTCAGAAAAGCCTGAGTTAACCTAAACGTTCAAAGATTTTGGCTAACTTCTCTTTAAGGGTTGCAGCGGTGAATGGTTTGATAACGTATCCATTCACACCAGCTTGCGCAGCGGCAACGATTTGTTCTTTTTTAGCTTCAGCAGTAACCATTAATACTGGGGTGTGTTTTAGGTTTTCATCTGCGCGGATCGCTCGTAATAAATCAATCCCTTGCATTCCTGGCATATTCCAGTCTGTTACCACAAAATCAAAATCACCTTGTTGAAGCATAGGCAACGCTGTGCTTCCGTCATCAGCTTCTTGAATGTTAGTAAAACCTAAATCCTTTAATAAGTTCTTGATAATACGACGCATTGTCGAAAAGTCATCAACAACCAAAATTTTCATATTTTTGTTCAAAATAATCTCCGCTCAGGGCAAAATTGCAAAATACCTTATTGCATTATTCTTCAATACGCCAAGTCTGCATTTTACTTTTTAGTTTAAGCATCGCTTGGCTGTGGATTTGACTGACACGTGACTCACTCACGTCTAATACTTCGCCTATTTCGCGTAAATTTAATTCCTCATCATAATACAGAGATAATACAATCGATTCACGTTCCGGTAAGGTGGTAATTGCATGGGCTAAGGCCTTTTGAAAGGATCCTTGTAGTAAATCTTCAAACGGAGTATCCGATCCTTTGGTTTGTTCAGTGGTCACCACATCTTCGGTCACCCCTAAATCTTCCATGCCAATAATTTTACCCGCATTGACTTCACCAAGCATCTGATGATACTGATCTAAACTTACATCCAGCTTTTTGGCTATATCGACGTCTCGGGCATCCCGTCCCGTTTCTCGCTCAACTTTATTGATCGCATCAGTAATAGCACGACCGTTTTTGTGAACAGAACGAGGTGTCCAATCCCCTTTGCGAATTTCATCCAGCATTGACCCACGTATACGAATACCAGCAAAAGTCTCAAAACTCGCGCCTTTGGTACCGTCAAAATTACGCGAAGCTTCAAGCAAACCAATCATGCCGGCCTGAATTAAATCATCAACCAGTACACTGGCTGGCAAGCGTGCTATCAAATGATGAGCAATACGTTTAACCAGAGGCGCATGGCGTTCAACTAAGGCATTACGATCATCTAACTGCTGATATGCAGACGCTTTGCTATTCACCGAATGTCGCCCATGGCTTTTTTAACAATAAGCTGTTCAAGGAAAAACTCCAAGTGCCCGCCAGGTTGTGACGGTACTGGCCAACTACCAGCTTGTTGCGCTAACTTTTTAATGGCTATCGCTGCAGGAGACGTAGGGTAAGCCTCGACAATCGCTTTTTGCTTGCGCACAGATTTGCGAATATTCTCGTCAAACGGGATAGTTGCAACCAATTCTAACGCGACGTCTAAGAAACGATTAGTCACTTTCGTTAATTTATTAAATAGCTCTTGGCCTTCTCGCATATTGCGCACCATGTTGGCGACAATTTTAAAACGAAATACACCGTGCTCTTTATTAAGAATTTTAATTAACGCGTAGGCATCAGTTAATGATGTGGGCTCATCACACACAACCACTAATATATCTTGGGAAGCTCGCGAGAAACTCAAAACCATGTCTGAAATACCCGCCGCGGTATCAACAATCAATACATCGATTTGCGAACGCAGTTCACTGAAAGCTCTAATTAAGCCTGCGTGTTCTGTAGGGGTTAATTCGGTCATAGATTGACTGCCAGAGGTAGCCGGAGCAATTTTAATTCCGTATGGGCCTTCGACTAGCACTTCATCTAAGGTGCACTCCCCAGACAACACGTGAGAAAGATTTTTCACTACACGTAAGCCAAGTAACACATCAACGTTGGCTAAACCTAAATCCCCGTCCAATACCATCACTCTCTTACCCTGTTGGGCCATAGAGATTGCGGTATTCAAAGTCACGTTGGTTTTACCCACCCCGCCCTTACCGCCGGTTACGGCGATAACTTTGATTAATCGCGATTGATTCATTCTTCTTAAGCTACTCGCTTGATCCTCAATCATACTGCCACTGCTGCGTTATTTAGTGAATTGTCACTAGTATGAATTAATACATGCTTTTTATAAAGCTTGGCGGCACTGGTTATCAAAAATTTTGCATCAGCCACTTTTAAATCTTCCGGAACCTTTTGACCATCGGTTATAAAACTCACGGGCAATTTGTGCTCGATGGCCGCACTAATCGCCTCTCCAAGACTGTAGCATTCATCTAATTTTGTGAAAATACAACCCTGTAAAGAAATCTGTTTGTAAGCTGATATCGTTTGCTGCATAACTTGGTACTGGCAATTTGCCTGCATGACCAAATAGCTTCTGATATTTGCCGTGGTACTTTGCTTCAACGTTTCTAACTGTTTGATCAGTCTAACATCTCTTTGTCCAAATCCCGCAGTATCAATCAATATGAGACGCTTATTTCTGAACTGGAATAATAAATCGGACAACTCTTCAGCATTTTGTGCTTTTTTAACCGAACAGCCAATAATGCGTGCATAGGTGGATATTTGTTCGTAAGCGGCAATTCGATAACTGTCGATAGTAATCAAACCCACATTCTCTGCACCGTATTTTTGGGCGGCCTGAGCAGCTAATTTTGCGACTGTGGTCGTTTTACCTGTACCCGTTGGCCCCATTAAAACAGCAATGCCTCCGGTCATCAATAAGTTACTTTCTTCTATTTGAATACGATTTGCTAACAATCTAAGTAAAAATAACCACGCTTGACGTTCGTCCGTTTGCGAAGGTGTATAGGATACCACTTCATTGGCCAATGCTTGGCTTATACCCATTTTCTGCAGCTTATTGGTTAAATAGCCGTGTAAGGGATGATTTCGGCCTTTATCTTGTTGTAACAGGCCGGCAACTTGAAATTGTAAAACATTACGTAAAGAAGCCAGTTCTTGACGCATCTCATTTAGCGCATCATTCTGCTGCGGCGCGTGAGAGGCCGACATTAGCGGCGTTTGTTGAGGTTTAACTGCATGCGACTGACCATTAACACCCTGAGGTTTAGGGCGTTCAGGTGCGTTTTGCGTACTTTGAGATGACGCTTCTTTAGCGTGTATCTGCTTTTCTAGCAAGGCACGTAGACTATCCGGTCCACTGTCGCCGATTATTTCACTAAGCGTCGGGGTAGAAGAAACTCGTTGCTTAGGCGCGGATGTTGTCACAGGGGCTGTGCGTTTCGTGCTTATCGTAGGCTCTTTGTCATATGCTGCGACAATCTCCACCCCGTCATTAAGCTTTTTATTGGACATGATGACAGCATCATCGCCCAACTCATCTTTGACTTGTTTCAATGCTTCGCGCATGTCTTTGCCATAAAAGCGTCTAATTTTCACAATCTACCCCTTGCTACTGACATCTGGTGACGGACTATTGACCCACCGCACTGACTATTTTAATTTGTTTATCATCTGGTATTTCTTGATACGACAACACATGTAAACCTTGTACTGCGTGCTTCAAGAAGCGTGATAACACTGGGCGTAACATACCTGACGTTAACAATACGGCAGGCTCGCCGGCTAATTCTTGCTGTTGTGATGCGTCATTTAGCGACTTTTGTAAACGTTCTGCTAAACCAGGTTCGATGCCTGCGCCATCTCCACCACCCGCTTGAAGAGACTGGTGCAACATCTGTTCCAACTCTGGCGCCAAAGTTATGACTGGTAACTCAGCCTGGCCGCCGTTAATTTCTTGAATGATTAACCGTTTAAGGGAAATACGCAGCGCTGATACCAATACATCAGGATCCTGACTTTTTGGACCATACTCACACAATGTTTGCACTATGGTGCGTAAGTCACGGATCGGTACACCTTCATACAACAAGGTCTGCAGTACTTTCACGACAGTACTCAGTGACAGAATATCAGGCACTAAGCCTTCAACTAATTTAGGACTTTGCTTGGCGAGAATATCCAGCAGTTGCTGTACTTCCTCGTGACCTAATAACTGATAGGCATTATTGGTCAGCAACTGGCTCAAATGGGTAGCCACAACGGTGGCGCTATCAACGACTGTATAGCCTAAGGTTTGTGCATGTTCACGCTGATTCGCTCGTATCCACACGGCGTCTAAGCCAAATGCAGGATCTTTTGTAACCGTACCATCCAATTTGCCAAAGACCTGACCTGGATTAATCGCTAACTCATCATCATGACTAATTTCAGCCTCGCCAACAGATACACCTAACATAGATATCGTGTAATTATTTGGGCTTAAATCCAAATTGTCACGAATATGCACAGGCGGGATAAGAAACCCTAGTTCTTGGGATAATTTCTTACGTACCCCTTTTATGCGCGTCAATAATTCGCCGCTTTGAGATTTATCAACCAAGGGTATCAATCGATACCCTACCTCAAGACCAATGGTGTCAACGTGTTGTACATCATCCCAACCAAGTTCTTTAATTTCCGCGGGTTGCGCATTGTTACGCTCAGGCGTTGGAGAAAGTACTTCTGGTTGAGAAGCAAGTTTCTGCTCATTCCAGTATTGGTAATAAGCATAACCGCCCACTAACGCACTAAACCCGAGAAAAGCAACATGTGGCATACCGGGCACAATTCCCATCACAAACAAAATACCGCTGGTAATATATAGCGCCTTGCGATTACCTAATTGACGCGTTAATTCTTGTCCCATTTCTTGGGAATCGTTTTCTCGGGTTACTATGATCGCAGTAGCGACAGATAGCAGTAACGACGGAATTTGCGCAACAAGGCCATCACCAATGGTAAGTAGAGTATAGATTTCGACCGCTTGACCAAAGGCTAGATCGTGTTGAAAAATACCGATAAACAAACCACCTACAATGTTAATCAGCATAATGAATAAACCCGCTACCGCATCGCCTTTCACAAACTTTGATGCACCATCCATTGAACCGTAAAAATCAGCCTCACTGGTAACTTCAAAGCGGCGTTTGCGCGCTTCATCCTGATCGATAAAGCCTGCGTTCAAATCAGCATCGATTGCCATTTGTTTACCGGGCATTGCATCAAGGGTAAAACGAGCACTCACTTCAGATATACGCCCCGCACCCGCGGTGACTACTTTAAAGTTGATAATCAGCAAAATGGCAAATACGACAATACCCACAGCATAGTTACCACCGATAACCACTTCACCGAATGCCTCAATAACCTTACCTGCTGCGTCACCGCCTTCATGGCCCTCAAGAAGCACAATACGAGTTGAGGCAACGTTTAAGGCTAAACGCAGAACCGTCGCGATTAGCAGAACCAGTGGGAAAATACCAAAATCTACCGGTTTTTTAGTAAAGACCGAGACCAGAATAATGACTAAGGATAGGGCTATATTAAAACTAAACAGTACGTCGAGCAGAAAGGCCGGCATGGGTAAAATAATCATACCCATAATAGCCAATAAAACTAGCGGTGCACCCAGCCCTGTCAATGCTGACTGGAATTGTTTTTTGTCGAAACGATTAAGATAAGCTGTAAGTTGCATAGCGCGAATTTTTGACACCTAACGGACGTTTCATCTAGTAAAGCAACTAACGCGCCAACTAACGTAAACTATTCATCTGCAGATACCGAAATTAGTGTGAATATATCCCTAACGTCTTAATTCATAGGGGATTGGCAAGTTTTTCGGAACAGATTTTGGTCGCTTTCCTTTACCGTTCTTATAGGCTTTTAACTGGAATACATATGCCAATATCTGAGCTACGGCCATAAACAACTTAGCCGGTATCTCGGATTCCACTTCAGTGGAGTAGTAAATTGCGCGGGCCAGCATAGGCGAAGCAACAATCGGCACCTCGTGAGCATCAGCGATTTTACGAATATGCATGGCCATTTCATCTACCCCTTTAGCCACCAGCACTGGAGCACGGGTACCTTGTTGGTCGTACTTTAACGCGATGGAATAATGTGTTGGGTTAGTGACAATCACATCCGCGGTCGGCACTTCCTGCATCATACGGTTTGCTGCAGCTTGAAATTGCAATCTGCGGATACGGTTCTTAACTTGAGGGTCACCCTCAGCATTTTTATTTTCGTCTTTCACTTCCTGTTTAGACATTTTCATTTCTTTATTGTGCTTATAGCTTTGATAAGGCACGTCTAACGCGGCAATAGGGATAAGCGCACAACACATCATAAGAAACGCCCAAGAAATTAAATCCATGGCGTGGAATAAATTCTGTGGGTATAGCTCTAAATCCAGATGCAGCGCTTCATCTTTAAAAACCAACATAGCCACATATGCCATACCCATGATAACGACAACTTTAGCAATCGCTTTTAACAGCTCAACTAAACCATTCATGCCGAACATACGTTTTAACCCAGCTAGCGGGTTGAGCTTACTTGCCTTAGGGGCCGCGCCTTGCCACGTAAAGTTATAGCCACCTAAGGCAATATTACCGTAAATGCCCGCCGCTGTAATAATCACCATATACAACATAACGGGTCCACTTACGGTTTCGATAGCAAACCCCCACGCTTGAAACATATGCGTAAAGTCATAGGTTTCATCACGGGATAAAGTAAACATACGCAGAGTCACAAGATATAACGCTTTGGCAATTTGTCCTCCCATCATAATAAATGCAGCGGCGCTAAAAACCAGAACCAGTGCAGTTGATAGTTCTTTTGAGCGTGCAACTTGGCCCTTCTTTCTGGAGTCGGTAGTTTTTTTGGCCGTGGGGTCTTCTGTTTTTTCATTTGCATCAGACATGGATATCCGCCTCCTTTAAGGGCACACGTTAACGAGCTGACACATCATTTGCTGCGCCCTGTCCCATTGCACTTCAAAATGATGAGTGAAATTGTCCATGGTGATCCAAATGATCACTAAGCCCATGATCTGGGCAATACTGAAGCCCAAACTGAATATATTTAACTGTGGCGCAGCTTTTGTCATTACGCCAAACGCCAAGTTGACAATCAATAAAGACACAATCGGCGCCAAAGATAAGGTCACCGCTGAAATAAACATCCACCCCGCCCAGTGTGCAATCTCCCTAAACTGTTCGGGTTGCAACCACGCTTCTCCTACAGGAAAGGCAGTAAAACTCATGACCACCATGCGGATCATCGCTAAATGACCATCCAGCGCCCAAAAAAGTAAGGTCGCCAGTATTAGATAAAACTGTCCCACCGCAGGGACATTGATACCATTTACCGGGTCAACAATAGACGCAAATCCTAGCCCAGTTTGCATAGCGACAACTTGCCCAGCTAATACAAACGTGTTGAGCACCATGGTTGAAATAAATCCCAATGAAATCCCAATAATAAGTTGCTGAATAACCAAGACAAAGGTACTTACTGAAAAGATCTCAGCCACGGGAACCGGAGGGATAACAGGAAGAATAATAAGAGTAATAAATAGAGTCAGTAATGCGCGTACCGTGGTTGGTACCGTTTTAGCGCTCAAGCCAACCATAGTCGCCAACATGCCAGAGATCCGCATGAAAGGCAGCAACATGTCCCCCATAAACTGGGTAATGGTGTCGGCCGAGAACTCCATGTTAACCAACCACTTCTGGAATTCGTTCAACCATAGTAAAGGTAAAATCCATTAGCTGTTGTACTAACCAGTGCCCGCCCCAACTGAGCGCCAATAAAGTGACAATTAATCGTGGCAAAAAACTCATGGTTTGTTCATTGATTGAGGTAGCGGCCTGAAACACAGCCACAATCAGGCCAACAAACAAACTGGGTAAAATGATCGCCGAAACCAGCAATATTACCATATTCAGGGCTTCTTTTAGGATGTCGACAAAAACCTCTGGTGCCATGGCTACGTCCCCATTCCGAAGCTATTGGCCAATGTACCGAAAATCAAATTCCAGCCATCGACCATAACAAACAACATTAATTTAAACGGCAGAGATACTATCATCGGCGACAACATCATCATGCCCATTGCCATCAAAATAGAGGCCACCACAAGATCTAAAATCAGAAACGGGATAAACAACATAAAACCAATTTGAAAAGCGGTTTTTAATTCACTGGTGACAAATGCTGGGATCAGAACATTCATCGGCACGTCAGCGGGCTCCTGAAATCTGTCTTCGTAACCGCCTATTTCCACAAATGTTTCTAAATCTTTGACCCGGGTTTGCGCCAACATAAACCCTCGCAAGGGCTCCTTAGCTAACTCATAAGCTTGAATTGAGGTAATTTGCTCACTTAAATAAGGCTGCAATGCGGTTTCATTAATTTTTTCAAAAACCGGCGCCATGATAAACATCGACAAAAACAAACTAACACCAATCAGAATTTGATTAGATGGTGACTGTTGTAAGCCAATCGCTTGACGCAGAATCGATAACACAATAATGATACGGGTAAACGAAGTCATCATCATGATGAAGGCGGGTAGTAAGCTTAGCGCCGTCATAATGGCCACAACTTGTAACGTCATGGTGTAATCCTGGGAACCATCGGCATTTTCAGTCATGGTTAATGCAGGGATCCCCGGCTCAGCTAAAGCCCAACCTGGTATCGCCAGCAGCAATACAGCAAATAAAAACCAACATACTTTATTCATCTCGTGCTCCCACACCTTTTTTTGCGCCAGAGTTGGCGTTAGGCTGTAATTTACCGGCCATAAATAGGCTGAGTTTATCTTTGAAGAGTTCACCAGATGGTGCTTTATCGGTTGTGATAAGCGTATCGAGTTTAGCCAAATGATTAATATTTTGTGCTGTCACACCAATCAGGTGCTGCTCGTCACCGACTTCAATGACTAATATGCGCTCTTTAGTACCTGCCGCCAGAGAAGCGACTACTTTTAGCTGACCTGTGCTGCCACCAGTGACATTAAACCGTCGCATAATGAATGCCAGCATAAAAACCACCCCAATGACGAGCAACAAGGATAGAAAAATTGACACTATTGAAGTGGTATCAGAAAGGGTTTTAGCCTCAGCAAACGCTGAGTTAGAGGCTAAAAACAGAGGGCTTAGATACATCCAAACCCTTGTTTTAAAAGAGGTTTGCTTATCTAAGCTTTTTAATTCGTTCCAGTTGGCTAATAACATCAGTTAATCGAATACCAAATTTATCGTTGACTACTACTACTTCACCATGAGCAATCAACGTGCCATTTACTAACACATCTAATGGCTCTCCGGCTACGCGGTCTAATTCAACGACAGATCCTTGGTTTAACTGCAGCAAATTACGAATGCTAATATGGCTGCGTCCCACTTCCATAGAGATGGTCACAGGAATGTCCAAAATCGTGTCTAATTTGCGTTTCTCTGCAGGCGAAATATCTTTATCTTCTTCTAACTCATCGAGTTCTGCCACTGTCGCGCCAGTGTCTTTACTTTCTTCATCAGCCTGCTCAGCCATGGCCGCAGCCCAATCGTCTAAACCTTCTTCTTCACTCATAATCATTGCCTCTTGATTGGTTACAAATCATCTTCAAGGGTTTGTAACTCGGCGTCGCTATCGATTCTGCGACCCCCTTTGGTTAATAGCTGTAATTCTGATTTGACCGATGTCGGTCTCGGAATTTTACCGGTAATTTTAAGTGCCAAATTGTCTCTTGAGCGACCAAGCTTGGCTCTAAACGTGGGTAACTCTTCAATCATGACAGTAATGTGTTCTGGCATATCAATAGGAATAATATCTCCAGCTTTGAGATCCATGATTTTCTGTAAACTAAGCGTTAACTCCATCATATGCGTGGATAGCTCAACTTTTACGTCCATTATTTCATCACGTAGGGCTTTGCTCCAACGTAGATCCGTGTCTTCCTTATCACTTTGCACACCAGCATCTAGCAATTCACGTATGGGCTCAAGCATAGAATAGGGCAATGACACGTGGAAATCCCCTCCACCGCCATCCAGCTCTATATGAAACGAGCTGATGACCACCACTTCCGTGGGGCTGACAATATTCGCCATGGAGGGATTGACTTCAGAGTCCAAATATTCGAAGGACACATCCATCACAGGTGCCCAAGCTTCTTTATAATCCTCAAAAATCAACTTGAGCAGCATTTGAATAATTCGACGTTCAGTTGGTGTAAATTCTCGGCCTTCTATCTTGGCGTGATAACGTCCGTCTCCGCCAAAGAAGTTGTCCACTAAAATAAAGACTAAACGTGCCTCCATCGTAATGAGCCCTGTTCCTTTTAACGGACGAAAACGCACCATATTCAAACTGGTCGGCACAAATAAGGTATGGATATATTCGCCGAACTTGATCATTTGAATGCCATTAATCGACACTTCAGCAGAACGGCGCATCATGTTAAATAAACTGACCCGCATATGTCTGGCAAATCGTTCGTTAACAATTTCCAACGTCGGCATTCTTCCCCGGACAATTCGATCTTGCGAAGAAAAGTCATATTCAAGGGCAGAGCCATCGGCTTGCGCCTCCTCTACGTCTTCTTCTTCGACATCATCTACTCCGTGAAGTAGTGCATCGATTTCATCTTGGGATAATAAGTCGCTCAATCTTTTTCTCGCTTATACTTATTGCATTACAAAACCAGTGAATAATACTTGTTCAACCAATTCCTTGCCTGCTACGTCTTTTAGTGTTTTTTGCACTTCTTTCAGGGCATTATCCCGAATGGCTGCCTTACCGGCTTCAGTAATTAAATCATCCGCATTGGCTTGACTAAATGCTCGGTTAAGCGCTCCTTGTATAGACGGGATATGCATTTTCACTTTTTCTTCTGCATCACTACCGCGCACCATCAACTGCACCTTAATTTCAACTAACCTGTCTCGGCCAGTGCCCGGAACATTGAATGTGATAGGGTTCGGAATAGACACATACAAAGCAGTACCCGTTTTAACCGGCGCTGATGATTCAGTCTCAGAGCCTTCCATCTGCATTTGTTCTGCACCTTCGGCCATGGCTGCGTCATCTTCGCCGCCAAGTAAAAAGTAGGCAGCGGCTCCGCCACCAAGAAGTATCACCACCGCTATGATGATGATGATCATGAGTTTGCTCTTTTTAGCGCCCTCTTCCATTTGTAATTCTTCTTCAGCCATGACTACGCCTTGTATTGTAATTTGCGGGTATTATCGTTCTTACGCAGAAAATCGCAATCGATAACCCCAACGTATTCCATTAAACAAAGTAATCTATGCCACCTAACGCGCCGTTGACAATAGGTTGTTGTAGACTTCCATCCGGTACCTCAACGTCAGGTATACCTTGCTCATTAGCTTCTCCCTGCCCTTTGCCAGCATTTTGCTGCTCCCCATCTTGTTCACCGGACTCCTGTTCAACAGAGGATTGTCCTAATTCAATGCCTTTATCGGCTAACATCTCTCTTAACTTTGGAGTGGCGTTATCTATCGCTTCTTTAGCATGCAACGATTGCACAACAAAACTAACACTGGCTGACTCACCACTCACCGAGACTTTCACATGCATCGAACCTAACTCTGCAGGATCAAGGCGAATATCCGCCACCAGCTGATTGGTATTAACCATAAAACGTACTTTTTCAGCTAATTGCTGATGCGCTTCTGGTTTGGCTAAATTTAACGCTTTGTCAAATTGTCCCTGATGCAACTGACTCGCCTTCGTTTGTTCAACCATGCTAATACCCTGTTCGCGGTAAGTGCTGTTCACCGCTTGTTGCTGGGTCGACTGCTCTAACGCAGTGCTCATAAGTTGGGCGACATCAATCACTTGCATAACTGAGCGCGTCGCCAATTCTACTTGCTCTGATTTGGAAGAAAGCATATTACTTGCCAACTCTGGCGACGCTTTTATGGCGTCATTTACTAAACCTTTTAAATCTATTCCTGGCTCCCGGCCTTTTTCCAATTGCCCTTTCACTTCCGCCAAACCGGCTTTCAGGGCTAAGACAAATTCAGGTAAACCAGCGGCCTCGGTTTTACTCAACACATTATCTAATGCTGGCGCTGTCGAGGATGTCATATCCTGCTCTGGGCTCACTTGGCCATTTGCTGTTCCATTTATCTGCTGAACTTGCTTTGCCAACATCGTCAGCGCACTTTCCAGTTTATTTGGCGTAAGCTGCAATAATTTTTGCAACTCAGGCTTGCCCTCTAACAACGCTAGTTGTTGTTGGTTTAACTCCCCATCTAAAACCGAAGCAAGCATAAATGCTATCTCCTTATTAGATGCATCTTGCATAACCTCGGTAACTTGCGATGCTGACTGAACTGACTGCAGGTCAAGCGACGTCGATTCAGCCGAATCAAGCATAGAGGACGGTGTAGACCCAGAGGCTTGCTCGTCCATGGATACCGTTTCGAGGTCGATTAGACTGGTTAATGCTTCCACTAAATTTTCCAGTTCTTCGCTGCTCAATGCTTTATTTTCAATTACCTGCGGATCTTGGCTGGTTAGCAATTGTTGCAATTGTTCTATCAGCTCTGGATTATTATCCAGCAAAGTCTTCATTTTTGTCACATCATCGGGCGTCGAACTTGTCGTGCCTGCATTATCTAATTGTTCGCCCGCGGAACCATCTGATTGAAGGTTTAATTTTTTTAATAGCGACAAAAGTAATTCTTGAGCTTCGTTTTCCAATGACAGGCTCAAGTCGTCTTTATCAGTACTTTCCTTGGTAAGCAGTTCATCTGCTTTGGTGACTGTTGCAGTATCCGTTTCACTTAGGCTGTTAGCGGCTAATTGCTCCACTATAGATAACCAATGACTGCCATTAAGGTTGTCATCGTTATTCATTTTGTCGGTGTTTTTGCTGAAAATAGTGACAGCGTTGGACGCAGCAAACTCTGCTTCATTACCTAGCGGCTCCATGATCTTAACATCCGCGCTCTGTACTTCGGCCTCAGCGGCTACATTTTCATTTGGTAGATGAGAGGACGATATTTTTTTATCCTCAGCCGATAATACTCGCTGTCCGTCGTTATTTTGCTCTTTTGCTATATTAGCTGTGCTATGCCGCGAGTTGGCCTTACTGTCTTTATCTGCCTCAGCTTTCTCTGTTCTTGGTCCCTGGGTACCTTGCTGTGCATTTGGATCAGATCCTTTTTTAATCCCTTTATTGGCGGCCTTTTCATTAGCCAACATGAAGGCAAATTCATCCGCATTTTGCAGTTTTGACATGCTCTCATCACTCACCTCAACCGCATAAGCGGCAACGTCTGATTTAGCAGTGGCAATTTGTTGCAGCATTTAAGCTCCTTTACACAACTGTGAAGATGATAAATTAATGGCTTAAAAACAGTTAGTTATGACCAAGTTATCACTATCGTCTATTACAACGGCGATTTTCGTATCATTAATTTCTGCGTTTTTTAGCGTTGGTAATACTTATGAGCAAAGTTCGTTCCAATGTGGGCCACTGGGTTTATTTAACGAAAAATTGACGTGCTAAACATCAGTGCTGCGTATTTAAAAGTACGTTAGTAGATAAGAAAACTTATTTGTTGCGGATAAACTTCTGCAATGCCAATTCGTCTAACATCTGCTGCTCTGCTTTGTCTTGTCTGTGCTGTGTTTTTAGTGCCTGCTTTTTAAGCAACATGTCTACCGCTTTGCGCTTGCGTTGCTGGGCTAGCCATTGGCTTTTACGCTGTTCGGCGACGACTAATGCATTACTGACTTGCTTTGTTTGTTGCTCGCAGGCAGCATCAATTTTGCCGACAAATGACTGGTGTTGACCAAAACTTCTTGCCGCTACACCCAACTGTCCTTTGCGAATACCATCTTTAAGGTAATTCACTCGATATTGTTCCAAACCAGTCAGTTTGTTTTGATTATCGATAACGTTTTGTTGAGCAAGTTGATAATCAGTCGCCATTTTTTGTTCTTTACGTTGCTCCCAATCTGCAACTATTTGCAACTGTTTGTTCACTGGCATATCGGGCTCCTTTCTATCTTTAACAGTATAAAGCTTGTATTTCGACCGGGTATAAATCAGCGACGTTTATCAACCGCGAATAGCACACTAAGCCGGTCCTAGGCCTGTACCAAGTTTAACCATAGTGTCTACACTTTCATCAAAGGTCAGTATTTGCTGCATACCTTGCTGTAAAAAGGCATTGATTGCAGGCTCAGCTTTAATAGACAAATCAATTCTTGGATCGTTACCCCTAGTGTATGCGCCTATGCTAATCAGATCTCTATTTCGCTGATAAGTTGAATACACTTGGCGTATACGACGCGCGACTTGAAGGTGTTCAGGACTCACCACCATAGGCATAACGCGGCTAATAGAGGCCTCAATATCAATAGCAGGATAATGACCTGAATCCGCTAGCTCTCGTGACAAAACAATGTGCCCGTCTAAAATAGCCCTCGCAGAATCCGCGATGGGATCCTGTAGATCATCCCCCTCGGTTAATACTGTATAAAATGCAGTAATCGAGCCCTGATTTTCGGCGCCATTTCCAGCGCGCTCCACCAGCGCAGGTAAGCGTGCAAAAACCGACGGTGGATACCCCTTGGTTGCAGGTGGCTCGCCCACAGCTAGCGCGATTTCACGTTGTGCCATGGCGTAACGTGTTAACGAATCAATCAGCAATAATACGTTCATGCCTTTATCGCGAAAATATTCGGCTATGGTAACGGCTGTTTCACACCCTTTAAGGCGCATTAAAGGAGAGGTATCCGCAGGTGCCGCCACCACCACAGATTTTTTACGTTCTTCTTCCCCCAAAATATCTTGAATAAATTCTTTTACTTCACGGCCCCGCTCTCCTACTAAGCCGACAACGACCACGTCAGCGCTGGTGCCTCGGGTCATCATGCCAAGCAGAACACTTTTACCCACCCCACTGCCTGCAAACAGTCCCATACGCTGACCGCTGCCTACCGTGATCATGCTATTAATCGCCCTAACGCCCACGTCTAACGGTTCTTTTATGGGTTTTCGAGTTAATGGGTTCATTGGCGGGCGAGTGAGCGGAACTCGCTTTTCAGCTTTGATAGCACCTAAGCCATCGAGCGGTTGACCATTACCGTCAACGACCCGCCCTAATAACGACATGCCCACCGGCAAGCCTTGTTCACGATTTAACGGCTGCACCCGTGAGCCAGGCACAATACCTTTAACCGCTTGAGTGGGCATTAAATAGGTAATGTGTTCGGCAAAGCCGACAACTTCCGCTTCAATTTCACCGTCCACGGTTTGAATTAGGCATTGACTTCCCACAGGCATTTGGCACCCAACCGCTTCAAGCGTTAAGCCAATGCCCCGCACAAGCTTACCCGCGGCTACAACCGGCGCACTGGGCACCTGTTGCTGCAATGCTTTGATATTTTGTAAAATATTTCTTGCCATAACTGGCTAGTCATCCTCGCCGGAAGGGATAGTATCGAGTCCTTGCTCGAGCATAAACTTATCGAGCACATCTTTAACTCTGCGCTCTATGCTCACATCCACCGCGTTACTCTGGGTCACAATGTCGCAGCCACCTTGAGATAAATTTGGATCTTCAATCATTTGCCAACCATGCTTTTCAATTTCTTGTTCGCTGAAATGTTCGCTCACCAGCACTAAATCGTCGGGATGCAGATGAATTTGGTATTGACGCTCATTGATCGGCAGCACTTTAAGCCCTTCACTAATGGCATTAAAAATAATATCTGAATTGGTTTTAATTTCTGCTCGAATAACGGATTTAGCCAAGGATACGGCAAGCGAAACCAGCTCTTTTTGCAGATCCTCTTCAACTAGCTCAACGGGCTTATGTAAGGTTGTGAGCAGTGTCTGCCAGCTTTGCAATTGTTGCGCGATTGACTCTTGTGCTTCGGCTAAGCCTTGGGCTTTACCCTCCTCTATACCTGCGCTCAATCCCTGCTCTTTTCCTTGCTCAAACCCTTCCTGATGTCCTTTTTCAAACCCTTCTTTTTGCCCTTCGTCAAAACCATCGGTTTGGGCGGCCGCACGGATAGATTCAATTTCCTGTGCGGTAGGTGGGTCGAAATTTTCCTCTTCTTCTAACACATGTTCAGGAGGTTCATATTTCCAGTTCGAGCGTTTATTTAACGCGTTAGTACTGGTATCAGTGGCTTTACGTTCGTCCTCGACAAAAGGTAAGTCCCAGGCGCTGATCTGTTCATCGTGTTCTTTATCAAAATCATTCATAAACTAACGTGACGCTGCATACGCTTATAGGAATTCATCACCGCCACCTCCACCTAACATAATTTCGCCCGCATCGGCTAAACGACGAGCCACAGATAGAATTTCTTTTTGCGCGGCTTCCACCTCGCTTAAACGCACAGGACCAAGCGCTTCTAAATCATCAAGCAGCATATCGGCTGCACGCTTTGACATATTTGAGGTGATTTTGGTTTTCAATGCGTCGTCGGCACCCTTGATTGCTTTTAGCAATGCGTCTTGTTGAACTTCTCGCAAAATAGCCTGAATCGCACGGTCATCTACATCGGCAAGATTATCAAATACAAACATCAAGTCTTGAATTTGCTGGCTCATCTCTTCGTCTTGCTCACGAATAGCATCCATCAGCTGACCTTCGATATTGGTATCTAGGTAGTTCATGATATCGGCTGCAGATTTCAAACCGCCCATTTTGGCCGCTTGCGTACCCGCCTGGCCAGCGAACTGTTTCTCCATAATCTCGTTTAATTCTTGCAATGCCGCAGGCTGTACTTCTTCTAAATTTGCCACTCGCATCATTAGATCTAAGCGCACTTTCTCTGGGAACTGAGCAAGAATTTCGGCGGATTGCTCGGCGTCTAAATACGACATAACGATGGTTTGAATCTGCGGGTGCTCATTACGAATAATGCTCGCCACTTGCTTAGAGTCCATCCATTTGAGTGAATCGAGTCCTTTGGCACCCGTGCCCATCAAAATTTGGTCAATCAGGTTGGCAGCTTTATCTTCACCTAATGCCGATGTTAAAGCACGCTTAACAAAGTCTTGGCTTTGGAAGCCTATGGTGCTGTATTTTTGAATTTCATCGATAAAGTGCTTATGCACGGCGGTTATCTTGGACTGAGTCATGTCATCTATTTGGGCCATTGCTTGACCCAATTTTTGCACCTGTTTCGGTTCAAGGTGCTTAAGTATTTGCGCTGCGTCTTCCTCTGTTAAACTGAGTAACAAGATGGCAGCTTTTTCAACGCCTTCAAGTTTACCGACGTCGTAACCACTTTCCCCAGTTGTAGCGGGTGCTGCATTTTCATCTGGCATGATGCTTATCTCTTACTTTTAACATAGGTTTACGCTGCGTACATTAGCGTTATTTATTCGTCTTGCAATAACCAATTTTTAACCACCTGCGATGATAACTCGGGTTCGTTTGCTACTAAGGCTCGTACCGCTTTGAGTACGTCTTCATCCTTGTGTAGATCTGGCAACATAAAGCTACCGTCGGCGGCAAAGCCTACCTGAGAGTCGTCAAATTCTTGGGATAACATGCTGATAGTTTCATCCCCTAAATCTAGACCCTCGTCGGCATCAAAGTCATCATTTGAGCTGGTATCGTCTGGGTAAATCAGTTTACGTAACATGGGACGCACAACCGCTAAAATAAGTACTATGATGACCAACCCGCCAATGACGAGCTTTAAGATCGGCATAAACTTAGGGTCTTCCCAAATAGGTAACTCTTCCAGTGCGACTTCGCCTTCACGACTAAAGGGGATACTGACCACTTCAAGTGAGTCACCACGGGTCACATCAAAACCAATGCCTCCTTGCAACAGGCGGCGAATATCCAGCAACTCCGCCTGAGGGCGTGGCACCAGTGTACTGGTTCCATCTTCATTTACACTGGTAACATGATCCAGCGCCACAGAAACACTCAATCGGCGAATGACACCTGTTTGTTGTTTGGTATGGCTAATGGTTGTATCTAATTCGTAGTTTCTGGTTTCTTCTTTGTGATTGCGCCCAGGTGTCGTGGTTTGAGTATTACTAGCATTGGCTACTTCCGGAATATTTGAGTCAAGAGGAGGCTGGTTCGTTAACGCCCCCGGAATACCAGCGATAACCCCCCCCACGCTGTTCTCTTCCACTGTCATTTCACTGCGAATCGCGGGTAAGTCTGGATTATAGCTGCGTTTAGTTTGTTCAACGGCGGTGAAATCCATCGTTACGTCAGCCTGGGCAGTGTAGTTACCTAAGCCTAAAACTGGGATCAAAATAGAGTCTATTTTTTGTAAGTACTCACTCTCACGTTTACGCTCCATTTCAAATTCTTTTTTGCTTCTCGCCGCTTCACTGTCTTGAGAACCAGAATTAAGCAAACGCCCATTACTGTCGGTCACCGTGACGCGCTCGGGCTCTAACCCCTGTACAGCGGATGCCACTATGTCAACAATGGAGTTAACTTCTTCACTTGCGATCACCGCTCCGCGCCTTGCTGTAATGACGACAGTGGCACTGGCTTTTTTCTCCCGGCGGGCAAAAACGTTCTCTTTAGGTAAAGCGAGTAACACTTTAGCTCTCGTGACGGCGCTCATTTCTTCAAGTGTACGCGCAAGTTGCTGCTCACGAGCGTGTTTAAGGCGTACTTTTTCGACCCGCTGACTGACACCGAATCCCATATCTTGCATGATGATGTCCGTGCCTTCTGAGGATCCCTGACTCAAGCCCTGTCTCGCCATGCCAAGCTTAATGTTCTGATATTGATCTGAGCTGACGTAAACCGTGTTGCCTTCAAGGCGATAATCAATTTGATTCTGATCGAAATAATCTAATGTCTCGATCAACTCTTGAGTTTGCATTTTGGCTAGCGGGCGATAATCCGGCTCTTGCGCCCAGATCATAATGAACACTGCAATCGCCACACAGATAACCAAAGCCACAACAAGGGTGAGCTGGCGTACCATATCGGTAGAGCCAAGGGAGTCCATAAAACCAGACTTTTGCTCTGGCTCCGAACCACCTGTGTAAGGGTCTATGTTGGTGTTGCTCATCGCCAACTCTGTACCTGTTGCTTCAGCCACGTGTCAGCTCCTAAACCGGCATATTCATGATCGTTTTATAGGCTTCAAGTACTTTATTTCGTACTTGAATCGTCGCCTCAAACGCAATTCCGGATTTTTCTTTGCTCACCATAACATCCGCTAAGCTCAGGCTTTTATCGCCCATTTCAAATCGCTGAGCCTGATCTTTGGCGTCTAGTTGCATGCTATTAACGGATTCAATGGCGTGGCCAAGCATATCGGCAAAATTCTGACCAGAAGGGTTGACCTGTATACCGTTAAGGCTAGCGGGATTTAATTCACCAAGCCCCGCTTTGCTTTGCAAGGCCATGCTTTGCATATCTTGATAAAGTGATTGTGCCTTGATATCCATGATCTGCTCCTGGCGTATTTACGAAATGACGGTTTTATGTCTTACCAAGTTAAAAGCAATGTTAATGCCAAGTAATTTAATTGTTTAATATCAATAGCTTATATTAATTTTTAATCATAACTAACAGCATGACGGTTTATTGACATGGGCATATTGGCTGTTTAGTTAAAGGGGTAAAAAAAACCGCCTAAGAAATAGGCGGTTTACAGTAGATATCTAAGAGATTCTCGAATTGTACGTCAACAGGGAAATTAAGCAGGTAGATCGATCCCCACTTCACGCATTTTGGCCAGTTTATAACGCAAAGTACGTGGACTAATACCAAGACGTTCTGCCACGTCTTTCCTGCGTCCTTGGCATGATTGTAAGGTGTCTAGAATAATTTGATGCTCTTGCTGCCTAAGCTCTGATCCGAGCTTGCTTTCATCTTCTTCAACTGCGTGTGGGGCATTGCGAGAAAGCTCATCTTCAGCAAACTCAAGCATTAAATCATCTGCTTCAATTATTTCACCATTGCCTAATATGAGTGCTCGTTGCACGACATTTTCTAATTCACGCACATTGCCAGGCCAATTATGCAGAAGCATTTTGCTTCGGGCCGACGAAGAGAACGCAAGAGCACTCGCTCCTTGTTTACTACGATGACGAGCCACCAAGTGTTCAGCCAATGGCACTATATCCCCCGGGCGTTTATCAAGAGGCGCCCAAGTTAAGGGGAATACGTTTAAGCGATAATACAAATCTTCGCGGAATAATCCATCTTCGACAGTTTGGCGAATATTACGATTACTCGTTGCCACAACACGCACATCGAGCGGGATCATTTTACGGCTACCTAAACGCTCTACTTCTTTCTCTTGTAAAACCCGCAACAGTTTAGCTTGCAAGCCTAAATCCATCTCACTGATCTCATCAAGTAAAATAGTTCCTCCTTGAGCTTGTTCAAACTTACCAGGGCATGCTTGAATAGCACCGGTAAACGCGCCTTTATCATAGCCAAACAATGTTGCTTCAAGCATATTTTCGGGGATCGCAGCGCAGTTTATTGCCACGAAAGGCTGATCTGCCCGGGACGACTGATCGTGAATATAGCGAGCCAATACCTCTTTACCTGAACCGCTCGGACCGAGCACCATAACTGTGGCGTCCGACTGCGCTACGCGCTGGGCCAACTGCAGTAACTTCACACTGCTAGGATCGGCAACAATAGGATCGTAAGATAAGACTTTTTGCGCAGGTGCATAGCGTCCTACCAAATTAAGTAACACTTCTGGAGCGAAAGGTTTTGATAGATAATCCGTGGCGCCGTCACGCATAGCGGTTACGGCATCATCAATAGTGGCGTAAGCCGTCATCAACAACACTGGCACATTAGGATACTTATTCTTCAGGCTACGCAGAAGCGATAACCCACTCATCTCGCCCATTTGAATATCGCTCACCACCAAATCTATTGCCTCTTGACCCATCATCATCATACCCCGCTCGGCACAGTCGGCTTCTAACACCTTGTAACCTCCAAGCAGTAAGGTATCGACCAACGCTTCGCGTAAACCCGCGTCGTCCTCGACAATTAAAATCGTTGTTTGAGACATAATTTAACTCCTCGCCCGTTGGACGTTAATGCTCGCAGCACCGGCAGATGAATACTCGTCAGCGGTTCGAGTTAAAATGGGCAGCACTATGCTAAAACATGCACCACCAGACACTAAATTGGCGACACGCACTTCCCCTTGATGAGATTGCACAACCGTTTTTACTACGGCTAAACCTAAACCGGTACCTTGGCTACGTGTGGTGAAAAAGGGTTCGAAAATATGTAGTAATTTGTCCTCAGGGATCCCGGGGCCGTTATCCGTCACCGTTAAACGCATGCAATCTGTTTTTGCTGGATCGCGTTCTGCGCTAAATACGATCCGTGCATCTTGGGGCTTGGCGATCAACGCGTTATGGATCAGGTTTTGAATTGCACCACTGAGGGCTGTTTTATTGCCGATAAAATGAATATTTGGCTCAGGTAAAATAATATCTAGTATCCCATTGCTCTTATTGAGCATAGCTTCACTACCAGCCTTTACTTCTAACATCATGTCTTCAAGTGATATATCAGTAAGCACTTGCTCATTGCCGCTTTTAGCGAACAACAACATGTCATTCACTTGCCCTTCAAGGTCGCGCAAACGAGATAATAATTTATCGCTAAATCGTTGACGTGATTCTCTTGGCAGATTGTTACTGGATAAGTTTGCGGCATATAGCATGGCCGCTGACAAGGGTGTACGAATTTGATGAGCCAAAGACGCGACCATCTTACCTAGCGATGATAATTTCTGTAGATGTCCGATACGCTGTTGAAGCTGACGAGTTTCTGTTAAATCAGTTAACACAATAAGCTGACCGGGTTCGTTAACCAGAGGAGTAATGGACAACTTAACTTTGCGTCCGTCAAATAATGAGACTTCATGGCCATCATCAGCTTGAGGTCGAAACGAGCGTTTAATAATGTTGCGCCAGACCTGCCCTTCAAGTGGTTCACCCAATAACGAGGTTGCCAAATGATTAGCCTGCTTTACATAGCCTTTACCGTCGATAACCACCACGCCCGCAGGCATGACCTGCAATAGGTGCTCAAGGCGCGTAGCCTGTTGACGTAAATCTTGAATTTCTTGTGCATCTTGCACCGTGGTGGGCGCAGAAACGTCCGTTGAATCGACAGAATTGGAAAACGATATAACCGCCCCGCTTTGGGAAGGCATCTGATTAGCCGCTAGGGTATGTAAATTACTTAATGCCATATGTTCCTCACGTCAATACTTAGACAGATTGAATACAGCAATAGGACAAGCATATCTTGTGCCAATAAATTAAGTTAGGTTAATCAGGTAGTTAGGAAGAATTACGTGTCATTTTTTTGTCGAATGAAAAATACCGAGGAAAGAATTAAGCTTTACTTATGTCGTACTTACGCATCTTTTCCACGAGTGTGGTGCGGCGCATACCGAGTACTTCAGCGGAGCGTGCGACAACCCAATCTTGTTGCTCCAGTGCTTGGGAAATCAAACTAACTTCCATTTCCGAAATATATTCTTTGAGGTTAATGCCCTCAGGTGGCAACTCGGTTCCATTGGTACTGTCGTCATAACCATAGTCGTCATCTTCATTCTGCACATCGGCTGAAAACAACGCGTTGAGTGCTTCTCGCTCTAACACTTCATCTGGGTAATCAGGTTCATAATCGTCTGCATCTACATGACGATATTTATGGGGTAAGTCACCTACATCGATTAACTGATTGGGATACAGGATCATTAAGCGCTCAACCAGATTTGATAACTCCCTAACATTCCCTGCCCAGCTATGCTCCATCAGTGATTTCATGGCATTTTCTGTGAACTTGATTTGTGCATTTTCCCGTTCCATTCTAGAAACAAGTTCTTGTAATAACAATGGAATGTCTTCGTGACGCTCGCGTAGCGCAGGGCTATCGATGGGAAACACATTGAGACGATAATACAAGTCTTCGCGAAACTGCCCTTGCGCAATCATCTCTTCCAAATTTCGGTGTGTCGCAGCTACCACACGGACATCACAACGAATAGGCTTCATACCGCCCACGCGTTCGTAAGTACGCTCTTGCAAAACACGTAACAACTTAACTTGCATTTGCAGCGGCATATCCCCTATTTCATCAAGAAATAGCGTACCGCCTTCAGCGAGCTCAAAACGCCCTTTGCGAGAACTGATAGCACCGGTAAAAGCACCTTTTTCATGGCCAAATAGTTCACTTTCAAGTAACTCACCGGGTATGGCACCACAATTTACTGGGATAAATGGGTTAGTACCACGTTTTGATAAGTAATGTACATTACGCGCAATCACCTCTTTACCTGTGCCGGACTCACCTAAAATAAGCACGTTAGCATCGGTCGGGGCTACTTGTTCAATAAGGTGGCGAACATTTTGAATTTGTTTGCTTTTGCCGACCAAACTGCGAAACAATTTGGTTTTATTTTGTGGGGTGGTATTGCGATTAGGCTGCATGCGACGATGCTCTTGGCAGCGGTGCAGCATTTGGGTAAGCAGAGGATACGTAACGGCTTCATCTACCGCGCCGACACGATTAGCACCTGACTTAAAACCCGGATCTTTACTATCGACCAAGATAAACGGTTGTTGGGGAAATTTATCACACACTTCCCCAGCGAGTTCGAGATCTAATGCATCAATCAAAACAGCATCGAATACGGAATGAGATTTCAGGGTGCTAACAGCCTGCTCAAAAGCGATAGCAGTACTACTTTCACCTAAAAAGGTCAAAATAGTGTTCAGATTATGCCCGAGCGTGGGTCGCCCACTGATAATCAGAATATTACTCATGCATCCCTCAATATTATCTTGTTAATTAACTGTTTTACTTCTGGTTTTAATTTTAACCATTCACTGGTGGATAGCAATAGAGGAATGAGGGCTAAATTTGCCATAGCGCACAATTAAATTTAAAACCCAAGAATAACAACAAGTTAAAAACATAGCATGCCACTAATGACTAATATAATTCTGCGTCTAAACGTACAAAAAAACCGCATAAAAAAAGGCCCTGAGGACCTTTCTGTATATTAAGCCTAGTTATTAACCATTTAAGAGGCTGAGTACTTGCCCTTGCTGCTGATTTGCTTGTGCCTGAACCGAAATGCTAGCCTGGCCTAATATACTGGCGGACGCGCTTTCTGCCGTTGCCTGAGCATAATCCGTATCTTGAATACGGCTGCGCGCGGCAGCCACATTCACATTACTTTGCGTGAGATTGCGTGCCGCGCTTTCAAACTGATTTTGCGTAGCGCCTAAATCCGCTCTAACAGAATCAACAAATTCAGCCGCTTCATCAGCAACAGCAAGCGCGTCTTCTGCACCTTGAGCAGTAGTTAAGTCGATATTCAAGACGTCGCTTAAGCTAGCAGCGACATCTTTTGTTTCAACTCCAATTTTCTGGCCTGCATTTGCACCGACCTGAAACTCGATGCTACTGTCACTGTTTAACAAAGACTTACCGCCAAATTCTGTCTGCTCAATGGTTTGCGAAATATTGTCTTGAAGTTGTGTGACCTCAGCTTGAATAGCTTGACGATCAGAATCACTTAAGATGCCATTACCAGCTTGAACCGAAAGCTCGCGAATACGACTCACATCATTATTAATACCAGACAAGCCACTTTCCGCCACTTGGGCTAGTGAAACACCATCATAAGCGTTAGTGACCGATTGGCGATTACCTTCCACTTGAGATGTTAAACGATCGATAATTTGTTGAGCAGCCGCACCATCTGCAGCACTGTTTACTTTCTTACCTGAGGCTAACTTCTCAAAAATCGATTCTTGCTTCTGTTGCACTTGCTGTAACGAAGATGAATTAGACTCGGTATTTAAATTAATCATATTTATTCCCCTCAGAACCTTAGCGATCAGCTCTTCAAAACCTTTCCAGAGCGTAGCAAAATACGGGTCAAAAAGTAAGCAGGCCTATGGTATATGATTCTATACTTCACACAAATATAGAATACCAGCGAGCCTTTCCGTCCTAGAAATAGTTGCCTCTGTCTTTTATCCAGATGCTTAGGTAAACTTTATGTCAATTAACCGTCAATTAAACGGGCCTGTTTTTTGCTAGACATGTACATGTGATGTCCACATTGTAAACACTGAAACCGTTAAATAATTAAGTAAGCCATGCTAAAAAATATTCGCCTACATTTGGAAAAAGACAAAGAAAAACAAGCCTTATTTGATGAGATGCTTGCAAAACAAGTAATAGATATGATGAAAAGTAACGTCAACGCTTTTCAACGAAATATTCCATCACTTATTCCTTATATAAGTGGTTCTAAACTCACTACTTACTCCTTGTTTAAAAATAGATACGGCGAAACCAATCTGGTCAATTACGGCATTGGCAGAACATTATATGGCCTTCATCCAAGTGAAGAGATAAGCCTACAGGTCAAACAGGCTCTGCAACACAGTCCTTGTGTTGACCTGACCCAGAATGTCAGGAGAGCTGAGCATGACGAAGAAACAAAGGGCACTTTTGACTTTAGAGAACTAAAAAGCTTCAAAATTGAGCAAGCTCAATCTCCCTTACCTGAAGAGGTAGAATGTCTCGTGGTATTAGGTTGCGGCCTTGGTTTACATATCAAGCAATTATTAGAGCGCCGTAAAATAAAAAACCTCATTATTTACGAGCCAGAAATTCAATATTTCCAATGTTCAGTTTTATCTACGTCATGGCAGGAAATTTTCGCATTAGCTAAGAAACAAGGTACTAGACTTTTTCTACAGTTGCTAAAAGACGGAAGAGAGTTAGTAAATGACATCAATGAGCTTAAAGAAAATATCTCATTATCAAGTTTTCATATTTATAAACATTATAATCAGCAGGTTTTTGATGCCGTTTATCGAGATCTCACTGAGCGCGACTGGATAGAGATATGCAACAATGGCTTTACCATTACGCCCATTAACAGTCATCTAGACTACATACCTACCTGGACTCCTAAAATTGATTTAACTGAACAGACACCAGTTTCAAACGAATGTAGTCAATTTAAGAAAAACCTTGAAGCATTAAAACAACATTTTCCTGATATTTACTTAGAATATAAAGATTATCAACCCAAAACTTGGCTACCGATAAAGAGCGCGGCTAATGAAGTAAACATCCTCAAAACGAAAGACTTATCTACTTGGTACGGGGCCTCCCCCAAACAAGATTGTATACAAAACTTCGATAACTTTAATGAACAACCAAATATAGACGGCCTAAAACTAGGCTATAACCAGACTAAGTTAGCGCATTACATTCATTATCAGTTTGTTAATGATACGCAAAAGCTTCTAAAAGAAGCTGAGGCACAAGAAGACTTAAGTGAACTACCAGAGACCATTTCATCCATTATCATGCTTGGTATAGGGGTAGGTTACCAACTTGAAAAACTGTTAAACGAGCATAGCGTTGAAAAACTTTTTATCTGCGAACCCAATCCAGATTTTTTCTATGCGTCGCTGTTTGCCATAGACTGGCAGGCTATTTTTGAAAAAGCCCAAGCTACTGACGCTACAATTTATTTAAACGTTGGTGGCGATGGCACCGATTTATTTCAAGGTCTTCTGGAGCAATTTCAAGTAATTGGCTCCTATATTTTAAATAGTACTTACATTTATCAAGGTTATCACAATGCATTCCTAAACCCCGCCATAGCTGAACTAAAAGACCAGTTGCAAATAGTAATCGCTATCGGCGAAAACTTTGATTACACCTTTTATTCGATAGAGCATACAAAGGAGGGATTTCGAAGAAATATCCCAGTATTGATCAAAAATCCATCGGGTAAGCTAAGTTATGCCGATAAAGAAGTACCAATTTTTATCCTTGGTAATGGTCCCTCGTTAGACATGTCAATAGAGGCGATCAAAGAATACCGAGGCCAGGTAATAGTCATAAGTTGCGGCACAGCACTGCAAGCGCTACATCGTAACGGTATAACACCCGACTTTCATGCTGAAGTGGAAAAGAACCGTTGTACTTATGACTGGGCGGTACTCATTGGTGATTTGGCGTTTTTGAAAAAAATAACCCTTATTTCAACTAACGGTATTCATCCAGATACATGTGAACTTTACAAAGATGTACTGATAGCGTTTAAAGAGGGGGAATCGTCAACCGTTTCAGCCTTAAAGGTGTTAGGTAAACAACACTTTGAATTACTACAGTATTCTTACCCGACAGTGAGTAACTTTGCTACCAACTTATTTAGTGTTTTAGGTTTCAATCACATTTATTTAATGGGGGTCGATTTAGGTTTTTCCGATGTGAATCACCACCACTCTAAGTCTTCTGGTTATTATCAAGATAACGGCAAGGAAACATTTGATTACGCAAAAGGCAATGATACTTCGCTAATAGTACCAGGCAACTTTCGCCCCAGAGTCAACACTAAGCACGAATTTAAGTTATCTTGTGGGCTTATCGAAAAAGTGACACAAACTAAACCTAAAGAACAAACGTTTTATAATTGTAGCGACGGCGCGAGAATAAAAGGCACAATCCCACTACATCTCGACGATCTTTTTATTGTAGCTACCACGGACGATAAAATAAACGCATTACAGCAAATGCGAAGTGCTGCTTACTCAACCGAATTTAACAGCAATTTCATTGAAAAATATGAAAAGCAGTTTTCACATGATTTGTTGGTCACAGAACTTGACGCTATTCTGAAAATATTAGAAAAAGATATCAGCTGTCAAGGTGACGTAAAAAAAATAATCAACGAACAACAAAAAACATTACTCTCATCATACAGTAAAGGCCATTCTTTATTGTTTTATTACCTTTACGGCACAATGAATTATGCAAATGCAATATTAAGTAAATTACTTTATCTAAAAGCCGAATCAGATAATAAATTTTTAAAGTCCAATTTATTAATTGATAAGTGGTCTAATACTTTAGGTGATATAGAAGATAGTTTGAAAAACGAATACCGCTCTTTAGATCATTCTGCATTTAGTCAACGTGTTCGAGAGGGTATTATTTTAGAACGGCATCTAGAAAACAGAAAAATATTGATTATAACTAATTCGTTATCTTTTGCCAAATCATGTAAGTGGCTCATAGAAAATAACCTGACATTTATCAAAAATGCAACGATTACTACTTATGAGCAGAGATACTTTCACTCTAACTACGATTATGTTATCTACTATGATCAGGAAAGAATACGAGGAAAGGTAGAAACTGTAGCAGAGCCTAAACTGAATGTACTAGGTGAAATAAACACTCTTGTAATTGTTCATGGCTTATCAAGCGGCGTAGATGCAGATATTAAAGAAAAAGTAGTCACTTGCATTAATTCATCTGAATTGAACCAAGAAAATGACATTATTTTTAATAACCTAAGTTTAGCAGGCGTTGCGCTTAAAGCCTGTATCGAAGTATCTTGCGGCCAGTTAATCATTCCTAGAATTAATACTATAAAAGGGGAACCATTCAATTTAGTCGATATATATAACAAAAGTCCTCTGATCACTAAAGTATGCAAAGCAATAAAGTTCAGTTATTACTCCGTTATTTTTGAAACAAAACTCGCAGAACAAGCTTGTCTTTCTAAAAGTGGCTCACGAGGAGAGTATGCAGCAAACCTAAATAATAGTTCAGTCTATACCAATCAACAGATAACACGTGAACAACTAGACGAAGCATCCAAAACCTATGAAGATAAAATCCCAGAATTATTCGATAACGCTGTATTTTCAAGCCAAATAAACATAATCAACAAGTGAGCATATTCAATTTTCACCTATCAATCATGCAGTGTCTTAGTAATTTTTTAGTAGAGGATGTGAAACCACTTTTACACTACGAACCAGTATCTTGAAAATATGTTGTCACAGCATTGAGGAGGCTTATAGAATACTGAAATGGCACTTCCGAGTGTTCATCGACCGTAGGACTGACGTGAAATAACTTATCAATACCCGCATTTTTTCCTGCCACCATATCAGTAATACGATCACCGACCAAAACAGAACATTTAAGATCAATGTGATGCTCTTTAGCCCCTTTTAGAATCATACCGGGCTTGGGCTTACGATTATCACAATCAACTTTATATGCACCTATCCCAGCGGTAATGTGGTGAGGACAAAAATACACATCTGAAATACAAATTTGTTGTTCTTTGAATTTTTGTAACATCCACTGGCTCAGCTCTAAAAACTGCGTCTCTGTATAGTATCCTCTACCGATACCTGATTGGTTGGTTACAATTATAATTTTGTAGCCTTTTGCATTAATCATTCTACAGGCTTCGAAAACACCTTGATGAAATTCAAAATCATGCTTTTGATACACATAATTTTTCTCAACATTGATAACGCCGTCTCTGTCTAAAAAAAATGCTTTATTCATTCATAATCTGCCATTTTTTGAAAAATTCACTTTAGTCTTTGATTTTCTTATAGATATACCTAACTATACCGATAATAATAAGAACAACAGTCTAACAGGTCAAAGTAATGAATTTTATTGGTGCTGTATTGGTAAAAACCAACCGTCCGCTGCAATTTGTTGAAAATATTCAAGTACCTAAGCTTAAGCCTGGTCAAGTATTAGTTAAAGTTTGTTACGCTGGAATATGTCATAGCCAATTGATGGAGCAATCAGGAAAAAGGGGAGAAGACAAATACCTACCTCACCTACTTGGCCATGAGGGCACTGGTATAGTAGTTGATACTGGATCTGGGGTTACCAAATTAGTTGAAGGCGATAGGATCGTTTTAGGTTGGTTAAAGGGAGAAGGCTTAGACGCTGGAGGCACTGTTTACGATTCTCCAATTGGCAAAATTAACTCTGGCGCAGTCACGACATTTAGTGAATACACTGTTGTCTCAGAAAACCGCTGTTATTCACTTCCCAAAAACATATCCATGCAAGAGGGTGTATTATTAGGCTGCGCTTTACCCACTGGCATGGGCATTGTTAAAAACCAAGTTAAACCAAAAGCAGAAGATATCTTAGGGTTTGTTGGGTTAGGTGGTATTGGAATGAGTGCTCTTATCGCAGCAACCTGTTTACCTCACAAATTACTTATTGCAATTGATACTAATGAAGAAAAATTGGCTTTGGCGAAACAACTAGGCGCCGATGTATGTCTCAACCCCAAACAGCAAAACATTTTAACAGAAGTAGCAAAAGTCACGAATGGATCTATGTTGACTTTTGCCGTGGAAGCAGCAGGCTCTTGTAAAACGATCGAATTGGCTTTCGAGCTAGTTAATAGTCAACAAGGTCAATGTATATTTGCCTCACATCCCCCAGCAGGGCACAAAATTAAAATCGACCCATTCGAGTTAATATGCGGCAAAACTATAACCGGTAGTTGGGGTGGATGTTCCCATCCAGAACATATGGCCTCATTCGTTTCAAACAATAAAACTAACATTAGTTTCGATTCATTTATGTCGAATATATACCCGTTTAGAGATATCAATACAGCGATGAGCAACTTATCAGATCAAAAAGTGCTTCGAGCTATCGTAGAGGTTAATTCATTATGAATATGAACAAAGCGAATACTTTAGATGACTTACTAGCCAATAAGTCTTCTAAACAAACGGTTTGTTTTGTCTCCGGTAATTTTAATATTATTCACCCTGGACATCTACGTTATTTGCTATTTGCTGCCGAGCAAGCCGATTTTTTAGTTGTAGGCATGCATGATATTGATGCGTCTATTGGTGCTTATTTCGATAATGAGGAACGACTCGCAGCCCTAAATGCTTTGAACTGTATTAGTGCTGTTATTGTTATTAAAAATAACTTGGCACAAGTATTAACAGAACTAAAACCTGATTATGTCGTTAAAGGTAAGGAGTTTGAAAACACCGAAAATGAAGAACAAGATATCATCGACGCTTTTGGTGGAAAGTTAATTTTCAGTTCTGGTGAAAAGCAATTTTCTAGTCGTGAATTACTTTCAAAACAAAGTAATGAAAGCTCAATAATACATCAAGCAATTCAGAAATATCACCATCGCTATAATCTTAACAAGGACAATCTAACGCTAGCTTTGCAAAACGTAAGCAAATTAAAAGTTGCGGTTTTTGGTGACGTAATAGTTGACGAATACCAAGAATGCTTAGCTATAGGCATGTCTCAGGAGGACCCTACCATAGCCGTAAGTCCTCTTGAATCTTTCAAGTATTTAGGCGGAGCAGGTATTGTTGCAGCACATGCCGCCAGTTTGGGTGCTGATGTTGATTTCTATTCGGTATGTGGCAATGACTTATTGGCCAACTTTGCCTTCGATAAATTAGATGAGTATGGCGTTGATAGCCTGTTGCTAAGAGATCCATCTAGACCGACCACCCACAAACTTAGGTACCGCGCAAAAGATAAAACCCTTTTGCGGGTTAATAATTTTAGGCAACAAGATATTTCGTTAGACTTAATAAATAAGCTAGTTGATTCATTTCAAAGTAAAGTATCTGAATATGATCTTGTGATTTTCTCAGACTTTAGCTTCGGTGTAGCCTGTGCAAACTTAGTAAACAGAGTGTCCAACCTATGCCAGAAACACTCAATTTCAGTTGTTGCAGACAGTCAAACTTCATCTCAAGTTGGGGATTTAACTAAATTTAAAAATTTATTACTTACCACACCGACTGAACTTGAAGCACGTCAAGCCGCGCAAGACTCCAATAACGGCCTAATCCAAGTTTCTTCAGATTTAACCAGAAAATTAAATGCAAAAAATCTAATTGTAACCCTAGGTTCAGAGGGGGTTTTAATAAGACATCAAGGAGAACAACTTGAAACAGATAACCTTCCAGCTTTTACTGAAACAGCCATAGATACCGCAGGCGCAGGGGATGCTTTTTTGGTAGCCTCGAGCTTGATGTTAAAAAGTGGATTGAGTATTTGGCAAGCTGCTTTCATGGGCAATATTGCCTCGGCAGTACAAGTCAATATTCGCGGAAATGTGCCACTAACCAAAGACATGCTTTTAATTCAAATAGAGAAACATTTAAAATGAAGGCCGTATTACTTGCTGCTGGTGAAGGTATAAGATTAAGGCCACTCACTTTACACGCTCCAAAGTGTTTAGTATTAATTAATGACAAGCCACTGCTCGATTTTTGGTTGGAAATGCTGGTGCCATGTGAAGATATTGAAGATATTTTTATCAATGTCAGTTATCTAAAAGACCATGTCGTTGAACATATTCAATCCAACTGGTCGTCTTGCAACAAAATAACCTTATGGCATGAAGAAAAATTACTTGGCACGGCTGGAACATTAAAAACCAATTACGATGTGTTGCAAAAAGAGGATGTACTCGTCATTCACGCAGACAACTTGTCGACCTTTGACTTACCCACATTTATCAAGGCACACAAAGATAGGCCAAATATATGTGAAATCACTATGATGTTGTTTAAAACTGATTCACCAGAAAGTTGTGGCATTGTTGAGATAGATAAAAATGGCATCGTGCAAGTTATGCATGAGAAAACGGCTAACCCACCGGGTAATTTGGCCAATGGGGCTGTTTATATTTTTTCTAAGAAGATCATCAATTGGATAAAAGCCAACGATGCTCAAGACATAAGTTTAGAAGTAATCCCACAATTTTTAACACAGATTTTTAGTTGGGAAAACAAGTCATATCACAGAGATATTGGCTCGCCACAAAGCTACTCACTTGCACAACAAGAATTTAACTAACAGGTAGACACATGAATACAATTATGGGATTTGATTTATCTTCCCCTTTCGAATACGAAAATGGATTTCACCTTACAGGTGATAATTCTCGCATTGGTAAACTTTTGGCTCACTACGAATTGTATAAAAAAATCATCGGCTTACCAGGGCATATATTTGAGTTTGGCGTACACAAGGGAAATTCATTGATCCGCTTTGCTACTTTTAGGGAATTACTTGAGTCCTCGCACTCCCGAAAAATTATCGGTTTCGATACATTTGATTACTTCCCAGAAACACAAAGTAATGAAGACAATAAGTTTATTAGTGCTTTTGTTAATGAAGCTGGTAAACCTATTTCAACCGACGAGTTAGAGGCTTGCTTGCAACATAAGGGGATCACTAACGTAGAACTAGTCAAAGGGAATATTTTAACAACACTACCTGATTATTTAGCGCAACACCCTGAAACTAAGGCAGCATTAATTCATATAGATGTAGATGTATATGAACCCACTAAAGTAATCCTAGAAAAACTGTATGAACGTTTAGTGCCTGGCGGTCTTTTGTTGTTAGATGATTATGCCATTGTTGCAGGGGAAACTCGCGCAGTGGACGAGTATTTTAAAGACAAAGCTAAAATTGAAAAATTACCTTTTTCCCATCGGCCAAGTTATATACAAAAAGCTAATGTTTGAACTTCATGCTCGAATAATCAATAAATTGACACGAAAAACGACCCACGCGCCTGTAGTAATCGACAATATGCATAAACTGCTGAGATGTTTGTGACGTGCCGGTAGCAACGACTATGTATTTTTTCTTGGTGCTGTTGGTATCAAGTTGATTCGGATGCAAGTAAGACATTTCCTGGTTTGATTCTCCGTATTTGAACGAGTCTAAAAATCCATTAATAATAATACCTTGCTGCTGCATTTTGTTTTTTGCTTGTTTTGCTAGTTCTCCACTGCCCCATATATAAACAGCGCAGTCATGTGGAAGCTCAGTCGCGATGTCAATCTTTCGTTGACTCGCTTGCACCTTTACGCTTTTTTTCCATTCATCGACCGACACTTTGCGCTGCTCAGCCGACAAGCACAGCTTTGGTTTAATGTCTTCTAACCAAACTTGCTCTATAACCTCAGCACTGTCTTGTTGCCACTCGTTGTGATGAAGTGGGGATAGAAATCGCAACTGCTGTCCATAAGCGATGCCTTTGTTTGCCCAAAATTGTTTGGAAGTCGCGGGGCTATTTTTCTCAATCAACTTAAATGTAGCGGAAACCGCTTGGTGGTTATAACGTGCCAATGTAGCCATGCCACCATTGACAAAAAAGCTGGCTGCACAGCGAGACACAAATGCTGCCCGAAATAATATATCTTCGTTATCACACAATACACCCGGTAGATCAGATAGTAATCTATCATTACCTGACTCAGCATCACTAAACCAGACTATTTGATAACCTTCCAGTAATCTTTTATTAGCAAACGAAGTCCAACTGGCTACATCCGAATTTCTCCATCTTTCGTAAGGAGTTTGGCGTAAAAACACTAGCAGCGTCTTAGTGGGAAGAAGATTAAATTGCGTTAAGTACTTTTCAACACTTAATACATGCTTTTCGTCCGTGTATAGGCTTGGCAGAACTTCACCTTTATTTAAAAGATCAATTAAACAATCGATCCCATATGCAGTAACAGGATCACCGATTGAATAGTTGGCAGGGAATACATGCCCCGGAACAAAGTGGTTTTCCAAGCTATCGCGATCGCCCACATACTGCCAGTTAGCATTCTCGTTAGTGAGTGTAATGAGTGGCTCGAATAATTTCTCAATTCGACTTTCAAAAAAGTCCAACCCGATTATTCCATCACTAAAGTGCGAATACCGTTCAATTAAATTTGCCAATCTTGATTTAGAGGGACCCACTATCAGCACATTCAAATCAGAGTAATTGTGTTCGGCTTTATATTGTTCAGCCAATAGTAAAAATTTAGTAATATCGAAGGTGATTGGGCTCACTTCAAGGTCATAAATTGCGGTTAGTATTTTCATTTTCAATACTTAGAGAACAATCTCAAGAGGAATTTTAAGTGCATCGTCAACCGTTTTTACTTGTTCGTCTGCTCGTCGGCGAAGGTCATTATATAACAGTGCCAAAGAAGTATGTTCTGACAAATCGGAATCAAAAAATATAGAGTGACTTTGACATTGTTTTTCTGAAAACAGGCTGTTGAGAAGCGTCTGATTCCGCTCAACCCCGACTAAATTTCTTGCACACAATAATACTGATTCAGAAGTGACGAAGTGTTTCTTCCATTCATCGGGATGAATTACTTGATGTCCAACACAATCAAAACCATATTTTAATGAATCAACGACTCCCGCAATACTATAGTGATTTTCTTCAAGAAGTTGTATCAAGCCATGGGAAAATTCACTGTAACCAAGCAGCCAAACACTCTTTTTTAGGGTGTTTATATCACGTTGTGCTGGCAATTTTTTCTCACAATACTCGGCAGACGACCAAAATTGGCTGGCGCGCCTTTGCTGTGGTATAGCTCCATCTGTGGAACCGCAGGTTTTACGTGCAACGAATACTGTAGAGTAGGCAGAGCCATCTAACTTCCCCATAGACAACCAGTCTAAACAAGATGGGAAAAAAGGAAATAATTCCCAATGATAATGACCATTATCAATATAATTTCGAACTATGTAACTTTTTTCAATGACATAATTGTTTGCTTGGTAGTAGTCCCAAAACAGGGTTGGTGAAAACATGTAAAAGCCATGTTCCAATCGATTTGAAGCGGGTAAAACATGAACTATTCTCCCCCCAATTTTTAGCATTCTACCAATATTGTTCAATGCGTTGGGAACATGAAACACATGCTCTAAAGTACCCGTATCAAACACCGTGTCAAATTGACTATGATGGCCAATATCCTGATTATTAAGATCGCCTAAAAAATCTGCACCTTCATAGTCACTGACATCCAACGAAGAAACCTGATCGAAACCCAGACTTTGCAACAAGCTTTTGTAATCAAGTGGCTTGCCATTTAAACGTTCATGCAACTCATCAGGCAGATCTAATTTACCGAATGATAAGTTTTGCACACCTAGTGTCAATGCATGACCAGTAAACTCAATCTGTTTGGATAATCGATGAAAAAAGCGGGCATTTGCTCTAGAAAATCCCATAGTCAGACCTCACCTTTCAGCGCTTGATGAAAAGATAGTTGATACTGCGAGTCAAATTTTCGTCGATAGATAAACAAAAAGGCACGCAATATCTGACGACGAACGTTGGCTAACAAGTTCTTATTATTGCTGCTATACCTTGAATGTCTTATACATTCTGGCATGAAGTTTTTTATGATTATGTAGTGAATAAAACTATAACTCTTCAACCAGTTGAAATACTTTGCAATATCATCACTTTCGCGCTGAAAAAGCCGCTTAATTATACCTTGGTCCTTTAGAATTACTGTTTTAATTCGCCAAAACCAAAGGGTGAAGGCAGAGAATCGTTGTGTTTCTTTGGCTAAAAAATACCAATCTTTAATACGCATGTGAGTTGCGATGCAGTCTTCCAGTGGTAAATTACCAAAGTCTTGGGATGGATGAATTCTGTAAGCTACAAACTTATCGCTAAAGACCGCCACGTCACCTTGAAGTGAGAGTATGTTGTACATATTGACATCCAAAGCAGCGCGTTCACTCCATTCCTCCCATTTAGACGCCAATAGAGCAACGCGATCAAAAACAACCGACGAGAGCACCAACGGTGGGTATTTTGTCCATGCGTTAAGAAAATACGAATCCCCTTTAACCAGTTGGTAAGGAAAGACATTCGAGTTAGCTCTTTCAGCAAAAACAAATTTTGCGCTGTTCAAACCTGAATCCATTTTATGCTGATAAACAGGCGAAGTGGCTAGTTTAACATTCGTATTTTCGTTGACTGATTTGTATAAACTGGCCAACGCTTGGGGATTGATAAGGTAGTCATCATCCATAAGAATCATCGCGTTTTGTCGAGTTAACTCATGTAATCCATGCACCATGTTGTCACGAAAACCAACGTTTTCAGGATTTTTAACATAGTGAAAATCAACCCCTTTTTGCGCAAACTTTTTTTCATATTCGATGCATAGCGATTTGGTGCTGTCAGCAGAGTCATTATCGCGCACTAACAACTCGTAGCCAGTACATTGTTGCAATAGCAACGAGTCTAAGCATACCGAGAGGAATTCCTGGCGATTAAAAGTGGGGATGAGAATGCTGAGATTCTTTGCTATCACATCAGGCACGATGGATTACCACAATAGAAAAATCTGCAGATCGCTCGCCATCAAAATTTGGCCATACCGCTTCATCTGGCGCTGCAATTCGTTTAAGAGGGTAGTACTGGCCATACAAACTGATTTTATGTTCAGGGAAAACTTGCTTTACGGTATCCAATAGACTTTGCCGGTTATATATACGCGCTGAATAGGACTTGCGTCGAGTACGACCAAATTCACTTTCATCAAAAGTGGCAATCGATACAAAAGCACAACCTTGAGAATTCAAAGACAGCATTATGCGCTTCAGTAGTTCCAAGTCTGATGCAAGTGAAGCGTTTCCAAGTAACTCAAAACACAGCACTAAATCGTAACGCGGTTGAGGTTCTAAATCGATAATGTTTTTTTGAATTACGTCAAATTCAGGATTGTTTTTTCGACATAATGCTGCCACATCTGAATCTAGTTCAATACTAGTGACAAGCGGCTTTTTATCACTTTGTTGACGCAATCCCTCGTAAAGAGCTCGCATTCCGTATCCATCTCCACTACCAATATCTAAGATGTGTTGAATTGAATGATTTTGTTTAGCTAACCAGCCTAGTGCAAATTGGTATCGCTCCAAATGATGCAGAAGGCGGAAGTAGGTAAGTAGTTGAGGGTCAGAGACAGAGATGCTAGTGACACGACCTCTTTCAAAGGTCACATTGACATCGTTAAGACTCAGCCGCTTATCAACTGTTTGTGTTAGGTCAAACGCATCAAATTCCGGGCGATCGTGATTATTTTGCATCTCAGATTTTATAGAACAAACAATCAATATATTGAAAGTTACGTCCGAAGTCCAAGTATTCGAATCCCCCTTGACGTAAATCACCTATCATCCTGTTTATGTCTTCTTCAGATATTAAGATTTGTTCATTAACGGGCATTTTGAAATGAAACTCGACCGACAGCATTTTGGCTGTTTTAAGAAAGTCCACTGAGTGGACATCATTAAATAGTTCAAATTCTCCACCTTCAATGTCCATTTTAATCAAATCAAATGAATCAATTCCCATCTTTTTTGAGGCGCTAGCGAGGGAAAGCTTTGTGACATCATAGGCAAATGCATCGTCGACATATGGACTAGCGGAAAGCAAACTTGATCCTTTTTCCTGACCAGGATAGTCCTCTGGAGAGGGGTAAAACTTCACGTATTCATCTACGCCACCAACTGCATAAGGATGAACATGAATTTTTTCGTTATCTGCAAAACGATCATTCAAAATAACAATTTGTTTTTGGTTTGGTTCAAAAACATGCACTTCACATCCATATTTTGAATTAATTTGTGCTGCGAAATTTCCTCGCCAACCGCCTAAATCTAAAACAACAGACTCGTGATTAAGGATATCTTTGAACGTATGATCTTCAATATCTATCAAGTTGTGTTGGTTTAAAAGCGCTTGTATTTTCATCTCATCGTTTTGTTGGTGAGCAGTTTTTAGCCATTTTGGTAATTCTTGTGGTAATTTTGTAGTCAACACCGTTCGCTCCAGTCATAAGGGATCGCATCCGAATCTGCAGGCAGATTTTTCACTTCATTAGGATCATGTATTATATCGGCACAATTGGCGATTAAATTAATCGATTTTCCACCAATAAAGCCCATCCAAACTCCAGGGCCAATAGTCAAACGCATATAGTTATCGCATGACAGTGTGACACTTTGAATAGTACCAAATGTATCTGAATCGACTCTTGGGTCGTAAAGAACAAATCGTACTTCCCCCTGGGGCACTACTATGTTTGATGTCATTCTAGTGTGTAATTTCCACGCTTTGATTACGTTTTTATTGACTGTTGAGAAATACACTTCTGCAAATGACTTAAAACTAACTTCATTTGATTTGATAAAATGCATGACCGAGCCGCGTTCATCTTTAAACATTTTTAGTGGCGAAAGCATACATCCAGACATGTTGACAGTCAGCATCAACTATTTACCTTTCATAAACGTATTAATCTGTTTTTCACAAAGCACTTTCAAATTTCCACCTTGCATGTTTTGCCAATACCAATCGATGGTGTAGTCCAGTGTCTCAAAAATAGATAACCGTTGTTGCCAGTCAAGTACTGCAGCTGCTTTGTCACAATTTAATTTGAGTAACCCGGCCTCAACACCGGCTCCTTCGGAAACCAAGTATCCACATTTCTGTGATGGCCATCTTAGTAGCATTTCATCGAGTAAAAATTTCACTGAATAACTCGTTGTCTCAGAAGGTCCAAAGTTAAATGATTGCCCAATTACACAGGCATTTCGTTGAAACAATTCGATACCAAGTTGTAAATAGCCACTTAAAGGTTCCAACACATGTTGCCAGGGCCGAGTTGCCAAAGGCGCTCTAACCTCCACAAAATCTTGCTGACCCCAGTACCTGATTGCGTCAGGCACTATGCGATTATCGGCCCAATCACCACCTCCGATGACGTTTCCCGCTCTTCCGGTGGCCGCGATTAGATGTGGATAAGTACGGGTCATTGAAGAAAAAACGAGTTCTGCTGCGGCTTTAGACGCACTGTAGGGATCACTTCCCCCAAGCGGATCTGATTCTCTATATCCCCACAACCACTCATTGTTTTCATAACATTTGTCACTGGTAATGATCACCACTGGGATTTGCTTGGCTTGTCTCCTGAGGGTATCAAGCACATTCGCCGTACCAATTGTATTGGTTTCAAATGTATCTATCGGATCAACGATTGAAGCTCTGACAATGGGCTGTGCGGCTAAATGAAATACCAGGTCCACTGAACTAGATTCAATTGCATTTTGTAAGGTTTGCCTGTCACGAATATCTTCCCAATACTGTTTTAGCAAAGAAGATTCTACGTCCATCGTCTTATAGAAACTAGGATCGGTAGGAATGTCTTTTGAATATCCAACAACTTTGGCCCCTAACATATTTAACCAATAACACAGCCACGCCCCTTTAAAACCAGTATTACCGGTAATAAATACTGTTTTCCCAGTATAGAATTCAAGAAAACCTGTCGTCATTACCAATTCTTCCAAAATGCAGTGTTGTTGGCCCAAAGCTTATTCAGGTGCTGAAAGTCTCTTTGTTGATCCATGCAATACCAATTTCCCAGATGTTTATAGACCATGATTTGGCGATCCTTTGCAAGTTGCTCCATGAGTCCAATTTCTAGGTCGCAGTTATCATCAGTCGTCAAGTAATCGAGGACTTGACGGTTAAACACCATGAATCCACCATTAATCAGACCTTTAGTCATCTGAGATTTCTCAACAAAAGATGTGACTGTACCTTCAGACTCATCTATTTCACCAAATAATGAGGGTGGATAGACACCTGTAACTGTCATCAACTTGTTATGTGATTTGTGGAATTCAATCAAAGCGGGAATATCGATATCCGCAAGACCATCACCGTAAGTAAGAATATTTACATCGTCTAAAAATGCTTCTATTTTCTTAACTCGAGCACCTTTTAATGCATTGACCCCAGTGTCTACACAGGTAACTTGCCAATCTTCTTCACATTTATTGTGCAATTGCAAATCTCCAGTCTTGAGAGAAACAGTGAAATCTTTAGTGTGGGATTGATAATTATAAAAAAAATCTTTTATCACTTCCCCTTTATAACCAAGAGAGATAACGAACTGATTTACCCCCTGAGCGGCAAAATTTTTCATTATGTGCCAAAGGATTGGACGTTCACCAATTTTTGCCATCGGTTTAGGGATGTATTCTGTCATGGTCCCTAATCGACTCCCTAACCCGCCCGCGAGGATTACTACTTTCATATCCTAATCTCCCAATAATTCAATTAATTGATGAACCACATAACTTAAGCTTTCTTCGTTGAGTTCTGGGTGCAAAGGCAAGCTTAGCAACTGGGTATGGATCTGCTCTGCGACTTTACAATTATTGTTATCGGTTTTAAATCTAGAAAGTTTATGATTGGCAAAATAATGAACGCCTGTTTCAACTCCCTTCTCTAACATTTTTCGTTTAATTTCATCTCGATCCACATTTTTGTCTAAGACAATCGCAAAAATATGAGGAACGGTATCAGTGAAATCGATATCCAAAAGAGAAATATATTTTTTATTCTGGAGTAAATTAACATATTCTTCCGCCAATCTTTGGCGTTGAATCGCGAAGTCCTTAAAACGGTCTAACTGAACGTTTCCTATAGCGGCGTTAATGTTACTCATATGATAGCGATAGCCCGGGCCATGTACATCAAACGCCCAAGAGCGTTTTCCCTCATATCTAGCTTGAGTATCATTTTTAACTCCCAGTAAGCGCGCATCACGACAATAACTGGCAATATTATCATCCTGAGTCACTACTGCCCCGCCTTCTCCACAAGTAATATTTTTAATTCCATCGAAACTAAAGCAAAAAACATCCCCAACTCGCCCAATAAGTTGACCACCTTGTGATGAACCAAATGCATGGGCAGCATCATAAACAACTCTAAGGTCATGCTGTTTTGCAAACGCCTCAATTGAATCCAAGCAGCGCCCACTCCCACTATAAAAAACTGGAACAATTACTCGAGTTTTGGATGTAATCTTTGACTTAGCGTCGCACAAATCTATAGACATATCTCTGTGTATGACATCACACGAAATTGGAATTCCACCAGCTGCAGTCACCGCTTGATAGGTAGCCACATAAGTGATACTTGGAACAAGCACCTCATCTCCAGGTTGAATAATAGACTCAATTGCCAAATGCAAAGCAGCGGTTCCAGAATTAACCGCTATACAATGCCGATTAAACATAAGCTCAAGTCGCTCCTCGAAACGTTTCACTTCTTTACCCATGCCTAGATAGCCGTCATTGAGAATCACTTCACTGACAGCTTTCGCTTCTCGTTCTCCAACCACTGATTTGGAAAGTCTAATGAGTGAGGGTTTCATAACGTTTGTGACACCAGTTTGTAATAATTGATTCTGCTGAACTTGGCTGAAAGTCAAACTCTTGTTCAACTAATCCAATATCCAACAAGTAATGGGGCTGTTGCTTATTTGATAGTATTATCCGTGAAGATGATCCTAACAAATCTCTAATAGTTTCGACAATTGAAGCTAATGTTAACTCCGGTTTTACGGCTACATTTATTGATTGCCCTCGCATATTATTGCTATTCAAAGTTAAGATGAATTTATATAAATTTTCTGTATCAATAAAAGTGTTAAAAAGACTATTACCATTACTCAATTCGATTGTTTGATCGCTAACACATGCATTAAAAATCTTAGAGAGTAAATTTTTGGAGTGATTGACCTCCAAAATAGCAGGGCAACGCAGACTAACGGAATACTCGCATGATTCAGCTACTATGGACTCTCCAAGTAACTTGGTTAAGCCATAGTTGTCCAGTTCCTTCCCTGCGTATTTTTCTCCAATAACACCCGAGCATTTCCTACCGTAAACGCTTGTGGAGGAAAAATTAACAAAATTTTGAAACCTTAAAATATCTTGATTAATGACGCTCTGTAAAAATAGGATATTGGCTTCGACTAACGCCTTTACACTATCATTCGGATGTTTCGCAGCTAAGTGTAAAATCGTATCAGTTCTTTGAGAGGACACAATGTTCTTGTAATCGATTGCTTTGGTAACACCAGAATTGAACAATGTAAATAATTGTCCTCCAATATCCCCTCCTTTTCCTGTTAAAACGAAGTCACTATCAATCCTGCGCGATTCAGCGACATATTTTCTAATCATAGTAACAGTCTAAAAATAATAACTTAATCACTATCATTCTTAACCGCTCCATCATTATGCCAATCATAGTCTTTAACAGGCTGTTGCCAGTTTTCACCGTATTTAAACGCCAAATATTCTTCTTTTTTGATTGGCACGGCATATTGCCCTTCGCCAATGGCGAGTTGTTCAAACTGATCGAACCATTTAGCTGGTGTATTGACTTCGACGTAAGTGCAAAAGTAGCGCAACCTGAAATTGTAAAATGTGTTTTTAATGCGATATGCAACTCGAGCTATGGCCCCTCGAAACTTATTTCTGGGTGGTGATTGTTGTAATGTCCAATTTGTATCAGGGTCGAAAAAAACTTGTCGACGGGATGGCATAGACTTACCTAATTTTCTCTCAATCCAATCAAATTTAACAACAAACCACATGAGTAACGATTGGCGAATTGATTGATCATCAAACTCATAAAAAAAAGTAGTATAGGCGTCATCATGTAATTGGTGAAAATGGATATCAATGTGTCTCCAACCAAAGTATTTATCTTTAGGTTCGAGGCGAATAGCATGGCTTTTTTCGATGTATTTGGCGAAAAACCCGTTACTTTGAATATAACTGACTAAATCTATTATCTGTTTAGTATTTTCAAATTTAGCACTAAGGTCAATATCCCAATCCCACTCAATTAAATCTCCTTCTCGTGTCAACCCAAGTAATGTGCCTTGATCCAACCAATAATCAATCGACTTTTGTTTAAGTATCAAATCGACCTTTCTTAGCATCTTAAAACAATTATCGCTGGATACACTATTTTTCAAGGATCACCCTTAGTATTAGTGGATCTTCATCACCAAATGGCGCATAACCTCTAGCCTCATTGAAAAATATAGGCTGCCATTTACTGCTATCTACATAGGTCTTAAACTCACTTGGATCAATAAATCGACGATAATGGTCCGAATAAAACGCGTTATCTCCTAACTCTCTGCCAACTCCATACAATTCATCATGAATGGTGCGAACTTCTATACACAGCTTACCACCAACTTTTAACGCCCCTAAACAGGCAACTAAGAATTTATCCTGCTGAGAGGAGCTAATGGCATGCATGGTAAAACGTGAATAAATAATATCAAACTGATCGCTACACGAATTCAAATGGGTGACAAAATCACCAGCTGTATAATTGACTTTTTGTTGATTAGCATGTTGCTTATTATGATTGGCTTTAATGACTTCTTCTGATTGATCCAAGGCAGTAACAGTATGCTTCATAGCATTAAAAAACTGTGCATCTCTGCCGTTTCCGCAGCCAGCTTCGAACAAGTTCAAACGCCTTTGGTTAAACATCTGTTGTTGACAAAAGTGAGCAAAGTTCGAAGGCGCCTCTGCAACCTGACCTTGCTTGTAAAATGCGTTCCAGTAACCATTATCCAATACAGACACGCCCTTAAAATGGTCCTTTAAACCAGTCTCCGGGGACGTCGTGTAGGGCTGGCTTTGCAAGTTTATCGGTGATTTTGACATTCAGCATGCTACCTATTTGATTCACTATTTTATCTGCATCTACATAAAAATCTTTAGTTAGCGCAAAACTTGTGGGTTCAGGATAGTCGGGCAATCCTAACCTTACGGGGGACTGTTTAAGATAAGAGAAACTTTCTTCACACACTTTGGCGACAATTTCTGCACCACAAGAAAATGATTTCCTAGCGCTATCACATACCACTAATCTACCGGTTTTTTTAACCGAGTTGTTGATCTTTGACCAGTCGATATCATGCAATGCACAGGTGTCTATAACTTCACATGAAACGTTCTGTTGAGCAAGGAAATTAGCGGCGCGCATCGCTTCTGGCAACATATAACTGTTGGCAACCAAAGTCACATCTTCTCCAGTTCTATAGATAGACGTTGTTTCAAATTCATCGTGAAGTGGTTTAATGTTACTTTGCTCGGACACTTGTTGATGTAACCAACGGTGTTCGATAAAAACCACGGGGTTATTGTCCATGATCGCCTGATAAAGCTGATTGGCGACATTCTCAGTGCGGCTGGGCACAATTACCTTCAGTCCTGGAATATGCGCGAACCATGCTTGTAAATTTTGTGCATGGGTAGGCCCTTGCCCCCAGCCACGCCCAATAATCAGCCGAATAGTCAAGGGCACTGACATTTTTCCGTTAAACATATAATGCCATTTAGCCGCATTGTTAACCAACTGATCCATTGCTAACAAAAAGAAATCCAAACGTTGATGGGTCATCAGAACGCGACTCCCCGCAATAGCGGCACCAATGCCAATACCTGTCATGGCATTTTCTGCCGTTGGCATATCGAAAACACGTTCATGACCAAATGTTTCCCGTAAATTTGCTGTGGTGCCAAATATTGCTTTAGGGTCATCAATTCCCAACCCCATAGCCAACATAGTGCTGTCATCCTGCATTGCTTGATGTTGAGCATGACAAATCTGTTGAGCAAAAGTGACATTATTCGGCATAGAGATACTCATGGTTTGTGGCAGGATCTGGAAAATCGGAGGACTCTGCGAAGGAAAAGGCATCCTCAATTTCAGTATTCATGTGAGCCGATGCCGCTAAAAAGTGAGTAGAGTTAGTATCGATTCCCAACATTTCAATACCAATATTAAGCGGATCCCGCCCCAGCCAATGGTCTACTTCATGTTGTGGACGATAACCCAAATCATCGTCCTCGCTTGGTCCACAATGTTCTCGATGGCGATAAGTATGACACTCAATAAGCACTGGTTTAGCTTGTGTGACCATCTGTCTTTTGATCGTGCTTACCTGCTCAAAGACTTCTGCCACGTTATTGCCATCAACCTCATGGGCTTCTATACCCATAGCTGACACCATGTTGACAATAGAACGACCTTGAGGTTGTCTGACAGACAATGGGCTGTATACCGAATAACGATTATTTTCACAAACAAATAAAATTGGCAGGGATTTTACAACCGCAAAATTTAGCGCTTCGTAGAAGGCCCCTTCTTCGGTTGCGCCTTCACCAAAAAACGCAACAGCGATATACGGTAGACCTTGGCTTTTGAAATGCAGAGCATGGCCCACTGCAATAGGAATGCTATTAGCAACGATTGCTGTGCTTGCCATAAAGCCAGCACTCAAGTCACACAGGTGCATCGAACCACCACGTCCTTGGGTACACCCATCTTTTTTTCCATATAGCTCGGCCAACAACATATTGAGGTCACCGCCTTTAGCCAGATAATGTGCATGTGCACGGTGTGAGCTGTATACTTTATCCGACTTATCTAAAGCACTGCAGACACCGACAGCAACCGCCTCCTGACCAATAGATAGATGCGTAGGGCAACGCATTTTCTGTTGGGAGTAACGGGCAGCAATGGCCTCCTCCACTCGCCGGATACGGAGCATACTTAAATAGAGTTCAAGGTTCTGTTTCATGGAACAAACCAAAAATAATCGCCGGTGTAACCAACTTGCTTAAAAAATGCTACCCATTGGTCTACATGCATAATGGTTTTTGCTGTTAGATTCCATTCGTACATGCGCTTTTCCTGTTTATCATCGCGAAATGCATCAACGGTGATAAAAGCCTTACCTTTAGAAACTCGCATGATTTCTTGCAAAGCAATTGCACACTGCTCTTTTTCAAGGTTATGTACAGTATTGACACTGATAACGCTATCAAATCGATTATCATCAAAAGGCAACTTTGTCGCACAGGCTACCTGTAGTTGCCCTTTCACTTCTGGCTTGGCGTATTCTATAGCGTAGTCGGAAATATCAACACCATGGATGTCAATGTCCGCCAGAGATTGCTTCAGGTCATATAGCATGAACCCTTTAGCACAACCTACGTCCAGTAAACTACTGCTGCTGGTTAGCTTGAAATGTTCAATCAAGGTAGGAATAACAGGTTGCCAGAAACGAGGGTGATAACTAAATCCTCCGTAACCGTATTGGCGTTCTCCATCAAAAAAAGCCTGACCAAATTGGCGTGCAATTGCTCTAACGTCTTCTGACTTCCCTTCATTGCGTTCGGCGGTGTTGCGCTTTGCCTTTGGATAATTAGTTAGTAAATCGATTTCCATCTGCTACTCACGCCTTGTGGATATATTCTAAGGGTAAACTTGTGATCGTATCGAAGTTATTTTTACTCCAAGTGACACATTGGTCTATGGTATTTTCCAACGAGATCTGATCTTGCCAGCCAAGTTCAGTTCGTACTTTACTGCTATCTAATAGATACGCTGCATCTTTGCCTTTTCGGTCTTCTGATATATCACACACATCCTCTATTTTATTTCCTAATTGCTCACAGATCATCGTCACTAAGTCGCGTATTGAGACAATTCTTATAGTTGATATATGGTATACCTCTCCGCACGTACCCTGCTCTCCTATAAGCTGCGTAGCGTTAGATACATCGTCAATGTGAATAAACGAGCGACGGGAATGACCACCACCATGTAATGGCAGTTTTATCCCTTTCAGAAGACTTAAGATCGTTTTAGGTACAATCCGATAAAGTTGCTGGCCAGGTCCTACAACATTCGCGGCTCTGGTGGTCACAACAGGAAAGCCGTGTACATCAAAGTATGTCTTCAAGCTCATATCAGTAGCAGCACGCGATACAGCATATGGAGTACTGGGATCTAATTGATGATTTTCATAAACAAAGCCTTCGCATGAACCATATACTTCTGGTGTGGATACATGCACGTATTTATCTAAGAAGTCCATGTGACGCAATATATTATGTAGTTTTATAGTTGATACACAGTTGGTCATAAACCAATGCTCTGGGATATCCCAGCTCTGCCCTACCATACTCTGGGCCGCAAAATTGTAGACGATTTTTGGACGGCACTGATTAAGTAGCGTTTCAATCTCGGGCAAATGATGATTTAAATCCAACTGTTTGAATTCAAATTGACCATTGGCTTCCCACTTGTAGGGAAGAAAACAGTCTTGAGGCTCAGCTGAGCGGCTGATACCAATAACATTAGCACCTTGTGCCAGCAGCCAGCGGCAGAAACTAGCGCCAGAAAATGAATTGCTTCCGATGACTAAAACGCTGTCAGTCATGAGTGGATTCCCGAAATAACTTGGCCATTTGTCGCATTAACATATGGCCCACTACCAACTGTAAATCTTCAGCGATTTGCATATCATCAATAGAAAAGTGAATAGCAAGCTTAGCAAGTGATTTGGCTTTACCACCGCTGTACCCGAGAATAGCCACAGAATGCATTCCCTGTTCATTGGCCTGCTGCAAGGCGTTAAGTATATTGGGCGAATTACCACTGCCGGAAAGCACTAATAACACGTCACTTTGTTTCGCTTTGACCTTCAATTGATGTGAAAAAATATTATCGTAGCCGATATCATTTCCCAAACAAGTTAGCACAGCTGAGTTGGCAGACAGTGCCTCCACATCAAGCGCTCGTTGAGCTGACGGATCAATCCCAAATATAAAATCATTGGCAAGGTGTATCGCATTGCCAGCGCTGCCACCATTACCACATATATACAACTTGTTGTTCGAGCGTTCGCACTCAACTAACAACTCACATAACTGCTCAACTGGGGTCCAGTCAAATTGCTCAAGCTGATGAACTAGCGCTTTTTTATAATCATTAATCAACGCTTTCATTTTAACACCTGCTCCTGCATCCATTTTAAGTTGTACCATCTATCATTATTATGCAGCTTACCAGCTTGATACTGTTCAACAATTTGATCAATTGCATCGGCCACTGTAAATTTGGGTTTAAATCCAGTATCTAGCAACTTCTGCGAATTGATCCGATAAGATCGAGGGTCGTTAGAGGGAGTGACTACGATTTCTGAGTCGAGCTTTTTGGCAACCTGTTGGGCAATGTCGAGAATAGAAATGTTTTCAAATCCCGCATTATATACTCCTGTTACTTGAGGGTTATCAACTAAAAACAAATACAAGTCCGTTATGTCCTGTATGTGGATATTCGGACGAGTCTGGTTGCCCCCAAACACAGTGATTTTTTTATTCATAAGTGCCTGCATGGTTAGCATGTTCACTGAAACATCAAGGCGCATACGCGGAGACAGCCCACATACAGTAGCGGGGCGGACAATCTGCACCACCATTTCTTTTGCATAACTTAGCAAAACACGTTCAGACACCATTTTAGTTTTGTTATACTCAGAGATAGGCTCAAGACTTAGTTCTTCAGTGACCTGCTCTTCATCCTTAATCCCGTATACACTGCCGGATGACGCATAAATAAAATGCTCAACGCCGCAACGTTTTGCTTTATCAGCAAGTTGCATAGTAGCCAACGCACTAATTTCCCACGTTAATTTGGGATCCAAGTCACCGCAAGGATCATTGGCAACAGAAGCCAAATGGATAATCACATCCACGTCTTCAAGATAAATATTGTGAACGTCACGTACGTCCTTCTGCTCGACCACAAGGTTTTCATGGGCAGATAACTCGTTACCAAACCACTGCAAATCTATGGCAGTGACTCGATAGCCTTTATTTAAAAGTTTCGGTACTAATATCGAGCCTTTGTAGCCACAAGCACCTGTGACTAATATATGTTTGTTGTTCACGATTATGCTAATCCAATTTAATTTTATAAAAAGTTACTATTCGCTCTTGGTTATCTCTTCGAGTGAATCCAGAGCTTGCCAAAAGCCCTCTCCATTATTTTTATGCCCCTGCCAAATCTCTGGGATCCAAGACGCAGAACTACAATATTCAGTTATCAGTGCAAATATTTTTTGAAAATCCATTTCCCCTTCACCAATTTTCAGGCCTTCATCATCTACACCAGCAGCATCTGCTATATGTAAATGTTTGGTGTATTTGCCTAACAATCTAAAAAACTCAGTAATTTCAAAATCATATTTGTTGCAGGCTAAATAACTGTGAGACACATCGAAGCACACAAAAGTGTTGTTCGCTTCACAAAAATCAGCAATCTCATTGGGATCAACAAACAAGTTGTGAAATCTTTGGCCACCGAAGTGCCAGGGATAAGGAGGCATAGTTTGAATTAAAATATCAATTTGGTCTGTATCCAATACTTTAAGATTTTTCGCTACGATGTCGTACCTTTTAAGCCTTTGTTCTTTATTTAAAAAATGAGTATCTGTAAATCCCCCCACGTTAACTACAACAGGTACATTTTTTGTCTTTGGATAAAAACGCTTTAATTTTCGCACCAAGTCAAAAACGTCATTCAAATTTTGAATAGATTTCTGATAATAATCAAAGTCTTCACTGGCGAGGTCAAGGGTATGGTCCCCCTCAAATAATTCTGGAGCATGTACCACTAACTTCATATTTCCATTTATAGACAGGTAATGTTCAGGGTCTAGCTTGAGGTCTTGATAACTAAGATGGTATTCAACAATGTCAAAATTAGAAATCAATGACAAATTCGTATCATGATATCGGACCGGAATACCAAACGGTTGCTGGAATTGGTAATTTCTTGGTTTATATATTGCCATTGGTTGTAGATCTGAAGGGAAAAAGAAATCGTTCTTACTCATATTGCGTGCTGCAGGCAATCCAACCAATTTTTCTAAATGATAAGGTGCCAATCCCTTTCCTGGGCTTTGCACCATCAGCATATGTCTTTCAATTATTTGATTTGCATCTATGCTCTTTTTAGCTACCACGCTCTTTGCGAGGCTTTCCCTATTCATCATTTCGCCTTGGCTGACCAATCTATTGCCGTTACCAAGCATAGCTTGTTCTACCTGCCTGACAGCTTTGACCATTTGCTTAAATTCGTCTGGCAATAAACTCACTTTATGATCGTTACCTTCCATATTTCGATCTATTGTAAAATGTTTTTCTAAAACTTTAGCTCCAAGTGCTACTGCCGCAATCGCGACACTTATTCCTCTTTCATGTCCAGAGTAGCCTATTAAACCAGCGTTAAGTTTTGATAACTGCTTTAAATACGGTAGTTGAATATCTTTAAATGGTGCCGGGTATGTCGAGTTGCAATGCAAAAGAATGAACTGAGCAGCTTCTGAACGTAGTAAATATACCGCATCTTTTATCTCTTGATCACTAGCCATACCGGTAGATACAAGCATTGGTAAATTCTTACGCGCTACATGTTTTAACAAAGCATGATTGGTTAAATCTGCCGATGCAATTTTGAAGCCCACAACCCCCATAGCCACCAATTTATCTGCACTGACTTCATCAAACGGTGTGCATAAAAAAGTTATATCTTGTTGCTTACAATATTCAAATAACTCAATAAACTCCTCATTTTTTAATTGAAAACGACTCAGTAAATCCAATATATATTGGGAGCCTAAATCCTCTTTATAATTCGCAGCGTCAGAGTCTTCACCGTATAAAGTTGCCATGTCACGCATCTGAAATTTAACACAATCGGCTCCCGCTTCTTTTGCCAAATCAATTAGGTTCTTAGCTAAGGCAATGTCGCCGTTATGGTTATTACCAATCTCTGCAATTGTAAAACATGGGCTAGTAATGCTAACACTGTGCTTACCGAAAGAAATAGACTGTTTCTGTCGTGACGCAACAGCCACGATGGCCATCGCATCATCTACAATAGGAAGGTACTTAAGTCGTTCTGTCAGAATACGCTCGATATGTTCATGTGTTTCTGACTCATGTAGATAGGTCACGCTACTATTCATGCACTCTACAACGGGTAAAGATAGATCTATTCGCTCCTGCAGTAAAATCCACCGACGGAAATCACCATCAGTAAATGCTCCAGACAAGCGTCCAGATTCAGATACTACAAATGCAATTTGTAGTTTACTACTATTAAGTGTCTGCAGAGCATCAGATAAACTGTCACTGTCATTCACTAAGTATTTCCCAATGTCTTTATCGAGGAGCACTTTTTCGACTTTCCTTACCCTTCAAAATAGACTCAGCAATCATCAAGTCATGCTCAGTATCAATATCAACTGCGCTATCATCTGCCATTTGGTAAAGTACTATTTTTCCACCTAACCGGTTATTGAATTTTCTGAGGACATCAGGCTTAAATATATATATCGACCCATTTTCCCGATACTGAAGTGCCATATCTTGTCTTCTTGGTCGAGAGTGGTAATCATAATTAACTGATACTCCTTGACCATTTTCTAGTTTCCATAAGAAAGAGTGATCCTGAACGACAGAAAGTAAAGAGTCGGCTTGCTCTCTAATAATTTTTTTAACTGCGGTGTCTATATCAAAAGAGGTTCTTATAGGTGAGGTACATTGCAAAAAAACAATATAGTCAAACTCAATGTTGACCGAATCCAAAACATGTAAGAGAGCAGATTCAGAAGAGGCATTGTCTCCTGATATATAATCTGGCCGATGAATTACGTTTGCTCCAATATTTTTAGCAACACCCTCAATATCTTTATGATCAGTACTAACATATACGTCTGTAATAAATGAGCTCTGAATAGCTTGATCAATACTGTACGCAATAAGAGGTTTTTCATTCAATATTCGAATATTCTTACCAGGCACACCTTTTGAGCCACCTCGGGCAGGTATAATTGCGGCGATCCTCATACAAATATTCCTTAAGTTATTGATAATTTAATATTAAAAAGCAATTCATCACTGTATTCTAGCTCTCTTTAGAGGCATTTATGTCAATCAACTTTATGACTCCCCTTTCCGAAATTAAAAGCACCTCTTTTATCCTTAATGATCTCACCCATTTTAAGACTTAATAATATTCGATTAGAGGACAATCATCATATGGAATGATACATCGCTTATAGTTGCCACCTGTGAAGTTAAATTGAGCCTCAGGTTCCTTAAAACAATAAACATCTGAACCTTTGTAGCTAAAAATATTGTCAATAAGCTTTATCTGTTCAATCACTTCTTTTTGGCAGGCAAGAGTCAATAGCGCTTTATTACAACAAAAAGTCAATTTGAATAACATTGAGTTAAATATATTAATGTTACAGCTGCGTATTATTAATTGATTACCAACAAAGTTAAATCTAGATAACTCACTTTCAAGTAACGAAGTACTGGACTCTAAAACCCTCTGGCTATTACAAAAATGTTTGTAATAAATAGTTTAAATTTAAGTCACAATTAAAGCGAGCATCACTCTGTAATAAACTATATAAATACTTCATTTGAGGCTCTTGCTCCGCATCATCAACACATTATCTATGTCGTCTCCCGTTTCTGAATGGCAAGGTCGACCGAAGATAAAGGAGTAAAGGGTCAATATTTTTAGTTTCAGCACCTAATGTAGAAATAAAATGAGCAACTACCCCATTTGCAGTCGATTCGTCTTGAGAAAATTGACTTGGACGCTTTATACAATAACATTGCGGTATTACTGCGTACTCAAGTATTAATTTGCGATCAGTTGATACATAAAATTCATCGACATATTGAAATTTCAAAGCAACACTAATAGTGTAATCAATCAATGGCTTGCCATTTGACGATCTAAGGTTTTTATTTATCACTCCCTTTGAGCCTGCACGAGTAGGAATTAGAGAAAATACTTTACGACTCTGTAGAGGTATCCGCGAATTCAACTTTCTCAAAATGTTCATAATTCATTAAGCATTGCGACGCACTGCCACGCATAAAATATACTAATTGACATTTAATAATTCCCCAAAATTTATCTTTATTACTTAATGTTACTGAACGACATAACGCTCGAGTACTTGATAAATCAAAATGATAATTTTCAAAAACATTTTTTCCGATCAAATCTATCGAACAAATACATGTATTCATCGCTAATAGAGCTATATTTTGCAATACTTTCACAAACTAAATCGATATCATCAAGTTTAACTAGTGCCCCGCGATCCGACACTAGAAAAACGCGTTTAATACCCAAATTTATAACACTTAAAAAAATGTTATAATAAGTCCTAAGCTCAAGTCCGTTGTAGGGAATCAAACATACGTCATATTGCCGTTCAATCAGTTTAGAAACACCTTGTATTTTAGTTAAATTAAAAGCTTCATCACTGCCATAATTAATGAGATTCGAATCAAAGTTACTAAGTTGCCGCATTATTGACTTCTGACATAGTACATAAATATCATTTGCTGAGATACACTCTTCAATCCCTTCCAAAATAAGTCCAAACTTTTCTATATTGCAACTTCGAAAGATCAGTGTTGTAACTCTCTTCCCCTGAAAGAAATGATTTAAGTCTGTATGAAACAACGCTCTATTCTGTTGCAAAACTTTGGCTGGCGAAGCAAACTTACTAAACAATATTTGTTTTAGATTATCGTCACAATCGAATCTTGGTTCAATATTGAGCAATGTCCAAAACAATGCCATTTGAGGCTCAATCTTATGCCAATCGGAACCTTCATACCTTTTTGAAGCAACATTGTGGAAATAACCAGTTTGATAAAAATCATGACCGTATGCATAAACAGTTTCTGCACCTTCATTGAGAAGGTCAATAACAGCATAAACACCTGTAAATGGCACACAATCAAGTTGCCGATGTAAGTTATCGAAGGCTTCTAACGAAGCCTCTCGCCATTTTACATTATAATTTTCATTTTCTTTAGAAAACCAATCCATGGCAATATCCCAAGTGTCAGAAAAAAGAGAAAACCTTGGAAGAATGCTTAATAATTTTACACCTTGCTTTTTTATTAAATTAAAAGATATATACCAAGGAGTAGATGGATAATGTGGGAGTCCATACCATATGTCACAACGCCTGCCTAATTCATTATTTTGGTCTTCAATATGAAGGGTAGTGTTACATTTAACAACACAATCAAATGACTCTATAAATTTACCAGAACGAGCTCCTCTCCCTTTAAGGTAACCAGATGGCGCAACAACTATGCACCGCTTTCCACTAATTATATCTAGTTTGTCTTTCAAATTATTCAACCGTATTGTGATTGTATTACTCAGTACATACTTAAATAAATCTCACAGTAAACATGTAAATTTCAACTAAACTAATACCTAATATAAAAAATCTGAACTGAAGCCTACTTTATTAATACCAATTGTACTCAGAAATATCCCCATTAAATCCTTGTTTCACGAAGGGTGGGAAAAAATCAGACAACAGCTCCAAATCACCGGAATCAAAGCTCAAATTTATAGGGAGTTCAATATTTTTTTTCTTGATAATAACAGATATGTTATAACCGTATTTCAAAATAGATGCATTAGAGCAATCAAGACCCGACATCACAAGGTTATACAATAAAATTCCAGCATTCCATAGAGTGTAATGTCCTCCAACAATTTCGTGTTTCACAGGGGGGACTGTAATAGCAATAACACCATCATCTTTAATCAACCGCCCAACTTTTCTAAGAAAAAGGTTTGGATTAAGTTGATGTTCTAAAACATGGGAGCACCATGCACAATCAAATACATTATCCTCAGGGAAGTCGTTGAAATCCCCGTAATAGTAATCAATGGCCTCGGGGTTTTGATTCTTTTTATAATAAACTGAACGACCATAATCAATAGAAGTAACTTTCTTACCATTATTGGTTAAAATTTGAGAATGAAGTCCTTCTCCAGCCCCAATATCCAACACTGTCGAAAAATCGAAATCATCAATCAGTTTTTGTAATCCTTGCCCTGCTGTTGAGATTTCAACTAAAACTAAAAACTCATCTCTCAATGGTTTTAGGTAGGGATTTGAAAAACTTCTAGGAAAAATCATAAACATAGCCCCCCCTTTGTAAATTTTTTTTGAGTAAAGGAGCCGTAGAGAGAAAAATAACTAAAAAGGTCATTATAACTTTTCCTCGTCCTAACAACATGTATATTGATCTAATTAGCATTCACGACTAGAGAGTTAATAAAACTATGGTTTAAGCCGCTAAAAATCAATAGTTTATTCACCTCGAACGATTTATCTGCGGTACTAAACTGTCGAAAAATCATAGCAGCAAGTAATTTATCAAGTTGATGTCGATGACGCCTCAACAAACAATCACCATCGCACTTTATTTCTCTCCCTATCAATACAGCTTCGTAAAGTACGGATGAGTTAATACCATGTACTAGCTTAGCTCCTACAATCAAATCAATAACATCTCCATCCACTATTGTTCCACGGCGGCATAAATATTCACTCTTCATCCTGTCCTTAGGGTGAGCTTTAAACAATATGTCATCATTTGGATAAAGCTCCTCTATATAATCAATAAATTTCTGCATTCCATTACTAAACCTTGAGTGATTTATCACATTTGAATCGTTGGGTACTTGAAGCGGAACGAAGACATATCCATCATTAGGCTTTGGACGTGCATACTTTTGACGCAACTTATTTAACTGCGCAAGTTCATTTTGTCCAATCCAAGCTAAATCATCATAAAATAGCTGGCTTTGTGCATTAACCCCCAACTTGTCCATATAAAAATGTTGAGCTTGAGGGAAAAAGCCGCACTCTATATATGTTATCGGTAATTTAAATGATTGGCACTTATCAATCACAGAACGAAAAGCTGGTGTGGAACCATTCCAAACAAATACACCTGAAGCGTTTTTGAGGTATTTATCATCAAAGTTTTGCAAAGGGTGGTAATTGTCGATCCGATAACCTGATGCTATAAGAAATTCGAAATAATTAGTGAGATATCTTGAAATATTAAGTTGGCTGTACGGATCTATGTACACAAAATAACCTTTCTTTGACTGACAGTGTGGTTCTTGATTTAATTTTGGCGCATGCAGTAACAAATCATAAAATCGGGAATTGTCCTTAAGCCTCGGCCTAAGACGTTCCATCATTTCTATCTGGAAACTGCCGGTTCCGAGTAAAATAGTATCATAATCGAGAAATGATTTATGATCATCTAAGATTTGTTCTAAGTCCATAAAATTACTCATATATTTTCCAACCAACAAACTAGCAGGTAAGCTACCTTGGTTGATTTTCAGGTATTCAAGTAATTCAGCGACGTAATCACCATCTCCAACCAAAAGATAATTTGTATCGAAAAGGTGTTCCAACTCACATGGATAGTAATCATTGAGGGTTTCTAAACTCACATTAAGCCCTCTCGAGATTTCATTACCTGACACGATAAACACAACGCATTTTCCACAGCATCATCCATATTATAATACTTATAATTGGCCAACCGCCCTGCACTTATAACATTTACAAAACCTTCAATACGTTTTTTATACACATCAATTCGCTGTTGGTTTTCAGCATTAAAAATCGGGTAATAAGGTATATTTTTTTGTGGGTCGTGTCTGTCATAATCCTGAGGGTATTCTTTTACAATCACGGTTTTATCTGACTGCTGCTGCAAGATATGTTTGAACTCTGTGATACGAGTATAAGCATGTTCGTTGGGATAATTAACCGTAGTGCTGGGTTGGAATTCTTTTTTATCTATAGTTTGAAAGTCGAACTGTAGTGAGCGATAAGGTAGCTCGCCCTCTGTATATTCAAATAGTTGGTCTAGCATACCTGTGAATACCAACTTACCTGCGAATTCATGCTCTTCAAATATAACCTTATTAGTTTTACAGTTTAAGCGAAGCAACGTTGTTGCGTCTATATTAAGGCGAACTTCAATATTATCATGTTTTAAAATATTGCCGATGAGTTGGGTATAACCTTGGCTAGGTATCGCTTGGTATTTGTCGTGAAAATAACGGTCATCTCTAGACACCACTATCGGTACTCTAGCTGTCACTTCAGGTGAAATGTCCTCGGGTGAACAACCCCATTGCTTTGTGGTGTAATTCACAAAAAATTTTTGATATACCAATTCAGCCAATTGTTGAAGTGCTACAAACTTACTTTTTCGCAGTTCAAGAATAGGTACTTTGCCCCCTGCCCCATAATGTTTAACTAACAAAGCTTCAATTTCTTGTGCTTGCCCATCAGGATACAGTTGATACAAGGTATTAAGATTAAAGGGTATAGGCACTAACTTACCATCAATAGAGCCTAATACTTTATGTTCGTAGGGTGTCCACTGCGTAAATTGACTTAGGTATTGCCAAACATTTTCTTTGTTTGTGTGAAATAAATGCGGGCCATAATGATGCACAGTGATCCCAGAGTCATCAGTGTAGTCATAACAATTACCTGCAATATGAGGGCGCTGTTCTATGACTAATACTTTTTTATTTTGCTGACTCGCAAAACGTTCAGCCATGACGGCCCCTGAAAATCCAGCACCTACTACTATTACGTCATATTGACTCATTTATGCCGCTGCACTTAATAAGTGTTTTAGATATTCGGGATCATGCCTGTTTTGATAAAGTGCTTGATGTTTATCGTTGAAGAACAATTGATTGTTTGAAGCTAATTCGATGTATTTAATAAACAAATCATCGGCCCCTCTGGTAAAAAAGTAGAGGGCCGCGGCAAACCGATGGTGGCTAATACCTGCTTCTATTACTTTTTTACTCACACCAAACTGATTAGCTTGTTTACAGGCTACTTCAATATCCAGTAATGACTGTTCGCGTCTAGAGTAAGAGCGGCTGGTTTGCTGCCCAAAGCTGTTTTCGTGAATACGGTATCGACCTAATACTTCAGGGATAAAATCAACATTTGCTTGTAAATACCCCGCATTATTTATGTAAAAAGCATAATCAAAGATAATTTTACAGTCTGGTGATACTGTTTTATTTAGGTTTGCATGGTTTCTAAACATCACACTACTGGCTTGCATATAAGTACCATACTGGATCATATGTTCGATGTTGGAACGCTGTGGAATATACGACCAATTATAGAACTCTTTTGAATAAAACTTGATCGTTGTATTTGTCTTCGAATCAAACATATCGGACTCGTGATACACCATATGGCAGTCTTGGTGATGGTCCAAATAATCAACTTGTTTTTGCAGCTTAGCTGGCAACGCAATATCGTCACCATCTAGGTATGCAACATACTCACCAGTTGCCGACTCTAATAATGTCGACATATTCGCGGCAAGCCCTGCATTATGTTGTTTATAAATAGGCCGTAGTTTATTAGGAAACAACAAGGCTAGTTCAGCAATTTTAGCTACGGTATTGTCTGTTGAGGCATCATCACAGACAATAACCTCATACTCAAAATCAGTTTTTTGCTCCAGCACCGATAACAAGCAAGATGTTATGTATCCCTGCAGATTATAAGCGGGTACTAATACAGATAACTTCATATTTCCTCAATCTTAAACTTAGAACTTTATTTCATGTATCGGCCTACGAACCGACAGCTTGAGCCAAATGGAATTAAGCCGTGCTACCGGCATCCACAGTCATCACAGTACCTGTTATAGCCGAGGCTTTTTCACTCAATAAAAAACTGACCATAGCGGCGGTATCTTCAACACTGGCTAATTTACCTAATGGGCTTCTGCGCTTAATCGATGCTAACTTTTCACCTTGCAACTCGCCTGTCATATCCGTTTGCATATAACCCGGCGCCACACAGTTTACGGTAATGCCTGCCTTACCGACTTCTCTGGCTAGAGATTTACTGAACCCTTCTAAAGCGGCTTTACTTGCAGCATAAACACTTAAACCATTGAATCCTGTTCTAGCGATTATCGACGAGATATTAATTACCCGCCCTCTTCGGTTAAGCAACATTGAGCGTAGCAAGTACTTACTTAGTAATATGGGAGATTGCACATTTAAACGCATTAAATTATCGATCTCACTGTTTGGCATAGTGGCCAATACACCGTCATGCCCCACCGCGGCATTGTTAACTAAACCATAGGGGCGGCCAAAAGTTTTCACTAATGATTTACACAGTGCCGGAATATGCTCCAAATCAGCTAGATCCGCTTCAACGAAATGACACTGCCCAGGATTTACCGTAACCAGGTTTCGCAATTCATGACTGTACGTTCGTGCAAGTGCCACCACGGACATGCCTGAGGCGAGAATATCTTGGCAAATAGCCAAGCCTAGTCCTCTGCTTGCCCCTGTAACAACAACATATTCAGACATTATCACTCCTGCTTAGTTTGCCTGTTGGGCTCACTACCAAACTGTCAATTTGACGTAATTTTACAGGAATTTCAAAACGTTGCAGTGCCAATTTGCACCGCTCGCGCACGCTGCGACTAATATTCGACCAGTCCAGATGTGAATTGATCACAATATCAGCAACCACAAGGTTACCCAGCACACTATTAGACTGACCATACACCTTGACCTGAACTACGCCCGCTACAGACAAAATAACAGACTCAACTTTTTCAGGGTGCACTTTATTGCCCCCTACGTTGATGACCCCGCTCGCACGTCCAAGAAAGAACACCCTCCCCCCCTCTATTCGGACCTGATCCTGGGTATCCAAATAGCCTTTTTCATCAATCCGTGCTTCAAGTTGTGCATCCAGTTTATGGCTTGGTTTTATGCGTAAATGTTCGCTTTCATCAATTACTAGTTGCGCACTACCCACACCTTGTTCGAGCCAACTGACTGGGAAGCCTGCGAGCTTGTCTGCTACTACAAAGCCGACTCCGGCTTCTGTGGACGCATAGATATGGCGAATACTAGCGTTCGGATAAAGTTCAGAGAGCTTATCGAGCAAAGGTTGATCAACCGTTTCACCACCAAGCGTAATTCGTTGCAACGGTAAACTTAGCAGCTGATTTGTCATCAACATTTGGCGCCACATGCTTGGGGTGGCAGACAGAGCGCTCACCCTGGCCGTAGCATAGTGCTTCACGTTTAAAATTAAGTCCTCAGAGCTGCCATCAACCAACGTTGCACCACTGGTCAGTGCTTGCAACAAAACCTGCAAACCGGCATACCGGTAGACTTGATATAGATTTGCCCAACAAAGTGCTGACAACGCCGGCGAAGCCTTGGTACTGAGTGTTAACGAAGCGAGTGAGTGACTAAACCATTTGGGCTGACCTGAGGTACCCGATGAGGCTAACCACCATCGTGTGGCTATTGTGTGAGTATGAGTTTGACCTGCAAGATTGCTCGAAGCTTGGACGAGTTTTGTTGCACGTTTACTTTGCTTAATATGTTGTTCAGATACCGAGCTGATGGTTATCGAAAGCTGCTGATAGCCAGGTTCAATACTTTCAGCTAACTCCTCTGAGCATAAATAAAGATCAGAGCAGAAGCCATCAAACGCGAGCAACCCCACACTAAAAGAAGCACTGTTAGTGTATATCAATGCTAAAGGTTTATTTTTGAGGTGGCGATATTCTTCTCGCCACAGCTTAGCTGATTCAAGTAGCCACTCTAAAGAAAATGACTGACTTGCGGTCACAATTGTAGGAGTAACAGCCCTAGTTATTAGAAGTGACGCTAAGCTACTCATTAGTCATTCTGTAGCTCTAATCCTTGCGTATAAATTGCGACAAACTCAGCAAATGTTGCAGGATATACCTTAATCGCCAGTTCAGTAAAAGGGTCAATGCCTAACTCTTCTTCTAATTGAGCCACTAACATTGCGTAGCCTAAAGAATCAAGCCCTGACTGCAACAACAACGTATCAGGCTCTATCGTTTCAATTAGTTGGCAATCACTTAACTCGGCAACATCACTCATAGCGCGTTTAACTATTTGTTCAATATTCACTCTTGTTCCTTACTCAAAAATGTCACTTGCTGACATCCTCTTTGAATGGGTTTGGGTAATTTGGTTAGCACTTTTTCTCTGTGCTGTTGCCATTTTTGCATCGCATAGTGAAAAAAATGAATATCGAAGAGTGTGAGTTCTGATTGCTCATCACGTCTTCGCATTCCACCACTTTCTATTTTCATTAGTTCGTAATCAAATAGTTTGTGCAGTTTTAAAGCTGCCGTATTAAACGACAATACTTGCGCATCCAGCCCTATGCAGTTTGTCTTTTGTTTGGCATATTCGAGTGCAGCCCATTCGAGTATTAATCCACTTCCTGGTGCACAGTTTACTTCACCTAAGTAACAACCCCACTGCATCACTTTGCGCTGAGTATCACTAAAATTCAATACGCCAATAGGGCGCGCATGCTGGCAATAAATCCAGCATTCGCGGTCAATGTCTTGCCGTAAAGCTTCAAACCAATGCTCATGCTCATCCCACGTAATCAGCTTGTCGTAATGCATATTTGCTCGCACTCTATCGCTATTGCGCCAATGCCAAACAGTGGATATATGTGATGCATCAATGGGTATGAAACAATGCTCACTAGCCGCGCTATTCATCATGTGTTATCTGACCAGACTGATTAACTAATTCTGGATATAGCCCAGCATAAATATTGTCGAACCCATTTTGCTGCCGAGCCAATATTGCATTGCCATGCATATTTCTCAGTTGTTCCGGTTGGTGCCACAGGGCTATTGTCTTTTGTACTATTTGCGCGAGTAATTGCTCTTTTACCTTAGTGTCCAGTTCATGGTGAGCCTGCGCTTGAATAGCCCTTTTGACACTCACAAAGCACCAACCCTGTTTACTCGCTTGTTCACTCGCAAACAGTTGATTATCTGCTGTTACCACCAAGATTGACGGTGCGGCACAATGCAGTAGCTCAAATTGACTGGCGCCCGCAGCCGAAACAACCAAGCGCGCCTGTTGAAATACACTTGCTACGTGTTGGCAATCATGAAAATGCTCAACCGACAGAGGGCTTTGTTTGATTAGATCAGAAAGCGCATCTAAGTGCTGATAACCACTTCCGGTTATTATGGTGATTGGGAGTCGAATAAAGGAATCATCAAAATGCTTCAACAATGGCAGAGTAAGTTGGCTTGGATCGCTTCCACCGAATGTAATGATTAATCGGTTACGCTTATCAAACGGTAGGGTTTTCACCTGATAAAATTCTTGTCTAAGCACACGATAACTAGCACCAGTGCAGCATTGTGCATTGGGTGCAAGCTTCCTGTACGTTAATGCCTCTGCCCCGCTCGCCCAATTGACGATCATCGCCAATTGACTGTCTTCAATGTGAGCTTTTATTAATTGCCCATCGTCAAGCATCGCAAGTTTACAGGCATTCAAATTGAGTGATTTTCGATAATTAAAATCAAATTGATAACCGTCTAGTATTAACCAATCAGCTTTCTCTTTAACACACAACTGCTGTAGTTCCTGATACTCATCATATAGTGACGTACTCACTACCAGGCGTATTTCCCCCACCCAATCACTGCGGGATTGGCAATGTGCCACACTATTCCTACCTACAGCAAAGAACACTCGAACGCCCCGCGTTACAAGCCCTTGAGCTAAAGATAAGCAACGCATCAGATGCCCTAAACCGATATCAGCTCCCGCATCTACCCGAAATATAATACACTGCGGTTTAGCCACGTTAACGAACATGAGACCAGTTTAGCGCTGTACCTTTTTCGATATTTTGCGTGGCATGTTTGCCCTGAACGCCATCCCAGTGCTTAGGGGCAAGACCCAAAGCAGGACGAACGACTCTTAGATTTTGCTCAGTAAATAGTTCACCGGCTTTTATATCCTCGCAAACGTAAATGGAACGTCGATACTGCTTAGACTTTTGCTCAACATCACTGCCACCATACTTGACTTCACCGAGTGCTTGCCACGCGCGCTCAGTTTCATCAACGAGCAATTTAAACTCGCTCGGCTCCAGAGAGAAAGCCGCATCTACGCCACCAGCCTGTCTGTCGAGCACAAAGTGCTTTTCAATAACACTCGCTCCTAACGCCACTGATGCAATGGATACGCCTACACCTGCCGTATGATCTGACAAACCCACGGTACAATTAAAGGCTTTCCTGAGATGAGGAATTGTATGTAAATTCGTATTTAACGCCTCTGCTGGATAGGTGCTGGTGCACTTAAGCAGAATAATATCATCGCACCCAGCAGCCTTGGCCGCAGCCACCGCAGACTCTATTTCGCTCAGTGACGCCATCCCTGTGGACATAATAACAGGCTTCCCCATGGAGGCTGTTTTAGTGATTAATGGAATATCTGTTAGTTCAAAAGAAGCAATTTTAAAACATGGCACATTGAGCTCAGTTAAAAAATCAACTGCGGGTGCGTCAAAAGGTGAACTAAACGCCAGCATCCCCAAAGCCTTCGCTCGGTCGAATAACACGCTATGCCACTCGTAAGGCGTAGCTGCCTTGGCATATAGATCATGTAATGACGCACCATGCCATAGACTGTCTTCCTCTTGAATAACAAATTCCGCAGATTTTACATCTAACGTCATACTATCAGCGGTAAAAGTCTGCAACTTTATTGCATGAGCTCCCGCTTTTGCTGCAGCATCAACCATTTCCAACGCTAGCTCAAGCTGTTGATTATGATTACCACTGAGTTCGGCAATAATAAAAGGCGGATGCTGAGGCCCGATTTTTGTGTCGCCGATGGTGATAAAGCTATTTTTAACTACTGGCATTTTTTGCTCTTGTAATATCTCTGGGCACTTTAGATTTATCGATTCTATTCGCTGAAGATGGAATCCGTATTTTTGTGCAAGTTTACTTAATAGTTAGCACGCTCTCAATTTTTAGTAAAACTATGACCGCAAGCAGACGATTAAGGATCACAATAAATAACTAAGCACATGCCGTATCAACTTTCTATTCTGTCTTTCACATAAGCATCGTACATAAGTTCTGCGCGCGCCCAATCTTCAAGTGTATCAATGTCTTGCACTAAATGACGAGGTAACACAATCGGAATACTGGTTTCACTGAATGTGGGGATCCCTTTTAAAAAGGCGTTACTTGTACCCCAATAAAACTGCCCTGCATCATGAAAAGCATCCTCTAAATCTTGAGAGCGCTTAGGGATGTCTTGTGGACTAAAAGGAAATACGCCGCCATTTTGCATTTTCAGCGCCCGCTGAATGGGAAATGGAAAGCTGGTGACGGAAAAGGCGTAATGCTTAGCATCATCAGCTCTTAGCTTTTCAAATCCATCTTTTAGCGCCGATGCTTGTATGAACGGAGCTGTGGCGTAAATACAACAGGTATAATTTGGCTCCCATCCACACTGATGCAGATACTTGATAGCATGCTGAACAACAGGAACTGTCCCAGTGAAGTCATCGGCTAAGTTGTCGGGTCTTAAAAAGGGAGTATCAGCGCCATATTCATTTGCTACTCGAGCTATATGTTCGCTATCGGTGGATACGATGATCTTGTCAAATAAACCTGAACGTCTTGCAGCTTCAATGGAATAAGCAATTAATGGCTTGCCACAGAATGTTCTGCTGTTCTTACCAGGAATACGTTTGCTGCCACCTCTGGCTGGAATAACGGCAAGATTCATTGAATGAGTTTCACTGTAATACATCAATAAGCGTATCGATGACGTATTGCTGCTCTATCTCTGTCATCGTGGGGAAAAGTGGTAACGTAATCGCTCCCTGATAAAAATGCTCAGCATTAGGGAAGTCGCCATGCTCAAAGCCGAGTTTTTGGTAATAAGGCTGACGATGAATTGGAATATAATGCACATTTACCCCTAAACCACGATCTCTGAGCGCATTAAACACCTGCTTTCTATCATGTTTTATTAGTTCGATCATAAAGAGATGCCAAGCACTAGTGGCTAATGCATCTTCACTAGGTAATTTAATAGGCAAAGCGCGCAAAGCACTCAAATAAGCTCCCGCTTTTTCTCGCCTATGTTGAATAAAAGTATTTAACTTATTCAACTGAGATAACCCTAACGCGCCGTGAAGGTCGCTCATTCGGTAGTTATAGCCCAATTCTTGTTGCTCGTAATACCAAGCGCCTTGATCCTTATCCTCCAGCGATGATGGCTCTCGGGTAATACCGTGCTTAGCGAATAAAGTAAGCCGCTCTATAAAACCTTTGTTATTTGTTGTTATTGCCCCGCCTTCAGCCGATGTAATCGACTTAACAGGGTGAAAGCTCAACACCGTCATATCACTGAAATGACAACTGCCAACAGGCTTATCTTGATATGTTGCCCCTAAAGCGTGAGCAGCGTCTTCAATAAGAACAATGTTATGTTTTTTCATTAGTGCAGCGATCGTTTGCATTTCACAACTGGCGCCTGCAAAGTGCACAACAATCAATGCCTTGGGAAATTTTCTACAGTTCGCGAGTTTAATTTTAAGACACTCGACAGAGATGTTTCGTGTAAGCGGATCTATATCAACAAAATCGACATCTGCACCACAGTAGCGAGCACAATTGGCTGACGCGACAAAGGAGTTAGGCACAGTCCAAACCAAATCTGAAGGACCAACACCTGCCGCTAAACAAGCGACATGCAGCCCAGATGTACCGCTGTTTACCGCTAAGGCGTAATTTGCTTGGGTGTATTTACACAGTGCGCTTTCGAACGCGGGGACTGCAGTGCCTTGAGTTAAAAGTTGATTCTTGAGCACGTCGACGACAGCATCGATGTCGTCTTGATCTACCGCGTGACGTCCATAAGGCAGCATATTCAATGCTAATCCGTCGCTTTGTCTAATTTACGCAGCTCTTCCACGGTTAAAAAATGTGGATTAGTACCAGAATGATACTCAAATTTATCCTCAACCGGTTTACCCGTCTCACCAAGTTTATTGTGTCTGTAGTTAATATTTTTTTCAAAAAATAAAATCGCCGGCGTAATAACATAATGATCATCAAACTCTAAGGAGTGGTGGGCCATTTCTTCGGGCACCATTATTTCGTGCAACTTTTCACCTGGACGAATACCCACCAACTCGTGCTCTCGCGTACCACTCATTGACTCAACCAAATCTAGGATGTCCACTGAGGGTATTTTAGGCACAAAAATTTCACCGCCTTGCATGCGTTGAAAGTTTTTAACAACGAATTCTACGCCTTCATCAAGCGTTATCCAAAACCGCGTCATTTCAGCGTGAGTCACTGGAAGCTTATGCCTTCCTTGTTCCAGTAAAGAGCGATAAAAAGGAACTACCGAACCCCGTGAGCCAACGACATTGCCATAGCGCACAACGGAGAAGCGCGGCCCTTTGGCACCAGACATATTATTTGCTGCGACAAACAATTTATCAGAGGCAAGTTTGGTTGCCCCGTATAAATTCACTGGATTGGCAGCTTTATCGGTAGATAAAGCGATAACACGACTGACGTTAGCCGCAATGGCGGCATCAATCACATTTTGCGCCCCATATATATTCGTTTTGATGCATTCATTGGGATTATATTCAGCTGCTGGAACCTGCTTAAGAGCAGCTGCGTGCACCACGTAATCTACATCACGCATAGCTGATATCATGCGCTCTTTATCTCGTACATCGCCAATAAAATAACGCATACAGCGGGCATCAAATACTTGCTGCATTTCGAACTGTTTGAGTTCATCACGGGAATAAATAATCAGTTTTCTAGGACGATAGTTTTTTAGGATGTAAGAGACGAAACGATTACCAAATGAGCCCGTACCACCTGTAATTAAAATCGATTTATCATTAAACATTCTGTTATTCCATCACTGTGATTACACACTCATATTAACGCTATTCTAGTGTATATCATTATGAATAATATAGATTTTTAATAAGACTTATTTATACATACACGGCTGAAGATGACTATTAACTTATGTTAACACCATCACGTGTATTTTTTGACCGCTTTTCGCCCGCGAACTAAACCACTTAATTGTTTTAAAGATGCCTTAAAAAGTTGCTCTGCGTGAACAAGCAATGCGTTATTGACTTCAATTTCAGCATTGCAGAAGAGTGATTTACCGTCTTCTTCAAGGGTTGAGATATAGGAATTAATGCATTCATCTCTGTGCACAGATAACGTAAAGAATAACTTTTCATCAGGATATTCTGATGTTAATAACTCAGACAGTTCCTGATTAATGGCTTCAAGCTCAGGCGGGGTAAATTCATGTGTTAGGATGATATTTTTCAAACGGATGCTTGACGTTTTTGCCTCTGCATTTCATAAGCTTCTTGTTTCGCAGCTTCAGGAATTTGCGACCAGGCCGTTTTAATTGGTAATAGTAGATTAATCACTTCGTCCATTATCTTCAAGTTATTCTGTACGTTAGCGTCTGTTAACCGCTGGATCATGTAGTCGTAAAGAGAATATAAATTTTCCGCAGCGTCTGCTTTAGCATCCAAATCTAGCGTGTCACGCAAATTAATCAAGATCGCTGCGCTACGGGATAAATTATCGGCTTTGCCCGCATAATCTTGTCTCTCAATACAGCCTTTAGCGTACGCCATGCGCTCCAATGCGCCTTGCATTAACATCAATGTCAATTTATGTGGGTCAGCTTGGGCTATTTCCTGTTTGAGGTTGCCCTTTTTATAAGCATTAATACCTTTTAAAGCCATGTGATTTTCCAGTGTTTGTTAGTGATTAAATTAACCAAGAGAGGCCAAAAGTGCTGAGCCAGTTGAATTTAACTTTGAAACAGTTTGATCTAAATTTAAATATTTATCGCGTAATATCTGTTCTGTAGACGCCATTCTAAGTTCAAATTGCTCTCGTTCTGTAATCAGTTGATTTTTCTGATCCGTAACAGACTTCTCTCTTGACGTTAGCAGACCACTGAAATTAGTGTACTGCTCTACATAAGAATATAACCGAGTTGCAACGCCTTCATCGGCGTCTGAAAATAAGGAAGAAATATCATCAAAATTGCCTTCTAATGCATCTTTCAACCGGTCCTCACCACTGCCAAAGCCAAATTTATCTGATGAACCTATTTCTAAATCACCGTCATCATTAAACTCAATCCCCAGCTTAAATAGTCCACCTAACGCCGAGGTCGATACCGCTGAACTTATTATATTCGACATGCCCTGTTGAATAGAACGGATCATATAATCCCCAGCAAAGGCGCCATCGTCTTCGAGTTCAGATTGTCCGTAACGGGTAAGCGTACTTATCTCAGAATTAAGGGCGTTATAATCATCAACAAAATCACGGATTTTTGTTTCTAATCCTTCACTGTCAAAACCAATTGTTAAAGTCGATGACAAAGAGGTCACACCGTCGTCGGCCAATTCAGATATTTTCGATGCTTTGAAAGACACATTTTCGATCACATTTTCAAAAACGTTGCTGGTACTTTCAACTTTTATTCCATCTATGGTCGCCTTGGCATTTTGTGCACTTTTCACCGGCGTTAAATAATCTAACGATTGAGCTGAATTTGTCGTAGTAACGCGGTTTAGCTCAGCTAAATCATTGTCATTAACCACAATTAAATCATTATCCGCACCTGTAACAGTAGAGGTATACACCAATTTGGCACCACCATCTGCGGTACCGGTATCAATAATACTGGCTTTAACACCAAAATTGTCTTCAGACGCATTAATCGCAGAGCTGAGCTGTTGCAATGTCATGCCAGCAGTGACATTAATTGAAAAACTATCGCTGGTTGAATCAACTTTAAAGGTTAAACTGCCTGCACCAGCTGTTAATACGGTATCTGAGGTCGCACTAAAGCCACCATTTACTGCATCGTTAGATTCTATTCTACTACCACTGGCAAGCTGGGTAATAGCTACTTCATAATCTCCTTCTACCGCGCTGTTAGATGCCTCAGCGGTAAAGGGTTCAATACTCTCACTGGGATTCTTAATGGTCGGCTCACGGCCTTGCAAATTTGAATCGCTGCGCAATTCATCAACGCTGTCCAAAAAGTCTTTCATTTTGGATTTCAGCTTACCTAAGCCTGATATCTCAGCATCATAAGACTCTTCTTTTTTGTCTAACCGAGCTTGCTTAGGTGCTCGTTCAGCTTCAAGTAATTGGCCAACCAGACTTTCTAAATCTAGACCTGAGCCCACACCTAACGATTGGATAGACATATGAACCTCTTTATTAACTTTTAAACCCGGTTATCAAAAAATAACCCCACGCTAGAACCCACATCGGACTGGAGCTCTTGTATTCGCGCCGACAATTTTAACACGTCTTCAGTAGGGATTTGACGAATTATATCGCCAGAGCTCGCATCTGTTACCTTAATCACCTGTCTGCCACTATCGTCGTCAACCGAAAAATTTAATTGACGGCTTTTACTTTGTACAAAATCGTTTATTTGGGAAAGCGCGTCTTCCACGGCTCTATCAATAGCCTCGCTCTCCTGCTGTTCAATTAGGGTATCGGCTGAGAAGGAAATGCCTTTAGATTTATCTACTGAGCTCTTAGGTTCTGGTGCGTCAACTTTCTGTTCCAAATGCTCAGCCTTGGAGACAGTCTGACTTGCATACTCTACCTCAGCAATATTTTGGCCAAATTTTATTAAATTAACGTCCATAACCCACCTCAATTTAGGCAACTAGCAAATAGTGCCAAATAAAAAATAAAAAGTCAGTCCATTTTAATGGTCACTAACGGTCTTCATTACGCCCCAATTTGCCCCACATATTGATGCTTCCTGAGAAGATTAAACACATCAAATCAGTATAGACGAAGATGCCATGGGAGCACTCGGATCTTGGCTCTTCGATTGAAAACATTTTTCAAAGTCCCCCAAAGAGTTTGCGGGCACGCTTTGCCTGAAAGACAGACTAAATGCTTTTTCTGGATCAAATAACCAAAGCGCTACGTTCACCAACGACGTATTAGAATTAAAGAATAACGCCATAGGATGCGCCGAAAACTTAAAAATTAAGTCCATCGGAATTATCTAATGATAGATTTTCATCTGGGCCAGATCACTTCTATCAAATAGTTAACCGAATCATCCCTTAACTATCGATATCGACTTAAACTTCAAGAACTTTAATTTTTTAATTAAAAATACTCTGACTTTTTTATGAGCTGTAGTTAAAAGTAGCTATATAGATTGCGTCGTTAAAATATAATTTAATTATGATTTTTCCATATGCAGTATGAAAATTCTAAATATATTGGTGGAGCGAATGAACTCTATTGAAGTCAAGAATTTGACAATAAACAGAAAAGGCCGACAAAGATAACCACATGAGGATAGCCAATATAGGGTTTAGCATTAACCGACTAGTGAACACTGCTTTATTGTTGGTTTTAGTGCAGTTACGCAGGATCTATGATGTTTAACATGGGTAGCCCTTTTAACATAAACACCTAAGACACTAAGAAAAAAATTTTAGGACAATACACGGAAAATAAAAAAGGCCGAAGAAAAATCTTCGGCCAATTGCACTTGTATTAGGAGAGAGCGAAACTCTCAACTGATTGGTTCTTTTAACCCAGTATACTCTTCCTGGCTTCAAAGCCCCAAACAATAGGGTCTCGAAACCTAAGTTAACTAACCAATTAACCTAGTAAAGATAAAGCAGACTGCGGGCGCTGGTTCGCTTGACTTAACACTGTCAGACTCGCTTGCTGTAGAATCTGGTTACGCGTCAATTCACCTGTTTCCGTAGCAAAATCCGTATCACGAATTTGTGAACGTGCGCTTGTAACGTTTTCAGAAATGTTGCTTAAATTACGAATAGTTGATTGGAAGCGATTTTGAACCGCACCCAATTCTGCACGCTGAGTACCCACCGCGCTAATAGCGGCGTCAATCTCGCCTAACGACGTAGCAGCCGCATCCGACGTTTTAATGTCGGCGGCAATTCCCAACACATTTGCGCTAAAGCTAGAGCCAACTTCAACTTTTATTGTTTCCTCTGAACCACCATTCGCACCGACTAGGAAAGAGGCGTTCAGTGTCCCATCCAATAGCTCGGTATCACCAAACTTACTCGTGTTCGCTACGCGATCGATTTCTGTGCTCAGTTGTTGAAATTCTTTATCCAAGGCTTCACGATCAGCCTCCGAGTTGATGCCGTTTTGCGATTGTACCGCTAGCTGACGCATACGCTGTAATGAGGTAGTTACTTCACCCAATGCGCCTTCTGCGGTTTGTGTTAGCGAAATCGCATCATTTGCATTTCGAACAGCTTGGTTCAAACCTTGCACCTGACTCGTCATACGTTCAGAAATCTGCAGACCAGCGGCATCATCTGCGGCACGGTTAATACGGAAACCTGATGAAAGGCGTTCAAAAGAAGTATTTAAACTATTTGATGAACTAAATAATTGGCGTTGTGCGTTCAATGATGACACGTTGGTATTTACGAATAAACCCATGGTTTTCTCCTACATTTTCAGTCCAGCTTGTACTGGTAACCGAAAATTAATAATCGGTGGTTAAATAACTCAATAAAGAATGATGACTCAATAAATAAAACATCATTCCAGCTCTCTCATAAAAGTTATCGACTCGGGAAGCATACTCTTTAACCAAAATTTGCTATTTTTATGCAAAGCAACAATCCATTGTCACGTTTCAAGTGCTAATTGATTGAGTTTAATGGATTTATTCAAGATAGAAGGTTTAAATAAATGCAAATTAAAAACCTTAAACGCATTACACATTCAGCTAAGCACCATGCATTTACCGATTTGTGTGATTTTAAAGATGCACTTTATTGTTGCTTTCGGGTCGCTAAAAATCATATCAGCGATGATGGGCGATTATACGTACTGAAATTATCAGAAAATGGCCAGGTACGTTATACGCACCAAATTTGCATGCCGGATACCGATCTGCGGGATCCTAAATTAAGTGTTACCCCAAAAGGTGAACTGTTGTTACTTGCCTATGCACGCCGCACAAAACGTGGAAGCCACCTAGGGGAAATAGGTAATCATCATCCGATGATCTGGGTATCCCAAGACGGACTGAGTTGGTCTAGTGGTAAAAACATAGGCGAGCAGCACTGGTGGTTATGGCGCATCCGCTGGCATAGAGGTAAGGCTTATGGCTTCGCTTACAATCGAGCAGCAAATTCAGTGAATTTGTATACCGGCGATCCAAAACGTAGTTTTCACCCCCTTAAAAGTGGGGCGTTTAACCTTCAAACACACCATAAAGGCTACCCAAATGAGAGCGATATGTGTTTTTGCGCCAATGGCACTGCTTACACCATTTTGCGCAGAGACAGTGATACTTTTAGTGCACAATTTGGAATAAGTAACGCCCCCTATACTCAATGGCAATGGTTAGATTTAGGTTTTTATTTAGGCGGGCCTACTATGCTGTTATTAAATGCTCAACAGGGGATCTTGGCCGGCAGAATTGTTCATGCAGGTAAATGTGTCACCGCCATACTGAGTATTGAACTGACAACCGCAGTAGTATCAATAATGACTATATTACCATCGTCGGGGGACAACAGTTATCCGGGAATGGTAAAGCGAGGCGATACACTGTTTGTCAGTTATTATTCATCCCATCAAGACGAACAGGCACATGTCTATTTAGCCCAACTAACGCTGAACAAACATTAAAAATATGCTGAAATCCGTTTAGTGTCTTTTCAGGTATTAACTGATGTAGTCGAAAAGGGAAAGTCCGGTTACTTTAGCAAAGGTAGCCTGGGCTGCTTGTAGCGCGGCCTCTTGTTTACTTAATTCAGATACCGCTTCAGCATAATCAACCTCTTCAATTTCCGCTCGCGCTGACTTATGCGCAATCTCTAAATCTAAATTCGACTCGAGTACTGATTGGGCAGTATTCATTTTACTTCCCAATCCTGAAATAGAGTCGACAATACTCGTGAAGCTATTGTCTACACCAATTAATGCGTCACTAATCGCCTGTGCGTAGTCACTATCAGAGATACTCTCGTCACGTAAACTAATGTAAAAATCGTTAAGGGTCTCAGCGATATTTTTTTTCACTGGCTTCTCTAGAGAATAATTCACAGTGTCACCCACACTCCCCTCTATGGTAAATCGCTGCCCCTTGAAATCAAACGGTGTGCCGCTGGTAAACGCTTGCGTACCCACAACCGTACCGGAGCTAACATTGGCAATGGTCACCTCATTGGCACCAGTGATACTAATTTGATACTCATTATTCGCCGGTGTAACGGGATCATAGTTTTGCTTATGAAACTGATCGAATTCATTTTGCGCTGTTATTTTAGTGGATGCTGATGTCACACCACTACTCGAGGTTATTTGACTATCTAGTCGCGCATAAACATCTTCGAACACAGTTTGTCCCGAATTATTCATTGCTAACGAAAAGGTATTTGAAATCCGGATATCATTTATGCCTTCATCCCCTTCAAAGCTGTATTTATTCCCTGAAGCGCCTGCTGTATAACTAAAAGCAGGAGTGGCAGATTGATAGCCAGCAAATATATATTCACCATTCGCACTTTGGCTATTCATGGCACCAAATATTTGGTCGCGTATCTGCCCAATCTCAATACTAATAGCCTTTCTATCAGCAACGTTGATAATGCCATTACCCGCTTGGATCATTAGTTGCCGTGCTTTTTGAATGTTATCGGTCACACCACTAAGTATCGTTTCTTCCTGTGCGATGCTACTGGTCAGCAAATTATTATTTTTCTTATACTGAGCAATCAAATCAATTTCTTCAGTGAGGCGAATAACCTGAGCCGAGCCAACGGGATCGTCCGATGGTCGCAATAACTTTTTCCCAGTGGATAATTGTTGTTGCACATTAGACAAATTATCTTGATTATCCAATACAGCTCGAATGCTTCGATCGAACAATTGACCAGTAGAAATACGCATTAGTTCTTTCTCACTTGTTTCATTATCTCACCATACTCAAAATGGTATCAAACATCTCTTGGGCGGTATTTAATAAACGTGCTGCAGCGGCGTAGGACTGTTGGAAGCGCACTAAATTAGCCGCCTCTTCGTCTAAACTAACCCCAGACACAGAATCAAACCAATCTTTTGACTGTAACTTTAATGCCTCACCGGCTTTCACTGCCACATCTGCATTCGCTGCTTTTTGACCAATATCGCCGACGATGTTGGCGTACGCCTCATGAAAACTTACGGGATCACCTGAACCGGCATTATTTAATTGCATACCATTTTCATTTTGTAAATTAGCCATAATCAAGCCATTTCGATTATCATTCAACCCATTACCGTTATAGCCAATCGAAAAGGTATCACCCGCTTTAGGCTCTCCTTTTAAACTAAAATCGTAGCCAGGGTAATCATTCATAGTTGGGGCATTGAATGCTGCAGGCCACCCAGGGGTGCCAGCTGCTTGTGTCAGTAAGTTATCTAAAGATAATATTCCAGTTACTGTGGTGATTAACGTACCCGCACTATCTAGCACTTCGTAATCGGTTGACGATGTAAAGCGTACTGACGCCGGTGCGCCGACGCCACCACCGGGTGCAGAACCAGGAGCATGAATTCCCCCAGCACCATCAAAGCCTGAGGAGCGCGGATCGACGGGAGGGTTTTCCACAAAGGTATTAGTTACTGAAGTTGAAGCTAACTCAGCACCGCCTAAGTTGTCATCACCGGCTTCAATTCTGATTGGGCTAGCAAGGGCTAAATCTTCTGGGCGAGTCGTAAATACCTCAATTTTGTCGGCCACATCTTTAGTTGGCTGTAATAGAAAAGTGTCATCAACGGAATAACCTGTCCCTTTTGAAAACTCCAATTCTAATCCGCCTATCACTTCATTAAAGGTGCCACTTTGTGCAGTGAGAGCATTTGCGCCAGCATATAGCTGTTTAATTTCATTTCCATCAGCATCTTTCACCACTGAACCGTCAAGATTAAGCAAGCTTACGGTTGCATCTATGGTTGGCGGAACACCAGCATTGACAGCATGAATTTCAATCTGGTAATCAGCGCTGGTAATTTCACTCGCCCCACCTTTAGATATACGGCCATTTACAACAGAAGTGCTATCTGTGTTTTCCGGGTAACCAAGAGCTACACTAATAGGGCGAGTAAAGATCTCGCCGCCCAATTGCTGATCGTAATCCATGCCAGCCCGGTTTTGGGTATTGACGGCCTCTGTCACTGCCAGCGCAATTTGGCCGAGCTCTCGACGACTTGGCTCTAACACTTCATCACGATAACGAAACAAACCACCAATAGTGCCGCCCAACTCAGTCTCCGCAATATTTAGCGACGTAGGCTTACCGTTGCTGGTTAGCTGCAATGACTTATAATTAAGATCAGCACTGTTGTTAACGTTTAGAACACTAAAGGTTCCGTCTTGCATCACTAATGATTCACCCGATGTCAGGTTTATCATCACTGAACCATCACCATTGGAGCTATTACGTGTTTCAATTGAAACCAAGCTACTTAATTCCAAAATCGCCGAGTCGCGCTGATTCATTAACGCGCCTGGCTCATCATTACGATTATTGGCTTGCGCGATACGAATGGAATCATTAAACGATGCTATCGACTCTACTAGCGAATTCACCTTATTCAGGGATGCTTGAAATTCAAAATTTATTTCGCGCGCTTTGTCCGTTAAAAACGTTGATATGGTGCCCATTTGTTTGATCATGGAGTCAGCGTCCCCCAACACCAATTGACGCGCTGACATATTGGTTGGATCATCATTGGCGGTTTGTAATGAGGCAAAGAAACGGCTCATACTGCTCGACACGCTGTTTGCTTCACTACCAAATACATTGTCCAACACCGCGGTTTTGCTCCAGAAGGCTTCATGTTCAGCAAGGTTCGTCGTATCACGGCGTAATTGATTTTGCGCAAACGTATTCATCACGCGTTCAGTAGTGAATTGGCCAACTCCGCCGGTTAATTCAGCTACAAAGCTAGTTCGCTCGCGCACATAACCTTCGGTATTCACATTCGCTATGTTGTTACCTGTTGTACTGAGCAACTGGTTACTTGCCTCAACACCAGAGCGGGCAATGGATAATAAATCAGCCGTTCTAATCATTTAGTACACTCCGAAAACTGAATCGTGTTCATGGCTGGTAACCGCTTAAAGAGCCGCTATTTAACACTGAGATAATTTTATCAGCATAGGCGGGGTCGGTAGCGTAACCAGCTTGTTGTAACTCTTCAAAATAGCGCTTTGGGTCGCTCGTGCTGCGAAGTGCCTGTTGATATCGTGGGTTTTCTTTAACGAACGACACGTAATCTTGCATTGCGTCATCAAACGACGCGTAAGCCCTGAATTCAGCTTTTTTAGGTGTAGCTAGCCCCTGCTCAAACTCCAGCGTATTGACCTTAGCGGTATCACCCTGCCAGTTTTTTCCAGCTTTAATCCCGAACAAATTGTGTGTATTGCCTTTGTCTGTATGCATCATGTATTGGCCCCAACCGGTCTCAACAGCGGCTTGCGCCAGTAACGCTTTAGGCTCAAGGTTAAGCTCTTGAGCAACACGCTCGGCGACAGGATACAAGGCGTCTATAAAATCTCGATGGTCACTAAACACCGCTTCTTTAAATCCGGCATTGGTGGACACAACATCGGGTAAAATGGCTTGCTGTGCTTGTTTAACACTTTGCGCACTATGGCGGTTAATGTCAGACAAATTTCCGTCATTACGGATAACACTTGACGGCGTATAACCATTTCCACCCTTACTGAGTTGTTTCACTATGACGTCAGCTAAACCAATGCTGCCGCTATTAGACATATCCGTCGCCAGTTGCTGGTCATGCATATCTCGGTAGAACTTCACTTGTTCAGAATTGAATGGACTGTCTTTATCTGATAAAACATCTTGTGCCTTACGCATGGACTTAAGCATCATTTGTACGAAGATCGCTTCAAACTGTTTAGCCGCCTCTTGCAGCGCCTCCTCATCTCCGTTTTGAGCCGCTTGGCGCAATTTATCCAAGCCTTGAATGTCATTCGCGTTGCGTGACATATCAAATTGACCTTGAAATTTAATGCTATTGTCTATGCTATCCATCAGCTCAGCCTTTGTGTGTATATGACTAATTAAATAACGACTAACTCGCCTTGTAAGGCACCGGCTTCACTCAATGCTTCGAGTATGGCCATTAGATCTCCAGGCGCAGCGCCAACCTCATTAACAGCCCTAACCAATTGATCCAGTGTCACCCCTGGATCGAATTTAAACATTCGCGTGTCATCTAAATTCACGTCAATAATTGATTGATCTGTTACCACCGTATCCCCTTGTGCTAATGGGTTGGGTTGGGTCACTTGTTGATTTTCACTGATGGTCACAGTTAATCCGCCGTGGGTAATCGCAGCAGGCAATAAACGCACATCTTGACCAATTACTATGGTGCCGGTTCGGCTGTTGATCACGATACGTGCTGGTGCTTTGGCCGGCACAAATTCAAAGTTTTCTACTGTAGCCAAAAATCCGACGCGCTGGCCTACATCTCGTGGCGCAGACACCCGGACCGATGCAGCATCGATAGGGGTTGCGATGACATAACCTTTCTCAGGATCTGCCCCCAAGCGCTGATTGATTGTATCCGCTAGAATTTTAGCGGTGGAAAAATCTGGATAATTTAAATTAATAGTCAAAAAATCATTTTGCATAAAGCCGCTCTGTACAGCTCGCTCGATTATTGCGCCGTTCGCTATGCGTCCAACGGTTGGGGTATTGGCTACAATTTTTGAGCCATCCGCTCCTTCGGCACCAAATCCGCTCACGACCATGCTGCCCTGAGCAACGGCGTACACTTTTCCATCTAACCCTTTCAAAAAGGTCTGCAACAAAGTGCCGCCTCGCAGACTAGCCGCTTCACCGACTGAGCTAACGGTCACGTCGATAGTTTGACCTGGCTTTAAAAAAGGTGGCAATTCAGCATGTACCGCTACCGCGGCCACATTTTTGATTTTAGGTTTTAGGGTACTGTCTAAACTAATACCAAAGTTAGATAACATGGTTCTAAAACTTTGCTCGGTAAAGGGGCTTTGCTCACCAGTGCCAGGTAAGCCTACGACCAAACCGTAACCTACTAATTGGTTGCTACGCACACCTTGAATACTGGCCAAGTCTTTAATTCGCTGAGCATGGCCAATTGGGGCCATTAACAGACAGAACACCATAAAAACCGTTAGAAATAACTTCATATATTGCTCCTGCCTAAAACGGCCAATACTCGGAGGAAAAGAAACGGGTCAGCCAGCCCTCTTTTTGCGCGGAGGCAAAGGTACCAGTGCCACTATACTGAATACGGGCGTTAGCAATTTTTGTGGAGTCGATTTCATTGGTGGGGCTTACATCAGCAGGCCGAACGACCCCAGTTAAGCGTATGTATTCATTGCCGTTATTTAGGGTTAACCACTTCTCGCCTCGAACTAATAAATTCTGATTAGCGAAAACCTTCATTACTGTCACCGAAATGTTACCACTTAGATTATTACTCTGATTGGCAGAAGCGTCGCCGGAGAATTCGTTTGTCGCACCCACTCCAAGCTGCACAGATTGAGACCCTATATTTAATGCATTGCCACCAAGCCCAATGATGGGATTAACATCGACTTGGGAGTCTTTTGATGTGCTCGTTCCCGCAGACTTCGTTGCTCGGGTATTTTCTTGTAAATTTACGGTAATAATGTCGCCGACCCGACGTGCCTTTACGTCGGAATACAAGCTGTTAGCCATATCAGCTTGAAAAATTGAGCCGTCTTCGGTAATTCTTTGCCGCGGCAACTCAGCCGTAATAGGTGCATAGTAAGGGTCGTTCGGCATAATATCCGGCTCAGGCGTGCTTTGGCATGCGCTGAGTAATCCACTTAATCCAATGACATATAAGGCTTTCATAATTTTAACCATTAAAGTTGTTGAATAACCTGACCTAACATTGAGTCCACGGCCGAGATAACTTTTGAGTTCATTTCGTACAGGCGTTGGCTCTCAATTAAATTGACCAGTTCTTCTGTCACATTTACGTTAGACGTTTCGAGTGCACCTTGAACAACCGTCCCCAGACCTTCGAGTCCCGGCACTCCCTGAATTGGCGCACCACTTACTGCTGTTTCAACATACAAGTTTTGACCAATAGGTTGTAACCCGGTCATGTTAACGAAATCAGACAGGCTAATTTGTCCTAGTACTTGAGGATCGGCTTGGCCACGAATAGAAGCAGACACTTCACCATCTTGAGAAATGGTAATTTGCTGAGCATCTTCTGGCACGGTGATCGTCGGTTGCAGCAAAAATCCAGCGCCTGGGGTCACAATCTGCCCTTGATCGTTCAGGGTAAATTGGCCATTTCGCGTATATGCAGTGCTGCCGTCGGGTTGCAGAATTTCAAAAAAACCCCTGCCTTGAATTGACATATCCAACGCATTTTCGGTGGTCAACATGTTGCCCTGTGTATGGGCCTTTTGCGTGGCGACGACTTTACTACCCGCCCCTAACATTAAGCCTGAAGGTAGTTCTGTATCAGCCGATGAGCGGCCACCAGGCTGATTGATATTTTGATACAGTAAATCTTCAAAAATCGCCCGGTCTTTCTTAAAACCAACCGTGCTGGCATTCGCCAAGTTGTTTGAAATAACAGCCACATCTGTTTGCGCTGCATCGAGTCCGGTTTTACTGATCCATAATGCTGGGTGCATAGGTCATCTCCCCTTATAAAATTATTTTTAGGCCAGTGGGCATTTAAACAATGCGTAGTAATTGATTCGCTCGGGAATCTAAATCACTAGCCTCTTTCATGAATTTAAGTTGCATTTCGTAATGTCGTTGCAGGCTGATCATGTCAACCATCTCTTTAACTGGATTCACATTACTGCCTTCTAACATGCCATTACGGATGCTTACCGTAGGGTCAAATTGCGCTAACTCACCATCTTTTTGACGAAATAAACCATCGTTACCACGTTCAATATTATTCAGTTCTGGGTTGACCAATTTTAAACGACCCACTTCTTCAAGCACAGTTTCTGGGGCGCCTTGAGGTCTGACTGAAATGGTACCGTCACCCGCTATATTGATATTTGAAAGTGGTATGGGCAGAAAGACCGGGCCAAATTCTCCGACTATGCTATTGCCAGACGAATCTTGTAACTGGCCATCAGCGCTGATTTGCAAGCTACCATTACGGCTATAAGCTTCTCCACCATTAGCATCTAACACTGACAACCAACCTTCGCCTTGAATGGCCACGTCCAAATTGCGTTCAGTTTGGATCATGGCACCACCTTCAAAATTATTCGCCGGATTTTCTGTCATGGAAAACACTCGGGTAGGTAAACCCTCACCGAATGCAGGCATACTGCGGGCCTGTTCTAACTGAGCACGAAAACCCGTGGTTTGCGTATTAGCCAAATTATTTGCACGCACCGCAGTGCCAAGGAGATCTTGTTTAGCGCCGCTGGCGGCAATGTACAGTAATTTATCCATGACAACTTCTTGACGATAAGTGAATTTAACAATAACTGTGCAAATAAAGTGCCACTCGTATAGATACGATGAAATATTGAGCGAAGAACAGGTTTAATAAAAGGAAATATGACAAGGGTTGAGGCATAAAAAAGGCCACATTACGTGACCTTTTTTTAAAGCTAACCTTATGAATAAATTAACGAATATTCAGAATTGTTTGGTTAAGTTGGTTATTCACTTCTAACGCTCGAGAGTTCGCTTGGAAGTTACGTTGAGCGATAATCAAATCGATTAGCTCGGTGGTTAAATTCACGTTTGCTTGCTCAAGTGCTGAAGAGTTAATATCTCCAAAGGTACCAGTTGTTGCCTCTCCGGCAAGTGCTTCACCGGATAAAATACTTTCTTGCCACTGGGTATTACTTTGCTGGGTCAAGCCTTGGTCGTTGGCGAAACGCACTAGCGCCACACGGATAATGGGCTCAGACGTACCGTTTGAGTATGTTGCACGAACAAGGCCATCAGCACCAATATCGATACCGGTTAATCGTCCTACCGCCAAACCGTCTTGCTCAAGAGATGTCACCTCAAAGGCAGAGGCAAACTGTGTAGGTTCATCAGGAGTGGCAACTGAAGGATCAAATGCGAAGTTAGTTGATATTGTTTGGGTAGGATCAGAACCATTAGATAGTATTGTTCCACCCAGTGCGACTGACATAATATCGCCGGTCGCACTTGGTGTACCGTCCGCATTTTGAATTTCGGTGAAGTCACCACCGGCACTAAATGTCATTCGATAACCTGAGATGCCCGTACCAAGCGAGGTTTCGCCTACTACATTTGGGCCGGTTGTTGGTGGAACGCCGACCGTATTACCTTCAGTGTTTAAAGGTTGCTCATCCATATAGGTCGCAACCACCCACTCGTTGGTGGCCGCAGAATCTTTCATAAAATAATAGGTCATCACGTGACTGTCACCCAATGAATCAAAGACCGTAACTGAAGTAGCTGCGTTATAGGTAAGCGGATCATCGGGATTGAATAAATCCACATTAACCGCGTCATCACCTGCGGGTAAGTTCATCTTGAGAGAGACTTCAGATGTAGGCTGGGGTGAGCCAGATGAATCAGGGATACGTACCGGCTGTGTGGTACTGAGTGCCACCGAAGACGAGGTACCGTCAGAGTTAACGGGAAAGCCAAGTAAATTATCGCCGTTTGAGTTCACCACAAAGTTCTCTGAATCTAATTTAAACATACCGGCACGGGTAAAAGAAAACTCACGAGAGTCAATTTCAGGGATGGTGGCAAAGAAACCGTTACCCGTCACAGCTAAATCCAGCGAATTATTGGTAAATTGTAAGCTACCTTGAGAAAACTGCTGTGCCACCTCTTGGGTGATAACCCCGTCACCGACCTTTGTTTTACCACCAGCAAGCAATGATGATGCGTATACATCTCCAAACTCTGTCCGTGACTCTTTAAAACCAACGGTATTAACGTTGGCAATATTGTTTGCGGTTGTATCTAAGTCTCTTTGTGCGGCAGATACGCCACTCAATGCAATATTAAAAGACATGTTTTGCTCTCCTGTTAACCACCAAGTTGAATGACGTCGTCAAGTTTGACACTGACATCACCATCAAGATTTAAAATGACACCTTGGCTGCTGCCAGCGAGGCTGACGCTATCAACATGCCGATTGACTGCTGTTACTAATTGCTGCGGCTCGCCGGACACATTGCCTTGAGCTTTAATGACATAATTGCCAGCAGGCATAAAATCACCTGCAGCATTTTTGCCGTCCCAGTTAAACTGAATGTTGCCAGCAGGTTGGGTACCGATATCGATGGTCTTCACTATGCTACCGGATTCATTTTCGATGGTAATCTTGGTGTTTAGTGTGGTGGCATCATTGATAACCACACCTGAAACACCCTGACCTTCGCTAGCCATGTGCGCCACATCCCCTTGCAATAGTACCTTCTGACCTATCAAACTTGACGCTTGTAACGCTTGATTTGAAGTCATTGAAGTGGCAAAAGTCTCAAATTTTTCATTTAACTGACTTATGCCGTCAGCCATGGAGAAACTGGTCATTTGCGCAACCATCTGATCGTTGTCCACGGGCTTACTGGGATCTTGATTAGCAAGCTGCTCGGTCAATAATGAGAAAAAGTCTTCTTGCGATAACTTTTGATCGCTTTCATCAGCTTCCGGAACCGTTTCTGGTTGCCAGTAAAGGTCGCTGTTTAAGCCATTTTTAATTAATGTATCCACGTTTATACCTCGAAATTATCCGGTTCGCGAAGCGATTAGCTGCCCTGACCTAAGCGCAAAACATTTCTAAACAAACGTTTAGTTGTGTCTGCCACTTGAACATTGGTTTCGTACGCCTTTGACGCTGACATCATATCGGCCATTTCTTCCACTATGTTCACGTTTGGCTTATATATATAGCCATTTTCATCTGCCATAGGGTGACCAGGACTATATTCAATTTGTAACGGTGCTTGACTCTCAACTATGCCTAAGACTTGTACACCAGTGCCGGCACTTTGGTCTTGCGAAGCCCGTTGTAATTCAGCGGCAAAAACTGGGTGTCGCGCTTTATAAGTTTGATCATAACTACTGCTAACGGAGTTCGCGTTCGCCACGTTACTTGCGGTGGTATTTAGACGTACACTTTGTGCACTCATGCCCGTACTGGCGATATCCATTACGTTAAATAAACTCATTAGCTTTGACCTCCAGTGACGGCTTTTTTCATGCCTTTAATCTTACCGCTGAGAAACTCTACGCTCGCCTGATAACGTAAACCGTTATCTAAAAACGCGTTTCGCTCTACCTGCACATCAACGTTGTTACCGTCACCGGTATCTGGTTGATTGTTGATACGAAACTGCAACTCACCGGATCCTTGCATATTGCCTTTAATATGGTTTTCATGAGTACGTGTAAGGTTTTGACTGCGCCCGCCTTGCGCACTGCGCATTGCATCTTGAAAGTTAATGTCTCTCGCCTTATAACCTGGGGTGTTTGCATTTGCCAGATTTCCAGCCAGCACTTCCATACGATCTTCACGCACTTGCACTGCTTTATGGGAGAATCCCATTAACTTATCTAAACTGATTGCCATTTGCTTTACTCCTCATTCGCTAGGAATAAAGCAATAGCTATGCCAAAGAGGATTTGACGCTTAGAGCAATATTAGTTAATTGTTTGAAATTATTGAGTTTTCTTTACGTAGAACAGACCACTACCGCTGCGATTCATAGTGAATTCAGCGGTAATTCCTGTTAAGGATTCAGATGCGCCAACAAAAAGGGCACCTTCTGGTTGCAGGCAAGCGGCAATTTTTTGCAGTATCGACACTTTAGAGGTTGCCGAAAAATAAATAAGTACATTACGACAAAATACCACGTCATAACGTGTCAAATTAGGAAAAGGAGTTAACAAATTTATCGGTCTAAAGCTGACCATATTACGCACGTTTTGTTTAAGTACGCTGCAATTGCCCTGCGCTGGCGTGTCAAAAAAGCGTGCTCGGCGCTCACCAGACAATCCTCTAGACAGAGATAAGTTATCGTACTGCCCTGTTTTAGCCACACTTAACATATCGCTAGAAATGTCCGTTGCTACAATTTCGATGCCAGCTGAAAACGTTCCTGGATGACGCGCTTGATACTCAAGAACGGACATAGCAATGGAATACGCTTCTTGGCCTGACGAACATGCCGCGCTCCAGATTCTGATTGATTTACCTGACTTCGCTAATTGAGGAAATAAAGTTTGCTGAAGTATCTCAAATGGATAACTGTCCCTAAACCACAAAGTTTCATTCGTGGTCATAGCGTTTACGACAGCATTCATTAATGTAACATCATGATTGGCAATAGTACGCTTGATCAAATCCGATAACGATTTTTGGTTAAATTTCGCGAGTAAAGGCGACAGTCGACTGCGCACTAAATATTGCTTATGCTCCCCCAACACTATGCCACACCGATGCTCTAAGTAGCGGCAAAACAACCCATATTCATGGGCATCTAATGCATTATTGGTCAATAGTTTTTCCTTGCGGGTTATATGTTATCAAACCATTTTTGCACAGACGTGACGAGCTCATCAGGATGGAACTTTGCAATAAAATCGTCAGCCCCAACCTTTTGTATCATTGCCTGATTAAATACCCCACTTAGCGAAGTATGTAAAACCACATGCAGGTTTTTTAAGGCCGGATCATTTTTAATCTCAGCGGTGAGGGTATAACCATCCATTTCTGGCATTTCAATATCTGATACTAAAATTCCGACTTTATCAGTGATATCGCCTGTTTCTTCTGCCAACGCTTTCAGACGATTCAATGCCTCTAGACCATTCTTAGCCATTTCAATTTCTAAGCCCAAAGTCGAAAGGGCTTTTTTGACCTGATTGCGCGCAACGGCAGAGTCATCCGCGATAAAAATTATTTTTTCCCGCTTATTTTCAACCGACATATTAGAAACACTTTCGCTCACATCAGTGCTGATAGGGGATATTTCGTTTAGAATTTTCTCTACATCTAGTATCTCAATGAGCTCGTTTTCAAACTCTGTGACCGCAGTTAAATAACTAGCCCGTCCACTGCCTTTAGGTGGCGGCATGATGGCTTCCCAGTTGGTATTAATGATCCGCTCGACTGCGCCCACTAAAAAACCTTGCACCGAACTATTATATTCAGCAATGACCACAAATGCGGTGTCCAAGTTTACAATTGCTTTGCCACCCGTTGCCAGGCTCATATCGATCACTGAAATCGTTTGACCACGTATGTGCGCGACCCCACGCACAAATGAATTTAATCTGGGAATTGACGTTAACTTGGGGCATTGCAGAACTTCCCGTACTTTGAACACATTGATGCCGAATTTTTGCCGACCATTTAATCTAAATAACAGTAATTCCAAGCGATTCTGACCAACCAGTTGAGTACGCTGATTGACCGAATTCATAATTTCAGACATGTAAAACTCCGTGATAGGTGAAAATCGGCTTAATATTTGCTTTGATCGTGTATATCGTGGCAAATACCTCGCGCATTATGCCAAACCGTCTATTTTTTGACGCTATGCACAATCTGTATTTGCCTAAGCATAGACAAATTGGGCACAACTGAAAATGAATAATATGACTATTTACAAGGTGCTTCCCCTCTTCACCCTACTTGCGATGACCAGTTCGGCTGTATTTGCGAGTCCCAATACACATCAGAACCGGGCAGCACAGCTAATTGACGGGGCGCAAGAATATGTCGCGTCTCAAATTACAACATCGGCACAAAGCCACCTTAACATTAGTACTGCCGAAATAGATCAGCGGGTAAATCTTCCCGTTTGCCCAGCAGGCGTGAGCTATAGTGCTAGCCCCGACTCACTGCTACAAAGTAATATTGCCGTAAAAGCCTCTTGTGACCAGTCTAATTGGTACATGTATTTAATGGTCAACGTCAAACAAATGCAGCCTGTGGTTGTCATTTCTAACGCAGTTAGTCCAGGCACAATATTAAATAGCGGTAATATAAAACTGGTTGATATGAATAGAGCCTTGCTGAGACGAACCACCTTCTCAAGCGTAGAAGAAGTGTTAGGTGCTCGCATTAAGCGACGTGTTCGGCCTGGCCAACCTATTACGCCGAATAATTTATGTTTTGTGTGCAAGGGTGATACAATTATCATCAACGCTTCAAATGCTGTGATGCAAGTAAAAGCCACTGGTGTTGCGATGCAAGATGGTAATATTGGCGATACGATAAATGTCACGAACAGCCGTTCGAAAAAGCAAATTAATGCGCGGGTAGCCAGTATCAATGAAGTGATTGTCGGTATTTAGGCTAACAGGCAATATGTTCGCGTAAAAAGCAAAGAACAACGGAAATTACACTAAAGATATTCCTTTGGTTGCCGATACAGTATTTGAGGTAAGTTTAACAAGGTCAGGTAGTCATTATGTCTATTAATAACATTAACAATAATGGTCAAAAGCAGGTTATTGATAACCAAAAGGTTAATCAACAACAAACGCAAAACCATCAAGCGAATGAAGCAGCGAAAAGCGCTCCATCTCAACCTGTTCGCCAAGACTCAGTGTCGTTGACGCAATCTGCGCAACAATTGGCTCAGGTTCAGAAAAAAAGTACTGAAGCGCCCGTTAATCAGGAAAAAGTTGAGCGCTTGAAAAAAGCGATTCAAAGTGGCGAGTATAGCGTTAACCCTGAAAACTTAGCCAAAAATATTGCGCTACAAGAGTCAGAAATATTTGGTAGAAACTAGTATCGGCAGCATAATGATTGCCTACTTAACCACAGGCAAAGCGAATGTCAGAATTAATAAAAGCGATAACGACACAATTTGACCATCTCGAAGACCTCATACAAGCGCTCGACTCAGAGCTGCATTTAATCAGCAGCCGAGATGCCGAAGCGCTAATCAATCTGTTAAAAAATAAAGAAAATCTACTCACCACGGTTCAACAACAGGACGACGTTATCAGTGCCGCTTTCGAGGCCAGTAGCGAGACGGATCGTACCAGCGAAGAAGTAGTTGCCCTATTTGACCGAGCAAAACAGTTAGTTTCTGAATGCCAATATCGCACTAAAATCAATCAAACAGCGGTAGAGCAAGGTCAACTCAGACTTGAACATCTACGGACCTTGTTACTCGAATCCCGTGCTAAAGAATCCATGACCTATGATAAAAGTGGTAAAGCTCAAGGTGGCAGAAGTGGTCGTGGGATTAGCGCATAGGCCACTTCAGTTTATGGTTCCCCTTGGATTCAAATTGGATAACTAGACTGGACGTTGATGATATATAAGGCCCGAGGCTGATTGCGGTCAATAGGTCGCTTTAGCTAATAACACCTCAAAAATAATCGCTCTAAGCTCACACTGCAGATACTCACTAAGTAATTAAAACGGCAAAGACTTGCCGCAAAGTGCCTCATTGGGTTTGTTTATTACAAAAAGGCGACATCGTATTAAGTACTCTTCGGCACCTTGCCTTAAACGCTAATAGTAGTGTACGTCTTTTACCCGCTTAGGGCGGGCTGTCGATAAATAGATATCGTATACGCGCTTAAAATCCAATTCTAACTCAGTGGCATATAAATCGTCCCCTACAGGATAGCTTTTTATCACTCGGGCGCCACGGATCACCCCTTGCACAGAACTGGATAGACGCTCATCGGACAGTATAAAATTGGATAAGGTTTGGCTACCGTCAACTTTTTGGCCATATACCTGCTCGGTAAGCTCTCTGTAAGCATCAAGCTTTGACGCTTTAATTGCCATCAACATTTTAGTCGAATCGGTAGCGCCGCGCTGCGCTTTGATTGGTGCATAACCAATCGCCGATAACACAGGATAATCTTGTGGCTCCACCACTTCCCATTCGACTTGTTTATCGAAAATGGACGAACACCCGCTAAGCATCATACTTAGGCCCATTACTGCAACACATAATCGATTCATATTCATTCCTGTGCTAATAGCGTTTACGCGCTCAACGGTAAACACTGGGCGTCAGTTTGTTATCGGATACGTTTAACGAAAGCAAGAATTGCACCTATATTTTACTATAGGCGAGATCATTAAATTTAAATCGGTAATTATGTCATGCTGGGTATGGAAAATGCTTACTCATAATTCATGTTAAAAAAGCGACGCTCTTTTCGAGCATCCTGATGTTTGACCTGACAAGATGAAGGTCGTCGTTGAAGTAACGACAACTCACTAACCAAGCGAGCTTTAAAAATTATGCTAAAACTGGGTCATATTCTACTAACCTTCATTGCACTTGTATTGCCATACGTCTCAATACCAGTGCATGCCGCATGGTTCGAAGCCTCTGGCCAAGCAATTATCATTGATGGCAATAAGGCACTGGCAAAAAAACAAGCGACTCAAGAGGCGATTAAGCAGGCTTTGATGTTTGCCGGCGCATCGATTACAAGCGTTCAGGCTGTATCTAACGGATTACTGCAAAATGATCGCTTTGAGATCCGCAGTGGTGGTGAAGTGAATGACTTAGCATTAGTCAGCGAAACCTATCATGAAGATTACGTCACCATTGTTATTAGAGCAGATATATTTGCCCAGAAAAGCCAATGCGATGCGGGACAATATAAAAAACGTATGGTGAGCGCTTGGTTTCCCATCCGGGAGCGAGAACAAGCCATCGCAGGTGGTTTAGGTGAATTTGGTCAAACGGTAAGTGAGCATTTCGAGCAACAATTTAATCAAATCAGTCGGTTTGCGCGCATTACCCAACGTCAACCCTACTACATATCCACACGTAACCCAGGTGTCGAAAACGACATTATTACGCTCGCCCGCAAGACCGACAACCAGTACGTATTAATCGGTGAAATTACTGAACTTTCAGTAGAGCGAACATCACGTAACGCTTTTCTGTTTTGGCAAGATGCCCCCCTAACCCGCAACTTTCGCTTAGAACTCTCCCTTTATGATGGCAATAATGCCGCCTTACTTAAAGAAGAGCGTTTGGCAATAAATAGCCCGTGGGAGTTCAAGTTACACCAACAAGTGAGTCCCACTAGCCAGCAATTGTGGCAATCGCAGTTTGGTCAGGCGGTAACCGCTATTTTATCTGAACAAGCGGCATTAATCGATGAAGCACTTAATTGCTTACCTACCTACGCGCGCGTATTGCAAGTTAATGCTGAACAACTGACCGTTAATATAGGCCAAAGAGATGGCGTGCAGGTAGGGGACGAATTAACCTTATTTAAACATGCACAGTTTTTTGACTCTGTGGGTAATCTGCACCAGCAGCTAAAACTTCATCCAAACAAGGTTAAGGTCACACATGTATATGACGATACTGCAGTGGTTGGCCCGACCTCATCAGCACCATTGGCTAACATTCAAGCAAACGATTTCGTTGCGCGCCAGTAACCCTTTCATTATGAATGCTGCTGAGCAATAATACGCGACGAAAATGATAGCGGTCCCCGTAGTTTAATGGATAAAACGAGCCCCTCCTAAGGGCTAGATCTTGGTTCGATTCCAGGTGGGGATACCAAACTGCTTTATGAACATTAACCCTCGTTAATCTCAAGCCATCTAAGACCAATAAAAACAGGCTCTTCAGGGAACTATAAGCAGTTTCAAGTGGTAACTTATATTAATCTAAATATAGCCTGTTCAATGCCTGTTGATACCCAGGTGCTACCCTGATTCAGGTTAAGCTTTATGCCGTTGCGGTTATAGAAGTGGCGGTGTGGCGATTAGTAACCAACTGCTTTTTATTTGTTTTTATAAGTAACAGCGGAATGAGACGTTAGCTTTTTACGGCGTCCGGATAACGGATTTCATTGCCAGCGATTTAAAAGATATGAGTGTTCGTATTAAGCGTTTACGTGTGGTTAGCGCAGGAAGTCGTCCCCCTGCGCATGATACAACTTAGGCATCTTGTTCTCGTGCATGCCGCACAAGATTAGTTAACCAAGATCCACCTGCACACCAATTTTCGTCTGAATCTTCAGCCGATACAACGGCGACGACGTAGGGGCCATCGTTCCAAAAAGCAAACATTGGCCCACCAGAGTTACCTGGGGTCAAGTCCGCATGGGTACTCATGGAACGAGCTGGACCTAGGTCATACCAAGGCTCATCGAGCTTTTTGTCCCGTTGGAATGTGGGACGTAAGGCACTGCCAATACTGCCCGGATAGCCAATATTGAACCAGTAAGGTTCGTCATCCCATGAGCTACTATAGGTTCGAGTGCCCATCCACCCAAAGAGATCGCCAATGCGATCTGCGGTCACTAACACGGCATAGTCTTCATCAACTTCAAACCAACTGACACTGCCCGTGACTTTTGTGTAGAACCATACTCTTGATATAGAGGTCGTCGCCCTTACTGAACCTGCCGACCGGTGCACTTCAACGGTACCTGCGCCATTCGAACTCCAGTCGACCACATGGCTTGCCGTCAAAACATGTCTCGGACCGACAATAACACCGGATCCTGAACCGGATGACGTTATCACCTTGCAAATCGTTCCCCATGGATAACTAATATCATTGTAAATCCTGCGATCCTCCGAATTGAAAACAGTTAACGGTTTTAAGTCTTTTCCATTCAGAGAAACACGTGTGGGTTTAGGGAGTTTGCCTTTACAGGGCGCCGGACTCACTCCAAACCATTTGGGGATCATTGGCACGGTTGGTTTTGTTTCTGCTTGCTGCTTTTTTTGACCTTCAAGCCCTTTGAACTTGTAGGGCTTCACTTCTGGTATTAGCATGGCTTGCAGATCTTTAGGTATACCTCCCTTAGCACTCCGGTCAAAAAATTCAGTTATTTGGGCGTAAGAGAGAGGAGAATCAACATCTTTTTTATTTCCATTAGTCATTTGAATATCCTTTTAAAATGAAACAATGTCTTTACGTAATCGCATGTCATAACATTAGGATTACTATTCAATAATAGTAATGACCTATATAGTGCGCAAAGAAATAGGCGTAATTTTTTACCTCTTTTAGCAACGTAAAATTTTCAGTCACTGGCATCCAATAGTGGAAAATTGATATTACCAAGCGAAAATTTTATTTAATTAACCACATCAGACCTGTAACAATAACGTCCCAATTCATTACGTTTAAACTACTTAATAAAAAATAACTGGTTGAATCCATCGTATTATTACTTTTGACAGTACATATTACTACTTCTCGAATGCTACATATGCACTCCTAACCACTTAAGTTATTGATAATTATTTGCATTACCTTTCTTCTTTACCTATCATCCCTGCGCTTTTTAACATGCTTGACACACTATCAACACAAAAGTAACGGATCGGAAAAACACAATGAAGAAAACACTGCTCGCTACTGCGATTGCTCTGACCATGTTTAATGTCTCTGCACAAGAATCCCCTGGTATCAAAGCCATCGAAACTGTCACCATTTACGGCAACCAGCTTAAAGCTCAGGAAGCAACAGGTTCAGCGCAATATATTGGTGAGCAAGACTTAGAAAAATTCGCCTACAGCGATATTCAGCGCATTATTAGACAAGCTCCAGGCGTATCTCTGCAGGTTGAAGACGGTTACGGTTTGCGACCCAATATCAGCATTAGAGGTGTGGCAACTGAGCGAAGTGGCCGTATAACACTATTGGAAGACAATATACTTATCGCTCCAGCCCCCTACTCTGCTCCTTCTGCATATTATTTCCCCACAGCAGGTCGAATGAGTGCCTTTGAAGTGGTTAAAGGACCGGCGGCTATCACCCAAGGTCCCTATACTATTGGTGGGGCTATCAATATGCTTTCAACGCCGATTCCTAGTAGTCAAAGCGGCCAAATCACCGTTGAAGCAGGCCAAGATTCGACTTACCGAGCCCATGCTACATTCGGCGGCCAAAATGATGGCGGGTTTGGCTACTTGCTCGAAGCGCACCAATGGCAATCAGACGGCTTTCAAAGCATAGATCGTAGTAATAGTGACACTGGCCTTGATGTTACTGACTTAACCATGAAACTAGCGTATGCACCGAAAGATTCTCGCCACAGTGTCGAGCTTAAATTGCAATATACCGATCAGGACTCTGAGCAAAGTTATCTGGGCTTGACTGACACAGATTTTGCAGACAACGCAATGCGCCGTTACGGATTATCTGCTTTGGACAACATCAGCACTGAGCATACACAAGTCATGCTGAACTATGCATTTCAAGTCAGTAAAACCCTAAGCCTCACGGCGGTCGCATACAACAATACTCATGAGCGAGATTGGTTTAAAACGGAAGGTATTGATTTTGATGGTAGTGACAACGCTCAAGATTTCTCGCGTACCAGTTGGTCAGACGTCATCAGTGCCGTAAATGACAATGAAACCGTTGCAGGTATCGATGTAGCTCAGTTACAAGGTATTTTGAACGGCACGATTGATACCGAAGCGGGCAGTATTCAACTTCGTTCGAATAAACGTGAGTATTATTCTCGTGGTATTCAATTTGGTCTCAATTGGGATACTCAATTAGGTGAAGCAAAGCACCATGTGGAAGTGGGCGTGCGTCTTCATGAAGATGAAGAGGACCGCTTACAACGCAATAGCACTTACCAACAAATCGATGGTCAGCTTGTACTGAATGATTTAGGGGAGCTAGGTAACGCAGGTAACCGCGTACAGGACGCGGATGCATTAGCTATTCATGTATACGATCGGATCGAACTAGGTGACTGGGTATTTACGCCAGGTCTGCGATTTGAAGATATAAATCAAAGCAGAACCCGCTACACCAACGGCGCAGAAAGGGTATTTCGCGACGAGCGCGAAAACGACACCACAGTCGTTCTGCCCGGGTTAGGTGTTCTGTACAAAATTGACAGCAACTTGAATTTAATTGCAGGTGCTCACAAAGGCTTCACGGCACCAAGCAACTCCCCTGGCGCGAAAGAAGAAGAAGCGGTTAACTATGAATTTGGTTTTCGCTACGGGAACAATAATTTAAATGCCGAAGTTGTTTATTTTCTCAGTGATTACGACAACATAGTCGGTGTATGTACTGCATCTTCTGGTAGCAATTGTGAAATAGGTGATGCCTTTAACGGTGACGCCGCGACAGTGCAAGGTGTTGAGTTCCTACTCAAAACTGAACTCGGTCAATTCAACGGTATACGCGTTCCACTAAATGTGACATACAGCTACATCGATAGTGAGTTTGATACAGACATTTCTGGTACGGATTTTTTTGGTGATGTGACCGCTGGCGACAGTATTCCATATATACCGGAAAATCAGGGGCAAATAACCTTAGGGCTAGAAGGCAACAATTGGGCAACTTATCTCAACGCCTTATATGTCGACGGGGTATGCACACGCGCATCGTGCGACACGTTTGAAGTGACTGACCCATCATTCATTGTCGATTTATCAGGCTCTTACAATGTCAGCGACAGCTTACGTTTATTCGCACGTATCGAAAACCTAACCGACCAAGAAGATATTGTTAGTCGCCAACCTTATGGTGCACGTCCCAACAAGTCACGCACAGCGTCAGTTGGTGTGACTTACCGCTTCTAACTTACTTTTTGCTAAAATAACCACGCCCTAAACACGATTTCCTTGTCGTTTTAGGGCGTAGTCGCCTCAGTCTGTAGAAAATTTATCTATTCGTTCATCACAGTAAAGCGTGCGTCAATATTGCCAAATATGCATTGCTGGGTACTTGAGATGGCTGTAAATGTGTTTCTAATTGTGTAACAACGACTAAATTAATGTTAAATCAAGGTCATATTAAATACTGACTTGGTAATTTTCCTATAATCAACGTTATAATCGGCCTGTTGTAATTAGCTAGAGGATGTACATAAGGTTATGTCGAACGATAATATAAAAGATGAAATGCCCTCCATGGTTTTAGACAAAGACGATGTCGATTCCTATCGTCGTAACCGTGGCGCTTCACCATCGAAAAAAGCAGTTTCATCTTCAACGCCGCCGCCTCCCCCTGAGCAAAAAGCGAAAGTTTCTGGGCCATCATGGCTAGCGTTAATATTTATCATCATTATGTTGGGCGCAGGCATTGGCTATACCGCCTACACCATAGAGCAGCAGAAATTAGTTATTATTGAAGCGCAAAAACGTATTGGCGACCTAGAAAATAGACTTTCAGCAACAGGTGAGGAAATGGATCAATCCGCCGTGGCATTACAGGTTAAGGTCGGTGAACTTAGTGCTAAAACACAAGACTTGTGGGAGCAAATGGACAAGCTGTGGGCGTCAGCCTGGCGTAGAAACCAATCTGAAATCAAAGATCTCGAAGCCAGCGTGAAATCACAAAAAGCAGCTGTTGAGCAAAGTATTAGCGCAGTCAAAGGTGAAACCGACGTGAACGCCACGACTGTGGGTTTACTGCAAGAACAGTTAGACAACACCAATAAAACAGCAAACAGATTGGCTGAGTTAATCAATAAGGTGGAGCAAACCGGAACTGAATCCGAACAACAACTTGCAAGTTTACGGGAAAAACTCATGTCGACGGCTTTAGCAAGCAATGGTTTAACTGGACGTTTAGCGGAATTGGAAAAGTGGCGTAAAGCAGCTGAACAGCAGCTAAAAGCCAACGCTCAACCCAATACATCAACACCATAACAGTAATTTGAAAAGGCTGTTCACCCCAAATAAAAAAGGAGACCTGAAGGTCTCCTTTTTTATATCACAGGTTATTTCTTATTCCACTACTCAACAAAGCCTTCATTGGCTTTAACGGTTAATGGGTGATAGCCAGGTTTTGCTTCAGCAAATGCTTTCTTCGCTAATGCCTTGCCCTTGACTGTTTGCGACAACGCTTTGTAAATAGGCTTAACCAGCTTGTTACGCCCAATGCTAACCAGATAACTGTGCACACGGGGTAATGCAGGTTCGTACCAGTTTTCTACTGCCATCAATAGCCAGCTGTGGGCAATTTCATTGTTTTTACTTTGGGTTAAAGAAAACGCCTGATCGAGCTCATGTAGTTGCGCTTGTGTTAACGTCTCAGGCATATTGTTTAAAAAATACAGCCATTGGTGCACAACCCAATCATCCGCATCTATGTCTTGTGCCTTAATCGCACCATTTAACCATTGGCTCCGGGCATCGTCGACGACTTTAAATGCATTTGACGTCGCTACCGGAGCACCATTCGGGATCCCAGGCTCGAATATCCATTGATGAATGCGTTCAGAGGACAACTTATCCGCGTAATCTTTCATCAGTGTATCGTTCAAATAAGCCAAGAACTGATCTGTCGTAATGCTTTGGAACGCAAAATGTTCAAAATAATTTAGCAAGAATTTATCGAAGTTTGCTCGGCCAACTTTCTGCTCAAGCTCACGTAGAAACAACGCACCTTTTTCATAGGGAATATTGCTAAACACCACATCAGGATCGCGGCCACGAAGATCAATCGCTAAGATCTGGTCGTCCTCTGGCAAGCTGTCAATATCGCCTTGCAAGTCCTGGCGACCTAAAACGGCTTCCATATTGTATCTGTCGTTACCATATACCATCTGCATAATGCGATACGTAAGGTATGTCGTGAAGCCTTCGTTTAACCACAAGTCACGCCATGTGGCATTAGTAACCGTGTTCCCCGACCACGAATGAGCCAGTTCATGTGCGATAAGTGACACTAAACTCTTGTCACCAGCAATAACGGTTGGGGTAATAAACGACAGACGGGGGTTTTCCATGCCTCCGAACGGGAATGATGGCGGTAGTATCAACAGATCGTAGCGATCCCAGCGATAAGGTCCGTAGGTTTTTTCTGTCATTTCAAGCATCGATTCGGTGTCAGCAAATTCGTCTGCTGCTGCATCCAGCAATGCTGGCTCAGCATATACGCCAGTGCGTTTTCCCATGGCCTTAAATTTCAAATCTCCCACAGCCAATGCAATCAAATAAGCTGGGATTGGCTGAGGCATATCAAATTCGTATACACCATCACGAGCAGTATCCGGATCATTGGACGCACTCATTACCGCCAATAAATCTTTCGGCGTATGAATAGTTGCGCTGTATGTCACACGCACCTGAGGTGAATCCTGCAATGGCATAAAGCTACGAGCATGAATAGCTTGTGACTGAGTAAACAAAAATGGATGCTGCTTACCCGCTGTCTGCGCTGGTGTTAACCATTGAACACCAGATGCCTGTGGCGACGTATGGTAGGAAACCGTCACTTTATTCACGCCTTCTGGCACGGTGATCGAAAGCGGAGCACCTAAAAATGAATCTTCCGCTCCCAAGGTATACGGAATTGGCATGCCGTTGGCAGTCACACCATTAATGGTTAAATCTCGGGTATCAAGGATCAACGTATTGGCACCCGCTTGCATACGCTTAACCGTTAACTCCACGTCACCTGAAATAATTTTTTTATCAAAGTTAACATCCAGATCCAAGGCTAAATGGCTAACACTAATTTGTTCAGGGTTTGAAAAGGAATGGTAATCCTTACCTGACTCAATGCTGATGGCGGCATTGGTGGCACTATCTAACGTGCTATGGGAACCTGATTGACTGGTATTTCCCTGCCCAGCACAACCACTCAAGGCAAATATGGCTGAAATGGTGGTGGCTAATATTGCTGACTTCATTGTTATTCCTAATGGTTTGTCCACCGCAAATTGTGGCATATTCGTTTCATTAACAGAACCTTTCACCCGGTGTCTTGTTTGCAACATTTTGTAAATTGAAATCTACTTCCACGCCCCTAATACCTGATGACAAAGTCTGCATCACGCAAACACAAAAACCTTAGCTCAGCACCTTAAACGTCAGAGGTTGGTGCGCCAGCTAAATGAAACCAATAACTACCTATCAAATGAGGCCACTCATTTAATCGATCCAAACGATATACTCAGCTTCAAGCAGGATGGTGTACAAGAAGGGGTGTTTAAAAATCTGCGCCTGGGTCAATATCCTGTCAACGAGGTGCGCAGAGTAAACCTATCCAGGGCTATTTAAGCAGTGGTGTGAATCACTGATTGTTGCAAATGCCTCAGGTTATTGCGTTTCACAGCGCACAAATACACCACGGAGGAAGCGCCGCCGTATATGCTTTACTGAAAAAAGCGCACAGCACAAAACGCATAATAGGGAGTTACAGTGTAAAAAGTAAATTAATTAGAATAAAGCAGAAGATAAGCCGGCAAATACGCTATTCGCATTCCTAAAAAGGGTAGAAACAAACAGCAAGGCTATAAATATATTTACGGTGCGACTGAGATCCCTGTCACTTTACCCGCTTCCAGCTGTACAACATTCGTCGGCATTGCTTGTGATTTTGCTGAAGCGCTAAAAATAGCAGCTACGATGAGAAATACGACAGTAGCCAAAACACCTGCCAAACCAAAACCTTTAGATGAACGATTCATATCACGTCTCTTTTTATTTTATAAGTACCTGCATCCTGCCCCAATATCTTAACATCCTCTTTACAAGCAGAATTGTAAACTTCTGTCAAGAAACGGACGAATAATAAGCAGATTTAAACAAGGATACAAGTTTTTATTTAATTAAATCAAAGAATTGAATGAGTAAATAATTTCGTTAAACAGGGAACTTTTCGCTTATTTTTTAAACACTGCAATAAATTACGTCGTTTCCCATTAGACTAAAGTTATAAGTTATTAATACATAAGCAAAAAATAAAAAAGCCTCAAAATTTGAGGCTTTTTCTAAGTGCAAATTACTTACCTGTGAACCGTGAGTAATCTGAGCTAACTTAGATTCTGGCTAGCCTAAGTAAACCCGTGCATTTCTAAACATACGCATCCATGGGCTGTCTTCTTGCCACTCATCCGGGTGCCAAGAGTTGGCAACGGTTCTAAACACACGTTCAGGGTGAGGCATCATAATCGTTGCTCGTCCATCTAAAGACGTTAGCCCTGCAATACCCGCAGGCGAACCATTCGGGTTAGCTGGGTATTGCTCGGTTACCTTACCGTAGTTATCCACATATTGTAGGGCAATCGTATTGCTGCTTAGTGCATTTTGTAAGCCTGATGTTTGGGCAAACTCCGCCCGGCCTTCACCATGGGATACCGCAATTGGCATTTTTGAGCCTTGCATGCCGTTAAAGAAAACGGACGGCGAGTCTTTGACTTCAAGCATGGCCACACGCGCTTCAAAGCGCTCTGATTTATTGGTCACAAAGTGCGGCCAATGTTCCGTCCCAGGAATAAGTGATTTCAAGTTGGACAACATTTGGCAGCCATTACACACACCTAACGTAAACGTTTCATTGCGCTGGAAAAACGCAGAGAACTCATCCCGGGCCATAGCATTAAACAAAATAGACTTGGCCCAACCTTCACCAGCACCCAATACATCTCCGTACGAGAAGCCACCACAGGCAACCAAGCCTTGAAACTGAGTAAGCGATACCCGTCCTGACAAAATATCACTCATGTGCACATCGACGGATGTAAAACCGGCACGGTCAAATGCAGCAGCCATTTCAACATGGGAGTTCACGCCCTGCTCACGCAGTATCGCCATTTTGGGTGTAATTCCCTTGGCGATATAAGGTGCAGCAACGTCTTCATTCAAATCAAAACTAAGAGATGCGTGCAAGCCTGGGTTGTTTACATCATTTTTAGTCGCAAGCTCTTGCTCTGCGCACACAGGATTATCGCGTAAGCTCTGCATATGATGCGTTGTTTGCGCCCACGCATTACGATAAACACTGCGGCTATTTTGCAGCACTGGGCTGCCATCACGGAAAAAGGTAATATTATCGTCTGCCGATAAACTGCCAATCACATGACTCATCTCTGTTAAGCCATTTTTAGCTAACACCGCTTCAATTTGGTTTAATTTATCCGCGTCAAACTGGATCACCGCGCCTAACTCTTCGTTAAATAATGCACTGGCATTATCCCCAACAAGACGATCAAGATTTACATTAAGGCCGGTGTTACCTGCGAATGCCATTTCGACGAGTGTCGTAAATAATCCACCGTCAGAGCGGTCATGGTACGCATATAACGCTTTATCATGTACTAATTGCTGAATAGCTAAGAAAAACCCTTTGAGTATTTCGGGTGAATCTACATCAGGAGTCTGGTCACCAAGCTGCTGGTAAACCTGAGCTAAACACGAGGCACCCATACGATTTTTACCCGCACCTAGGTCAATTAACATTAACTGAGTGTTACCTTCACGGCTTAATTCAGGAGTAAGGGTTTTACGTACGTCTTGCACTGCGCCAAATGCGGTGATAACCAACGACATAGGTGATGTGACAGCCTTATCGCCTTGCTCGTCTTGCCATTGGGTTTTCATCGACATTGAGTCTTTGCCTACCGGAATGGTCAAACCTAACGCTGGGCATAGCTCCTCACCCACGGCTTTAACTGCTTCATACAAACCAGCATCTTCGCCAGGATGTCCAGCAGCAGCCATCCAATTAGCTGAAAGCTTAATACGTTTTAAATCGCCAATATCTGCAGCGGCAATATTGGTTAACGCTTCACCTACAGCCAAGCGCGCAGATGCGGCAAAGTTCAATAAGGCTGCGGGCGTGCGCTCACCTAATGACATGGCTTCGCCCTGATACGAATCAAAGGCAGCAGCAGTGACCGCCACATCAGCCACAGGTATCTGCCATGGGCCAACCATTTGGTCGCGATTGACCAACCCAGTTACAGAGCGATCGCCTATGGTAATCAAGAAGGTTTTTTCGGCCACTGCAGGTAAGTGCAATAAGCGCGTCGCAGCCTCCTCTAAATTAATCTGACTCAAGTCAAACGCACGACCAGTGAGACGTTTAGACTGCACATCGCGATGCATCTTTGGCGCTTTACCTAGTAATACATCAAGCGGCATATCGATGGGTTTATTGTTGAAATGACTATCATCTAAGGTCAGGTGACGCGCTTCGGTTGCTTCGCCCACAACGGCAAAAGGTGCACGCTCACGGGCACAAATATCAGCAAATATGGCCAAATTTTCAGACGCAACTGACATCACGTAACGCTCTTGCGATTCATTACACCAGACTTCTAGAGGGGTCATACCTGGTTCGTCGTTCGGCACATTACGCAGCGAGAAATTGGCTCCACGGCCACCGTCATTGACCAGTTCAGGAAACGCATTAGACAAGCCACCCGCGCCCACATCGTGAATAAATTGAATAGGGTTGTTATCACCCAACTGCCAACACTTATCAATCACTTCTTGACAGCGACGCTCCATTTCTGGATTACCACGTTGCACTGATGCAAAATCAAGATCTTCATTTGACTCACCTGAGGCCATAGATGAAGCCGCACCACCACCTAAGCCAATATTCATTGCTGGGCCGCCAAGAGCGATGAGTTTAGCGCCTACCGTGATTTCACCTTTTTGGGTATGCTGTTTACGAATGTTACCTAGTCCACCAGCCAACATAATAGGCTTGTGGTAGCCGCGCACTTCAACACCGTTAAAGCTGGTTACTTGCTGCTCATAAGTACGGAAGTAACCTAATATATTGGGCCGACCAAATTCATTATTAAATGCGGCACCACCCAATGGGCCATCTAGCATAATATCGAACGCGGTAACAATACGTTCAGGCTTGCCATAATCGTTTTCCCAAGGTTGCTCGAATCCTGGGATACGTAAATTTGAAACAGAGAAACCGACCAAGCCAGCTTTAGGTTTTGAGCCACGCCCCGTCGCCCCTTCATCACGAATTTCACCACCGGAGCCAGTTGCTGCACCACTAAATGGCGCAATCGCGGTTGGGTGATTATGGGTTTCGACTTTCATCAAAATATCAATATCTTCATGATGGTAGCGGTATTGGTTGCTATCCGCCTGGGGGAAAAATCGTCCTGCAAAACTGCCTTCCATTACGGCAGCATTGTCTGAATATGCGGAATGCACATAGTCAGGACATTTTTCATAAGTATTTTTAATCATTTTAAACAACGACTTAGGCTGAACTTGCCCATCAATTGTCCAATCTGCGTTGAATATTTTGTGGCGACAATGCTCTGAATTCGCTTGCGCGAACATGTACAGTTCAACATCATTGGGGTTACGCCCCAGTGTATTGAAACTATCGACCAAATAATCGACCTCGTCCTCAGCAAGTGCCAAGCCTAAACGTACATTTGCGCTGACTAATTCTTCTCTGCCTCCACCTAAAATATCAATCGACGTATGTGGCTTAGGTGACTCATGTCTAAATAATACGCTCGCATCTTGTAAGTCCGTGACAACACTTTGTGTCATGCGATCATGTAGCACATTTTTCAGCTGAGAAAGCTGACTATCATTCAAGGTATCTGCGTCAACGTAAAACGCACAACCACGCTCTAAGCGTTGCACGTTTTTCAGCCCACAATTATGCGCAATATCGGTAGCTTTTGACGACCAAGGCGAAATGGTGCCCCCACGCGGGATAACCAATAACAACATGCCTTTGTGCTGCTGCTCTTCAATTTTAGGCCCGTAGGTCAGTAACTTATCCAACACCTGTTGGTCATTTTCACTTAACTGTGCACTCACTTGAGCAAAATGCACGAATTCAGCAAATAATGAATGAACCGGTAGGTTAAGAGACGCAATAGATTGCATGAGTTTTTTAGTACGAAATTCAGAAAGGGCTGGGGCGCCGCGAAGGACAAGCATAAAGGTAATCACCAAGTTGCAGGGCTCACCCACTTTCGTGGTAGCAAACCGATTTTCGGGAAATTTTTAAGCGCAGGATTATATACTGATTTTGGCACGATTGATAAGCACTTAACCGCTTCTTTAGGACTTTTATTAAATGATAAATATCTGGATGAATTCATCACTTTTGGTCACAATATCCGGCTTATCGTTTTTTAAGGGGTTGGGTATTTCATTTCGTTATTATTTTCTGTTCATTGTGTCATTGTTTCTCAGTGCTTGTAGTGAGCCAGAAAAGCAAGATAGTCTGCAACGTGTTCTCGATACAGGCGTCCTGCGCGTGGGGACCATTTATGGGCTTACGACCTATTATAACGGTCCCAATGGCCCTGAAGGATTCGAATATGAACTTGCAGCTGGCTTTGCTGATTATTTAGGCGTAAAGCTAGAAATTTTCCCCTACTACACAGTCAACGAGCTTTTCCCCCAGCTAGATAACGCCCATTTAGATATCATAGCGGCTGGTATTAACGTCAGTCCTGAGCGCTACGCGCAATTTCGTTTTGGCCCTGCATATCAAAACGTCAGCCAAAAATTGGTTTTTAAACAAGGGGATGTGAGGCCAAGAGAGCTATCTGATCTTACAGGTGAATTTATGGTCGTCGCTGGCAGTGGCCACAGTGAAACCTTACGTAATTTTCAAGCACAAAACCCAACATTAAGCTGGCAAGAAACCAACGACAAAGACTCCGAAGAGCTACTTGAAGCGGTACTGGCCGATGAGTTGGATTACACAGTCGTTGACTCAAATATATTAGCCTTAATGCGCCGTCGTTATCCCGAATTAAGCATTGGATTCTCGTTGAGTCAATCTCAAGGTATAGCCTGGGCCACCAGCAAAAAGAGCGATGATGCTTTGCGTGCTGCGCTTATCGAATATTTTGGTGAAATCCATGAAAACGGTACGCTAGCTGCGCTTGAAGATAAACATTTTGGTCACGTACGCCAATTTAATTATGTTGATACCCGAGACTTCATCCGCTCAGCATCCAGTAAATTGACACCCTATCTCAGCTTGTTTGAACGTTATGCGAATGATCTCGACTGGCGTTTACTGGCCGCACTCAGTTACCAAGAAAGCCATTGGGATCCCAAAGCTAAATCGGTTACCGGTGTACGTGGTTTAATGATGCTAACGCTAAATACGGCAAAGGATTTAGGTGTAACCTCTCGTCTTGACCCTGAGCAAAGTATTCGCGGAGGTTCAGAATATTTATCCTCATTACTAACCCGTATTCCAGATCGCATACCATCACCAGACAGATTATGGTTTGCATTGGCTGCATACAATATAGGTTTAGGTCATTTAGAAGATGCACGAGTGTTAACTGAACGCCAAGGCGGTAATCCAGATATGTGGGTTGATGTAAAAAAACGTCTACCGCAATTGCGCCAAAAAAGGTATTACAAGACCACTCGCTACGGATATGCTAGAGGCAACGAAGCGGTTATATATGTAGATAATATTCGGCGCTACTACGACACCTTGGTCTGGTTAAATGAGCAACAACCTGATTTGTTGCCTGTTGAACAAACACCAGAGGTTGACCTTCAGAATGAGCCTGAGATAACAAATGAAGCAGACGTTAACAACCCAGCGTCCGCGCCAGAGAGTATGGGTAACGCAAAAACAATAAAAAATAGGAAGCAGGTGTCGCCCCCACCTATTATTTCTGACCTGTCGTTTGAAGCGGAACTTGAGGCCATTGACGAAGAAACGCCAAACGTCAAAATTAAACCTGAAACCGAACGAGAATCTAATGACGACACTATCGGCGAATCAACTGAGCCGTCTTCAGAAACCGAAGCGCTTGAGCCAGAATCCAGTCCCTAGGTGAAAAACACATCGACTTGCAATATGCCTTTTTCAAAGTAAACAATATTTTACATTTTTATTGCTAGTGTTATTTCCTTGTCATTTTTCATTCATATCAAACTGGTAGATTATGTTTAGGGGAACATAAGTTCACCTAATGTGGTCTACATTGGCGCTAAAATACAGAAGCATTAGCGTGGCTAATGCAATATCTAGCCAATTGGAACACCACTCAACGAACATGATAAAGAATGAAAAGAAGGATATAACATGAAGAAAAGAGCCACCATTAACAACCGCCCTCGCGTATGTAACACCAGTCGCCGTCGACAATTACTTAAACGCGTGCATAGCAAAGTGGTCAATCGTCGTCAGCAGTTTCAAATGACTGAGCTAGCCGACGAATGGGCTTCGGTCAGTTAAGTTTCTTTCCGTTTACTGACTTTTATTTGCGCTCTGCGTTGGCGAAAAAAAGCAGAAATAGTTTCACCACATTCTTCCCCCAGTACACCACCAGATACGGCGACCTGATGATTTAAGCGAGTGTCCCTGAGCACATCCATAATGCTGCCTGCGGCACCCGTTTTGGCATCAAAAGCACCAAACACCAACCGCTGAATACGGCTATGCACCAACAAACCTGCGCACATAGTGCATGGCTCCAACGTCACGTAGAGCGTGGTATTTATTAAACGATAGTTTTGAATTGTAGCGCCCGCCTGACGGATAGCTTGCATTTCGGCATGCGCTGACGGGTCGTTAAGCATGATGGATTGATTCCAGCCTTCTCCTACGATTTCCTGGTCTTTGACAAGCACAGCGCCCACGGGAATTTCGCCAGCATCGGCGGCTTTGCTCGCCAAGCTAAGGGCATGACGCATCCATAGTTGATCTTGTTGTAAACTCATCTTACTCTTTAGTTAGCTTATAAACGGGTGACGGAGTTGGTGAAATTCATTAATTAATTCGTCAAATTAACCAATTAAGCTTAACCTAACATAGCGTTAAATTAATTAACTATTTGATTAAAAAGGTTTTTTAATTTTGGTCAGCGAATTGCTTAACACTATACAAATATGGACACTATTTTAACACATCGATTTGAGGAATAGACACATGAACATCACTGCCGTCGCTATCGTTGCCATCATCTGTTGGGCTATTGTTGAACTAACTAATGGCACAAAAACCAAGAAAAAAAATAAAGCTGCTGAGCAACAGGATGTACAACTCGCACAACAAATCGCTGATCTAAAAGAGCGTATTGAAACCTTAGAGAAAATTGTCACCGATGAAAAATACGATTTGCATCGACAGTTTGATGATCTTAAAAAAAATAAAGTCGCTTAGTATATGCGTTAAGACATTAAAAAAGGGCGCAATCGCCCTTTTTTAATGTCTGATAAGTTTTATGAAAAGCACTCCGAAAAAAGCACCATGTTCGTTCAATTCAAGAAATCAGTCTAACTCAAAAATTCATCATCATTTGATCGTGATAGGAACGGCATACATAGACAATACTTTGTGTTTTATCTCCAGCGGCTCATCACATAAACGCGAAGTTAAATGCGCTTTGGCTTCGTCTATTTTTTGTTGGGGAAATAAGTCATCTTTTGCGTTTTCATTCCCTTCCAACATTTGAACCGCGGCGTCCGCACTAGGAAAACGGCGATAATTTTGCTTAATCTGCATATCTATTTGCTCGGCAACCCCTTTAGCGTTCTCAAATTCACTGTTTAGTAACTGCCCAAAAGAGACATGTACATTCCCCTTATAGCCAACGATACCATCGACTATGCTGCGAATGTCTTCACTATCTTGTTTGTCATAGCTGCCTTCGACCTCTGTGGTATGTAACTCTTTTGCCTTACTCAAATCACAAGGGTCAAATTCATAAGAAATAGATACGGGTACGATACGCAAACTAGCAATGTACTCACTTAATGGTTGTTCTTTAGGTTTGTTTAAACTGAGCATAGAAATAATAGCCGGGTTGGTTGCATCCACACCATCTTTTGCCCTGCCTTCCCTCTGCGCAATCCAGATATGTTGGTTATCGTTTTTTAACGTATGAAAGATATATTCACTTAGCAGTTTTGCATCAGCCAATTTTTCCCGTCTGTCTTTGGCACTACGGTGCACAATAAAACACTTATTAAGTCTAATCAGATCAGCAACCCACTCTTCTTTTAGTAGATTGTCACCAACAGCAATACGTACCGTGTCTTGTCCATTTAGGTGTAATGACCAATTAACAAAACCAGGATCAAGAGCAATGTCTCTGTGATTACTAATGAATATACACGGCTGGCTTAGGTCCAGTTCATCAAGCCCAGACACACTAAAGCTATCTGTTGTTTGCTCAATCATGCGCTGCATATAGGGTTCAACTAACACTTGAAAATCCCGCAAGTTCTTTATACGGTTGCGCCGTCTGGTTAAATACAGTCGGGTTACAGCACGTAACAGCGGATAACAAAAACGCGGCCAGGTAGAGAAACGAAAGGCGACTAAGCTGTCCATCAGTTGACGATTTTGAATGAGTCGACCTAACACCTGTGGTAGATCGCAATCGTTAAATGGACGAATCGAGTCAAACTTTGCATTCATGAAGAGAAACTACTCACAAAAGATGAAGGGCACGCATTTTGCCTGTGAACAGGTCAATCAGCAAACCTAATTTTGTTATAAATATCAGCTCTAAAGCTGCTCGCAACCATTATACAGACCACACATCAGGCCTGTAGTTCTCGGCAAATTATTTCTACCTCACCGTTGTCAGCAGCAATGTAGGTTGAATCTCCCGTAATGGTAAATGACATATCTGAAGTTCTTGACACTAACTTTGCCAACGCTTGCATATCTGCCCATGAAAACTGAAAAACCTGCACCGGTAAATTAGCAAAACCAGCTTGGCTTTGCCTCCACCATGTGTCTGACTTGCTGTTGAAACTATAGACTCTGGTACTTTTAGCCATACGACTGGCCTTTTTGATTCTATCTTGTGCCGGCTCACCCACATCAATCCATAAATGTAGCTGGTCATCTAGGCCACGCAACCAAATATCTGGCTCTTCAACTGAGCTAAGTCCCTTGGTAAAACTTAATAATTCATCGGCGTTTAAGCAATACGCTAACACACGCGCCATCATTCGCTCTAACGTCTCAGAAGGGTGTTGGGCAACCGTTAGGTTCAACGCACTGTAATAATCACGGTTAAGATCGGATAAAGAAATTTTGAATTTGTAAATAGTCGGCTTAATCGCCATAAATATTCTCAAGGTAAAAGACAAAGATCGGATAAAAAAGGCCAGTAAATACTGGCCTTAATAAAATAGCGTTATGCGTTATTCCCACTCTATCGTCGCGGGTGGCTTACCTGAAATATCGTAAACCACGCGGGAAATACCATCGATTTCATTAATAATGCGGTTGGAGACTTTGCCTAGGAAGTCATAGGGTAAGTGTGCCCAGTGCGCGGTCATAAAGTCGATTGTTTCAACGGCTCGTAATGATACAACCCAATCGTATTTACGCGCATCGCCCATCACGCCTACCGATTTAACGGGCAAGAATACCGTAAATGCTTGGCTGACTTTGTTGTACAAATCGTGGCTGTGCAGCTCTTCGATAAAGATCGCATCTGCCCGGCGCAGTAGATCACAATATTCTTTTTTAACTTCACCTAACACACGTACACCTAAGCCCGGCCCTGGGAAAGGATGGCGGTATAGCATGTCGTACGGCAAGCCTAACTCAAGTCCAATCTTACGCACTTCGTCTTTAAACAACTCTCGAAGTGGTTCAACTAAGCCCATCAACATATCTGCGGGTAAGCCACCCACATTGTGATGAGATTTAATGACATGCGCTTTACCTGTTGCTGAGCCCGCAGATTCAATGACATCAGGGTAAATCGTTCCTTGAGCCAACCATTTTGCATTTTTAAGTTTCTTTGATTCTTCATCAAAGACTTCAACAAACACGCGGCCAATGATTTTACGTTTGGCTTCGGGTTCATCCGTCCCTGCCAGAGCCGCCAAAAAGCGCTCTTCGGCTTCGATTTTGATAATGTTTAGCCCAAAGTGGTCGCCAAACATATCCATCACTTGCCGGCCTTCGTTCAAACGCAGTAAGCCGTTATCAACAAATACACACGTTAGCTGTTTGCCGATCGCACGATGCAACAGCATGGCTACCACGGAGGAATCTACCCCGCCAGACAAGCCTAAAATAACTTCATCGTCGCCGATTTGTTTTTTCATACGGGCGATAGCGTCTTCGATGATAGCGCCGGGGGTCCACAATTTTTCACATTTACAAATGTCGAGCACAAAATGTGACAACATGCGGTGCCCTTGGCGAGTATGGGTCACTTCGGGGTGGAACTGAACACCATAAAATTGCTTTTCAGGATGTACAATTGCGGCAAATGGACAGCTATCGGTTTTCGCCGCTGTAATGAAGCCTTCAGGCACAGCAGCCACTTTATCGCCATGGCTCATCCAAACATCTAACAAGGCATTCCCATTGGGGCTAACATGGTCTTCAATGTTGTCTAACAACGCCATCTTTTCGACAACTTCTACCTGAGCATAACCAAATTCTCGCATGTCCGAACCCAATACCGCACCGCCCAGCTGCTCAGCCATAGTTTGCATACCATAACAAATGCCAAATACGGGCACCCCGGCATCAAATACGTATTGCGGCGCGCGAGGAGAGTCTTTTGCGTGAACAGATTCAGGACCACCTGATAAAATAATGCCATTAGGATTAAATTCACGAATCTGCGCTTCGGTAACATCCCATGCCCATAACTCACAATAGACTCCTATCTCACGCACCCGTCGTGCAATAAGTTGAGTATATTGAGAGCCGAAATCGAGGATTAGTATGCGTTGTTCATGAATATTTGTTGTCATCTTGGTACTCGTGTTAAAAGCGCAATGGCGATAAAAAAAGGCTGGTTAATAACCAGCCCAATAGTCGATATGGATAATTATCCTAAGCGGTAGTTTGGCGCTTCTTTAGTAATACTCACGTCGTGTACATGAGATTCACCCATGCCGGCTGCCGTCACTTTAACGAACATTGCTTTAGTGCGCAGATCGTCAATGGTAGCCGAGCCAGTCAAGCCCATTGCTGAGCGTAATCCGCCCATTTGTTGATGAATAATGGTAGAAATAGGTCCTTTATATGCCACGCGACCCTCAATGCCTTCAGGTACCAATTTTTCAGCACTGTTACTGTCCTGGAAATAACGGTCAGAGGAACCATTATTTTGATCCATCGCGCCCAGTGAACCCATACCGCGATAAGATTTATAATAACGGCCTTGGTATAACTCAACTTCACCAGGTGCTTCTTCAGTACCCGCTAACATGCTGCCGACCATAACGGAGCTGGCGCCAGCAGCGATAGCTTTCGCAATATCACCAGAAAAACGAATACCGCCATCAGCGATAACCGGTACACCTGTACCTTCTAATGCTTCAACAGCATCAGATACCGCAGTAATTTGCGGCACACCGCAACCTGTTACGATACGCGTGGTACAAATAGAGCCTGGGCCGATACCGACTTTGACCGCATCAACGCCTGCATCAGCGAGGGCTTTTGCGCCATCGCCTGTAGCGACGTTACCAGCAATTAACTGAACATCGGGATAATCAGCGCGTACTTTTTTCACTCTGTCGATAACGCCTTGCGAGTGACCGTGGGACGTATCAATCAATAGAACGTCCACGCCCGCTTCAATCAGTAATTTTATACGCTCATCAGTTCCAGCACCAACGCTTACCGCTGCGCCAACGCGCAGACGGCCTAGCTCGTCTTTACAGGCGTTGGGTTTACTTTCCGCTTTTTGAAAATCTTTAACTGTGATCAAACCGGTTAGCCTGAACGCATCATTAACCACCAGAATTTTTTCAATGCGATGTTCATGCATCAGTTCTAACACTTGATCTGAATGCGCACCGGCTTTGACAGTAACCAAATCATCTTTACGTGTCATCACGGACGAAATCGGCTGATCAAGGCGATTTTCAAATCGTAAGTCGCGGCCAGTCACAATACCCACTAACGCATTGTCTTTATCCACAACCGGGAAGCCAGAAAAGCCATGATGCTTGCTCAAGGCGTTAATTTCGCCAATGGTCGCATGAGGTGAAACCGTAACTGGGTCTGACACCACACCACTTTCGTATTTTTTCACCATACGAACATGGTCAGCTTGTACTTCTGCTGGCATATTTTTATGAATAAAGCCGATACCACCTTCTTGCGCCAACGCAATAGCGAGACGTGCTTCAGATACAGTATCCATAGCAGCAGAAATAAGGGGAATATTGAGGGTAACACCGCGAGTTAATCTGGTATTCAGATTAGCGGTATGGGGGAGAACGGTTGAGTGCCCGGGCACTAACAACACATCATCAAACGTAAGAGCTTCTTTAGCGATCCGTAACATGCAACAACACCTGTTAAATGGGTTTTTATTGCGGCGCAATTGTAGACGCTTTACCTTATCAGGTAAACTCCATTCCTATTATTTATTTAAGATTTTGTGCTTTATGTTTAATGCATCACCTGCAAACCGAAATATTTTCACCGTTAGCAAACTTAATCACTTGGCGCGTTCGATTCTGGAATCAGAAATTGGTCAAGTGTGGCTCAGCGCTGAAATCTCAAATTTCATCGCTGCCAGCTCCGGACATTGGTATTTCACCCTCAAGGATAATCGCGCACAAATTAAAAGTGCCATGTTCAAAGGCGCCAACCGCAAAGTCAACATACGTCCCAAAGAAGGGGACAAAGTCTTAGTGCGAGCCAATTTGAGTATTTATGAACCCAGAGGCGACTACCAACTTGTCGTGGAGCATCTAGAACCTGAGGGTGAAGGTCAACTTAAACGTCAATTTGAAGAACTCAAACGTACATTGTCCGCGCAAGGCTTATTCGCAAACGAGAACAAACAAGCGTTGCCGCTAAATATTGCTCGTATTGGCGTCATCACATCAGCTACAGGTGCAGCGCTGCACGATATACTCACCGTATTGAAGCGGCGTAATCCATCGGTTGAAGTGGTTATTTATCCTACCCAAGTACAGGGTATCAGTGCCAGTCAACAGATATGCCGCGCCATTGAAATCGCTAATCAGCGTCGCGAGGTTGATGTCTTAATAGTTGGACGTGGAGGCGGCTCATTAGAAGATCTGTGGTGTTTTAATGAAGAGAACGTCGCTTGGGCTATTCATTACAGCGTACTCCCTATCGTTAGTGCTGTTGGACACGAAGTGGACATTACCATAGCAGACTTTGTTGCTGATTTGCGCGCCCCTACTCCATCGGCTGCGGCCGAATTGGTGAGTCAGTCACAAATAGAGATGCTCAGCACATTAACGGCCAAGCGCGATAGGTTATTTAAAAGCACAAAAACACGTATCAAAGAATTTCAATACCAACAGCTGTCTCTCACGCAAGAACTTAATGGCTACCACCCTCGTAATCAATTACGCCAATACATGCAACGAGTAGACAACCAGCTCACTGCCATATCCCATAACATTACGACACGGCTCATGTGGGCCAAGCAGGCCAATGAGACCCGTGTCGCGAAGCTACAGCAATTCTCCCCTCGTAAGTTATTGACTGAGCAACAGCGTCATCACAGTTTGTTGTCCCAACGCTTAGAAAAAGCATGGCTAAGTGCTTTTGAGCAACGCCAACAACAGCTAGCAAATAGCAGTCATTTGCTCGATACCGTCAGTCCTTTGGCGACACTAGCCCGAGGTTACAGCATTACATTTAAAGACAAAGATGTAGTCAAAAGTCGTGTGGAGTTAGCGAAAGGCGATGTAATCACCACTCGTTTTGAGGACGGTGAGGCTAAAAGCACGGTTATTTAACCGGTTAAATACCTGGGTGCGTAACGCTAACTATACAAAAGCCCTTTAATCACAAAAAATGATTAAAGGGCTTTTTCTTAAAGGCAATACATACCTTACATGGCAAATTCGCTAACTATTTATTGTTTTTGTGCATTCGCATTAACAATTTACGTTTACGCCGTTGAGAGTCGTTCATAACATTTTTATCGCTCTCATAAGGGTTTGCCCCTTCACGGAATTCTACTTTTATCGGCGTACCCATCACTTTGAGTGACTTGCGGAAGTAATTCATCATGTAGCGCTTATAAGAATCAGGTAAATCTTTAACCTGATTACCATGGATAACAATGATCGGAGGATTATAACCACCGGCATGAGCGTATTTCATTTTCACCCGACGACCGCGCACAACAGGCGGCTGATGATCTGCTTGTGCCATATCCATGATACGCGTTAGCATTGAGGTATTAATTCGTTTAGTCGCACTATTGTATGCTTCTTGCACCGACTCAAACAAATGCCCCACATTTGTGCCATGCAAAGCGGATATAAAATGCAAACGGGCAAAATCAATAAAACCTAAACGTCTGTCCAATTCGCGCTTAATCTCTTCTTTGACGTCCTTGGCTAAACCATCCCATTTATTCACAGCCACCACGAGTGATCTGCCGGAATTTAGCACAAAGCCCAATAAACTTAAGTCTTGATCTGTCACGCCTTCTTGGGCGTCAATAATGAGCAGTACCACGTTGGCTTCTTCAATTGCTTGCAACGTTTTTACGATAGAAAACTTCTCTACTGCTTCGGAAATGTTACGACGTCGGCGAACACCTGCGGTGTCAATCAGTACATATTCTCGCCCGTCACGTTCCATGGGAATAAATACACTATCTCGTGTGGTGCCAGGTTGGTCGTACACCACTACCCGCTCTTCACCGAGGATACGGTTGGTCAGTGTTGACTTACCTACGTTCGGCTTGCCAACGATTGCTAGCTTGATGGGTGACGCAAGTAATTTTTCTAGTTGCTTTTCAGCGTCCAGCTCTTGGTCAACCCCTTCGTCTTCAGGAACCTGCATATCAGGGAACTGTTCAGATAGTGGCATTAAGGTATGTGTCAGTAATTGTGTTACGCCTCGACCATGGGCCGCTGCAATTTGGCTAACATCCCCTAACCCTAACGCAAAGAAATCCGCACTTTCGCTATCACCATCAATACCGTCGACTTTATTCGCCACAACGTAAACTGACTTATTTTGCTTACGTAGATGCTCGGCAATGCCTTGATCTGCAGCGGTCAGCCCAGCCCGGGCGTCGACTAAAAATAACACCACATCCGCTTCATCAATCGCCATTAGCGATTGTTGAGCCATTGCTACATCGATGCCTTTTTCGTCACCACTGATGCCGCCAGTATCGACCACAATGAACTGTAGTCCTTCGTAATTAGCCTGACCGTATTTACGGTCCCGGGTTAATCCAGGGAAATCAGCGACCAACGCATCTCGAGTACGCGTTAGGCGATTAAACAACGTGGATTTACCCACATTAGGGCGGCCAACTAGGGCAACAACGGGTAACATATTTCACAATCCTTAAAACGCAAACGGCTCAGGAAACACCTGAGCCGATAAAATTATTATAGTGGCACACGCCAACTAAAGGGTAACTAAGGGACCTGAATCGCCACTAACTTACCATCGCGAGTCTGAGTATACAGCATCTTGCCATCAACCACTGGTGCGCTATAAATACTCTCATCTTCGTCATCTCCACCCACATCAAGTCGCGCTACAATCTTACCGTCAGCTTGGTTGAAAAAATGTAAAAACCCCCATTTATCGCCCGCTACCAAGTAATCACCGACAGGCTCAGCGGCCGTCAATAAGCGCTGCTTTAACGCACCTTGGCTCCACATTTCAATGCCATTTCGCGCGTCAAGTGCGTAAACATTGCTGTTAGCGTCGACGACAAACAAGGTATTTCCCGCTTGAGTTAAACGGCGATATGATTTGTATTCACGCTTCCAGATAACACGTCCACTTCGCAGTTCAACCGACGCAAGACTGCCGTCGAATGAAATGACGTAAATCACGCCACCTGCCACCAAAGGCTTACTATCAATATCAACAATACGATCAAGCTCAGTTGCGCCAGTTGCAGAGCCGATAGGTTGCTCCCACGCCGTTTGGCCTGTCGCTAAAATATTCACTGCCAACTTACCAGAAGCTGTACCAACGATAGCGCCACCATTTGCCGCAACAGGTGCGGCGATGCCGCGCAATGACAGAGGCGGTACATCAGACTCATAAGACCAAACTTGCTCGCCTGTTTCTGCATTTAACCCGAACATTAAACCTGAGCCGGTATTAATCACGACAACACCTTCGTCAATCGCAGGCGAAGCAAGTACTTCGCCTTTAACTTTTACTGACCACTTTTGCTCACCAGTGTGTACATCAAGTGCCGTTACATCACCATTTTCGGTACCAAAGAATAGCGTTTCATAGGCTACGGCTAAACCACCTGCAATTTTAGCAGACGCGCCACTTGCCCATAAGTTAGTAATACTGGAAGTGAAGCCTTCGTTGTTGAAAACAGCGTAATTTTTATGCCAAATTTCTTTGCCATTATCTTGGTTGTAAGCAGCTACTTTTCCCTGGCGATTAGCCGCGAATACCATGTCATAGGCAACCGCTGGTTTTAAGCGAGAAAAGTAATGATCAATGCCATCGCCTAACTCGGTATCCCATAACGTGGTTGGCGTAAATTCAGAGTCAATTGGTTTGAGAACACGAATTTCTAATTCTTCATCATCAGTAAACCAACCTGAAATAGTGCTACATGCTGATAAACCAAAGGTGCTGATAAGTAGCAATGGCAGTAATGCTTTCTTCACGTTTCGATCCTTACCCATTGGCTGCAAGTGCTAAATTGTCGAGTTTCATTTTCACTATATTGTTTGCGCCATTAGCGGCTAGAGCCGCGCTGTATGCGCTGCGTGCTTTATCAAACATTTTCTGGTTAACGTAAATATCGCCTTTGATTTCTTGTTGCTGGGCACTAAACGCTGTGGCAGTCACTTTATCTATGCTGGTTAGGGCCTTATCAGGTTGCTCTAACGCTAGCTGCACACGAGCCAAGCGTAAATTAGCAAGGGCTTTTACCGCCTCGCTGTCGCTATTTTGTGCGGCAAAAGAAAGTTGTTTTTCCGCTTCAGTTAAATCTTTACGGTCAATCGCTTGTTGTGCAAGTTGAAAGGCCATTAAGAGGGCATAACCACTATCACTATTCTCATCAATGTACTGCTTGGCCTGACCGAAGCTTGCATCTTGTGCTTGCAGCGATGCAGTTTGTGTTTCAAACGCAACGGACGCTTGTTCTTTGGAGGCAATTTGTTCATCGTTATAATAACGCCATCCCCACAAGCCTCCTAAACCGAGCACAGCACCAACAATAACCGCGGTGCCGTTCTCTTTCCAAAATCGCTTTATCGCTTCAACTTGTTGTTCTTCTGTTTCGTAATGTTCCATCGCAACTTCCTCTGACTGCAGCACTGCCTCAAAATCAAGCAGTGACTATTTATCTGTTCAAACACATATTAAAGTGAAAATAGCTCAGCTAATGTAGATACCAGCGCAGAGCGAGCAATCTGAATTTGCGGTTTATCTTCACGTAAAAATTTAATACTTACCAGTTCATCGTTTTTTTCAGTCTCGCCTAATACCAAGGCAACACGAGCAACACTTTTATCCGCACGCTTCATCTGCTTCTTAAAGTTGCCGCCACCAAAATGGGTTTGTACTCTAAGGGTTGGCATGGCGTCACGCAAACTTTCTGCAATGTTAAGAGCGTAAAGCTCAACGTCGTCTCCCATAGCAGTGATATACACATCAACAGGTGCAGCAACGAATTCCTCTGCACCACAAGCTTGAAGCATTAATACCAAGCGTTCCATACCAATAGCAAAACCAACGCCTTGGGTCGCTTTACCACCCAATTGTTCGACCAGACCGTCATATCGACCGCCAGCACACACAGTACCTTGGGCGCCTAAACTATCGGTTACCCATTCAAATACTGTACGGTTGTAATAGTCTAATCCTCGTACCAATCTCGGATTAACTCGGTATTGGATACCTAAGGCGTCTAAACGTTCACACAAAGCGTCAAAATGTTCTTTAGATTCAGCATCTAAGTAATCTAATAAACTAGGCGCATCGGTTATAGCGGCTTGCACTTGAGGATTCTTACTATCCAACACACGCAGAGGATTGCTTTCAAGACGGCGTAAACTGTCTTCATCTAAATGTTCTTTTCTGGCCAACAAATATTCGACCAATGCTTGGCGATAAGTTTCTCGCGCTTGGTTAGACCCTAATGAATTGAGTTCCAGTGTGACCTGTTCTGCAATGCCAAACTTCTTCCATAAACGCGCACTAAGGGCGATCACTTCAGCATCAATATCTGGGCCAGCTAACCCGAACACTTCGACACCGAACTGATGGAATTGACGATACCGTCCTTTCTGCGGACGTTCGTAGCGAAACATCGGTCCCAAGTACCATAGACGCTGTTGCTGATTATAAAGTAAACCATGTTCATTACCCGCTCGCACGACACTTGCTGTACCTTCGGGGCGCAACGTTAAACTATCGTCGTTACGATCGGCAAACGTGTACATTTCTTTTTCAACAATATCGGTCACTTCACCAATAGATCGTTTAAAAAGATCAGTACTTTCAACGATTGGTGTGCGGATCTCTTGATAACCATAACTGGCAACAACTTGACGGATCGCATTTTCAGCCCATTGCCATAAGCCTGACTGTTCAGGAAGGCAATCATTCATGCCTCGTATTGCCTGTATTTGTTTAGACACTAAAGAAATTCTCTTTGACTAGATACGATTTAAAAGCCCCGTATTATAGGGGCGTTGACGGTAAACGTAAAACGAAGACACCGCTTAATTGTGCTTTTTTGCTCAGGTTAACCCTTAACCTAGCTGTTTTACGTCAATTTTTTTACTGCTATCAAGCAATGCAGCTTTAGCACGTATGCGTTTTTCAAGCTGGTCGACTAAATCGTCATTGGATAAACGCTCTTTTTGGCGTTTACCATCAACATAATAACCACTCATATTACGCGCACCGGTTAAGCCTAAATCTGAGACTTCGGCTTCCCCTGGCCCATTCACCACGCAGCCAATGATAGAGACATCCATCGGGGTTAATAGATCTTCTAAGCGGCTTTCCAGTGCATTAACTGTACTAATGACATCAAACTCTTGCCGAGAACAGCTAGGACAAGCGATAAAATTGATGCCCCTAGAACGAATACGCAGTGATTTCAGAATGTCGAAACCGACTTTGATTTCCTCAACAGGATCTGCGGCGAGTGAAATACGAATGGTGTCGCCAATGCCTTCAGCTAACAACATTCCTAGACCCACGGCACTTTTTACCGCACCAGCACGAAAGCCACCGGCTTCGGTAATACCTAAATGCAGCGGCTGGTCAATTTTTTTAGCAAGCGCCCGGTAAGCCCCCACGGCCAAAAACACATCGGAGGCTTTAACACTGACTTTGAATTGGTCAAAATTTAATTTATCCAAAATGTCTACGTGACGCATCGCCGACTCGACCAGAGCTTCCGGTGTTGGCTCACCGTATTTTTCCTGAATATCTTTCTCTAATGAGCCACCATTCACACCGATACGAATTGGGATGCCGTAATCACGAGCACAATCAACCACAGAACGCACACGGTCCATGCTACCAATATTTCCCGGATTAATACGCAAGCAGTCAACACCGTACTCCGCTACTTTTAATGCAATGCGATAATCGAAATGGATGTCAGCAATTAAGGGGACATCAACTTGCTGTTTGATTAGTTTAAACGCTTCGGCAGCGTCCATAGTGGGTACGGATACACGGACAATTTCACCGCCAACTGCGACAATACGTTTAATTTGCGCAACGGTCGCATCCACATCTGTAGTGGGGGTATTGGTCATAGACTGCACCGCTATAGGTGCTCCGCCGCCAATAGGAACCTTACCCACATTAATTCTGGTTGATACTCTGCGCTTGATGGGTGATTCTGCAAACATGCTCTTTCCTAACTCAATTGATAACGTGTTTTTCCGGCGGGAATCGAAACGTTTACCGCCAATTATTTCAGCGAATTATAACGATAAAGGTAAGGTAAATTTAGCTGTGCTGTTCGGCTGTAGGAACGACATATCGACGTCTTCATCAGCATATCGAATAGTGACCACACTCGGTGCGCCTAAGATGACTTCGAACGGTGGCATACCTGAAACCGCCATAACACGGCCCGAGACTTTAACGCCCACGGCAATTGTTTCACCGCTTGCATCCACCACACTGACCCAGCAATCATCCGCAAATTTAAAAACCAATTCAACTTGGTTTACTGATTCGTCGCTCTGTGCGCTCGTTGTGGTTTGACTCGGCTCGGCCTGAGGCGAAGTAGCCTGTTCAGGTGTGTTATTTTGCGGGTTTAAAGCCGCGCTATCTTCCGTTAGTTCATCATGACCATCTTGCTCACGACTATCACTTGATGGCACTAACGCCTCGCTAACTGGCGTATCAATGGAATCATCATCAGTACTTTGGGCTATGTCGTTTGTCACCATCGCTGGGTTGGGCACTTCCCTATTCGCTAAGGTCTCAACTTCAAGAGGTTGTGTTTGTGCAACGGGTGCTTCAAGTGCATCGACTTTATCGTTATCACTTTGTTGAAACCACCACACGACCACCAAAGCCACCACTACGGCTAATATAAAGTAGGTGACCAACATGAGTTTGTCATCGTTAGCTTGATGCGCAACACGGCGAGAGAAGCTCTGTAATTTAGCGGGCTCTTTCTTGTGCATATTCAAATTATCGAGCCCATCAAGTACCTGAGCTTCAGACACATCAACCTGACGTGCATATAACTTGAGATAACCTTTTATAAAGGTCATAGAGATAGTTGGATCGTACTTATCTTCTTCTAAAGCTAGGATCAAACTAGCCTTCAAATGGATTTGACTGGCAATATGCTCGACCGTTAAGCCTTTTTCTAAGCGCGCAGCCTTTAATACTGGGCCTGGACCATAAATCTGAGATTCTTCTACCTGTTGTACTTCTTCACTCATTTAACTAACGCTACTCTTCATTTACTATGGGATGGTTATTTGGGCTCAACAACAATTAATTTTTGCCCTATGTATATCGACGCCGGATCAGAAATATTATTCCACGTCATAAGCTCGCTCATCTTAACGTTATATTGCAACGAAAGGCGATAAAGATTCTCTTTCGCTGTGACAACATGATACTGACTAGCGGGTAACTTATCTTGCACCGGAGCAACTTTGGGTTGTGCCACTGGCGGAGTTATATTTGGTTGAGATGTGTTTATCACACCAAGCCCATTAATATAATCCCGTGCGGGCGCAAAATCAGGATATAAACTGAGCAGCATGTTGGCATAATCATTTGCCCGCTTAGGTGCGCCAGCGCCCTGCTCTATTTGTACCGCCAACCATAAGCTGTCAGCGGATACCGAAGCAACTTTTTCGTAGCGTCGCAGACTGTCGCGCGCAGGAGCAAACCTATGTGCCTGTAGCTGTAACTGTGCCAACAAAAATAAGCTTTTTGCTCGGCCAGGTTGATGATTTAGCGCGTCCTGCAAAAAACCGATTGCCTCATCTAACGCATTTTGACTTTGACTACACAATGCCAAATTCTCATACGTTTCAGCTGACGAGTTGTACACGTCACTGTTTAATGCTTTAAAAAAGTAGACTTTAGCCTGCTGGTAGTTTCCTCTCTCGCACAAGAACGCTCCGTAACTGTTAGCAATATCAGCATTCTTAGGGGCAAGGGATAGCGCCTTTTGGTAGGCTTGCGACGCGGCATCAAAATCTTCTACATTCTGATAATAATAAGCCATACCGTAGTGAGCGTCTGCGAGCTGAGGTGCAAATACTAACGCTTTATCAAGATTAAACTTAGCCTGGCTAAAGTTGCCATTTTTTAAATAGGTTAATCCCAGAGATAATCGGGTTTTAGCCGCACGTTGCTTATCAAAGTCTTCACCGTTTGAGTGATTATTTTGGCTAACACAAGCACTCACGCCAAGTACCAGAAGTAAGCTCAGTAAGCGGATAAATTTCATGAAGATCAAGCCGTTAATACTCAATGCTCCATTTTTACCGAAATCTCTTCACCCTTCATCTGTTTTTTCAGCAAACGTTTTGTTCTATCCACCACATCGCCCACTAATTGGCCACATGCGGCATCAATGTCATCACCACGGGTCTTACGTACCACGACCATCAGGCCGTAACTCGACAAAACTTTGGCAAAACGATCAATACGTGAATTGCTAGAACGCGTATAAGGCGATCCAGGGTAAGGATTGAATGGAATAAGGTTAAGTTTACACGGTGTGTCCGCGAGCACTTTTGCTAAGGCATGTGCTTGATCCGTACTGTCATTCACGCCATTTAGCATCACATATTCTACGGTAACCTTACCTTGATTCGCATGAGATTTAGCTAAATAACGACGCACACCGGCAAGAAACTCTTGAATAGGATACTTTTTGTTAACCGGTACAAGTTCGTCACGTAACTTATCATCCGGAGCATGCAACGAAATAGCCAGCGCCACATCAATTTTGTCGCCTAATATATCAAGTGCAGGCACAACGCCGGAGGTACTCAAAGTCACCCGGCGTTTTGATAAACCAAATGCGAGATCATCCAACATCAATTCCATGGCAGGTACTACATTTTTGAGGTTCAACAATGGTTCACCCATCCCCATCATGACGACGTTGGTGATGGGGCGCTTAGAGCTATCGTTAGATAGACCAATGGTTGTAGCAACTCGCCACACCTGACCGATGATTTCAGATACGCTAAGGTTGCGGTTGAATCCCTGTTGCGCGGTAGAACAGAACGTACACTCTAAAGCACAACCGACTTGAGAGGACACACACAAGGTGGCACGGTCTGCATCAGGGATCCAAACGGTTTCAACTTCCTGGCCACCTTCTAAACGCAACACAAACTTAATTGTGCCATCAGATGCAGCTTGTTGGTAGGCAATCTCAGGGGCCTTAATTTCACATTGTGCATTCAGTTTTTCACGTAATATTTTGTTCAAATTAGTCATTTGATCAAAATCAGATATCCCTTGTTGATAAATCCATTTCATCATTTGGTCAGCACGAAATGGCTTTTCGCCAATCGAACTAAAATACTCCCTTAAACCTGCACGGTTGAAATTGAGTAAATTGATTTTAGTCGGTTTTGCTGACTTCACTTCTGACATGGAACTGGGTACCTCAAATAAAAGAAACTAGTGTACATTTTTTACGCTAAAACTGCCATTTTGTTGGCATATCAATAGCATTTAGATCGCAAAAGGGAGCCTAAGCTCCCTTAAATACAGACGCTAAAAATATTAACGTGTGCGTGGGCAAATTTCTTCATCTGAAAAGAAATAAGCAATTTCGCGAGCCGCTGATTCTGGTGCATCAGAACCGTGACATGCGTTTTCATCAATGGATGCAGCATAATCTGCACGTAACGTACCCGCTAGTGCATCGGCAGGGTTCGTTGCGCCCATTATTTCACGATTTTTAAGAACAGCGTTTTCGCCTTCTAAAACCTGAACCATTACAGGACCAGAGGTCATGAATTCGACCAAAGCGCCGAAGAAAGGACGTTCGCTGTGCTCAGCATAGAAACCTTCTGCTTGTTCTTTGCTAAGGTGAAGCATTTTAGAAGCAACAAGGCGTAGACCTGCGCTTTCGAAACGGTTGTAGATAGCGCCGATTACATTTTTAGCAACTGCGTCTGGTTTGATAATAGAAAAAGTACGTTCTAAGGCCATGATTGGTCTCCGATGACAAAATAAACAAAAGGGGGTGATTAAAAATTCGCGCGGATTATATGCGTTTCCTTGGCAAAAGCCCAACAAATAGCAAAATTAATCTGGGGCTGCGGGGAAATGAAGGTATACATAGTTAACAACCAGATTAGATTGACGTTTATTCACTGACGCAAACTGTTTATGATGCTTGAATCAGAAAAACAAATGTTAAGGAGCAACCGTGTTACGTCTACTTTTTTTACTACCGTTAGTATTGAGTCTACTGTGGTTCGTTTATCTGAGATTACGCGGGTTTTCAATTCGTCAGGGGAAACAAGGGTTTATTTATATTTTGGCGTTTTCCGCCATTATCGCCGCGTTTTATACAATAATGCTGTGGTTAACAGGTACATAACACCTAATAAAAAAGGAGCCTAAGCTCCTTTTTTATTTCTAGCGTAAATTAGTAAACTTCAATGTCAGCGTCTTCACGCAGGGCATTGATAAATTCACCATAGGTAAACTGAGCACGCATAGTCGACAGTCTGTTTTGCAATGCCGCAGCGTCGGTACTTGGAATATCAGCACCTTCATTGACATTCACTAACTGCACAAGCGCCACGTCACCATTAAACAACGCGACAACTTGCGCGTTAGATTCTTTCTTATCCGTTAATTTAAACAGTGCTTCAACGATAGCAGGGGCAACAGCTGATCCATTTCTAGCGACAGCTTCTTGCTCTTGCCACTCAATGTTTTTAGTTTGCAGCTTTTCATTGATATCATTTTCAGCCTGAACGTCCGCGAGCAAGTCATCAGCCCACGCTTTAGCTGCTTGCTGTGCTTGTTCTGCTAATAAGATGTCATTGATTTGAGCACTAACTTCGTCCAAAGCTTTAGTGCGCTGAGCTTCATAAGCTGCCACACGTACAAACATAATGTGATTGTCATCTAACTCAATCACATCGCTGTTCACTTGGTCATTAATTAATTCGTCTGAGAATGCCTGAGAAACAACCCCAGGATAGTTAACCGTACTCGGAGCATTGTCTTGGCTGAACATAGCTGTAGTTTGCACGTCAAGTTGTGCAATTCCGGCAACTTCATCCAAGGTGTCAGGAGTTTCAAACGCCACTTCAGCCATGCGTTGCTGTTTGGCATAAAACTCTTCTTCCGCTTTTTCGGTTTTAAGTTTAGCAATTACATCATCCTGCACGTCAGCGAAAGGACTGGTTTCCTCAGGTTTGACATCCGTTAATTTGATAATGTGAAAACCAAACTCACTTTTGACCACTTGAGAAACGTCATCCACATTAGCCAAGGCAAACGCGGCTTCTTCAAAAGCGGGGTCCATCATGCCAGCACTAAACCAGTCGAGATCACCGCCGTTTTCAGCACTAAACGTATCACTCGAATATTCCTTTGCTAACTCAGCGAAATCTCCACCGTCATTCACTTTAAGCAAAATATCTTGTGCTTGTTGTTCAGCTTTTTGCTCGTCATCAGCAAACTCTATGAGGATGTGCGATGCTCTGCGTTGCTCTTGAGTTCTGAAGTCTTGAATATTTTGCTCATAGTATTGCTGCGCTTCGTCAACAGAAATTTGAATACTAGGCAGCAAATCTTCAACTGATAATTCAACAAACGCTAGACTCACTTTTTGCTGTGTGTCGAACTGGGTGATATTGGCTTGATAATAGTTTTCGATTGCATCAGGAGATACGGTAATATCGTCAGCAAAAGGCTGTGCAGCTATCGTTAAGTATCGTGCATCACGGGTTTGTTGTTGCAGCTTGTAAGCTTGGGTTGATTCTGCTGCTAAGGTAAATTCAGAGCCTAAAAGGGCATTTGAAAGTTGACGACGCGTCATATCTACACGCATGTAATCGCGAAAATCATTAGGCTGAAATCCAGCTTGGCGCAAAACAGCGGTATAGCGTTCGTTGTCGAATTTACCGTCAAACTGAAACTCAGGCATAGCAACTATGGCTTGCTTTATCTGGGCATCACTAACACGAAGACCTAAATCAACGGCAGCTTGTTCAAGTAACTTGTCACCAATTAAACGATCTAAAATGCCTTGTCTGAATTGTTGTAAATAAGCACTATCAGCCGTCAGAGCAGCGAAAGCGTCGCCGTACTGTGATTCCATGCGTCCGCGTTCGTTTTGATAAGCACGTTCAAGATCGGCTTGTGAAATGGTGTCGTCGTTGACTTTAGCTGCCGCAGTTTCGGCAGATGAATTTATATAACTGCCTACACCGGCAAACATAAAACTTAAAATCACCAACCCTAGGATTACCATGGCCCATGTGCCTTGGGTTCCCTCTCTGATTCTTTCCAACATGTTCGTTTCTAACTCCAAATGAGTTGCTTGAGATAAGCTGAGTTTTTACTAAATTATAAAGAGGCAGGATTATATATTAAACGTAATCATTAATTAACAGCAGATAAACAAAAGGCGATGATAAATCATCGCCTTTTAAACAGAAAAACTTTTGCTTAGTTACAAGCGTCTTTAAGCGCTTTACCCGCTTTGAAAGACGGAACTTTAGCTGCAGAAATTTGAATCGTTTCGCCAGTCTGTGGATTACGACCACTACGAGCTGCACGCTCACGTACTGAGAATGTACCGAAACCTACAAGAGCAACTTGATCACCTTCCTTTAGTGCTGCAGTGATTGCATCAGTTAATGCATCAAGTGCACGTCCTGAAGCTGCTTTAGAAATGTCTGCACTTGCAGCGATTTGGTCGATAAGTTGAGACTTATTCACAATATGATCCCCTTCAATTGTTATTATATGAGTATCCGCAAAACAAAAATGCGAAAAACGTTATACCAAGCTTAAATTCGAACTTCAAGCATAAATTCACAAATTTCTAACTTTCTAGATATCGCCGCAATCCCTTTTGTGACAAGGCCTAAAGCGAAACTGGGATAAAGGCTACCACAACTTATTGCTGTGTGAAGCCCTAAATATCAAAAAAAACAAAAAAATTAGCCGTAAGTGGCTATTTTTTACCCTTACTTGGCTTTTCAAGGCTAAAACGCTCGGGGTTTTCTTGCAATGCCAGCTGTAAAACATCGTCAATCCAACGTACAGGATGAATTGACAAGTCTCGTTTTACATTATCTGGGATCTCTTGTAAATCGCGCTCATTCTCTTTTGGAATGATAACTGTTTTTATTCCGCCTCTATGAGCGGCCAGCAATTTCTCTTTTAAACCACCGATCGCCAAGACTTCGCCGCGCAGTGTTATCTCTCCTGTCATAGCAACATCACAACGAACTGGATTACCGGTAAGCGTTGAAACTAACGCAGTGCACATCGCAATACCTGCACTTGGGCCGTCTTTCGGCGTAGCACCTTCAGGTACGTGAACGTGAATATCGCGTTTCTCGTGAAAGTCGTTGTTAATGCGTAATTTTTCAGCTCGGCTACGAACAACCGTCATGGCGGTCTGAATAGACTCTTGCATGACATCACCTAGCGAACCGGTGAAAGTCATTTTACCTTTGCCCACCACAGATGTGGTTTCTATAGTGAGTAATTCACCACCTACTTGGGTCCATGCTAAACCGGTAACCTGACCAATCTGGTTGTTGTTTTCTGCTTTACCGTAATCGAAACGCTGAACACCAAGGTAATCAGACAGGTTTGCGTGGGTGACCGTCACGCATTTCGTGTCTTTATTTAATAGGATATTTTTCACTGCTTTACGGCAAATTTTGGAAATTTCACGCTCTAAACTACGCACACCCGCTTCACGGGTGTAGTGACGGATGATACCCATGATGGCAGATTCTTCTATCACCAACTCTTTGGCTTTAAGACCATTACGGGCGATTTGTTTATCGAGTAAATGCCTCGTAGCGATATTCAGTTTTTCATCTTCGGTATAACCCGACAAACGAATAACTTCCATACGGTCTAACAAAGCCCCGGGAATATCCATACTGTTAGACGTTGCCACAAACATGACATCAGACAGGTCATAATCCACTTCTAAGTAATGGTCACTAAAGGTACCATTTTGCTCAGGATCCAATACTTCAAGTAATGCCGACGAAGGATCACCGCGCATGTCTGACGACATTTTATCTATTTCATCTAATAAAAACAGTGGGTTTTTAACACCAACTTTGGCCATTTTTTGAATCAATTTACCTGGCATTGAGCCGATATAAGTTCGTCGATGACCGCGGATCTCCGCTTCATCACGTACACCACCTAGGGCCATGCGTACATACTTACGTCCGGTCGCTTTTGCAATTGACTGACCAAGCGACGTCTTACCCACTCCTGGAGGGCCCACAAGGCATAAAATAGGCCCTTTTAACTTTCTGACACGCTGCTGAACCGCTAAATATTCAATGATGCGCTCTTTAACTTTTTCTAAACCATAATGCTCGGTGTCTAAAAGCTTATCGGCCGCGGCTAGATCTTTTTTCACAGCGCTGCGTTTAGTCCATGGCACACTCGTCAACCATTCTATGTAGCTTCTCACTACCGTGGCTTCTGCTGACATGGGAGACATCATTTTCAGCTTACTAAGCTCAGTCGTTGCCTTTTTCTTAGCTTCTTCAGGCATTTTCGCATCGTCAATTTTTTTGCTTAACGCTTCGAATTCATCAGGCGCTTCATCCAGCTCACCAAGCTCTTTTTGAATGGCTTTCATTTGCTCATTCAAATAATATTCACGCTGGCTCTTCTCCATTTGCTTTTTAACTCGGGTGCGAATTTTTTTCTCCACCTGAAGCAAATCAATTTCGCTTTCCATCAACGCCATTAAATATTCGAGACGTTCATTAACTTGTGTCATCTCTAATACTTTTTGCTTTTCAGCTAGTTTAAGTGGCATATGCGCAGCCATTGTATCTGCGAGGCGAGCGGCTTGCTCAATACCACTTAACGAGGTCAATACCTCTGGTGGGATTTTTTTATTTAACTTTACATAACCTTCAAACTGAGAAATAGCCGAACGAACGATAACTTCTTGTTCGTTGTCTTCAACTTCTAAATCGTCTTTCGCAACAATATTAGCGATGAAGAAATCTTCAGTGCTGACGAACTCTTCGATATGCCCGCGCTGGTTACCTTCAACCAATACTTTAACGGTGCCATCAGGTAATTTCAGTAGCTGCAATATTGTTGCTATGGTGCCAACAGTAAATATATCGTCAGGTTGCGGCTCGTCGGTACTGGCGTCTTTTTGGGCGACTAGAAAAATTTGTTTGTCTTTATCCATCGCCGCTTCTAAACAACGTATCGACTTCTCGCGACCGACAAATAAGGGAATAACCATATGCGGATAAACCACCACATCACGTAATGCCAAGACCGGCATTTCTGTGTAATCAACATTCTCTTTGGTCATATAGTGTCTCGTGTAATAAAAAGTAAAAATGGTGCAATGAAACTGTATATGGGGCTTTGCACAAAAAGTTCAAACGAAAAACGAAAACTATCCACTGAAGCCTCTAATTTAGAACCCCCAATAAAGCATAAAATCGAGCGCGGAAAAAGATTATATATTCATAGATCCTCAAACTTTTGACTTAAGCATCAATGTAAAGCAATGCGCAGATATAAAAAAAGGCTCCTGAGGAGCCTTTATAATTTTGTCTGATTTACTATTCCGAGATGGATTTTTTATCCGCCGCGCTATCGTATATTAAGATAGGTTTCGACTCGCCACGAATAACCGTTTCGTCCACCACTACCTTGCTAACATTAGACATAGACGGTAACTCGTACATTGTATCGAGTAGCACGGCTTCAACGATTGAGCGAAGACCACGGGCTCCCGTTTTACGTGACATGGCTTTTTTAGCAATAGCCTGAAGTGCATCTTCTCTAAATTCTAACTCCGTTCCTTCAAGCGCGAATAAAGCGGCATATTGCTTAGTAAGTGAGTTTTTAGGCTCACGTAAAATTTGGATAAGCGCATCTTCACTTAATTCTTCGAGACTGGTTAAAACAGGTAAACGTCCAATAAACTCAGGAATAAGACCGTATTTAACCAAATCTTCTGGCTCAACTTTTTTCAACAATTCGCCTTCTTTGGCTTTATTGTTGATGTCTTTAATCGCCGTTCCAAAACCAATACCTGTGCCGGTATGAGCGCGTTGTTCAATGACTTTATCAAGTCCTGCGAACGCTCCACCACAGATAAAGAGAATTTTAGAAGTATCAACTTGCAAAAATTCTTGTTGAGGATGCTTACGCCCTCCTTGAGGAGGTACAGAAGCAACCGTGCCTTCGATCAATTTAAGTAAAGCTTGCTGAACACCTTCACCAGACACATCACGCGTAATCGATGGATTATCTGACTTACGAGAAATTTTATCGATTTCGTCTATGTATACGATCCCACGTTGCGCTTTTTCAACATCGTAATCGCATTTTTGCAATAACTTCTGAATGATATTTTCAACGTCTTCACCCACATAACCCGCTTCAGTAAGCGTCGTGGCATCAGCCATAGTAAAGGGTACATCTAATAAACGCGCTAACGTCTCTGCTAGTAAGGTTTTACCGCTACCAGTGGGACCCATTAACAAAATGTTGCTTTTACCGAGTTCTACGCCATCGTGTACATCGCCATTACGCAGGCGTTTGTAGTGGTTATATACCGCTACCGACAACACCTTTTTGGCATGCTCTTGACCGATGACATAATCATCGAGATGACTGTGAATTTCTTTCGGTGTGGGAAGTTCATCTTGCTTCTGCTTAGGTGCGATTTCTTTAATTTCTTCACGAATAATGTCGTTACATAACTCAACGCACTCATCACACACAAAAACTGATGGACCGGCAATAAGTTTTCTCACTTCGTGCTGGCTTTTTCCACAGAAAGAACAATAAAGTAGCTTGTTATCGCCATCTCCGCTTTGCTTATCACTCATCTATTATCTCTTCTTCATTTGGTTGATATAGCGCGTCTTATTGCCAATTCCATGCATAAACGCACTAAACAATATCAACAGTAACTGGTTACTTCTTAGTGTCGCTGTTGCTGACATCTGGACGACTCGACAACACTTGATCTACTAAACCATAGTCCACAGATTCCTGAGCGCTTAAAAAATTGTCTCGGTCTGTGTCACGTGCAACTTTGTCGTAATCTTGTCCGGTATGCGCTGCCATTAAACGATTCATCTTCTCTTTAATAGACAGGATTTCTCTTGCATGTATTTCAAAATCAGATGCTTGACCTTGGAATCCACCCAATGGTTGATGGATCATGACACGCGCATTTGGCAGACAGTAACGTTTACCTTTCGCTCCGCCGGACAACAAAAATGCGCCCATACTCGCAGCCTGACCTATGCACACTGTGCTCACATCAGGTTTAATAAAGTTCATGGTATCGTAAATTGCCATACCTGCAGTTACTGAGCCGCCCGGGGAATTGATGTATAAGAAAATATCTTTTTCAGGATTTTCAGCTTCCAAAAATAACATCTGGGCAACAATTAGGTTAGCCATGTGGTCTTCAACTTGGCCAACCATGAAAATGACGTTCTCTTTCAGTAAGCGTGAATAAATATCATAAGAGCGCTCACCTTTCGCGGTTTGTTCAACCACCATAGGTACTAATGCATTTGTAGGATCAAACGGTGTATTCATCATATATTTTCTTCACAAATAAAAATGCTCGGTATTTACCGAGCATTTAAGCAGTTGCAGACTAGATAAGTCAATTAACAAAGGGCAATTTATGCCTGTTTGTTCATGATCTCATCAAAAGCTTTGTTTACTTCTTTCACATTTGCTTTGCTTAGAAGCACTTCAACCGCTTGCTCTTCTAACGCGACATTTTGCATTTGTTGCATCAATTCATCGTTAGTTTTGTAGTACTCGATCACTTCTTGAGGATCTTCATACGCAGAAGCAGCAGTTTCGATCAACGCATCAACTTTAGCTGAGTCAACTTTCAACTCTTCATTTTTGATGACTTCACCTAGCAACAAGCCAATAGAAACACGCTTACGTGCATTTTCTTGGAATAAATCAGCTGGAAGTTCAGGAAGGTTATCAACGTTGCCGCCTTGTTGTTGGCTGAAACGTTGCTTCGCTTGCTCGCGTAAAGCATTGATTTCTTGATCAACTAATGCTTTTGGCAAATCGATTACGTTGTTTGCTAACAAACCTTCAATCACTTGTTCTTTCACATTGGCTTTCAATGTTTGCTCAAGTTCACGTTGCATGTTTTTACGTACTTCAGCATTAAGCGCTTCAACGTCACCATTGTCGACACCGAACAATTTAGCAAATTCTTCGTCAACTTTAGGAAGGCTTAGGCCTTCTACTTTATTGACGGTAATTTTAAATTGTGCTGCTTTACCTTTAAGGGCTTCAGCGTGGTAATCTTCAGGGAAAGTCACGTCAGCCACTACTTCTTCGCCAGCTTTTGCGCCAACGATTGGCTTTTCAAAACCAGGGATCATGCGATCTTTGCCCATTTCTAGTTCGAAGTTCTCAGCTTTTCCGCCTTCAAATTCTTCACCATCAATGGTACCGATGAAATCAACCGTTACACGGTCGTCTTTCTTCGATTTACGTTTAACTTCTTTCCATGTAGCGTGCTGTTTACGCAACGTTTCCATCATAGTGTCCAGATCAGCATCGGTAATTTCTACCACAGGCTTTTCTACTTCAATTTTTTCAACGTCTTTTACTTCAACTTCAGGATACACTTCAAACGCAGCAACAAACTCTAAGTCTTGTCCGTCAACGTCAGTTTTCATTTCGAAATTAGGCATACCTGCTGGGGTAATTTTTTCTTGCACGATCGCTTCATAGAAGTTGCGCTGCATAGCTTCGCCGGCAATTTCTTGACGTACGGCTTGCCCATAACGCTTCTTAATTACGCTAGCTGGAACTTTACCTGGACGGAAACCATTAATACGTTGGGTCTTAGCTAACTGTTGTAAGCGAGACTTAACCTGTGAATCAATTGATTCTGCAGGAACAGTGATGGTAAGACGGCGTTCTAAACCTTGAGTCGTCTCAACGGAAACTTGCATTCTTCTACCTCAACTTTGCGCTCGTCTGCGCATTTATAAAATTTTTGATGGGTTTTTTATCGCTGGAATATGACTAAGGTAAACCTAATCCGTCCCACACAATCACGAGTTGACCTATTTATCATCTCGCCTAGCCGGATAAAAAAGACGCAGCAGTATAGCGATTCAACTACTTTAAGTCGAGTCGAAATACTAATTAGTTTAGTTTGAGATAAGAAAAGATCTGATGATTCAAAGAATTGGATTAGAGTTTTTACAAGGAGTATAAGAGATGGTGCGGAAGGAGAGACTTGAACTCTCACGCCCTAAGGCACTGGAACCTAAATCCAGCGTGTATACCAATTTCACCACTTCCGCAAGTGGGGTGGACGATGGGGCTCGAACCCACGACAACCGGAATCACAATCCGGGACTCTACCAACTGAGCTACGCCCACCAAAGCGATAATTGTTGCCAGGTTCGCATGGTGCGCCCGGCAGGACTCGAACCTGCGACCACCCGCTTAGAAGGCGGGTGCTCTATCCAGCTGAGCTACGGGCGCTCGACGAATCTTTTACAATTTGAGAAAATGGTCGGTGAGACAGGATTCGAACCTGCGACCCCTTGGACCCAAACCAAGTGCGCTACCAAGCTGCGCTACTCACCGACTTAACAACCCGAAGAGTTATTCTCTGTCTCTCAACGGGGAGCGCATAGTAAACAGATGTATTTCTCTCGTCAAACACTTTTTTAAAAGAAAATAACTGACTGCTGTTTTTTTTAGCAATTTGTCCGATAAACCAGCAAAAAGAGTGTGAAACATACAAATCAAGGTACCAAAGCAAGTGAAATACTCACAACGCAATTACCGTTATTTTGACGTTGTAGGCCGAAACCAGGTGAAATTTTTCTTTTATTGGCCGTCAAATGTCCAGCGTCCGTTCTTTTTCGGACTAAATCCAATGCGATTTAAATAATTTTCATGCTCATAACTGTCCGCTAATGCAACAATATTCTTAAATCCAAATTGTTTTGACAGTTGTTGGCCCTTACCTATTACATGTTGACCGAGGTGACAGTCGCGGTAAGCCGGGATAACAAAATCAAAATCAACGACAAAGTCATCATTTACATCACGGTAACCAGATAACATCCCTACGACTTCGGTTCGCTCAGTTAGAAAAAAATATTGACGCTGAGGATCCGCAGACACTTTCATAAAACGCGGAAACAAATGTTTAATTTCTTGCTGATGGAATTCTAAAAAGAAATCTACATAATTTGACGGACGACTGACGGCCAGCACAGAAAACTGCCGTTCTACATCAAAAAGTAATCTACGCAGGAAAAACAGATTAGTTAACGTAATAAATCCATTTAATATGGCCACTGGGTAGGCTTGTATAATAATTCCATATAAACAAAACGAAGAAGCCCCAGCTAAATTGAACCAACGCAATCGAACAATTGAACTTCTAGTTAGCGAATACGCAATAACAGCTGACGCGCAATAGCCAAATATTTCTACTGGAGAGAGTTCCAAACCACACACCTTAAATATAAACAAGACTGATATAACGGTATCTTTGTTTAGATGTAACTTTGGGGCAAGTAGATTCGATACTATTTACAAATTTGCGTGCTGCGGATTGTTGAAACAACCGCATTATGTGACAATACAGACCCCTTGTCTTTCAGTTACTTTTTATATGCCTGCTCAAAAAATCAATGGTAAATTAATCGCCCAACAAGTCCGTCAGCACGTTGCCTCTCATGTTGAATCTATTGTTTCTTCGGGCAAACGCCCCCCAGGTTTAGCGGTCGTTTTAGTGGGAAGTGATGCGGCATCTCATGTCTATGTTGCCAACAAGCGTAAAGCCTGTGAAGAGGTTGGGTTTGTTTCAAAATCCTATGACTTGCCATCAACCACATCTCAACAGGTGTTGCTTGAACTGATTGATAAGCTGAATAATGATCCAGAGATAGACGGCATATTAGTGCAATTACCTCTACCAGCTGGTTTAGACAAAGAGCAAGTATTAGAACGTATTTTACCTCATAAAGACGTAGATGGTTTCCATCCTTATAACATCGGTCGTTTAGCCCAGCGTATACCGGCCCTTCGTCCTTGTACGCCAAAAGGCATTATGACCCTAATTGAATCAACTAAGCGCCCAGTGAAAGGTCTTGATGCCGTTATCGTCGGCGCATCAAATATCGTTGGCCGACCAATGTTTATGGAATTGTTATTAGCAGGCTGCACAGTAACCAGCTGTCATAAATTTACCAAAGATTTACAATCTCATGTTGAACGGGCGGACCTTTTAGTAGTTGCGGTAGGTATTTCAGCATTTATTCCTGGAGAGTGGATCAAACCCGGCGCTATCGTGATCGATGTTGGCATAAATCGCCAAACCGACGGCACCTTAGTCGGTGATGTCGACTTTACTACCGCTGAGCAACGTGCGGGTTGGATAACCCCAGTTCCCGGCGGAGTGGGTCCAATGACGGTGGCGAGTCTAATTGAGAATACCTTAGAAGCCTACGTTAAGTATCACTCAAGTTAAGGGTATTACCTAACCGTGAATAACATTCCACACAATGATGTTGCCATTCAAACGATACAGGCTTGGTTGAGTGACATCATTATCGGGCATAACTTTTGTCCATTCGCCAAACGCGAATTTGAGCGTGAAAGTATCGCATATACGGTTAGTCGGGCTGTCACCCTTAAAAATGCCACGGATCAGCTTTTAACTGAATTGCACACCTTGGAGCAAAATAGTCAAATTGAGACCAGTTTGCTTATATTCAGCACTGGTTTCAGTGATTTTGATGATTATCTCGATCTGGTCGCTATGTCACAGGCACTGATTGAGGGAGGCGGATATGCAGGGCAATTCCAATTAGCCAGTTTCCATCCTGATTATTGCTTTGAAGGTGAGGCCCCTGACGACTTATCGAATTATACCAACAGAGCCCCCCTACCTATACTGCATGTATTACGGGAAAGCAGCCTAGATCGAGTGATGCGTACCTACCCCGATCCAGAGAACATTCCTTTACGTAATATCGACAAAGCACGACAACTGGGTCAAATGTACTGGCAGCAAACCCTGCACAGACTCAACAGACCTGAAAGCAAAGATTAATCCACTTTAATTCGGCGACTCCCCCTCGTCAATAGGATAAGACCTAATCGGCTGTTTTGCTTCTTTTTGCGCTTCACCTAATAGAAAATCGTTTATATTTTTGTTGAGCTGCTCACCATTAAATTTAGGTATTTGGTAAATCCAATCCGCCCAGTAATCGGTTGGGGACGCGCTGGTAATCCGTAAAAAGGCACTATCTTGCTGCTTGGCTATTTCAACTCTAAATGTGTGACCGTACGCTGTAGTTACATCAAGCATGACCATGGGGATCACACTTTCCCAATCGACTGAGGTTAGCGGTAACAGCTGTTCGAAATGGATCCCAGCTAAATTAAGCGCAACTGCATCGAGTACCCCTGCATATTTGAGCTCTTGTGCTGGCGGCTTATTTATCAACATAAATGATTCATTTACGCTCGCTCTATAAATCTGCCATGGATCACCATCGACTCTCGCGATACTGGAAAAGTCAGTTTCATCAAACGGTAAAATTGGCTGCTGTAACCATTCGCTATTGGTCATAGGCAGATTAATCGGACGGTCGCTTAGCCACGCCTGTGCTTGTTTGGGTATACGTAGGTAACTGTTGTTACCAACTGAAGCGTGATTTCCAACCAATACCTGCCAAGACTGTTCTTTATTCCCTAACGTAATCAGCGTTGCTAAACTATCGCTGACTGAAATATCCTGTAAACCTAGGTGATGATAGTTACTGTCTTTTTGTGTTTTAGACTCCACTAATCTAGCCTGAGCCAATGCCTGAACTAGAGTGGCTAGCTTTTCTCGGTCAACAGGAAATTGACCAACTTGAGTACCATCATCTAAATATACCTCGGTTTGCCAGCGATCATTATCACGCCGTGCATTGAGCAAAATACCACCGGCATTTCTTAAAGTAATGCGATCCACTTCGGTTGCTTTCTGGTCGAGTGTTGGTAACGCAGCTTGAGAGATGTCTTGAGGTGAATCATCTTGTTGCAACAACCAATAACCCGCCCCACAGGCCAGCACAGCCAATACCGCCAGCACAACGAATGAACGATTCATGATTGTCCCTCCTTAGACATCTTTGAAGTTTGCACTGTTGGCTTATATCGGCTGCGCAATAAACGCCGACATAACATCAGCAATAAAACCAACAGCACCGGAGCCAGCACAATATTGACAAACTTAAGCAAGTTACCCAGTTTCTCAATGTCTTTATCTAGTTGATGGCGCACATCACGTAGCGCTTTGCGGATCTGTACCTTTTGTTGCATAAAGTCATCGATTGCTTTTTGCTGTTGAGGAGATATGACTAAAGACCCCCCTTCGCCCTGTTGCTCCTGCAACTGCGATAGTTGCCCTTCCGTTTCTTCGAGTTGCTGCTGTAGTATTTTCTCTTGTTCTCTGAATTTCTGCTCTGCAACTAGCTTTAACTGCTCTACTTTGTCGAATGGACGAGCGAATGTGCCACGACTACGAATGCTTATCAGCGCATTACTGCCAGCTAAATTTTCAACAGCGTTAGTCAAAAAGTCACCATTATTCGCAAATGGTGTGGTGATCGTCTGACCAAAAAACGATGATTGCTGCACCCAGAATCGATCGGAGAGCAAATCGCTATCGCCAACCAATATTAGATTCAAATCTCGTGTTTGTGTTAAACGTTTATCGGTATCGATACCTTCGGGTGCTTGGTCAAAAGCGGATTTGGCACTGCCTGTCAATCTTGCAGCTAAAATGTATTCTTTGTTGTCACTTTTATACTGTTGACTTAAGGCTTGAGGGTCACGCATTTGCGCGTACTGGACGCTATCGATCAAGTCAGAATTTTTTGTTGAGTGAATCAACGTCGACCAACGTAAAGCAGAATTACTTTTTTTACTAAACACGCCAAATGACGCACCGTTAATTAAATCCAAATTTGACGTGGTCACATCTTGCTCGTTTAACTCATTACCACTGAAACCAACAAAACCAAAATGCCGTGCAACATCACCTGTTTGTGTGCGCACATCAAGCCCGGAAAATGCATCGAGTAACACCTGCTGCTCATCGAAATTCACCCCCCAAGTATCAAACAAGCGTGTCAAATTTGAACTATTTGCTCCCATAGCCGACCCCGTTAACATGCTCATTTGATCTGATTCATTATGGGGGTCAACAAAAATAAGTGCTCGGCCCCCCCCCATAATATATTGATCGACTGCGTACAGTAATTCATCGCTGAGTGTTTTAGGGTGAGCAACCATCAATACATCCGTACCTTTTGGCAGCTCGGAGGCATCACTGCCTATTTTATCGACTATATACAATTGCTGTAATTGCGTATAGAAAGTCCAAGGTTGATCGAAGCTTCCGGTCAAAGGATTTTGCCCACCGGCAACAGGTAAATCAGTCAACAAAGTCACTTTAACTTGCTTAGGATTAATCAGTTGGTAAATCAACTTACTAATTTCATATTCCAAAAAGCGTTCTTGCTGTGGGTCAAAAAAGGCAATAATTTTCTGATCATCGAGTGCATTGCTTGCCCCTAACCCAAGATAAATCACCTCCCCCGCGGGCCCAATATTAGCCCCAGTCAAACCGAACTGCTCTGCCCGGTCTTCTTTTTCAGAAAAGGCTTCGGGGTCCAGAATATGTAGTTTAATTTTACCATTGGATCGTCCTGCGTATTCTTCTAACAAGCTCTGCACTCGCGCTGCGTAATTACGTAACGTCGTCATATTCTTTGAAGCTTTGTCGGAGAAGAAAAAATACAAATTTAACGGTTCATCAATTTCCGTCAATATTTGCTGACTACCTTGTGACAGTGAATAAACATCATCTTCTGTCAGATCCACACGGTAAGCACTCAGTAGCTGATTATTGAGTAAAACTAATGCAAAAAATAAAATCGCAATAAACAGCATACTTAACCAAGTTGTTAATCTATTCGTCATGGTTAATCAGCCTTCTTCAGTTCAATAATAAGCAATCCCGCATACAGCCATGCCATAGTGACCAATAAGAAATAACCGAGATCATTTAACGCGATAACACCTTTTGCCATCGCTTCGAAATGCGTTAGAAAGCTAAATGATGCCACAGTGTCAAGCAACAACGACGGCGCCCACCCCTTAAAGGAATCCAATACAATTGAGCTGCCACTCACCACAAAAAGAAAACACACAACTATGGCAAGAATGAAGGCGATAATTTGGTTTTTTGATAATGCTGACATGCACATCCCAATTGCCAAAAATGCCCCCGCCATCAACCAACTGCCTAAATAAGCAGCAACGATAATCCCGTTATCGGGGTTGCCTAAGTAATTCACCGTCAACCATAAGGGAAACGTTAGTATGAGTGCTAAACCTAACACGCTCCAAGCGGCTAAGAATTTCCCAAGCATAGCTTGCCATGTGCTTATCGGAAGTGTCATCAATAATTCAATACTGCCGCTTTTGCGTTCTTCGGCCCAACTTCGCATTGCGATAGCCGGAACAAGAAACAAATACAACCATGGGTGGAAATTAAAAAATGCCAGTAAATCAGCTTGCCCGCGCTCATAAAATCCACCAATGAAAAATGCAAAGACCGACGATAACACTAAGAAAATACCAATAAATAAATACGCCACTGGAGAGGCGAAATAACCTGCAAATTCGCGTTTAAACAAAATAAAAATATGCGCCACAGCTATGCAACCTCTGTTGTTAATTCTCTGAAAACTTGATCTAACCTGCCTTGCTCAATAAACAATGTATCGACAGGTAATTTTGCACGTTGCACGTGGGCTGTTACTTCATGCAAGATATGATGTCCCGGCTCAGGGAATAGCGTGACATGTCCCGTTTTCTGGTCCACTTCCATTTCAGCCACCCCTTCAAGCTCTGCCAAGCCAGAAATATCCGCAAGGTAACTCAAATGAATGGTCACCGCATGATAGTACCGTGAGCGCTGCTGTAAGCTCAGAGGCGTATCATCAAACAGTAATTTACCTTTAGCGATAATCATGACCCGATTACACACCGACGTCACCTCTTCCAATATATGAGTGGAAATAATAACGATCTTATCTTTGGCCAGTTTTGTTATCAGTTCTCTCACTTGATGCTTCTGATTCGGATCTAATCCATCTGTGGGCTCGTCTAAAATCAGTATGTCAGGATCATGTATCAGTGCCTGTGCGAGCCCCACACGTCGTTTAAATCCTTTCGACAAGTTCTCTATGGGCCGATTAACCACATCTTGGAGCTCAATCTGTTCTATCACATGATTAATGCGCTGCTCTTTGTCTTTACCTCTGAACCCTCGAATCTCTGCAATAAACTTAAGAAACTGATAGGTCGTCATATCTCCATATGCTGGCGCACCTTCAGGTAAATAGCCGATATGTTGCTGAATGTCTTTAGCATCACGCAACACAGACATATCAAAAATATCGATACTGCCACTGGTAGGTTGCAAAAAACCAGTTAACATTTTCATCGTAGTCGATTTTCCAGCGCCATTAGGCCCCAAGAAGCCGACGATGTCGCCCGGCTTTATATCGAAAGTTAGATCTTCGACCGCGCAGAAATGGCCAAACGATTTCGATAGGTTCTTTACTGATATCATGGTGTTCCTAGTATGACCAAAAGATAGCGTGCTAAAGATATAGCGTTCTAGAGTCTGTTTCAACGCTTGTGCGCACGTCAAATAGCAATCAATGCTACTTAACTGAGCATAACTCGATTTACAGCAATTAAACTCTGCGTTAAAACTTGCCAAAGGATTGATTTTTGCCTGTATATACGCGAAATTTCTTGGCAAATCAGCGCTGTTACCTTATTGTCTCCGGCTATGAGCATGGCAAAATCCCTACTACACACAGTCGACTTATATATGCATAGTCGCTACTCCATATTTAAACGCATAATTAACCTCGTCATTGTCATTGTGATGCTGTTGTTATTCGTAAACCTGTGGTTTGTTGACAACGAAAATGCACAGAATTGGCGCAACAAAGAAAGTACTCAACTAGGGAATAGTATTGGCTTAATTAGCAGTGAAATTCTTGCCCAACCAATTATCAACAATGACAAACAACGTATTAGCCAAGTATTGGATATTCTGCTTAAGGACCCTCATATTGAGGCCGTAGCGGTATATGATCAGTACGGCCAGAAAATTGAAGAACTTGGTATTGAGCAACCCATAGTTAAACAATATCATGAGGCTAAAAGTGCCGTGCCATTGGTATTTGTGCAAGATATTCGCGTGGACAAGCAAATATATGGCTATGTGCGTTTACTCTTAAACGAGCAAAGCGTTATGGTTTGGCATAGTGAATACCAAGCGCAACTGCGCAAGCAGACTCAAGTATTGGGGTTATTAGCTGCTCTAGGTGCCCTGCTTCTAACCAGAATTTTCTATAAAGTACGTTATCGACATTATATTCACCCTAATAACCTCCCCAAAACTGATATGCATGGGGGTACAGCTAAACCTAAACCTTAGTCATTTATTGATTGCACTGTATTACTTGATAAATTTGCCAGTATATCCAGCGTATTGTGCAGACAAGCATATTGTACTTCATCAGCGGGCTCAGCGCGTAAAGCTTGTAGCTCTCGTAAAATCAACGGTAAATAATGCGGGTTATTTCGCTCCCCCTGTTTGTTATTAATCGGCATGTCAGGTGCATCGGTTTCCAATACGAGACTGGTAAGTGGCACTTGGCTTATGGCCTTTCGTGTTTTTTGTGCTCGAGGATAAGTAATAGTACCGCCAACCCCCAACTTAAAACCGAGTTCTATGTACGACTGAGCCTCATATAGGCTGCCAGAAAACGCATGAATAATGCCGCCTTGCTCGAATTTTTGCTGTTTCAACGTACGGATTAACGCATTGTGGGAGCGTCGGTGATGCACAATCACAGGCAATTGGTGTTGTTGCGCTAGCTGTAACTGCTCGACACAGATGTGCATTTGAATCTTCTCACTGGTATGCAAACTATAATCGAGGCCGATTTCACCCACAGCCACAACGCGACTTTTATGCGCCAAAAGCAGCTCGTCGAGCGCCAATAAATGAGCATTAACAAAGTTATCTAAAAAGTAAGGGTGAATGCCTAGAGCAAAATGCAGTTGCGGGTAAATATCGCATAACGCAATCAAGGCATGCCAGGTGCTGGCTTGGGTACCAGGAATAACAATACGCTTTATCCCTAACGCCTGACATTGTGCGAGAACGGTGTGACGATCGATATCAAACGCGTCAAAATCTAAATGGCAATGGCTATCAATCACAAGTAAAACGCCTTTAAGGCATCAAGCGTTCAATTGCCCAATCTTGTGCATTTTTACGACTAAACACAAAACGGTCATGTAAGCGGTGATCCCCACCCTGCCAAAATTCAATTTCTTGAGGGATAACCTTATAGCCACCCCAAAATTTTGGGGCAGGTATTTCCTGCTCTAAAAATTGCGCTTTAGTGGCTTCAAACCGAGTCAATAAGGCCGCACGATTGGCAACAGGTTGACTCTGTTTAGATGTCCATGCTGCCAATTGACTCGAAAGAGGACGAGATGAAAAGTAACGTTGTACGTCTTCTCTGCCGAGTAAATCGACACGGCCTCTGACGACAACTTGTCGTTCAAGAATATGCCATGGAAAATGCAGCGAAATTTTTGGATTTAGCGCTAAATCTCGTGCTTTACGGCTACCAAGATTGGTATAGAAAACGAAGCAACCATCCATCACATCTTTTAACAAAACAATGCGTTGAGATGGTTGCCCTTGATTATCGACCGTGGCAACGGTCATAGCAGTTGGATCCGGTAAGTTTGCTTTAACCGCGTCGTCCATCCATTTATCAAACTGGGCAAACGGATCTTTTAATAACGAATCTTCAGTGAGGTGTCCTTGGCTATACTCGCGCCGGATCTGACTTAGAGGTTGCATTATTTACTCCTGCAAAAACACATGTCGATAGATGGTGGTTACTACGTAAGCCGATAACGAATGGATTAGTTATCTTGCCCGTAGCCTAAACTACGCAGTGCACGTTCATCGTCAGCCCAACCCGATTTGACCTTAACCCAAAGTTCTAAAAACACCTTGGTATCAAACAAATGCTCCATGTCTTTACGCGCTTCAGCACCAATAGTTTTAAGGCGTTGTCCACCTTTGCCAATGACCATGCTTTTCTGGCTATCACGCTCAACTAAAATCAAACCATTGATACGATAAACCCCATTTTCCGCCAACATAAATTGTTCGATCTCGACGGTCACTGAATATGGCAATTCATCACCGGTAAACCGCATAAGCTTTTCACGAATAATCTCAGCAGCCATAAAGCGACTCGAACGGTCGGTAATGTAGTCATCTGGAAAGTAGAATTCACTTTCAGGCAAGATTTCATTTACCATGTCTCTTAGCTGCGTGACATTCTTGCCATTTTTCGCGGAAATCGGCATGATTTTATTAAACGCATGTTGCTCACCTAACCATTTCAGGTGGGGCAACAGGATCTCTTTATCTTTTACATTGTCCGATTTATTTACGATCAACCAGCAGTCAACATTGCTCTGTATGATTTTGGTTAAAACCATTTGGTCGTCATCGGTCCAACGCGTCCCTTCAACAACAAATAGCACTAAACCCACATCAGCAATTGAGCTTGATGCTGCACGATTCATAAAACGATTAATAGCGCGTTTTTCTTCGATGTGTAAGCCGGGTGTATCCACATAGATTGCCTGACGATTTTCATGGGTGTCGATACCCATAATACGATGGCGTGTAGTTTGAGGCTTACGCGAAGTGATACTCACTTTTTGCCCAAGTAAGGCATTAAGTAGGGTTGATTTCCCTACATTTGGACGGCCAACGATGGCGATCATTCCACAATAAGTGATATCAGACATTTTTCAAATTCTCGAGTGCTTGCTTTGCCGTTCGCTGTTCAGCTCGGCGTCTACTTTTTCCACGACCAACAATAGGTGTACTTAACCCTGCTACCGTGCATTGCACGGTAAAAGTTTGGTCATGGGACTTGCCGCTAATATCAACTACTTCGTATTCAGGTAATGGCAGCTGGCGGCCTTGTAAATATTCCTGTAGACGGGTTTTGTCGTCCTTAGGTGTCGCATCTGGATTAAGTGCATCAATGCGCTTAGCAAACCAAGCTAATATTAGCGGTTCGCAGCCTTGCATACCGACTTCTTGGTATATCGCACCAATGATCGCTTCAACGGCATCGGCGAGAATAGAATCTCGGCGATGACCTCCACTTTTAAGTTCTCCCGGTCCAAGTAGTAATAAATCCCCTAATGAAAACTCCCTAGCAACTTCAGCCAGTGTATCGCCTTTCACTAAGCTTGAGCGCATACGTGTTAAGTTTCCTTCGGGCTGCTTAGGAAAGCGCTCATAAAGCGCCTTAGCAATCACGAGGCCGAGCACTGCATCACCCAAAAACTCTAGGCGTTCATTGTGGTTAGAGCCCACACTACGATGTGTAAGAGCAATCGTCAGGTTCTGAGGATCTGCAAATTCGTAACCGAGTTTGGTATATAAAGGTCTGTAAGGGTCAATCAACTGCATCTAAATAATGCTACCCACACGACTAAACCGAACACCGGTTGGGATCCAGCTCGGGATCCAGCTACTTGGCACTCGGTCAAACTCAAAACTAATCCAAATAGCAACCGCTTTACCTACCAAGTTGTCATCAGGCACAAATCCCCAAAAACGGCCGTCTAGGCTATTATCACGGTTGTCACCCATCATGAAGTATTGACCTTCAGGCACAATCCATTCGTCAGTCTGGGTACCTGGTTGTTGGTAATAATCTTGGGTGCGATTTAAATTACTGGGTAAACGGAAAATATCGTGAGTGACTTCTCCAAGTTTTTCTTGGTATTTTTCCAGCGGTACAAAGTTTTGATAGGCCTCACCGCGGTCAACAAAATTAAGCTCTACAGGCTCGATCGAGGGGCAATCTTTACCGTCATTACATGCAGGTTTAATAAATAATTGCTTGTTACGATAAATCACCGTGTCACCCGGTAACCCAACCACGCGCTTAATATAGTCTTGGCTAGGGTTTTTAGGATACTTAAATACGGCTACGTCACCGCGCTCAGGAGCGCCTGTGTCCCAAAACTTACTCCTAAAAACAGGATCTTTAACACCATATGCATACTTTTCGACCAGAATGAAATCCCCCACTAATAACGTGGGCATCATCGAGCCTGATGGTATTTGGAATGGTTCATACAAAAACGAACGTAACACCAAAACAAACGCAATAACGGGGAAGATTTGCTGGGCGGTATCCACCAACCAAGGTAAATTTTGTTCTTCAGGGTCGCCTGTTACACTTGAGCCATCTTCGGCCACAACCTTACGATCGTTGCGCTTAGGTGCAAACATCAACGAGTCAGCCAACCAAATGAGTCCTGACGCAATGGTCAGAACAACTAAGAATAATGAAAAATAATTTGCCATTTACTTACCTACCTTAAGCAAAGCAAGAAACGCTTCTTGTGGAAGCTCGACGTTACCGACTGACTTCATGCGTTTTTTACCGTCTTTTTGCTTCTGAAGAAGCTTCTTCTTACGACTGACATCACCGCCATAACACTTGGCGATAACGTTTTTACGTAATTGTTTTATCGTACTGCGGGCCACAATTTGGTTGCCGATAGCCGCTTGAATGGCGATATCAAACATTTGTCGTGGAATTAACTCCCGCAGTTTTTCAACTAACTCTCGGCCACGGGATTGTGCATTGTCTTTGTGTGTAATCATCGCTAATGCATCAACTCGCTCACCGTTAATCAGAATGTCTAGTCTAGACATTTCCGCTGTTTGGAAGTGTTTGAAATTGTAATCAAGTGATGCAAAACCGCGACTGGTTGATTTCAGCTTATCGAAAAAGTCCATTACCACTTCAGCCATGGGCAATTCATATGTCACCGCAACTTGCTTGCCGTGATACGTCATATTGGTTTGTACCCCACGCTTATCTACACATAAGGTGATAACACTGCCCAAATATTCTTGTGGCACAAGAATATGTGCTTCCACTATCGGTTCATGAATTTCTTCAATAGCATTAACCGGTGGTAACTTAGAGGGGTTATCCACGTACAAGGTTTCACCGTCAGTGGTGATAACTTCGTAAACCACGGTTGGTGCTGTTGTGATCAGATCCAGATCATATTCACGCTCTAACCGCTCTTGAATAATTTCCATGTGCAGCATGCCTAAGAATCCAATGCGGAAACCAAAGCCTAGGGCTGAAGAACTTTCAGGCTCAAAGAACAAAGAGGCATCATTTAAACTAAGTTTAGCTAGCGCATCACGGAAATCTTCGTAATCATCGGAACTGATGGGGAACAAACCCGCATAAACTTGTGGTTTAACTTTTTTGAAGCCCGGCAAGGCTTTATCTGCTGGGTTTCGCGCAAGCGTAATCGTATCACCGACTGGAGCACCATGAATTTCCTTAATACCGGCAACAATAAAGCCTACTTCGCCCGCACGTAACGTACCAGTGTCCGTTGCTTTCGGGGTGAAAATACCGACTTTATCAGCTTGATGCACCACACCTGTCGACATGATTTTTATTTTGTCATTTTTACGAAGCTCACCTTGAACGATACGCACTAGCGACACGACGCCCTGATAGTTATCAAACCACGAATCAACAATCAATGCTTTTAAAGGCGCATCAATCTCTCCTTCAGGAGGTGGTATCTGGCGCACAATGACTTCCAATACATCTTCAATACCAACACCTGTTTTAGCTGAACAACGCACCGCATCAATAGCATCAATCCCAACAATGTCTTCGATCTCTTCTGCTACACGATCAGGCTCCGCCTGAGGTAGATCAATTTTGTTTAAGATAGGCACCACTTCCATGTTCAAGTCTATCGCGGTGTAACAATTCGCTAATGTCTGAGCTTCAACACCTTGGCCAGCATCAACAACAAGTAGCGCGCCTTCACAAGCCGCTAAAGAGCGAGATACTTCATAAGAGAAATCTACATGTCCCGGCGTATCGATAAAATTAAGTTGATAAGTTTCACCATCTTTCGCTTTATAATTGAGCGTGACACTCTGGGCTTTAATAGTAATACCGCGCTCGCGCTCAATATCCATTGAGTCAAGAACCTGAGCCGACATTTCACGTTCTGTTAATCCACCGCAATGCTGAATCAAACGATCCGAAAGCGTAGATTTACCGTGGTCAATATGGGCGATGATTGAGAAGTTACGTATGTGCTTGTGTTGCATAGACTTTTGAAATGTACCTAGTACGTTTTGCCTGCCCTAAGCGTAATTTTGCAAGCAGCAGATATGTGCTCAAGGAAATTAGGGGAACAAATTAAATTAAATAGATGCGGATTTTACAATTTTATCAGCCAATTTGCGATAAAGAACTCTGCCGATATGCATAATTAATGCACGGAATTCAATTTAAGGTTAAATCATTGACACGTCGATACAATCTACCTTGGTTTTTAAACTAGGTAACACGGCTAATAACATGGGCTCAAATTGGCCTTTACTATGCTTTGCTATATAACGTTTTACGCCTAAAAAACTGAAAGTCGCTCCCAACAAAGAAAATAAGATCACCCAGCCTTCACTGGTAAACAACATGGAACTTACGATAGCAAATCCAATCAATGAAAAAAGTGGCAAAATGTAAACCAATACCGATGCGTTCAACAGCATCGCCTCTGGAACACCCAATTTCACCTCTTGTCCTATGGCTACGGCTTCATCACATTTCAGCCACAAAGCATCACGTTTATTTGCTAACGCCCTTGCTATAACGCCCGTTCCGCAGTTATCTTTTGCATGGCAACTACCACAGGTCGATTTAACCTGAGTCGCTATTTTTATAATTTGCTGCCCATGTTGTGATTGAACATCAATAACGGTTCCGACTTCTTCAATCATATTAATTGGTCGCTAGATGAATGGAATTCGCTATATGGCTGGCCGTTTCAGGGGGAAGTTTCCCAACGACGGTGACATTGAGTTTGCCTTGGTTCAACGTTAGTAAGGTATCCGACTCGTGACGCAGTAAAATATCTTGATTGACTCCATCATTTTGGCTTTCACGCATATAAATAGATACATCGACTAAACCATCACTTAGCATCACGTACTCAACGGATTGACCTGTTATGGGTAAGCGATGAATATCGCGTTTAACCTCAACCATTCCTACGGGCATATAGGCTATATTCCATATGGCTTTAGCATGTGTTTGCGGTCTAAGCTTTAATACTTCTGGCAGCATAGCGGGTTCTACTTTGTCAAAGAAGTCATCAGGTTGCTCCGTCACATTACAAGCCGTTACTTGAATTTGTTCCAACAACTGGCCGTTCAAGTCCACTAAATTCAATTTAAGCATTAAGCCAGTTTCTTGATCTAACCATACATTCATGCCGAAACGTGATTTATCTTTGCTGACGATACGAATTTGCTGTGCTGCACGTCCAGATACCCGACTACGGCCAACCATGACAAAATCATAACTGTCCTCGATTTCCTCTGGGCGTTGAAAAAACTCACTAGGAAACGGACCATTAATTACATTTGACTGCAAACTATAGGGCGGTACATTAGGTTCAAAATAGCTGACTTTGTTGCCAATGCGCACAACTTCGCGACCAGGTCCGTTAAGTAAGTTGAGTTGCTCCATTTTGGCACCTAGAGCATCCACGCCATGGCGCCATAAATAAGGCTGTGAATCCACGCCGGGTTTAAGCAAAACAAAAGAAATACTGTAATTTAAATTACTGTGGGCATAGGCCATTTTTTGCAGCCAGCCAACAGCACTATCTGAAGGAAAGGCTTCAACTTCTTGAGTATAAGAGGGAGACGGCAAATTAACAGAAAGATTATCCTGAGCATCATCAGTCACTTGCCCAATACTGGAAAAGGATAAAGGCATTAGGCAGACGAATGCTATCTGCCTAATGAATTTAGAAAATTTATCTTTGCGGTATGTTTTCAACGTTATTTGGCTGTTCGGTATCATATAACTCTACTTCAGATTCGTCTTGGACCGGAGCGGCCTTGAAACGCAATTGCTGCTTGTGGTCGTTTAAGTAGGCGTTAATGACACGGCGCTGTTCAGATGCATCAGCTCTTGGCAACGTACGTGTTTGCTCTAAGCTAACCGGTGACAAACCACCTTGAATACCCAATAACGCCGGAGCTGAATTAAAAGGCTGTTCGACATCAGCTTGATTGAATTGTTGCACACCAATTATCATGGCGACAGCGACTGACGCCGCAACGGCCATTTGCCCACCTTGTTTAGCAAAGGGTACCACAGAACCGATTAAAGGTAGATCACGCCATGATTTTTTCGGCGCAAGAATCGCAGGCTCTGATGCAAGAGCTGCTGCTACATTTGCAGCAATATCAATGTTGATTTGCGCAGCCATTTCTTTACGAAGACCATCGCGAATTATATGATAACTCTGCCATTTACTAGCTAGCTCAGCATCATTCTTTATTGCATCTAGTAACTGTTCGTCGTGTAACTCACCATCAACTAGTGCAGATAAATTTTCAATTTTTTGCGACATATAACAAGCTTCCTGAATATACGCTTAAATAAACTGTTACTTGAAATAAAAATCTATCTCAAATTACTGTTACAGCTGCATCGCTCGCATATATTAAGAATACTAGCGATGCATCTGCCGTTCTTGCCTTTGTTAGCGTTGCAACAAAGGCTGAATCACCTTATCCAGCGCTTCTCGAGCTCTGAATATTCGTGAACGAACAGTCCCTACAGGACAATCCATCACGTTGGCAATTTCTTCGTAACTTAATCCCTCTAATTCACGTAGGCTTATGGCCATACGTAAATCCTCGGGTAACTTATCCATCGTATCAAACAATAATTTTTCCATTTGATCCGACATTAAACTTTTTTCTGGCGAATTATTTTCTTTCAAGGCATCACTGCCATCATAGAAATCCGCATCTTCTGCATCTACATCACTCGCTGGGGGCTTTCTGCCTTGCGAGACTAAATAATTTTTAGCGCTATTTACGGCTATTCGATATAACCAGGTGTAAAATGCGCTATCGCCCCTAAAATTAGGTAATGCACGGTAAGCTTTAATAAAGGCTTCTTGTGCTACGTCCGCAACGTCACCGGAGTTCTTCACATATCGTGATACTAAATAAGCAACTTTGTGTTGGTACTTAACGACCAACAATCCAAATGCGTCTTTATCTCCACGTTGCACTTTCTCAACAATTTGCTGATCTGTTAACTGCTCGCTCATTCGAGCCAATACTCCTGCTACAAATATTTATTCTGGCTCATGCAAGCACTATAATTGACCATGCTATTTGCAATAAGTTCGTTTTGTAAGAATTTATTTTCGAAATAAATTCGAAACATTCTTCATTCACGATGGGCAATCGCGACATCAATCCCCTAATGTCATTGTATTTTTCACTACATTAATTAGTATTGCCACCCTCTATTGGCATTATTGGTGTAGTTTACCCTATGCACTCCACTGTTGAACATCGTTGTGACGTACTAATTATAGGCAGCGGCGCTGCTGGCCTCAGCTTAGCCCTAAAACTTGCAGAGCACTGTCAGATTATCGTGTTAAGTAAAAGCAGCTTGGCTGAAGGTTCAACTCGCTATGCCCAAGGAGGCATAGCAGCCGTTTTCGACGAAGATGATTCTATCGAATCCCACGTAAAAGACACGCTTATGGCCGGCGCTGGTTTATGTGATGAAAAAGCCGTGCACTTCACTGCATCTCGCGCTAAAGCTTGCATGCAGTGGCTGATTGATTTTGGTATGCCGTTTGATCAAATGACTGATAGCAGTGATGGGGAGCAACGATATCACTTAACCAGAGAAGGGGGGCATAGCCATAGGCGTATACTGCACGCTGCCGATGCCACCGGAGAGGCGGTGCAAGTAACCTTAATTGAAGCAGTCAAACACCATCCAAACATACACATTTTTGAACGCTACAATGCTGTTGATCTGATAAAAAGTTCCGACTCCCCTAACAAATTACTGGGAGCGTATGTGTGGAATCGCAAACACGAGCACGTGGAAGTTATCCGTAGTAAGTTCACCGCTTTAGCTACTGGGGGCGCCAGCAAGGTATATCAGTACACCTCAAACCCCGACGTATCAAGCGGTGATGGTATTGCTATGGCATGGCGTGCAGGATGTAGCGTAGCAAATATGGAATTCAACCAATTCCATCCAACTTGTCTGTTTCATCCAGAAGCCCGAAACTTTCTTATTAGTGAAGCCCTACGTGGTGAAGGTGCTTTTTTATGCCATGCGGATGGCAGCCCGTTTATGCAAAAGTTTGACGAACGAGGTGATCTAGCACCTCGGGACATAGTGGCACGTGCGATCGATTTCGAAATGAAGCGCCTTGGTGCTGACTGTATGTATTTAGACATCAGTCACAAACCAGCAGATTTCATCAAAAAGCACTTTCCCAATATCTATCGCAAGTGTCGAGCGTTGGGTATAGACATTACGCGACAGCCAATACCTGTGGTACCTGCGGCTCATTATAGCTGTGGTGGCGTGGTAACGGATTTCAATGCAAAAACTGACATAGATAACCTCTATGCCTTAGGTGAAGTAGCCTACACAGGCTTGCATGGCGCGAACCGAATGGCCAGCAACTCATTACTTGAGTGTATTGTATTTGCCCACTCTGCCGCCGATCATATTATTCAACGCCTTGGCGACAAAGACTCTCGTGAAGATATTCAGCCATGGGATGAGTCTCAAGTGGGAGATTCGGACGAAGAAGTCATCATCCAACACAATTGGCACGAACTGCGGCTTTTTATGTGGGACTATGTGGGCATAGTGCGCACGAACAAACGCTTAGCTCGGGCGCAGCATCGCATAGAGTTACTAAAACAAGAAGTGGATGAGTACTATTCTTACTTCAGAGTCAGTAACAATTTGTTAGAACTGCGCAACCTACTAACGGTGGCCGAGTTGATCGTTAAATGTGCTCAGCAGCGCAAAGAAAGTCGTGGATTACATTATAATTTGGACTATCCTGACTTACTCGAGAACTCCAGCCCATCAATTATTCCTGGAAAGGTCACTAAATAGTGTGCAACTTCCCACTTAGGTGGGGAGTACCGCCACCCGCACCGCTTAATAAAAAATTTATGTGTAGTTTGTTTGCACCCTGTTCATCACAACCTATTTTTTTGTTTAAGTTTGCCAAAAATATAACATTGCTAGGTAATAAAGCCGGCTTGCTAAATTGAACACCTGTTTCAAATGCCTGGTTAAATATCCCTGTCTCAATGTGCTCAATTGCCGACAAGCAACGGGATTTCGACCACATACCGTGTGCAATAGCGCGCTTAAAACCAAATAGTCTTGCACTTATTTTTGTAAGATGAATTGGATTGTAATCACCGGAAACTCTTGCGTATTGGCGTCCTAATGCAGGCTCTAAAAGCCAACTTTGCTCAATCGCAACCGTCTTTTCTTCCCTAATTCCGTTATCAGCTTGATTTGCTGTTACGAACTCAGATGCTGGTGAGGTTTGGCTATCAGGCTCTGCATAGGCCTCTTTATCAAGCAATGCCTGATAGCCAGTATGGGCACGACGATATAAATAGGTGCTGACCGATGACCAACATAGCTGATTTTTGACCCGCACCTCAGTGTGAATCGAAAATGTATAACCCTTAGGGTGTAACTTTAAGTTCCCGAAGTAACAACAAAAAACACAATCCTCATCAGCACTTATAGGCCGAGACTGCATAATTTCATTACTGATATGCACTAACCCTAACAAGGAAAAGGGAAATCCTTTATCCAGCATTAACATTAAATGCAGCGGAAAGCTCATTACGTGCAAATAGCATGGATGCAACGCTGGGACGTTCCACTGAGTGACCGCATGAAACGCGTCAATTTTTAACCTATTCATCTGTTTGGGTGCGTAACTCAGTACAGTGGCAGGTAAAACGTCATTTGACGTTATAAAATGAGAAAACCGGTCGCGTTTCAGTGCTGCTCGTAACAATAAGTTAGCCGTACTTGGGAGCTTACTAAGGGTCACTAGTGCCGTCATTCAACATAGCTGCTATAGAGGGCAATATAAATGAATGGCTTGCATTTCATCATTATATAATCAAAGTTTTGCATTCGTATCTACTTTTTCTCTGCGCTGCTGGGCGGCTATAATACAACGACACAACCTACGATAATCTTGTTCGTTCACCCTATCCTGATATATCCAACACCAACAAGCTGATGACCCGACGTTTGGCTGATTACGTTTTAAAAACGGTATCAATTGCACCCACAACAAACCAGCAAACATTTTAGACTGCTCTCCTATCCACCAATTAGCGTCATCACGTTGATCGAGGTAATTCCATTCCCCTAGGTAGCTGACCTGCACAACAAAGTCGCATTTTTCTCGGTTGAGCCAACGCCACAGGAAGTAGACAGATATAAGTAAGAGCAAAGTACTTTGTACTAACAGTTGATAAGTGAAAACATTTGGTTGCCATACAAACACGCTGGCAACCATTACCGCATAGGCAATACAGGCTATTTTAGTCTGTATTGCTGAAGGTTTTACTTCAATTCTATACTTTGACACGACTAAGAATATGTTCGATAAGGCGCTTGTAATCTGCATTATGACAAGCCTGATGCCCCATTAACCAAGCGTAAAGATCTGGATCATCACTGGTAAGCAAGCTCTCAAAAATAACTTTATCTGCTTCTGATAAATCATTAAAGCCGTCATCTACAAACGGCATAAAGATAACATCTAGCTCTAACATTCCGCGCCGACAAGCCCATTTCAAGCGCGCATATCTTTGTTTGGTAAACATGGATCGTCCTATTGTGAAAATTCATCTGCAGTTTACCATATTTTTAACACTTGAATCCTTCTCCGTAGTGCGATTGCTTTCTTACAACTTACCCTTGCTTATTAGTAATTAAGCCTCATATTATTTAGCAATTATGCTTTCCAACAGAGATAAGAACCTGTGATAAACACTATCGATACCGCGGCCAATATCCCAGCTGATTTCATTTGCCTATTAGACGACTTAAGCGTAGTAAACGTCAGTGGTGAAGAACGCATTAAGTACTTACAAGGCCAAGTCACTACTGATATGACACAATTGAGTGCTCATGAAGCCCTTCTAGGCTGCCACTGTGACTTTAAAGGTAAGACTTGGAATGTTTTTTACGCGTTAGCGCATGATGAGTCGGTACTTTTAGTGAGCCACAAAGAAAGTAGCGCCGTGTCTTTGCCTGAACTTAAAAAATACGGCGTATTTGCCAAAGTCGACTTTTCAGAGCAAACAGAACAATGGGCATGTTTTGGAGGGCAAGGCCCACAATTGGAATCGGCGATCAGTGAATTATTTGGTGATGTACCGTTTGAACATCGGCAAACCTTCAGCAATGCCAACGGCGTCGTCATGGCATTGACCTCTCCCAATCCTCGATTTATGCTCATTCTTTCTAAAGACGGTCAGGCAAAACTTGCAGCACATTCAAGTTTCGTGTTTGCTAATAGCACCTTGTGGGAAGTACTTGATATTCAAGCAGGACTCGCGCAATTAAGTACCGTAACGAGCAACGAATTTGTACCGCAAATGATGAATCTGCAAGCGGTTGAAGGGATCAATTTTAGCAAAGGCTGCTATATGGGCCAAGAAGTAGTGGCACGCACCAAGTTTTTAGGTAAAAACAAACGTGCCGCATTTATACTTAAAGCGTCTCAAGCGGCAAATGTCATTGCTGGCGATATTCTCGAAGCCCCTGCGGGCGAAAACTGGCGCAGAGGCGGCACTGTGTTACGTGCAGCTTCTTTAGGAGAAGAGTGCTGGCTTTTGGCGGTTGTCGCAAATGACACGGAAGTAAATTCACAAATGCGCTTAAAAGCCCACCCTGATACGGTATTTACCGTGCAATCCTTACCATATTCATTAGAATAATAAACTAATACTAAATTTTTAATCGGCGGGTATTTCATGTGCTCGCCAACAATCGTTATGGATACTCTATGAATATTACCACCAACACAGTCGTTACTATGCATTTCACTGTGAATGCCCCAGATGGCACTCAAATCGACTCATCAAAAGAAGCCGAACCGATGGTGTTTTTGCAAGGCAGTCACTACCTAATTCAAGGGTTAGAAGACCATTTGGAAGGCAAACAGGTTGGTGAAAAGTTCGTTGTTGATATCGCGCCCGAACAAGCATATGGCGAACGTCACGATACTCTCGTACAGGAAGTACCGCGCTCTATGTTCGAAGGTATGGAAATTGAAGCAGGTATGACATTCAGAGCTACAACCGATGAGGGCGAACAATCAGTCATGATCCTTGACGTAGATGATGAAATCGTTGTGGTTGATGGCAACCACCCATTATCTGGCTTGACGCTGACCTTTGCCGTAGAAATATTAGAAGTACGCTCCGCGACAGAAGAAGAAATTGCCCATGGTCACCCTCATTCGGGTGATGGATGTGAACATACTCATTAACACACCTGATTCAATAAAAAACGAGGCCCGCTAGCCTCGTTTTTTATTATTAAATCATAGCACTACACAGCTAAACCGCGTCTTCATTTTCCTCTCCGGTACGGATTCGGATGACTCGCTCTACTTCATAAACGAATATTTTACCATCACCTATTTTACCTGTCTGAGCTGTTTTCATAATCGCTTCTATCGCTAACTCTACTTGGCTTTCAGGAAGTACAACTTCGAGCTTCATTTTTGGCAGAAAATCTACGTTATACTCAGCCCCACGGTATAATTCCGTGTGCCCTTTTTGACGTCCGAAGCCTTTTACTTCAGTAACCGTCATGCCACTCACACCCACTTCGGCAAGTGCTTCACGCACATCATCCATTTTAAACGGCTTTATAATCGCTTCGATTTTCTTCACTTTGTAATTCTCCAGATGGTGTGCTTAATCATAAATTGTTGGAATGGGTACACGCTTGTGTTGCGTCTTTTTATAAATTTCCAATAGGCGTTCAGTCACTTGCTGTGGCACGGGCCTCCCTTCAAGAAAATCGTCAATATTATCATAACTCATTCCCAGTGCTTGCTCGTCAGCTTTTTGCGGACTTAAGCTTTCTAAATCAGCAGTAGGTGGCTTATTAACGACATTGTCTGGTGCGCCTAAATAGCTAGCAATCTGTCGAACTTGGCGTTTATTCAGCCCAAATAGTGGGGCTAAATCGCATGCCCCATCACCGTACTTGGTATAAAATCCGGTAATATTTTCGGCTGAATGATCTGTGCCTAAAACCAGTCCGTCTAACATACCCGCAATCTCGTATTGAACAATCATTCGCGCTCTGGCCTTTACATTGCCTTTTACAAAATCACGCTTGTTATCATTCGAGGGTAATAACCCTGCTTGTTTTAGTGCTTCAGTAGTTTGTTCATCAATAGCATCAACTCCAGGCTGCACATTGACCGAGATCGACTGACTAGGCTGGATAAAATCAATGGAAAGCTGCGCATCAGCTTCATCAGCTTGTACCTTGTACGGCAATCGCACGGCGACAAATTGGTACTCTTTTTTTGACTGTGAATTCAGTTGATTCACTGCAATCTGAGCCATTCGCCCAAGCGTGCATGAGTCAATACCACCACTTATCCCAAGAACCAACGTTTGCAATCCTGAGGTAATCAATTGGTTTTTGATAAATTCTACACGTATTGTTACTTCACTCTCGACATCAATTTGCGGTTTCACGCGCATTTGATCAATAACCGCTTGTTTGTGCATCTCATTCTCACTTTATGGGTAAACCGATATTAATGGCGACAAACGTATAGCTCACTTTTAATTTGCCAATACAATTAACAAGCATTAGCAGTATTCGTTAAGGCTGAACATTTACTTCAATCCCACTACCGTCGGTAGTACGTGACGCTTCAAACGGTGACAAGGGGCTATGCCCAACCACACCGCTATTAGAACCACTCATCGATGCATGAATTCTGCTTCGACCTAACATTAATGTTTCAATTACGCCTCTTTGGTAACTAGCATAATAATCTTGCTCAACATTCTCAACAGTTTGTATCGCTTGTTGCAGGATATTTACGGTTTGAACGTCGCTCGAATGCCAATTTGCTACTAAAGTAACATTCACATCATAAAACGGGACTCGCGCTAACCAGTTTTCATCTCCATCAATAATAATTTCATTAAGATATTCAGTATCCTGACGGTATAAACGCTCCATATATAATGCACGCCCTACCATTTGAAATTGCCCGGTTGGAAGCTGTATATCTCTGCCGCCAAGCTGCGGCAAAACGCCATTACCTTGAATATATGCTTTTAATCTCTGCCTAATGAAATGGGTGTAGGCATTTTGATTATTTTCAAGGTGTAAATGGCGAATTTCGAATTCTGTGATAGACAATAACTCCCAATCTGCTGCCAGATGATAAAATCCATCAACTTGTTTGAAACGACAGACTTCTTGATATTCGTCTCCAGCCAAAGTCGCCTCTTGAAAACTGTTTTCACCAAGTCGTTTATAGTGATGGTGTGCAGCCCCATTCTCTAGACGGTAATAATTTTGTGTTGCCACCGAATCAGGGTTGTCATGGTGATTATTGCAACATTGGTCACATTGGAAATGCTGGGCGTTTGCAGCGGTTCCCCGCCCTTTAATGACATTTTGGCCTAACTTGGTGACTAACCCCTGAGATTCAATGACTGTCATGGCGGGCGTTTTCCCTAAACCAGGTTCCGCTAGTCGACAATTACAATTAACAATAAGTTGGTTTTCGATGTTGGTTTTTTCATATTCCGGTATGGTAATTTCAAAGCGAGTCTGTTCAATTTCAACCGTGATATTTTCGCCGACTGCGTCAATAATGGGTGCTCGTCCTTGTATCGCTTGCGTTGAACTCACATTATGCAGCACATCTATATCATCTATCGGTGGCTGATAAATTACGCGCAAAGGGGTGTCACTGCCTAAGTTCATATTTGCTGCCTGTGCGCTACGTGCGAAGGGTACTGGTGTCAATTGACTACTCAGAGTAACTTCAAGGGCTTCACCAAACTGATCTTGCCAGCTTACTGAAATGAGTAATGTTTTTTTAGGTGCAATGGCTGGCAAGGTTTCAGGTAAGTTAGCATTGCCCTCGGGCAACCAAGTGTCAGCTTCATCATCATTGTCTGTATCGACAAAATACATATTGGTCACACGCCAATGTAAATCGAAAGGAATCGTTTGCGTCTGTTCCCGCCATAGATTTACGCTAATTTCCCCAGCAGCAATGAGCCCTCCCGTATCAGAACTAATATCCTGATAACTAATTTGACCAGCACTCCTTTGCAGCACACTAAAACTATTTAAGTCATCTAATTTTTTCGTCGCTAATGTGAGTGCTTGTTGGCGTAGATTTAATGTGTGATCCAACTTTATATAGTGGGATTGCAATTGCACATAACCTGCAATCCCAAAGAGCATAATGGCCGTTGCAATAAGCACTTCTAGCAAGCTGAAACCTGACTGAATTTTCATCTAAAAATCTCGCCAACTACCGCTGATTTTCCCCAAACGCTGCATATCATCATCTTGCTGCAATCTAGCTAATAAATCAGTGTGATACCGAATAACGAGCTGGCTCATATCGTTATCAATGGATGAAAGTAACAGCAAGGTACCGCTTATGTGGGCACCAGTTGCCATTACAATACGCTTAGGCACAGCAGGAAGGTGGGTACTAATATATATCACCATACCAAAAACACGGCTTTCATTCGGCATCAATAAGGCAGCCTCAGCCAAAATTAAAATCACCGGAGTGTGCTCACTGCCAATGTGCTGACGAACATCCAGTTCGCAATCTCCGTGCACCCAAATAACGCGGCTATCGCCCAACGTCGCCTCTTCGCAATCGTTAACTATCTTTGATGCTTCACTTTTTAAAAACTGCCAATCTGGCATACGGATATGAAAATAGTGTTGCAGCACGTCGATAGGAAATTGTTCATGACGAGATAAAATATCACTGCTGATTTGCGTATGATCAGAGTACGCATCTAAGGCACATCGGTTTTCATCAAATATTTGCAACGTGCAGGTTGCACTGTTAATACTCAGGTCCGTAATACCTTCACCGCTCCAAATAGAAACAGGTACGCCCACGCCACCTCCATTAGGGTTTGCCCCTAATGTCAGTGTAAGAGCTTCGGGTACGGGCGCGGTGCTTATTAAAGGCGCCTTAGGAATAATATTTAATAACGGATAACGCAGTACTTGTTCACTTACGTTGTGGCGACTCAGCCCATCAGGAGATAGGCCAGTAGACTCAATAGTAGCCCAGCGTGTGTTCATATCGTTGCGTTGTACTTGGTTAAAATCAGCCCTCACGATTGCCCGGGTACTATTTTCCATTATGACGCTATGCTCTTCTCCTAACCAATTGGGATCAGTTTTCATACTGCTTATGCCATGAGCTAATCCACCTTGTGCAGCGGCGACTGACAGTACCTGATTCTGGCTATTGAGTAATATTTTATGTTCTAAAGATTTGACCCGGCCGGTATGCACAGTAACCAAACTAGCAATAACTAATAGCAGTGAAACGCTCACGAGCATGACTGCTCCTAGCTGCCTTTTGCGGCAAACATGTTTATTGGCCATGGTTGTTCACCATAAAACGTAATGTACTTTGGCGCGAAATATCCGGTTTATGCTTTAAATGCGCGACAAGACTCATCTCAACCTGAGTGAGCACGCGATCGCCGCTGACAAATTCATGCAAGGTGAAATGAAGACGCGTGACTTGTACCACATTAGGATCCGTTAAATCGTGCCAGCCACCTGCGTCACACTGAGCCCCATTTGTGCGCATTTCTATGGCATTACTGCGCAAACGATAGCCGTAATTCTCATTGCCATTTTGCGTGTCGAGTACACCATTGGCATTACGATCATACGCAAATAAAATACAACTCTGCGCATTTTCGTCTGGATATTGCCCCACATTCAATGAATTTAAGAAAGGCTGAGTTGCCGCCAAAGGATCTGTTATCTGTATAGACGCACTGCCATTAAACCCTGCCCTAGCAATATCCCGAGCTAAAAGCTGTGTAACCACAGTAAATTCTTCATTCAAGCGTGAAGACGTGAGTAAATTCGCGTTTACCCCTATCCCAAATCCAATAAAGGCAGAAAATGCGGATAACGCCGACACACCTAAAGACATTGCAATCATCAGCTCTATCAATGAACTGCCCTGAACACTTTTGAGTTGCTTCAACATTGTGAGTACTCCCGTATATCACCGGCCTGCACACACAAACGAACTCGGCCCATGTTACTGACTATCAGCTTGAGCTCGTCACCACCACTGCCAAACACAACAGAGCCAGAATTTCCCATGGCTATGCCTCTTGCACCATCAAATACAGCACTACTGTTTTGACCAAAGCGTAACTGAGAAAGGGCCACAACCGGGAAATCTATATATTGAACACGTGACTCAACACCAAATACGGTGCAGCTGTCTGCCAATTGGCAATCACATGGTTCAGATACATTTAAGCCCAAGCACCATGCTTGGGAGCTATTAATGCTCACAAACATCTCCTGCCCTGATGCAATAGCACTTGATCTGGCGTGTTGCATTAAAAAATAACTCGCCTGTGCTGCTTGCTTTGTTCGTAATTTTTGTTTGGAACCAAGAAGAGAAGGTACACCGATTGTCATCAATATCATGCTAATAGATATCACCACCATCAGCTCTAACAATGACATTCCTTGGTAAGTTTTCATGACGATCCGTGTGCATAAAATAAGGTACAGCGTGAAAGTTAACGCGCAAACAAAAGCGAAGAGCATTGTAATCAACTTATGCCAGTACTGCCGATTACATAGGGCTTTGACTGCATTTTACGTAGCGAAAAATAAAATTTGTGCTTATAAATATAGTCAAGTTTGAGAAATATATTACTCAACAATTAAAAAACTCAGTGAAGAGCAGCAAATTACAAGGAAACGTCATGCAACATTTACCCATTATTTATCGCATCAACGGATTCTCATTACTTGAACTGATGATGGTCGTTGCCATTGTCGGTATATTGGCAGTGGTGGCACTACCAAGTTACCAAAGTCATATTACCCAAAGTCGCCGATCTGACGCTCAAAACAGCTTATTAAAATGGCAATTGCAACAAGAGCGCTATCGCATTTCTCACAACCTATATGCGAATGCCATTGCATTGCCTCCTCCGGTAAGCGACTTGTATGAATTTAGCGTATCGAATATATCGGCCACGACCTTCACGCTGCAGGCCCAAGCTTTAGAACAACAATTGACGGATAGTGGTTGCACTGTATTGAGCATCGATCAATCTATGCTTCGACAACCGTTAAGTTGCTGGCCAAAGTAGCTCTACACAGAAATAGTACGCGACCAAAGTTGTAACGATAAATCGGCTTTTAATACCTTAACGTGTTGGTGCATACGTAATTCTAAACACATTAGCGATAAGCTAGTAAGATGAAAAATGTTTATCTATCCGAATTGAAAAAACCTTTTACTCAACAAGGTGTCACACTCATTGAATTAATGGTGAGTGTCAGTATTGTTATTGTCCTAGCTGCAAGTGTAGCACCTAGCTTACAAGCGACGATTTCGCAAAATGCGATTGCCGCCCAAATGAATCAAATTAGTGCTTTGGCACAATTTGCCCGGGGTCACGCCATAGACAATCAAGTCGAAACAATCATGTGCGCGAGCAGCGATTATCAGGTGTGTACAAATAACTGGAGCCAAGCAAAAATCGTTTTTGTTGATTCCAATGCTGATGGGCAACGCAACACTAATGAGCCATTATTGGCTTCCTTGGGGATAGAAAAAAGCAGCCATTCAGTGCAAGGGCCGCAATTTTCGCTGCGTTTTTTAGCCAATGGTGGCGCGAGTAATAATGCAGACATTCTGTTTTGCGGCAGTGAAGCGTCTGCCCATCGTGCACTAATGGTTAGTTTACAGGGGCGGGTAAAAACCAGTCAAGACAGCGACAACAACAGGATATATGAAGACCGAAATGGCAACGCATTAAGCTGTTCATGATAGGAAAGCTGATAATCAGTCAGTTATATTTTTGTCGGTTAACATCGCCAACAAAATTCCGCGGTCGTTAAGCTGCCATCCGCATTTTGATCCCACGCTTTACGCCCATCACTGTAATAATATAACGCGCCATGACTTGTCACTAATGGCTGCGCTTTAATACGATAAGCTGAACCACTGCCTGTTAACGTATCAATCGTCAGGTTATATGCTTTAGAGGCTGTGGGCTCACTGGCCGGGGAATGTGATGAGAATATAACGGGTACTCCCGTATCACTGCCGCCTTGTGCTGCACCTGCATAGCTAAAATTAGCTAATTTATGACGCTCCAATTGCCCTGCAAATCCCATCAAGTCAGCTTGAGCGACGCTGCGTTTACTGTCGACAACATAACTCTGATAACTTGGGTACGCTACGGTGCTGACGATACCCACAATGGCAACGGCTATCATCAACTCCATTAAGGAGAAACCACTGCAAGCCATTGACTGTGCTTGATATTCCGTATGTATTTTATTCATTTTCTTGTCTTTCAATTTCAGTTTTCCAACTACTTTTTTGGATCCGCTCAAAGCGACCATAGATGTTTTGCGCTAAACAACCAAATGCTGATGTGCATGCTATTTCATCCCCTTGCTCATCCATTTCAATGACCGCTGAAGCGCATTCAGTACCTAAACACACAACAGGCTGCAGAATATCTTCAATTAAAATCTTGGTGTCTGGAGCGATACCCGTTTGCTTCAAATTAGCGTATCTATCTTGATGGGTGGTTTGATCATCATTATTTAAATCAACTACCGCGTTACCGTTAATCAACTCGACTAAATAAGCTCGGCTATTGCCACTTGGCGGAGCGCAAAGGCTGTCGTTAGCGGTTGCGGGCAGGTAAGTGGTAAAAAATACCTGATAATTTAATATTAACGGCGAAGCCAATACTTTTTCACCGCCACTTGCCAGATCCACCAGCCAACCAGCTCGATTAGCAAATAGCTCTGCCTGTGCAGATTGCACAGATTCATCCGAAGACGTTAACAGGTGCGCCGTGGCATCGTACAAATTGTCTCGGGTGAATGCACTTTCAGGTAAGCCATACTTTCCCTGCTCATCGAGAGCAAAAACACCAAAATCTTTTAACATAAAGAAGCTATCTTGGATTTCAGAATTTAACGGGTGCGCTCTATATCCAGAGCCAATCGCCACCGCATAAAAATTTTGATCAACACTGCTTATTTGAGCAACGTCTGGTGCGTAATAAAAACGTCTGTTGTCTTCCGCGAGATCACCGCCTAGATCCGCCAGCAAACCACCACTAACCAGATCGCTTCGCCCAGTTCCATTGTGTATATCGAGTCGAAACAGTTGCCCGCCTAGATCCGCCACGTACATATGATCTGCTAGACCATCATTATCTCTGTCAATGACCGAAATACGAGCCGGAATGCTATATTGCATATCATTTAGCAGTAAATCGGCCCCACTGTTGCTCGCTGACCAAATCAATTCACCGCTATCAGCATCTACTATAAAAACCGCATTACCTAATGTATCAGCACTGCGCGCCAGCTTATTATCTTGCTCGACGTCGTAGCCACCACCAAAAATAAGTACATTACGTATCGTTTCACCTACTTTAACTTTCGTTACCGTAGGCCGCGACCAAGACTGCCCCAGTTTTTCGAAGCCACTGCTTCCGCCGATGATTTGATGGACTAAAAGGGGATTGGTTTTGCTGGTAATATCAAAGGTGTAATAATTTCTGCCGCCTCGACGCATACCCACATAGAGATAGATTTTGTTATCGAAATGGCGTAAAACCAGATCCCCGTCCAAGCCATAAATATGATTTGAAGTGGTATTTTCTCGATAAAACTCATATAAATTGGTGAGTAATTCTTGGGGGATAACCGCAAAATTCTCACTACCACTTTGCGCATCAAAGGAGTGTAAAAAACCTTGGTTCGTGGCCACAAAAATGGCACTGTCATTCGCTGAGTAATTAACAATAACAGGTTGTGAATGAATAGGATCGCCCATTTGTAAACGTATATCTGAGGTGTCACCATCACCATCATCATCTTTTAAATCTACGCCCCTCACCCACTTAAGAAGATTACTGCGCACTGTACTAGCATCGTCCAGCATATCAATGGCTAATGCTTGCCCAGTTATATTTGTATTACTTTCGTGCAACCGGTTATCGCTATTAGACAGTGCACCAGGCACAGCAAAAGTAAACAGACTTCGCGCAAGGCTCATCTTACTCGCCGCACCACCTTGACGCACATCATTGCCATCGGTTAATACAGACCAATAACTGTGCGCCTGCTCGGAAAAGAAGCCATTTCCATCATCCACCGCAGGCAAACCATTTTTATCAAGAATGGTATCGCCATCTATCTTGTATTTTTTTAAGTTGCCAGGCCAATTGCTTCCTTCAGAGGGTTTGAACAAGGCGAAATACAATTCATCTTTGTGCGTTAAACGATTTAATTGATTCACTGCCACACCCGGGGAAACAAAGGTTGCATTCACGTCTTTGACCGTTTTTAAAATCGATTGAAACGCACCGAGTAACTCTTGGCTATTATCGGCTTGATAAAAGCCACCACCACCCTGCAGAGCGATTTGATTCAAAAAGCTATTCGCCTGGGTATTAGCGGCAAAGCCAATAGTATGAGTGATGATGCGGCTATCGATAACGGACTCTTCTGAGTCGGCGACATTTCGTACCAAACTCAAACCACATTTCTCACCGCCGCTACCGGTGCAGCTAGCACTGAGTAAATTTTCTATCTCGTCAACACTGTGATTATTATTAGCCTCACCATCGGACAGTAAAACAATATGGTTATTCACCTGGCATTGACGATCCGTCACTGGGGAAATATAACGTGCGCCCTGGGGAATTTGTTGGGTAATACAATTAGATGAACTTAAATTGTCTTCTTCACACCCTGAAGGCAGTGTCGCATCTTGCCCCACATACGAAAGTCTATGGCTGACTCGAGTATTTCGCCTAACGGTATTCGATACGGAATTATTACCGCGGTTTAACCCATAATCCACATCTAAACCACCGTAATACAGTACACCTTCGTATAACGTATCAACAATAGGTGTATAACCACTTGCGCTTAACTCATCAACTTTACTGACCAGGTGCTCACGTACGGTAGAGGTTTGTCCTGGGGTAGCGTTTCCCTGAAATTCAATCACTAACTTTGCAGCACCTGATGGGCGCTCTGAGTAAGTGTAAGCGCCACGTGCATTATTAAAATCGGACAAAATAAACATCATGTCATTACCTGACTGCCAATCGCCACCATTAACCAACTGATTGACGATACCTGACACCGACGGACTTTGATAATCGCGATTTCGATACCAGCGGCCAATGCCACTCCAAGTCACGGACGCCGTTTTCGCTTTATTTCTCAGTAAGTAACGTGAGTAATTTTGAAAACTACTTGGGTCTGCCTCATTTGCCGCCTGTATCGTCATAGAGGTACTATTGTTCTGACTATTTTGATAAGCAGTGAATTCTAGATAGGCATTACTGACGATTGCCCCTTGAGGCAAAGCAATGTTGCGAAAGCGCAAACCAACATAATCATTACTGTTAGGGTTAAACGTTAATTCGCTACCCGTTGACGGATAGCCGTTTGAGCGCTCTTCAGCGTTATTCGACTGACTATCAATTTGATAGGTTAAATCACCTGTGATACAGCCAGTTGCCGTCGTATCGTCATAAACCACCACCAATTGTGGTGATAAGCCCCCGCCTTGCTCGAAGCTGTCGGCCACACGATTGCTTTGGGCACTAAGGCCGTCTGTGATCAAAATAATACTGAGGTCATTTCCCCCGCACCAATCACTTTGATCAACCACTTCTTGGATCACCGAACTAAAGTCAACAGAAGCAACGGTATCGCCGACAGAAGGCCAATCATTGTTCTGTTCCCATACCACTTGATTCGAGGTGAGTTCGCGATTGCTAATATTCTGCAATGTGCTGTCAAAAGGCGTTGAATTAGCACTTAGCTCTGCCGCTATATCAATGCGCGTGGCTGACGCATCATAGCCGCGAGAACTGAAACGTAAATAAGCGCTTGTCACTGTCGCACCTTGGGGAATGTTCAGTGTTTGATAACGCAGCCCGGCATAGATGCGCTCAGTCCCTGCGGAAAGGGTCAAGCTACTATTAGTCAGACTCACTGAGCCAGCACGCTCTGTGGCATCATCAATACCTTGAACAATAGGCGTAATGAGTTCCGGTGATACAGTGTCATCAATAGGACGTACAGGATAGAGTATTGGTCCACCGTAATCCGAAAAACGCATCAATCCAGCATTAACATTCGTGACCGAACGTAATGTTTCTTTTAATGCATTCTGCACTCTGAGCATTCGCGACTCATTGGTATCGTCGTGTGCGGTCATGCTTCCAGATGTATCCATAATAAAGAGCACATTAGGATCGTATTTAACTTGCTCAGTACTGGCCCCAAAGTATATTTCCAGATCGTCTGCCAATACGTGCGCCGATGAGATCAGGCAAATCAGCAAAAATAACACTCTAGACTGCAACATAATCCCTCCGGTTATTGTGACGCTGGCGCAAGCACGGCAGCAGTTAAACTATTGGCGACAATTGAGCTACTGCCTTGCATTTGACCGCAACCTTTAATGATAAAAACATGACAAGTAATGTGGCTGCCGCTGATAACGTTGCTTGAGCCTAGACACGCCTGTTCCCGAATGTATGCTGTGCGTGACCAGCTATCAATGGCGGGACTGGTATCATAATGCCCTTCTCCTTGATGCTGTGCACCGGATGTAAGGCCAGCACTCGTTACACGTCTATTGGTCCAGCTTTCATCTTCTTGGCAACGTAGCGTTTGATTCTGTATATCCAAAGCGGGAGCCTGCCGCGCTTGAGTAAGAGGATCAACCATGACTAAGTCGCTTATCACAATATTATCTTCTGACTCAAATACCACCCCGGCAATAGCGGCTTCGGCAGCATCAAATGCGAGAGTCTGAGTTTGCAATGACACTGCCATCTTATTTTGCAATAAGCCACTTGAGACTGAGGCAATTCCCAGCACGGTCAAGCTCACCAGTACTAATAAGGCAAACACCATAACCAGACCACGCTGCTTTACCCCAAAGCGATTAACGTTGCTTTGTAGGGTGCTCATAGTTTTCTATTACGCATGGTGTTTTTCACATTTCGTAAGGTAACCATGGTTTCAAAAGGTTTAAATAAGCCTGTCCCGTTTGGCGTAATCGGCGTTTCATTCAACAGCTTATATGCCTTACTGGTATTCAACTTTATTTCGCCATCACCGCGTAAAAGCAAAGAAAATTTGATGGCCACAACTTGGCTTCCGTTTGCTAACAATGCTGCCAACTCATCAGCTCTAACATAACGAATTGGTCGTCCTGAATTATCCCCTGATAACGTGTTGTGCGTGATACCGTACAACGCTTGAAAGCTATAAACATCATCCAGAATAATCTCTGCACTATTGTCGACCGAATTATTGCTGGCTATTTTGCCTCTTAATACTCGCCCATCGAAACCTCGACAGCGCAGTGTATTACTTTGCACAAAGTAATGATTTATCACGTAGAATTCTTCCCCTTGATCGTATCCCAAGCGGTTGCCTCTGCAGTCGGTCCTTCCTTGTAAACCGATAACTAGCACATCGTTGGCCCCAGTCGCGCCTTGTATTGTCCCAAGTTGGGGCATGGATGCAAAATCTCCCGGTAAAATAATGGGATGGTTTAGCACAAAACTCGCCTCCTCAATCACATCAACAACTTTATTCAAGCTAGGCTCAAGCAAATCGTAACGCCCAGCCATGAGCATTTCTTGGCGCAAGCGACTGATAATAAATCGGCCATTTTCTTGCACCGACGTCACAGCCTGATTAACACCTTGGGTCACTCGTGAGCTCACCATAACTTGAATAATGGCACCCGATATGACTAACCCCAATGCAAGGGCAATCATCAACTCAATCAAGCTAAAACCAGACGCTGAGTATAGGTGTTTAGGATTACGGTCATTCTTGGTCACAGGGTAAGATCCAGTGTTACGCAATCGTGTGGACTGTCTTTATTGGTATTACATTCTGGGTTGAGAATACGTTGCTGGTTCTGCCAATTTTCAACAGGCCAAGTGACCATAATTTGCTGTCGAGCACCAGCACTGCAGCGGTCTGTATCGAGCACATTATTATCTGCGCAGGTCAATGAAATTAACAGACTGGGAGCGGCTGAGGTAACGGCGCATGACACTTCATAGGCATCAAACTGCGCAAATTGGGCGGCATTGCATTGATTCTGCTGACAATTTGGAACGCTCGCTGGTATCGCCAAGCAAAAACATTCGTAAGGCAATGCTGAAGAATCACAAGACAAGTCAGCAAAGTTGTAGACATCATCAGCATAATATTGATTATCGACCACCAAGCCCGCACCTGTAACAGATGGTGCAGCGGCCGCGCGTAGACGTTCGCTAAATTGCTGAGCCACTAAGACTGCCTGACTACGATGCAAAGCATCTGCATTGGAGAACGCACTTACAAATTGCAATGAGGCCACGCCAAGTAGCCCCACGGTTAAGATAAACAGCGTCACTAATATTTCAACCATACCCACCCCTTTCATAGCGATCAATGAAAGGGCGTTTGATAACGGGTTAAAACTAGCGCTTTTGCTGCTGATAACGGCTAACCACATGCATAATAATGATAGGGAAGCTTAGCGCACTAATAGGTAAGATTAGTTATCGACTTTAGGCTATAGGTATAAATGCGGTTATTTGACTGGCTGGCGGCGTGCTACTGAACATACATAAAACGGCTATTATCAAGGCCCTAAAACGACCTTAATAACAACATTGACAAGTTTAATGTATAGAATTGACTAACTAACTTGTTTTACTCGTAATTCTTTAGGTACTGCAAATTCAATATTTTCTAAGCGCCCTGCTCGTTCATGTGCATGAGTTGCGCCCCACTGCTTCAAGCGCTCTACCACACCTTGAACCAATACCTCAGGGGCAGAAGCACCGGCGGTGACACCTATATTGGTCGCACCAGCCAACCATTCTTTTTGAATACAATCAGCATCTGCAATGAGGTGGGCTTTAGCACCAATTTTCTGAGCCAATTCTCGCAAACGATTAGAATTAGAGCTATTTTGTGCACCGACCACTAGCAGTACATCACAATCTGCAGCGAGCTCACGAACCGAATCTTGACGATTTTGCGTGGCATAACAAATATCGTCTTTACGAGGGCCTTCAATCGCTGGAAATTTAGCGCGCAAAGCATCAATTACATCGGCAGTATCGTCTACCGACAAAGTGGTTTGGCTACAGTAATACAATGCCGCTGGGTTTTTCACTACCAAGCTTGCCACGTCATCCACCGACTCAACGAGATAGATGCCACCATCGGCGCTATCATATTGTCCCATGGTCCCTTCGACTTCAGGGTGTCCCTGATGGCCAATCAACACACATTCCGTTCCTTTTGAACTGGCGCGCATGACTTCCATATGTACTTTTGTAACCAAAGGGCACGTGGCATCAAAAACCTTTAACCCACGAGCGCTGGCTTCGCTTCTCACCGCTTGGGATACACCATGGGCAGAAAAAATCACGATACTATCATCAGGCACTTCGTTCAATTCGTCGACAAACACCGCGCCTCTCTCTTTAAGACCATCGACCACAAATTTATTGTGCACCACTTCGTGGCGTACATAGATTGGCGGTGAAAAAATTTCCAGAGCTCGTTCGACAATTGTAATAGCTCGGTCAACACCGGCACAAAAGCCTCGTGGGTTCGCCAAATGAATTTGCATTATGTTTCCTAGTTTTTCCTGAAGCCGGGGTCATTGTATTTTACAATTAAACGACTGAAATAATTTCCACATCAAAAGTAATAGTTTGTCCAGCCAATGGATGATTAAAATCAACCGTTACCGAAGCCCCTGCCACCGAGCGCACGATACCGGGCAATTCACTGCCGTCCGGTTGAGAAAAAGTCATGATCATGCCCTCTTCTGCTGGCGTATCACCGTCGAACTTGCTGCGATCCAAATGATAAATATTATCCGGATTGGGGGAGCCAAACGCATCCTTAGGCTCAAGGGTAAATGATTTTTTATCCCCAACCACTAAGCCCAACAAACAGCTTTCAAATCCGGGGGTTAAATTACCGTCACCAATAACCAGTTTAGCCGGTTTATTGTTCACCCGCGTGCTATCAGCCGCTGAACCATCAGACAACTTCAAATCAAAGTGTAATACCACTTCACTGTTGTCTGTTATGACTACAGTTGAATCACTCATTCTCGTTATCCTTATTTTTGAACATATCTATCACTAACAACATGGCACCTAAACATATCGCACTATCAGCAACGTTAAACGCAGGCCAATACCAATCTTGATAATAAAGCACCAAGAAGTCGATAACAAAACCATGCAACAAGCGATCAAAAACGTTACCCAGGGCACCGCCTATAATTAGGCAAAATGCTACCGGCAACATCACTTGTTGACGAGTAGTTTCTTTTAGCCACCACGTAACTAAGCCACATACTGCAATCGCAATACCAGTAAATAACCAGCGTTGCCAGCCACCAGCATCACTTAAAAAGCTGAATGCGGCGCCGTAGTTATATACGTGAGTCAGATTAAAAAATGACGTGTATTGAATGGCTTGGTAAGGTTCTAAATTTGCCACAATCCAATGTTTGGTTACCTGATCAATGACAAACACCACCACAGATAACCACAAAAAACGCAGGCCACTTTGTTTAAATAAATTAAGCATAAGCGCGAGTTTCACCTTCACCATCAACGTTCGTCACGCAGCGCTGACATAACTCAGGATGCGTGTCGTCACTGCCAACATCTTCACGATGATGCCAGCAGCGGGCACATTTTTCGCCTTCTGATGCGCTAATATGCAACCACAAACCCGCGACGTCAGTCTCAGTTGCCTCAGCAGGTTTGCTGCTAACTAACTGTACAGAAGCAGAAGAGGTAATAAATACAAATCGCGCTTCGTCTTTTAATTTAGCTAACAGGTTCGCAAGTTCTGCCGTTGCATAAATTTTGACTTCCGCTTCGAGTGAACCACCTATGGTGCCTTCTTTACGCGCAAGCTCAATCGTGCGGTTAACTTCGTCTTTAACGGCTAAAATTTGCTGCCAAAATGCATCATTAAACTCGGTATTATCAGCTTGTGTACTCAAGCCTGTGTACCATGATCCAGTGAAAACAAATTCATCTTCTTGCCATGGCATTTCTTGCCAAATTTCTTGAGCGGTAAAGCTAGTAATAGGTGCCATCCACCGTACTAACGCTTCAACGATATGGTACAACGCAGATTGGCAAGAACGACGTGCATGGCTATCGCCCTTGGCGGTATACTGACGATCCTTGATAATATCAAGGTAGAAACTGCCCATTTCGATTGAACAAAATTGCATAAGTTTCTGCGTCACAACTAACATGTCGTAATCTTCATAAGCTTTAATGATTTCGGTCTGAATTGCTTGAGCACGACTAACAGCCCACTTGTCCAGTTCGACCATTTCCGCAAACGGCACTAAATCAGTTTTCGGATTAAAACCTGTTAAGTTTGCGAGTAAAAAGCGTGACGTATTTCGGATCCGGCGATATGCATCCGCTGAGCGCTTAAGGATCTCGTCAGACACCGCTATTTCACTACGATAATCCGTTGATGCTACCCATAAACGTAAAATATCTGCGCCAAGCTTGTTGGTTACCTGTTGAGGTGCCACAGTATTACCCAGTGACTTAGACATTTTTTTGCCATTGCCATCAACGGTAAAACCGTGAGTAAGCACTTGCTTATAAGGGGCGTGACCTTTGGTTGCAACCGAAGTCATCAGTGAGGACATGAACCAGCCGCGATGCTGATCGGAGCCCTCTAAATACAGATCTGCAGACGCAGGAATATCATCTCGTTTATCAACCACGAAATAATGACTCACACCTGAGTCGAACCATACATCTAAGGTATCAAGTACTTTAACGAAGGTGTCAGCATCATCACCCAACAATTCTTGGGTATCGATATCCCACCACGCTTGAATGCCTTTAGCTTCAACCAGCTCAGCAACCTGTTCAATAAGCGCGTCGGTATTAGGATGTAACTCACCTGTGTCTTTATGCACAAACAAGGCAATCGGAACGCCCCACGTACGCTGGCGTGAAATACACCAATCAGGACGACCAGCGACCATGCTTTCAATGCGACTTTCGCCCCACTCTGGGATCCACTGTGTTTTATGAATTTCTTCTATCGAAGCTTTACGCAGTCCATTTTTATCCATACTGATAAACCACTGGGGGGTAGCACGGAAAATCAATGGCGTTTTATGGCGCCAGCAATGTGGATAACTGTGACTGTATTTGTAGAAATGCACTAAAGCGCCGCGCTCTTTAAGCACTTCAACTACATGATCGTTAGCCTTGAATACGTGCTCACCAGCAAATATTTCAGTGCTATCTAAATACACACCGTTTGCACCAACTGGGTTAGCAACTTCAAGATTATATTGACGGCCTACATTAAAATCTTCAACCCCGTGACCCGGTGCGGTATGCACACAGCCGGTACCAGAATCTGTGGTAACATGATCACCTAAAATAAGCGGTACGCTGAAGTCATAGAATGGATGCTGCACTTGCATATTTTCAAGTGATTGACCTAATGCAACGCCTAGTACTTTGCTTTCTTCAAAGCCGAAACGCTTAAGACACTCCTCGCGCAAGTCCGAAGCAATCACTAAGCGCTCAGGACCTTTATCAGACTGCACTTGTATCAAGCTATATTCCAACTCAGGGTTAAGAGAAATAGCTCGGTTAGCAGGTAACGTCCAAGGTGTTGTGGTCCAAATAACGACTGAAATAGTGCCTTCGCCTACATCAGCGCCGGTGGTGTCAAATTTAGCGCTAAAGCTGCTTTCATCTGCAACATTGAAACGTACGTCAATAGATGGCGATACTTTGTCTTGATATTCCACCTCAGCTTCAGCCAATGCTGAGCCACAGTCTGTACACCAATGAACCGGCTTGAAACCTTTTTCGAGATGACCTGAGCGCACGACGTTACCTAACTCACGGATAATGTTCGCTTCGGAGCTATAGTCCATCGTTTTATATGGCTTATCCCACTCGCCCAAAATACCGAGGCGGATGAAATCTGTCTTTTGACCCGCAATTTGCTTTTCAGCATAGTCTCGGCATTTTTGTCTGAACTCCGCGGCAGTAACTTTCTTGCCCGGTTTGCCAACTTTCTTTTCTACCATTAACTCGATAGGCAGGCCGTGGCAATCCCAACCAGGAACATAAGGCGCATCAAAGTCAGATAGAGTTTTTGACTTAACAATCACATCTTTAAGAATTTTATTCACTGCGTGGCCAATGTGAATATCACCATTGGCGTAGGGAGGGCCATCATGCAAGATAAAAGGTGTTTTACCTTTTTTAGCAGCGCGGATCTTGTGATACAACGCTTTATTAGTCCAGTCTTGCAGCATTTTAGGCTCGCGCTGAGCTAGGTTTCCACGCATAGGAAACTCAGTTTCAGGCAAATTCAAAGTATGTTTATAGTCACTCATTGATTGCTAAATCCAAAATCGTCGTTATTCGTCATTAAATTTCAGTTAACCCCGAGTAGCTGCTTGGCTTGCTCGGCGTCACGTTGTATTTGTTGGTGCAACTGCTCGAATGAATCGAACTTCACCTCATTGCGTAATTTCGCCCTTATTGCCACCGAAATAAAGTGACCATAAAGATTGCCAGTAAAATGGAAGATATGCACTTCCAACTGAGAACGCTGGCCATTAACCGTGGGCCGGGTACCAATATTCGCTACACCTGAGTACATTTTTCCTGCTATATCAACTTGCACGGCAAACACACCATTGATGGGGGCGTTACAGCGTTTCAGCAATAGATTAGCGGTAGGAAATCCTATTGTGCGACCTTTTTTATCACCATGCAGTACTTTGCCTGAAATCGTAAAGGGACGACCTAGCATCTTTTCCGCTAACTCAAAGTTGTCGTCACTCAAGGCTGTGCGCACTTCAGTGGAGCTCACTCTAAAATCCTCGAAGCGGAAACTCTGGGTACTGACAACACTGAAGCCACATTTTCGGCCTTCGTCTTGCAGCATAGAGAAATCACCCACTCGACCTTTACCAAAGCGAAAATCATCCCCTACCACTAGAAATTTCACCCCAAGATCTTCTACCAATAGCTGCTCAACAAATTGTTCAGCGGTAAAAGAAGCAAAGCGTTTATCAAACTTCAAACACAGCAATCGATCCACACCTAATGCTTTAAGCTGCACATATTTGTCGCGTAACAAACTCAGGCGCGCCGGCGCATTATCAGGGGTAAACAGTTCTTCAGGTTGAGGTTCAAAGACCATCACAGTCGCAGGCAAGCCCAGTTCTCGAGCTTTCACAACGACCTGGCTCAGTACCGCTTGATGACCAAGGTGAACACCGTCGAACTTACCAATTGTCAGTACACACCCTCGATGTTTGTCGCGAAGATTATGTAAACCGCGGACTAATTCCACTTTGTTCCTCATTTACGTCAGCTGTTTCAAGTGTAATCTCGAGGCTGATACTGTTTTGGCTAAAATCAAAGCGACGGATTATAACGAACTACACGCAGAGATACAGCCCGTTATAGGCATGTTGACGTTAATTTACCTGAATTGCTTTTGACAGCAACTGTCTTGGCCGGATACCGAGCGCGACTGCACTCACTAAAAATACCGCTCCGGCACCTGAGATCATAATCGCTAACTGGGCCATTTGTGTTCCCGGAGACCAAGCTAACCAACTTGTAATAGCTGGGCGATAGTAGAGTAAACCAGTGGCCATAATCAATGAAGAAAGCATCACCTTAGCTAAGAAACGTAGCGTACCAGAGGACACCTGATACACCCCTAAACGATGTAACTTGCTATAAAGCAATCCCGCGTTCATGGTCGCCGATAAACTTGTCGCAATCGCTAAGCCCAAATATCCAAACGGAATAGCAAAAATTAAATTGAACAGCATATTGGATGCCATACACCAAATACCGTACTTAACCGGTGTTTTTGTATCTTGCCGAGAAAAGAACCCTGGAGCGAGCACCTTGATAAGCATAAAGCTTAATAACCCAGTCGCATAAGCAATAAGGCTGTATGACGCAAGTGTGGCATCCAGAGCCGTAAATTCTCCGCGTTTAAAAAGTACAATTAACATCGGCTCAGCTAAGATCATCAAACCGGCAGCCGCCGGAATACCCAGTAAACAAACGATGCGCAGTGCCCAGTCAATATTAGCGCTAAATCCTTTGGCATCATTCGTTACGTGATTGCGGGATAAAGTCGGTAATATTACGGTGGCAATAGCGATACCGAATAACCCCAAGGGGAACTCCAATAAACGATCAGAGTAGTAAAGCCAACTAATAGAGCCCGTCACCAAAAAACTGGCAATAAAAGTGTCAAACAATAGGTTTATCTGCCCTACTGACACACCAAATAACGCAGGGATCATCAATTTACGAACCTTAGTCACCTTAGGGTCTGACCAACCCCACTGGGGCTTAACCAATAAACCAGCTCGATATAAAAAGGGCAACTGAAACGCAAATTGCACTATTCCGCCTATAAAGACCCCCCACGCCAACGCAAAACCAGGCTCATCAAAGGTGTCAGCCATGAAGATGGCACAACTGATAATCGCTACATTTAACAATACAGGTGTGAAAGCTGATACCGCAAATTGATTCAGGGTATTGAGTATCGCCCCCGTTAAACCAGCAAGTGAGATAAACATCAAGTACGGAAAAGTAATTTTCAACATTAACGATGCCAACTCAAACTTAGCCCCTTGAGGTTCATCGTTTAAATATTCCATAAACCAACCTGCACCGAAAAGCGCAGTCACCACTGGTGAGCCAATAACACCGAAAAAGGTTACAACGGTCACAATCACCCCTAGGGTGCCTGACACCTTGGCCACAAACTGCTTCATGGCGTCTTTATCACCTTCACTGCTGACTTCTGTCAATACCGGAATAAATGCTTGTGCAAAGGCCCCTTCAGCAAAAAGACGACGCAAAAAATTGGGGATTTTATTTGCAAAGAAAAATACGTCTGCCGCCGCACCTGCGCCCATAAGGTTAGCAACGACCACATCCCTGACCAAACCTAAGATACGCGATAAAAAAGTCATACAACTGACGATTAATCCGGATTTCAATAAACGATTCGACACACCACTTCCTTACAAGACAACTAATCCGAATAACATGACGGGGCATTATGCGCCAAGGCCTAAATAGTTAGAAGTACTCAAACAAAAAACAGTCAAAAGCTTTGGTTGAGTCATTTTAAAAACTAAATGTTCAATCTTCCCTCATTCTGTCTTCGCTCTGCCGAAGAACTCAGGTAGACTATGCATTGGCAGGTGCGAATGCCTATTGACGTCGCCCATTTCGCTGATTGTGAATTCAATTCAGATCCAGCATTACGATACCCTGAGAATTAACTGCTACTTTGCGCAATAAATACGCGAAAGCATTTGACAAACGCAGGTCTGATAGGCAAAATCCGCACCCTTGAATTTTGACTAGAATTTTTTGGGAGTTCCACTTGGCTAACATTAAGTCTGCTAAGAAACGTGCACTACAATCAGAAAGACGCCGCCAGCACAACGCTAGCCGTCGTTCTATGACACGTACATCTTTGAAGAAAGTACTTGCTGCAATCGCTTCTGGCGACAAAGCATCTGCTCAAGCTGCATTAGCAGCTGCAACACCTTTAATTGACCGCATGGCAACTAAAGGTCTAATCCATAAAAATAAAGCTGCTCGTCATAAGAGCCGTTTGTCTGCACAGATTAAAGCACTAGCTTAATATCTGTTTAGAAGGTTTATTGTCAAAAAGCGCTTAGGCGCTTTTTTTGTGCCTAAAATTCCTGTCAGAAGCTAATCTCACCCTTTGAAACAATTTATTTCAGACAGCTCACGACAGTTTGCTTTAAATTACTGCAAACTCATAAAAAAACCACCCTAAAGGGAAGCTCATAACAGGCAAACATTTTTATCACGCACTGGCCTTAACCAGCACACTATTACTCAGTGCTTGCACATCCACGGAAAACGCGTCTCCCCACGCACGTCAGTTAGCGCTTATAAGTGAACAAGCTATGAGCAGTGATTTGGCGTATCAGGTGGTAAAATCACTCACGGTTGAGGTTGGTCCACGCATTGCCGGTAGTGAAGGTGATAAACGGGCAGTGCTGTGGGCAGAGAATAAATTTAAAGAGCTTGGTTTCGATAAAATTTACAAAGAGCCCGTGCGAGTACGCAACTGGTCCCGGGGGATTGCTGATGCAAAAGTCATTTCTCCTTATCAGCAAAAGCTTTTTATTAGCGCTCTCGGTGGCTCGGTCGCCACCCCAGAAGGAGGGCTAATTACGCAAGTGGTCATGTTCGACTCGCTTGCATCCTTAAAGCAAGCTGAAACAGCCAGCGTGCAAGGCAAAATCGTGTTCATCAATCAACGTATGCAACGTGACCGAGCAGGAAAAGGGTATGGTCCTGTGGTAATAGGCCGTTCACAAGGCGCTATCGAGGCAGCCAAACTTGGCGCGAAAGCAGTGCTTATTCGTTCGGTGGGCACCGATAACTCACGCTTTGCTCATACGGGGGTTATGCAATACTCTGAAAAAGTCGAAAAAATTCCGGCGGGCGCTCTATCAAATGCTGATGCGGATAATCTTGAAGCCATGCTGGCAGCAAGTAAAGACGTCACCCTCGCCGTTGAAATGCGAGCAAAAGAACACGGCTGGCAAACATCTTATAATGTCATCGGTGAATTCACAGGCAGTGAACACCCTGAAGAAATCGTACTTATCGGCGCCCACCTCGATTCATGGGATGAAGGCACTGGTGCGTTAGATGACGGCGCAGGAGTCGGCATAGTAACCGGTGCGGCGAAGTTGATTAACAGTCTTACGGGTCAACCGAAACGCACAATCCGCGTGGTATTATATGCATCTGAAGAGTTTGGCCTAACCGGCGCGCAAGAATACACTCGTCGTCATAAAGCGGAATTAGGCAACATTATCGTGGCGGCCGAATCGGACTTTGGTGCTGGTGAAATTTATCAAATAGATACCTTATTCGCCCCAGATGCCCTTCAAGCAGCTAAACCTTTGTTTACTGCGCTCGCAAGAATTGGCGTAAAACAAGGCAATAATCAAGCAGGTGGTGGACCGGATGTTTCTATGCTGCCTAAGCATGGGGTGCCGGTTGTCTCATTGTTACAAGATGGAACCTACTATTTTGATTATCACCATACGGCCAATGATACTTTAGACAAAGTGGATCCTAAGTCACTTGCCCAAAACCAAGCAGCTTATGCCCTACTGACCTACTGACCTACTTCATGGCCAATGCCGATGTCGACACCCGACCCGCTCCAGCGAGTGAGTCACCCTCACATTAATTTGTGAATAAACAGCACAAAAAAGCGGCGTGATATTGGTAATATCACGCCGCTTTTCATGTGGCATTTTTCCCCGCAACCTAGCTAATTATTGTCGATTAGGCAAATTCACTAGTTAAGGGCTCAATCCATGCTAATGCCTCTTTCTCAGGCTCTAAGGTTTCACAAGCATCGATTTTAAGCATATCCGCGACGGGTTTCCCTTGTAATTCAAGCAGTAACTCCTGCAATTGCTCACCGGCACCGCAGTACGAATCACAATAACTGCTATCCCCTAATCCGATAACGGCGAATGGTTTTTGATCCATCAAGGGAAACATATCTTTTAAATCAGATACAAAAAATTCCAAGTTAGGTGGAATATCACCTTGTCCTGTGGTGGAAGAAACAAAAATATAACCGTCACAGCGTTTAAAGTCATCCACGCTTGGATCGTCATAAATTTCGCTAACCACTTGTTTATTCGTGAGCAATTCTTGCACTTGCTCAGCCACATGTTGGGCGTTACCGTATACCGAACCAACAAAAATACCTACTTTACTCATACATGCTCTTCCATTACTAAAACGAAACTAGTTTACCCATTAACGGATACTAAATCTAACCCGTCTGTCGACGGAAATTGCCAACCCCATTGTGACATTAAAGTAGACATCCTTTGATCAAAATCATTCATTATTATCAGCTTTTCGTTACTGACCGGATGATAAATACTCATCTGTTGGCACGTAAGTGCCAAGCCGTTAAACGCAAACTGATCCCGCGCAAATTTATTATGCTTACCGTCACCATGGGTGGTATCTCCAAGTATGGGATGATTGATATGGCACATATGCCTACGCAGTTGATGCTTACGCCCCGTTTTAGGATGCAAACGCACAAGGGTATATCGCGCAGATGGATACCGGCTGACGGAAAAGGGTAATTCAAAATGCTGTAATGGTAGGTATTCAGTTTGCGCATCTTGGGGCGCTTTGTCCTGATTAGCACGCTTATCCGCTATTTTATCGAGCTTTTCCTTAAGGGCATAGTCAATCGTACCAGGCTCTTTAACATGTCCTCGCACAATAGCGAAGTAGGTTTTGGCAATATCATGCCCAGCAAATTGCTCTCCCAGTAATCGCGCCACATCTGCCGATAATGCGAAAATAAGCACACCAGAAGTCGGCCTATCCAAACGATGTACTGGAAATACATGTTGACCAATTTGGTCCCTTAACATTTGCATCGCGAACTGCGTTTCATGACGGTCAATCATACTTCTGTGCACCAACAAGCCCGCTGGCTTATGAATAGCAACGATATACTCATCTTGATATAAAATTTTTAACGTCATATAAATTTACCACTGAATAAGCTGTCAATTTGTGCAATGACCTCAAGCACCTGACGACGCTCTGGTGCACTTTTTTGCCGACCTTTATTCCACTCCTCGGCCATAGGTAATAATGCCATACGAGTAGGTAGCGGATTTTGTGTCTTAAGAATATCGTTCATTTTGGGAATAAATATAAACTGTAGCCACTGGGCAAAGCTCATTCGGTCGCAAGCGAAGGGGGCATCACTTTCCATCGCCCAAGAGGACGGCGAGGTAGACGACCATTGTTCAGCTGTCTTTAGCGCCGATTCCAGACGATTTAACAATCGCTGTATTTGGACTTCTTGCTCGCTACATGGCATGCTTCGGCACATATTTAGTTGTCTCAAATTGGGTGTTATTTCACCACATTCAGGTTATTTCCGCATATTTCGCGGCAGTTTATAGGTAAACATGAATCAAATCAGCTCCATCAGTGAATTTCTTCTCCATGCGCAAACCGAATACAGTGTATTTGATATGGGCAGAACCATTCGCGCTACTGACACCCAAACATTTTTAGATATTGAAAACGCCAGTATCGTCGCCCCCTACCCTCGCCAACAACATGCTTGGTTTGGTATTGTTTTTTATAGTCGCCAATTGAGTCGCGAACAGTATATTTGGTTTGTGAAACTGCCGATAGATGAGCAAGGTTTAGTCATTACCGCCACGCGTAATCACTTTTTGCAGATTATCACCGATGCCCTTGGGGCACAGTTAGAGCGCAATAAAGAAGCTCAAGGGCGGTTACCTGAAAATCCTTATACGTTTGTCCCCAACCAACAGCAATTAGCCGATTTCAACAGCATCAGTCGCACTGCACTTAATTTCCCCCCTAGCGAATATTACGCTGCAGCACTACGTTATTTTACGCAACCGAACATGTATAACTGGCAGGAAGTTGCGCTGCAAGGCATTGCCGATGTCGCAGCCAGCGTGCGCCGTAAAGACGGTGCACAGCTAATCATTAATCATATGCAGACTGTTGCCCCACAAGTACAACAAGCACTTACCTCGTCACTTGAGAATCAAGCTATAGACAAACATGTCAGCCAGCATCTAATTGATTGGGCTGAACAGCAATTTGACGATCCGTTAAAGGTGCAATGGATGCTGCGCGCACTTAGCCAAAGTATTGCTAAAACCTTGGTGCAACGCACCATTCAACGGGTACTCGACTCAGAACACGGTACAAATGCGGATATCATGTTATTAATTGCAGCACGACATTGGCAATTCCTGACCGATGAAACCGTACTTCGCCAATACATCAATCAGCTCGCTGCTATTGATACGGAGTTATGTGCTAATTTATACAGCGATTTAGTGCAGTTGCCGGATATTCGTCAGCACATGCTCGCTGTTATTCGTTGGCCAGATAAATCACCCGCCTTAACGCAAGTGATCGGGCATTTATTCAGTGGACAACAACAATGAATTTATTCGATTTAACACTTTTTTTAGTTATTTTATTGGTCGTTTTTCAATTTTGGCGAATGCGCGCTATCACTGAAAAAGCTAACCTGCATCTAGCCCAATACTGTGACCAACACGGCTTACAGCTTATCAGTGTGGCAAGGAACAAGACACGACTCGGCAGTTACCGGGGGAAATTAGATTGGCAAAGTAGCTTTATTTTTGAATTTTCAGGAAACGGCGAAAACAGTTATCAGGGCACGTTAAGTATGGCTGGACAGCATGTTCTAGAAGTAGAGACACCGGCATACCGAGCGGATTAATCGCAAGGCTGTAAATAACGATGCACTCATGAGCGGCAATACGTCGCTTTACGACAACGTGAACATTCTGAGTGTTAAGTTATGAAAAACTAAACCCCAAAAACGGCAAAAGCGCGACCTGAATTGAATCAAGCCACGCCTCTACATAAAAATTGAAGGTCCCTCTGTGCGCTCCGTCACAACAACTACATCTCACCGTCCCTGTCTTGTCCTTCTGTCATCCATCCTGAATGCTGCACTTATCCTAAGTGTGTCCTTATCCATTTTCATCACTTTCCAAAGTGAGTGCCATCCTCCCGACAGCGATCCTAATTGCATCCTTTGCGCTTAATTCCGTTTAAGCAACTCATCCTGAGTATGTCCCGTTCCTGGTGCTCTTAGTAGAGCGACTTCATCCGGAAGTCTCCTTGCCATCCCTGTTCCATTCATCCAGAATGGGCACTCATCCTGAGTGGGTCCTTTTCCTTTTTCCCATTTCCAAATGGGTTGCTCTTGCTGAGCCTTTCCTGATAATCCATGTAACGGTTTACTCATTAAACCGTGTTGCTCTTCTTGAGCCTGTCCTAGGTCGTCCTTGTGTCTTCCTGACTCATCGTGTTTCCTTGTGACGGAACAAACTATATAACAATCAAAAATATTTTCGACATGCTTCTGTGACACTTGGGTGACTCATATTAGCCAAAAGTCTAATATTTATGTTTATATTTATAAATAACAATGAGTTGGAATATTGAGAGCGAGAAAGCTGAGGGAATAAAATGACTATATCCTACATGCTTGTACGAGATGTCTTACAAGCAAGTAGGGAGATGACTTACAATTAAAAAACGGCTAAGGTAACTAAATTGGGCAGGGTTTTGAAAAAGTTCAATTACAACGTCTTTTTTATGTAAATAAAAGTGACAAACCTGGCCATTATTGACGATCACAAAACATTAAATGCCCAGTTATGTGCCCAGTTTCTAACGCTTCAAGCATTTTATATTGACCATCTTCAAAAAACGACAAGCATTTAGGTAAGGTTACATACACACCAATTCCTTCACTGCCACTATCTTCTTTCATCACACTATCAATTGCACTCATCAATATATGCCCTAACCCATAATGTTGATAATCAGGGTGAACTCCGATAAACGACAACATGTGATAGCGTTTTGCAGGAATATGCTCACGTACTTTTTGCTCCTTATCTACCATCTGCTTGGTACCAAAGTATCCAGCGGTCAATAGCATTTTGAGCCTCCAGTGCCAGAAACGACTCGGACCGAACTCAGCATCAGGGCCAATTAAACACGCCACTGCGAGCAGCCGACCATCATCAAACAAGCCGATCATAGGCTGGCGGGCTTGCCAGAAAGCATTCAACTCTTCACGTATCGCTGAGCGCAACCTCGATTCATAGCCCTCTTTATTAAACTGAAATATGTCCATGAACAACGGATCGTCGTGATACGCCTGATATAGAATCGAGGCGGCTATTTTCAAATCTTCAGCCGCTAGGTAGACGGCTTTAATGTTATCCATATCAGGGGCGACAACGGCTTGAGATAATGGCATGCTGATCTCTCCTAGGAGGTTTTTATTCGCATTATAAATTCATAATACATGTTAATATTTTGTAAAACGACATATAAGTCAAACATAAACCATTAAAATTTCAGGAGTATTCAATGGAAAATTATCACACAACAATGGGCGACCTTTTCGAACAACTGGGTCTAGGTGGTGAAGAACGTGATATTTTAGCTTTCATTGATGAGCACAAGGGATTGCGCCAAGGCGTGCATATTGAAGATGCAGAATTCTGGACAAAGTCACAAGCTGGATTTATTAAAAACGCCCTTTTGGAAGATGCAGAATGGGCCGAGTTGATCGATCAGTTGAATACCCGGATACGCTAAATCCAAATCGAGACGTAAACATCATGCTCAGTACGAGCATGATGTTAGCAGTGCTTTTACTGATTCAACATACTTAGAGCAGCATCTCCCCAGCCAACAAGTTGATCATTCTTCAACACTAATGGTGTACATTCATCTTTCGTTGTCACACCATCGTCTTCTTTTCGCTGCGTGCGATAATATAATACATGATATTGATCATCGCCTTTTTTGACAAATTCGCTAAAATCCGCGACACCTAAGCGTTCCATAACCTGTCCGGTGGACAAGTTTGGTTCAAGTCGTGCTACTTCTTTACGATTGTTTTTTTCTTGTTTTTTCCAATCAGAGTGGTAACCATCATGCCCGTCCCCATCGACGGAAATAACACACCCGGACAACAACAAAGATAATCCTAATGCACCTACCAATATTTGTGGCTTCATTTATAACTCCTATTTTTATTTATTCTGAGGTTTAGGCGAAATTAGCGCGTTTGCCATATTCACATGAATCAAGTTATACAAAAAAAAGGCCACAAATATATCTCGCTGATTTTAAAGGATATTTTATATTTACAATATATATACATTGAGGTTAAATAGTCGTTAAGACTAAATTTTCGCAGAATTGACCAAAACCATGAATAATCGTTTATCGGATATTGTTTCTTTGTGCCAATCGTTAGCAAAGGAAGGTAAAAAACCCAGTGTTGGGCTAGTCAGAAGTCGTGCAGGTGGAAAGTTATCTATACCTGAAACCATAAAAGGTATTCAAAGCTGGCAAGCTCAACCGAATCAAGTGATAAAAACTAACCATTCTATTGAACAAACCCCGCCATCAATACCATTGGAAGTAAGGGTTGCCCTGCTCGAAAAGCAAGTGCTGGAGCTGACCACACGTTTAGCAAACGTACTTGCATCAAACGAAGAATAAAATCTAGAAGCCGTCTGTTGTTGGGACTATTTCAGTTAAAAAACGAGCAAGATTAGGCGATATTTGCTCTTTGGGTTTTAGCCCAACTTGCTCGAGCATGACCGCCCCAGTTTGATTATCCACCGTTAAAATAAAGTCATCTTCATCTGTTAAGGCGATAAATATCGTTTCTGGTTGACGTAAACGCCGCTTCATTAAAATATGCCCAACAATATTTTGCTGTAGGCGATCAAAATCGTCTCCATTCCAAGCTTGCAGAATTTGCAGTCGGCCACTTGGGTGTTCAGCAAATATATTGTCACTCCAATAACGTGAGTAAAATGCTGCCACATCGGGATGAAGCTCTAACTCCAGTGCGCTAGATAGCTCAGCGAAATCCGACATTTCAGTCCGTAATATCGGCTTCCACGAGGTGGGACTTACAGGCTGATCGCTATCCGTTAATTGATAACATTTAGATGGCCAGTCAGCATCAAATTCGATAGACGTCACCTTTGAATGCGCCTGTGCAAAGCTTGAAAAGCGCATCATGAAGTCGTCTAAAGCTTGATTTACCATTGAGGTCATAAAATATGCTCTTGCTTAGTTGTAAATGCGGGGTAATGTAGCATTAAATTGGCGTTATCTTCTGATAAAATACCCCATAACCTGATGTAAAATATAGCTAACCTGTTAATCACCTTGAGGTCCTTACCATGCAAGACAAATCGCTTCCCTCCGATATTTTAAGCACATTAACGTTAGGTAAAGCGACTCTGTACAAAGAGTATTACAGCCCAGAATTACTTCAGGGAGTGCCCCGCAGTTTAAATAGGGATGGACTTAATCTTGGCGACCCACTGCCATTTAATGGAGTTGATCGCTGGAACGGTTATGAATTATCTTGGTTAAACTTAAAAGGTAAACCCCAAGTCGCTATTTTACGCTGTGAAGTTCCCTGTGACTCGGTCAATTTAGTTGAATCTAAGTCTTTCAAACTGTATTTAAACAGCTTTAATCAAAGTAAAATCGAATCTATTCATCATGTGCAAAAAATGATCAGTGAAGACTTATCAGCGTGTGCAGGATTACCAGTCAATGTACAGTTGTTTGCTCGAAAAGCATTCCCGAGCCTAAAACTAGGCACACTAGAGGCACAGTGCATTGACGATTTGGACATCAGTATCGATAACTATGCCTTACAACCTTCGATTCTGACCGTTGAAGAGCAAGATGTACAAGAGACCCTTTGCAGTCATTTACTCAAGTCCAATTGTTTGATCACCAATCAACCGGATTGGGGCAGTGTATTGATCCGTTATCAAGGTCGCAAAATTAACCAAGAAAACTTATTACGCTATTTAATATCCTTTCGTCAGCATAATGAGTTTCATGAACAGTGCGTTGAACGTATATTCAGTGACATCATGCGTTTTTGTAAACCCCAAAAATTGACTGTCTACGCCCGCTATACCCGACGTGGTGGTTTAGACATTAATCCATTTAGAAGTAATTTTGAGAATATTTATCCTGAGCTACGTTTAGCTCGTCAATAAAACGTTCATTGTTTTTTTATCTCGTTGAGTGTCAACATTCAGCTATCAGTGGCGTTATTTACTTAAGGAAGCAAATGAAAAGTATTCAGTTAAATCCCCTTGGGGCCATGAGCCAGTTGTCCAAGTTAGAAGTTGATAAACTTAATCACTCTGCTGACAGCCAGCTCTATCACCTATTTCGCAGCTGTTGCCTTGCCGTATTAAACAGTGGTGCCGAAACCGATAACTGCGAAAACTTGTTTGATGAAAATGAACAGTTCGACATCCGCTTAGTCAGTCGTGAACGCGGGGTAAAAATCGAACTCGTAAATCCGCCGGCCATTGCCTTCGTGGATGAAAAATTAATAAAAGGCGTACACGAACACCTGTTTTCAGTCCTCAGAGACTTACTTCACATGGGTGAAAGTTTTAATGGTAGGGAGTTTCCGGGTGTTGCCGAATCCGCTTACATTACCCATAAAGTGTTCGATATGATGCGTAATGCGCAGACCATTAAAAACACTGCCGAATTGAACTTAGTGGTGTGCTGGGGTGGCCACTCCATTGGCGAAACAGAATACCAATACACTAAAGAAGTGGGTTATCAACTCGGCCTGCGAGAACTCAATATTTGCACGGGTTGTGGCCCAGGCGCCATGAAGGGCCCCATGAAAGGCGCGACAATAGGCCATGCGAAACAGCGTTATCGAAATGGCCGATACTTAGGGATCACAGAGCCAAGCATTATTGCAGCCGAGCCACCAAATGCCATCGTTAACGAACTCGTTATTATGCCAGACATCGAAAAACGCCTAGAAGCATTTGTGCGCATGTCCCACGCCATTATTGTTTTCCCTGGCGGCGCAGGAACAGCAGAAGAGTTGCTGTACTTACTTGGCTTGATGCTCAACGAGCAGAATAAGGAGCAGGTGCTACCGATTATTCTAACAGGCCCTAAAGTATGTGAAGGCTACTTCATTGCGATCGATAAGTTCATTGCCGCCACGCTGGGGTCAGAAGCCCAATCTTTATATCAAATTATTGTCGATGATCCGAAGTTGGTGGCGCAAACCATCAATACTAAACGTGCAGACGTACGTGCTTATCGTAAAGCGAAAGGCGATTCCTTTGATTTTAACTGGTCATTAAAAATAGAGCCTGAATTTCAAGTGCCATTCCTACCAACGCACACCAGCATGTCTGCGTTGAACCTGCATTTTGACCAGCCAAAAGCCGAATTAGCAGCCAACCTACGTAAAGCGTTTTCCGGCATAGTCGCAGGTAATGTCAAAGCTGATGGGGTAAAACTGATCCGAGAGCAAGGGCCATTTCAGCTCAACGGGGATCGTGAACTTATGACATTAATGGATGAGTTACTGCAATCCTTTGTGGTCCAGCAACGCATGAAATTACCTGGCAGCGAATACGTGCCTTGTTACGAAATTATGTAATAAAATAAGGCTGAGCGTGGTATTTTTAATCCATAAGGCGAAATATCGCTCAGCTTTTTAATGTGAATAACGATAGAAATAAAATCTGATGAATAAAAAGATAGTAACTCGCATAGGTATTGGCGTTGCTCTATATGGCGTGTTTGTTGCGGCTGTGCTGCTGTTTTATCCTGATAACGCTCAGGATATGGATTGGAAAGACCGCGAAGAATACAACAAAGTGCAAGTCGCCAAACTCGAACTGGGCCTGCATAAACAACAAATACTCGAGCTCTTAGGTGGCCCAGATATCAGTGAAGCCAAAAAAACCGCTGACGATACTTTTCAAGTGATGTTTTTTCGGACTCAACACGTCAAGTCTGATGGTATTACCACCCAAGACGAATGCACTGCATTGTTGCTAAAAAATGATGAACTGATCGCCTGGGGTGACAGTGCTTACCAAGATTATTTAACCCTATAAGGTTATACACTCTGTGCCTGACAGTTTGATTAAACAGCAGTATCAGAGCCTACATAAACTGCTTTCACAATACCGACTACCTGAACCTCCAAGTAGTCTGGTTCAGCAAACGTTAAACTTTAGCAATGACGTACTTGGGGTCGCGAAAAAGCACCCCGAACTCATCTTTGCGCAAATCCATCTTTACAAAACATCCCTGCCCTACAGCTATAATCTAATATTCTGCACGTGTTTACTGACGGCATTGATCAGTACGCGCAACCGATTCAACGAAACCACCACCCAGCAATTACTGTGTGCGGCCATCAGCTTATTCGCGTTTGAGCAAAGTACGTTAAACGGATCACCTACCGGTAACGCCGACCAAGAGCATAAAAGTGACTCTTCAGGCTCGATAAAGCGCTCTTTTGGCCGGATACTAACCCAATATCAACAAGGAGTATGGTTAAGAGGTTTCCGCCAAGTACAATGGTTGAATAAGGATCTAAAGCGCCACATGCGAGCTTTGTCCGGCAGTAATGTAGACGTGGTATGTGTGGCGATGGCCGCTCGATTAGCGCTATTAATCAATGGCGAAAAAGGTAACAAAAAGCTCGGTTTCCAAGCTGCGATACACCATTTACTGCAATATACCTCAAGCGCCGAAGCCCCACTATTAGCCCCTTTAATGGAATTCCCAAGCATGACGCCTCCCGGCGCATATATCATGCTGGATGATGGCGCGTTAGGGATGGTTATCGGGGTGTGCGACACCAGCGTTGTTTGTTATCCACAAAGCACCTCAGGTCAACAATCAAAGCATACAGCCCACTTTAAGGTACCACGCTCTCGTATCAAACGGGTTTACCCCGCCCAAAAAATGAAGCAATTTAGTCAGCTTAATACCTGGTGGGGTAAAAATTGGCAGGCATTAAAGCAAGACTCTAAATTAGCCATTCTATCGCCGTTCACGCAAAGTTATAAAATGAGCCGCCCGCCCGCGACCTTAACCGCGATTCAGGGGCAATTAAATAAACCCGTTCAAGACGTGAAAGCCTTGAGTCAAGCCATTGCTCGAGAGCCGGCATTCGCGCAACATTTACGCCATACAGCGTCACAAAGTAGCCGTGAAAAACTGCCTAGTAAAGACATACAACATGGCTTAATGATGCACGGCTTCGAACGCTCTGGCAGCATTATTATGCAACAAGCATTACTCAGCCGCCTGAACCAGCATTATTTCCCCCTGCAGCATTACTTCATTAATTTTGCCCAACTACGTGGCCACGTAGCCGCCAGCATAGCCAAGGCTGCTGATATTGGTATTCCAGAGCAAGCCTGCACCTTGTCGTATTTCGCATGTGTGGGTTTGTTTACGCATCCGCAGTTAAAAATTCAGCTGAAATGGCAACCTTTAAACGCTTGTGCCTATGATATTCGCTCGTTGATCCGTTGTGTTAAACCAGAACAGCTTCGCAGCCACTCAATCTCTATGGCTGAATCCTGGCAGCAACCCCGTCACGAAATTGTCGCATTAGGGAACTACCATGACGTGCATTATATTGACGCGCAGCGATCGAGTATTTCAGTAAAACTCGCCGCCTTATTGGGTATCAGTTTGATGATCACCAGAGAATTATATTTTGCTAGTGCACAGCGCTGCGCACTAAGTCAGGTTTACTGGCAAAACGCCCTTAACGTTCTACAGATAAGTGAAGAGGACGTGCAGTCAATATCACAAAACGCATTTTCAGTTTGTCACAGCTATTCACCCGTATAAAACGTGTTACAGCGCATCACAGCTGGTTTTTACGGCTTATTCATGATATAAATCGCGTCCTAAAAATACGGGCTCACTGACCTATTAAGACTGCACTTAGTGCAGCTATCGACAGCAAAAATTTGACGTACCATCGTTAATACCAACATTAAGGAATAGTTTATGACTAAACAATGCATTACTGTAATTCGCGGAGACGGCATAGGCCCAGATATCATTGATTCAGCATTACAGATTTTAGACAAAGTCGGTTGCGATTTTGAGTATGACTTCGCTGATGCAGGTTTAGTTGCTTTAGAAAATCACGGCGAGCTATTACCACAAGAAACATTAGATTTAATCGCTAAAAATAAAGTGACCCTGAAAGGTCCCCTCACCACCCCAGTTGGTGAAGGCTTTACATCCATTAATGTTAGTTTGCGTAAAAAATTCCAGTTGTACGCTAATTTACGCCCAGTACTTTCCTTCAAAGGCACTAAAGCTCGCTACGAGAATATTGACATAGTCACGGTTCGTGAAAATACCGAAGGTATGTATTCAGGCCTTGGTCAAGTGGTATCTGAAGATGGTAACGAAGCAAAAGCCACAAGTATCGTCACACGTGCTGGTGCTGAACGTATCCTAACGTATGCATATGAAATGGCCATACGTGATGGTCGCAAAAAAGTGACAGCGGTTCATAAAGCCAATATTCTTAAGTCTACATCAGGTTTATTCCTCAAAGTTGCCCGTGAAGTCGCCCAGCGTTATCCACAAATCGAGTCTAGCGAAATGATCGTAGACAACTGCTGTATGCAACTGGTGATGAACCCACACCAGTTTGACGTTATTGTCACGACTAACCTATTTGGTGATATTTTGTCTGATCTTTGCGCTGGCTTAGTCGGTGGCTTGGGTATGGCACCAGGGGCAAATATAGGTACGGATTGTGCCATTTTTGAGGCCGTTCATGGCTCTGCGCCTGACATAGCAGGTAAAAACCTCGCAAACCCGACTTCAGTGATACTTGCCTCAATACAAATGCTTGAATATTTGGCAATGGGCGAGCAAGCAGAAAAAATTCGCTACGCACTTAAACAAGTGATTGAGTCTGGCGACAGAACAACCCGTGATTTAGGTGGCGAGCACGGCACCAGTGATTTCACACAAGCCATGTTAGAACGTCTGTAAAAGCGAATTTATGGCTTAAAAGCAGTGGCCCATTGAGGCCACTTTTTTTTGCCTGATTTTTATTCCGGCACTTTTCTTTACCAAATTTGAAACCCAGACTAGTCTTATTGCTGTGCAATTGCACCGAAATGGATCAATTAAACAAGGAGTTTCATTATGAAGAAGTTTATCGCTACCTTATTTTTTGCAGGTGTTTTACTGACTGGCTATGTAGGCAACGTAGTTGCTGAGGCCCAAGTAGACAAAAGCAGTGTATCTCAAATGAAGTCGCAAAAAATCAATCTGAATACGGCAACAGCCGAGCAGTTAGTCACTTTGCCAGGTATAGGTAAGAAAAAAGCAGCCGCTATCATAGCGTATCGTGAGAAAAGTGGTAAATTTACCAGCATTGACGATCTTACTAATGTAAAAGGGATCGGTAAAAAAATGCTGGCTAAACTAGCTGATCACGTACAGGTTAAATAAGTCTTCACTTATAAAAGGTACAAAAAAGCCGCATGATGGAAAACATCATGCGGCTTTTCTTATAGCAAGTCTGAATTTATTTCACGATCGAGTGTAAAAACTCTTTAAATTCAGTACCTAATTCTGGGTGACGCAAGGCGAACTCTACGTTAGCTTTCATGTAACCCAGCTTGCTACCACAGTCATGGCTTTTGCCTTTCATGTAATACGCATCGACTTGCTCGGTTCGCATAAGCGAGTCAATTGCATCAGTCAATTGAATTTCATCACCTGCACCAGGCACTGTTTTAGCGAGTAGATCCCACACTTTTTCAGACAATACATAACGGCCAACAACCGCTAAATCAGAAGGCGCATCCGCAAGATTGGGTTTTTCAACCATGCCGTGCATTTTCGCTGACTCACCAGGAGAAAGCGTCGCACCGTCTAAATCCACGATACCGTATTTACTCACATCTTCCTGAGGAACGCTTTCCACCATGATTTGGCTGACTTGGCTGGTGTTAAATTTAGCAACCATGTCCGCTAAATTATCTTTCTTAGGATTACACGTTCCGTCATCAACAATAACGTCAGGTAATACAACAGCAAATGGCGCATCCCCCACCATAGGGCGTGCACACAATACCGCATGCCCTAACCCTTTCGCTACGCCTTGGCGCACGTGCATAATGGTCACGTCTTTAGGGCATATAGCCTGTACCGCTTCAAGCAACTGACGTTTAACACGTTTTTCTAACGTGGCTTCAAGTTCAAAGCTGGTGTCAAAGTGATTTTCGATACTGTTTTTACTGGCATGAGTCACCAAGATAATTTCTTTTATCCCTGCGTTTACACACTCAGAAACTACGTATTGAATAAGCGGTTTATCAACAACGGGTAGCATTTCCTTAGGAATTGCTTTGGTTGCCGGCAACATACGTGTTCCTAATCCCGCAACTGGGATGACGGCTTTCTTTACTTGACTCATTTTACTGTCCTTTTACTGATAATCCACGGCCTATAGCATAGTAATGCAAGCCGTATTCCAACATCATGTTGGGTTCAAATAAATTCCGTCCATCAAAGATTAACGGTGTTGCAAGTTTCTGCTTAATTAGTTCGAAGTCAGGGGCACGGAAAGCCTGCCACTCAGTACAAATAACCAAGAAGTCAGCACCATCAAGCGCAGACTCTTTAGTACCGACCAAGTTCAAATCATCACGACTGCCATATATACGCTGGGTTTCTTCCATTGCTTCTGGGTCGTATGCTTTAACTTTGGCACCGGCTTCCCACAAGCTTTCCATCAATACACGGCTAGATGCTTCGCGCATGTCGTCAGTATTAGGCTTAAATGAAAGCCCCCAGATTGCCACTGTTTTGCCTTTCACGTCGCCACCAAAGTGACGCATGATGTACTCAAATAATTTTTCTTTCTGGGCGTAGTTAACCGCTTCTACCGCTTCAAGCACGCGCGCATTGTAACCAACACCTGTAGCACTGCGAACAAGAGCTTGAACGTCTTTAGGGAAACATGAACCACCATAGCCGCAGCCAGGGTAAATAAACTGGTAACCAATACGTGGGTCAGAACCAATACCACGGCGCACGTTTTCGATATCAGCACCCATTAACTCAGCCAAGTTTGCCATTTCATTCATAAAGCTTATCTTGGTGGCCAACATACAGTTTGCTGCATATTTCGTTAGCTCAGCGCTGCGAATATCCATAACGATGATTTTGTCGTGGTTACGGTTAAACGGCGAATATAGCTCGCGTAATTTTTTCTCAGCGGATTCACTTTCTGTACCAATAATGATGCGGTCAGGGCGCATGCAATCATTTACCGCAGCCCCTTCTTTTAAAAATTCGGGGTTGGAAACCACATCGAATGTTAGTTCTTTACCAAGAGACGCAAGGGTTTCGGTAACCTTAGCACTGACTTTATCAGCGGTACCTACAGGTACAGTTGATTTGTTAATAATGATCTTGTGAGAGTCCATATGCTCAGCAACCGTTTTAGCGACTGAAAGAACATATTTTAAATCTGCGGAGCCATCTTCATCAGGGGGAGTACCTACTGCAATGAAAATCACTTCCCCATGGGCCACACCGCGCGCAGCATCAATAGTAAAATCAACACGTCCAGCTTCGTAGTTGCTATTCACTAAAGGTGTCAAGCCAGGTTCATAAATCGGTATATGGCCTTGTTTTAATCTGTCGACTTTATTTTGATCAACATCAACACAAACCACATCATGGCCCACTTCTGCCATCACCGCGGCTTGTACCAAACCGACATAACCAATCCCAAATACTGTAACTTTCATCGAAGTAATATTCCTTAACTGTAAATTCAGGCGAATGTTACCGCCCAATTATGACAAACTTTTGATCCTATCAGCAAAAACAATGCCGAGATGTAACCCTAGGGTTTTCGGGCTCGCGGCATTACCAACTGTCTTTTTTTCGCGACTAACTTTACATTTTACCCTTTATTGCCCCTCATTGGGAATGGTATTAATTAAGATTTGCCATTCAAAGACTTCCGATGGCCCTTTAAAATAATTTATTAGTCAAAATATAACGTACTTGGGTACTTGTAAAACGTCTCCGACGTCACACGTTTTTACAACACAATCAATATTTTAATGATTGTTTTATCTACACCTATTGAGGTCAGTAAATTATTCCATTAGAATCTAGCCAGTCTTGATTTTACTTAACACGAAGGGATCACATTATGAAAAAAATTCTTATGGCTGCAACAGCAGTATTAGCGCTTGCTGGTAACTCAGTAATGGCACAAGAAAATACAGGTGGCAACAATGCATCTGAGTCAACTGTAGGCGGTGTAGGCGTTGGTACTATCGCTGCTGGTGCTGTTGGCCTAGCTATCGCTGGCGCAATTGTTTCTAACAACCGCGGTAACTCAAACACAGTTGTTGATCCAATTGATCCAACTTGTGGTGACGGCGAAACGTTAGTTGACGGTGAATGTGTACCTTCAACTACTACTACTGTTACTTCAACCGTGACAACTTCAGTAACTAGCACTGTTACTACACCAGTAACGGTTACTGCTACAACAACTTCTTTATAAGATAACGTTGTTTTTGAAAGCCGCCTTTTGGCGGCTTTTTTATTGCTACAGTATTAATCTTCATTCAGTACAATGCGCTTATTAGAATAACTCGGACACACGCCCACCCATGAACATCAAAACTATTGTGTTTGCCATATTTGTATTAGCTGGCACTACCAGTTGCAGTGGTACCTATCACGCATATTACGACACGCTAAAAATTGCGTTCTCTGCCCCCCAAGACGCAAGCATGACCCCAGAGCAAGTCTCTGCGTCAAAAACCGATGTTATGTCAGTTAAACGTGGCGAGCGTCCCACAGCCATTATGGCACTCGCCTATCTCGAAAATGGGCAACATAAATGGGTTTCGGGTGATAATGCCATGCTGATATTAGAAAAAGGCCGGGTGGTACGTACCTTGGGTTTAGATAAAAACTTACTTTACCTATCAAACACGGACTCTGATCCGTTAAAAACACTGCCGCTTCAATCCAAGGCGTCAGCTTGGCAACGCAGCGCAGATTGGTCTGAAGATGAATATGGCTACCCCATTCGCTCATCGTTCAGTGAGCCAAGGTCAGAAACTTTGCATATATTGAACAAAAACATAAACACCACTTTATATGTAGAATCGTTAGATTACGATGCCCCAGCAGATTACATAAGACTAAACCGAGAATGGCAGAACTTTTATTGGTTCGACAAACAAAGCGGAACCTTAGTTAAAAGTACGCAAACGTTGTCACCCGTTAGTGAAGCTATCGAGTTTATTTACCTTAGCCGCATCGCCAGACTCAACTGATAAGTGAAGTTTCAAACCATGAAAAGTTATTTAACGCTCGCAGCCCTAGCTGCATGTTTCCTGAGTGCTGAACTTCGCGCTGAAGTCACATTAACTTGGGGAGATGAGTCATACACCTACCCTAGCTCTGTTCGTTTATCAGATGCATTAGCCCCTTTGGCCGACCAGAATAATATCTACTGGCCCGCTGCGGCCCTTTACCAATCAAATAGCGAAATTGAAAAAACACGCCAAGCCCTGCTGGATAATCTGAACATCATTAAAAAACGCTTTTCTGCAGACGATACGTCACTACTTAGCGCGACGGATCAACTCATGCAAGTGGTATCGAGTTGGCAGGTGGCTAAACGCTCGCCCATTGCAATAGATATTGATTTAGCCCGTATTCAGCCAGCAAAAAATCCGCTGCTAATCGACGGGCGCTATATATTAGGTGCAGGCCCGCGTAGTAAAACCGTATTCATTTTTGGAGCAGTTGAGCAAACACTAGTGGTTGCACATCAACCACACACTGATGTGAGCGAATATGTAGCGAGTTCCGCACGGATCAGTGCTGCTAATCAAGACTACGTTTACATTATTCAAACCGATGGAAGGGTCATACTGGCACCTTCGGCTTATTGGAATAAACATCATCAAGAAGCCATGCCAGGGAGCATGCTATTTGTGCCTTTCAACGAGTCTTTGTTTCACCCAGAATTTGAGAGAATTAACACACTTCTTGTTTCCCTAGCTACAAATAGGGTGCTGTAATGCCGCTATCCAACACAATAAAAAACAAACACAAATTGCCTCTTCAATGGTTAACGATCGCATCTATTTTTAGCTGCTCAATTGCTTACGGACAAGACAACAGTGCGAATAGCCTTGACGACTGGAATATCTCCCCAGTGGGCAGTTCACTCATGGTGCACGGTGGTACCGGGCTTATTCAAACCCCTACCTCACGCATGTTAGCGGAAGGTGACCTACGGGTTAGTTACACTGACAATGACGAATACCGCTTTTGGTCAGCAACGCTGCAATTATTCCCTTGGATGCAAGCTACGGTGCGTTATACCGATGTACGTACCAGATTATATAGTCCATTTCCCGGTTTTAGTGGCGACCAAACCCTTAAAGATAAGGGCATAGACGCCAAATTTAGATTACTCAAAGAAAGTTATTATTTGCCTGAGCTCTCGGTGGGTTTTCGTGACTTTGGCGGTACCGGTTTTTTCGAAAGTGAATTTATTGGATTAAGCAAACAAGTCGGTGATATCAATTTTCATATCAATATGGGTTGGGGATACTTAGGTACGTCTGGCAATGTTTCAAACCCATTTTGCGAAGTTTCTGATAGTTATTGCAATCGCCCTGGTGGTTTCACCGGTAATGGCGGCAAAATAGATTATCAGCGCTTCTTTAAGGGCCCAGCGTCAGTGTTCGGCGGCATTGAGTATCAAACCCCATGGGCGCCACTGCGCTTAAAAGTAGAATACGAAGGCAATAATTACCTTACTGATCGAGCGGGTGCATTAGAACAAGACAGTAATTGGAATTTCGGTGCTGCGTACAGATGGAATAACTTCGACTTTAGTGTGAATTACCAGCGTGGCAACACCATAGGCTTTGGCATAAATTATAACTTTAATCTGCACCAGTTGAGTCAATTAAAATTCGATACCCCACCACGGGAATTAGCCGCTAAACCCAAAGCGACCGTCATTGACGACGTTAACTTAGCGCGCATGAATTTACATCTCTATAGCGAAGCCGGTTTTATCACCACATCCAGTGACGTAAACGAGCAACAAGTAACATTATACGGTCAACAAATTAGTTACCGGGACACTGACGAAGCAATACAGCGCATGGGCCGTATAATGGCGTCTGAGCTTCCAGAGTCAGTAAAAAGTTATAAAGTCGTCAATACCAACGGCTCGGTGCCAATAGTGGAAACACTGGTAAACGCCGATGAATTTAAAAAACAAGCACGTTACGAGACCATTGAACCTGATATAAAAAGCACATATCAGCGCCAAGATCTACAAGCAGAAACGTTATCCAACTATGATCCAGCGAACACATCTGGCTTCTTCACCGGTATTGAAACCTTCTGGATCCAAACTTTTGGCAACCCTGAAGATTTTTACTTATATCAAGCTGGAGTATTGCTAAACGGTGGCTATAGCTTTAACGGTAAAACCAGTGTCGCCGGCACATTAAAAGTGAATTTATTCGAGAACTTCGACAAATTTAACTTCACGCAAGACCAAGCAAATAGCACATTACCAAGAGTGCGTACTAATGTGCGTGAGTATGTTTCTGACAGAAACGTCACCCTAGAAAACCTATATTTACATTGGAATGATCGCATAGCACCAAACCTATATGCGCAAGTATATGGTGGCTATCTAGAAGCCATGTACGGCGGTGTAGGCGGCGAACTGCTATATCGCCCAGTGGACAGCAACATTGCCTTTGGGTTTGATATTAACTATGTGCAGCAGCGTTCATACGAGAGTGATTTTGAATTTTTTGACTATAAGGTGCTCACTGGACACGCCAATATTTACTGGAAACCAAGCTTTCTGCCCGATACTCAGCTAACGTTTAACATCGGCCAATACTTGGCAAAAGATAAAGGCGTAACAGTAGACTTCGCTAAACGCTTCGACAGTGGAATAGTGGTAGGCGCATTTGCAGCATTTACCAATGTTAGCGCAGAAGAATACGGTGAAGGCAGCTTTACTAAGGGCTTTTACTTATCCATACCATTTGATCTGTTTTCACTCAAATCATCGAAAGGTCGAGGTCAGTTACCCTGGATCCCCATCGCTCGTGATGGCGGACAACCCTTAATACGCCCTGTAACCCTATACAACACCACAGATGAACGCTCACCTTTCTCTAGGTAACGAAACTTAGCGTTACCTATAACGTCAGCGTAAAACTATAAAGCCGCTTAAGGACACTTAAGCGGCTTTTATATGAATTAGAAATAAGAGCTTGCAGTAACTCCGTAGAGACAAGTCTGTCTTATTACTCGTTATCAGTGGTATTTAAACAATTTCGGTTAACCAACGAACACTACGTAAGCGTCTAGCAAAGGCCGTCTTATAAATATCAACTAGGCAGCACACAATAATATCTTTGATTATTACTCGAGGATATTATGCGCCGACAACGAAGAACAAAAGCACAGTGGCGGCACATTTTTACTGCCCAGCAATCGAGCGGTTTAGCCCCATCTGAATATTGTGTGAAGCACAGTATTCATCTTCAAACCTTTTACGCACGCAGATGCGAGATGAATAAAAGGGCAGCGCAGCAAACTGGTAAGTTGATTAAAGTCAGCCTGCCCAAGACGCAACCTCTACCAATGACACCTCCGTTAACAGTTGTCTATCGTGGTGTGACATTGAATGTAGGTCAAGTCGTTGAAGCCAAATGGTTAGCCGATCTCATGAAGGCTTTAGCATCATGAGAATGTTTGTTGAGCCTAACGACATCTATCTGCACTGCGGTTTTGTGGATTTCAGAAAGTCCATCAATGGCTTGTTGGTCATAATTGAAAATGAGCTTGAACTATCGCCCTTTAGTGATGCTATATTTATCTTCTGCAACAAAAAACAAGACAAGCTTAAAGTCGTCTATTGGGATAAAACAGGCTTTGCGCTGTGGTACAAGGTACTGCAAAAACAGCGCTTTAAATGGCCTAAATTAGACGACTTCAAACACCTGAAATTAAGCGAACAACAGCTTAATTGGTTACTAGGTGGCTTTGATGTCATTGGTCACAACCCGCTTCGCGACAGTGCATTGGGCTTATAATGTTAGATCATAAGCAGCAATTAACGATCACCAATTAGTCTAAATAAAATCAACTTAATCAGTCTACTAGCGGTTAAAATCAGTACATGACTGATATCGATTCCTTGCCAGATGATCTTGTAGAGCTAAAGCGCCAATTACTAGCTGAGCGTGAATTAACCGCTATGCAAGCCGCCCGTTTAATGTACCTAGAAGAACAATTCCGCCTTGCTCAACAACAACGTTTTGGTGCGAGTAGTGAAGGCCATCCTGGTCAGGGTGAGTTATTTAATGAAGCCGAAGAAATAGTTGAAGTAGCGCAAGATGAGTCTGAACAGCAAGACATCAGCTACACACGTAACAGGCCTAAGCGTAAACCATTACCTAAGCACTTACCGCGTGAAATGATAGTCCATGATATTGCACAGGAAGATAAAACCTGTGATTGCTGCCGAGGTGAGTTGCACAAAATAGGCGAAGATACATCTGAAAAGCTCGAGTTTATTCCCGCACAAGTCAAACAGGCTCCGGCTCCCCCCTCAGTTATCCCTAAGGGCTATGCCACACCCAGTTTACTTAGCCAAATCATCACCAGCAAATACCAATACGGCTTGCCGTTGTATCGCCAAGAAGCCATGTTCAAACAATACGGCATTGAACTGAGTCGTAAAACTAGCGCAGATTGGATGATGAAAAGCGCCGACATCCTGCAAATACTGTACGACAAACTTAGGCAACACCTACTCAAACAGACCGTAATTTATGCAGATGAAACCACCATTAAAGTGGTGGGAGATAATAAGTCTAAATCTTACATGTGGTTGTATGCCACAGGCGCAGATTCGCCTGAAGGAAAACTCACCGGTACCGACGTCCCCCATATCGTGCTGTTCGACTATCACGCTAGCCGCGCAGGCCAATGTGCAGTGGATTATTTAAATGGATATCAAGGCTACCTGCAAGTAGACGGCTATGCGGGCTATCACAAAACTCAAGCGACACTCGTAGGCTGTTGGGCACATGCAAGACGTAAATTTACCGATGCCAAAACGGCCATGGGCAAACACAAAAGCGGTAAAGTGGAATGGGCATTGAATCACATACACAAGCTGTACCGCATTGAAATCCAAATCAAAAACAAAAACAGCGGATGAGCGACACAAAATAAGACAAGAAAAAAGCCTTCCCCTGCTAAAACAGTTTGCAGCTTGGCTCATCAAATCTGAACAAGACGTACTGCCCAAAACCAAGCTAGGTGAAGCGATTCAATATTGCTTAAATCAGTGGGTAAAATTACAACGCTACACCCTGGATGGACACTTAAGCATTGACAATAATCGCGCTGAACGCGCGATTAAACCCTTTGTCATCGGCAGAAAAGCTTGGCTGTTCAGCCAGACAGCCAACGGCGCACATGCCAGTGCCGTACTTTATTCCATCATCGAAACTGCCAAAGCGAATGGACTGACACCGTTCAACTATGTCATGCACTTGCTAACAGAACTGAGTAAGCCTGAGCCAAATATTGAATCACTGCTGCCATGGAATGTTGAGTTAAGCTAAGTGGGATCGCCGGACGCTTACAACACTACTAATAATGATCAAATATTCAAAGCTTTAAACCTTTGCAACAATCAAGCGGGAGTGTGTAGAAAAAGATATTGTCCCTCAAGGGATTTATCTAGGGAAGGGTCAGGGAAAAGGTCGTCTGGTGAGTAATCTCAGTTTGCTGTCTAAGCTACAGTTGATGAATATGGAGATTTACTAACGGCTTGTGCTTTACGAGACCTTCGCTTCCTTCTTAAACGTGGTTAGTAAAGTAAAGTTTGAGTAGGAAGAACAGATAAATAATAAATGGCCTACTTTCTAAGTAGGCCATTAGGAACTCATACTACGAAGACTTTCGAGACGCAAAAGAAACCACCTTAGTATCAGGTGTATCTATTTTATCTTTGTTACGTTCTAACCAGACTAAATCACAAATTCCATCACTAGGATTAAACCCTATAGGAGTGGTCAGTAAAATATCCCTAATAACTCGATGATCGAACGCGTGGCAAGCCAAATCAAGTTTATCTAAGATTGGCTCCAGCACCTCCCAAGATAACATCACCTCGTGAGCGGTCATTATGCGTTCATGTGCAGTACCGCTTACATCATCACCTATCAATAGCTCTTCATACAATTTTTCACCTGGTCGCATGCCGGTAAATTGAATAGCTATATCTCCCTCAGTAGTTCGATCATCAATGACTTTAAATCCACTTAGATGAATCATTTTATATGCGAGGTCTACAATTTTTACCGGAGCTCCCATATCAAGAACAAAGACGTCTCCGCCCTCCCCCATAGCCCCTGCTTGAATAACCAGTTGCGAAGCCTCAGGTATCGTCATAAAAAATCGTGTAATTTCTGGATGAGTAACGGTTACTGGACCGCCTGCGGCAATTTGACTTCTAAATAAAGGTACAACAGAACCTGATGACCCCAACACATTCCCAAATCGCACCATACAGAAGCGTGTATCATGCGTTTCTTTATCTAATGCTTGCAATACAAGCTCGGCCATTCTTTTCGTGGCTCCCATCACATTGGTCGGACGGACAGCTTTATCTGTAGAAATTAAAACAAATGTTTCCACTTTTGCCGCAATAGCAGCACGAGCGGTGTAAAAAGTACCGAAAATATTATTTCTAACGCCTTCAACTACATTTTGTTCGACCAAGGGAACATGTTTATATGCTGCGGTATGATAAACCGTCTGCACATTAAATGACTCCATTACAGCCAACACTCTGTTTTCTTTTTGTACGGACCCCTGTACGGGCAATATTTCAACCTCAATATTGAGTAACTCAGCCTGGCTTCGTAGTTCACTTTCTATTGAATACAAGCAGTATTCTGATAGCTCGTAAAGTACTAATTTTTTGGGGGAGTATTTAAGGATTTGACGGCATAACTCGGAACCTATCGAGCCACCGGCTCCGGTTACCATCACACGTTTACCTTTTATATTTGCTGCCATTAATGATTCTCGCGGCGCAACAGTATCTCGTCCTAACAAATCATCTACTTCTACTTGTTTGATATCGGAATACACTTTATTCCCGCTGACTAAGTCACAAGTAGCTGGAATAGTTAAAACTTGTATAGCCAGTGGCTCTAACGTCAATAAGATTTGCTTGCGTCTTGAATGGCTAGCGCTTGGCATAGCCAGCAATACTTTACTCGCGCCATACTGTTGAACTAACTTTCGAATAATCGATGGAGAATGAACATTCACCCCTTGAATAACTGTACCGTGTAGAGTGGGATCGTCATCGACGAATGCCATCGTTCTATATTCGCTGCTCTGGGCCAAAGAAGTAACCAGTTGACGACCACTAACACCTGCCCCGTAGATAATTACATGCTCGCCAACGCGTTTAATTCCATTGCCAAATACAGCTCTTACTACCGCTCTAGAGCCGCCGACAAAAACAAGTGCAAATGCGGCATATATTATTGGCACTGTGCGCGGTAAGCTCAGCCCGGTAAAATAAGCAGTTAAAACGATGGTTAAAGTGGACATAAGAACACCCGCCACAATCGCGGTCAAAGCCTGTAACCCCATATAGCGCAGCACTGCCCTATACAGGCCTAATTTAGCAAAAACATAAAGACTTGCAGAACACACAATCGGCATGAAAAGCCAATAATGAGCATCAAATAAGACCTGAAAATTGTCTAACCTCATCGCTATTGCCGAGAAAAAAGCGGTGATAATAAAAACGGTATCAATAATGACACTAACCAAACGTTTTTGAGAACGAGGAAGTGCAAAAAACACCTGCATAAAGTCCATTTACATCTCCTTTATCTAGCAATCATCAATATTAGCGACACTAAAAATTCTAAACCTTGAGCAAACAAAAAATTCACCATAAATTATTTTAGCGAAACAACGTTAAATTCGAGCAATTGCGTTAAATATTAACCAGAGATCACTCGATCCCCAGCCCCCTTACCAAGGAGGGTCAATAGTATATACTTGAAATAGGTTCTTAGGGTCAAATTTTGTAACATTTTGCACCGGTGTCCGCTAGTTAAACCGTCATTAACATGTCTATTTTGTTCACCTTACCGAATCCGTCAATAAATGGACGCAAATTAGCAGTTTACCAGAAGCGTATATTGTACTTTTATTGAATTATTCGTAGTCATCAAATTTCAACTATAAATAGCCACAATTCTGAATTATACATTTAGAATTTTTAACGTGAAACAATTCATAGGAAGTCTAAACTGTTAGTCGCCGCTTCGAGTACGTTTGCAAGTACTTTACAAGTTTTATCAATTTCAGTAGTAGTAAGAGTCGGATGAACAAGAAACATCATACTTGTTTCGCCAAGATACTTGGCATTCGTTAATCTGTGTACTGGTCTAAAATCGGTATTGTCAAAGGCTCGCTCTAGATAGACTTCTGAGCAACTTCCTTGATAACAAGGCACTCCTAGTTCAACAATTTGATCAACAATACGGTCACGAGACCAACCATCAGCTAACTTTTTTGGCTCAATGAACAAATAATGTTTATACTCAGCATGTTGAATATGCGCAGGTGTCTTGATTCTTCTTATAAGCTCAAATTGCGCAGCCACTTCATCAATTTTTGCTGCATTATGTTGCCTAGCTTTGGTCCACTCAGACATTCTTGCCAACTGAATACGCCCAATCGCTGATTGCATTTCGGTTAAGCGCCAATTGGTTCCAAAAGTTTCATGTAACCATCTAAACCCTGGCGGGTGTGCTTTGTTATAAATAGCATCATATGATTTACCATGATCTTTATAGGCCCACATTTTTTTCCATAGGACTTCATCATTAGTGGTCACCATTCCACCTTCACCACCAGTAGTCATAATTTTGTCTTGGCAGAAAGACCAAGCTCCGATATGCCCGATTGCCCCAACAGAAATCCCGTTATATTTGGCTCCATGTGCTTGTGCGCAATCTTCAATCACGTAGGCGTTATGCTTTTCAGCTAAACTCACAATGTCGTTCATTTCGCATGGCATACCCGCCAAGTGCACACATATTATGGCTTTGGTTTTGTCAGTTAAAACCGAGCTAATTGTTTGAGCAGTAATGTTTTGGCTATTCATATCCACATCAGCAAAAATCGGTTTTGCACCGGCTGTAACAATTGAGCTTACGGATGCTAAAAAAGTTCTAGAGGTTACAATAACTTCATCATTTAATGATCCACCATTTCTTGCCCCAACATTCAATGCCACAAGAGCAAGGTCTAACGCTAAAGTACCGTTAGCAACCGCAATAGCAAACTTGCTGTTCGTAAATAGACCAAACTCCTTTTCAAATTCACGACCTTCTTGACCTGTCCAATAGTTAACTTTATTAGACAATAAAATTTCAGAAACTTTACCAGCCTCCTCTTGCGTAAAAGAGGGCCAAGTGGAAAATTTTGTATTTAACATGAGATATCCGAATGCATTACGGTATATATATTTCAGCTTCGCCAGCTATTACTATTTTGTTTTTTACGTAACAGTCTGTTGAAAAAAAAACTCGTTTTTTATCTATATCTATTGAAGTGACTTTGGCAACCGCTATAACTGTATCGCCAATATACACAGGTCGCTTAAATCGCAGGTTTTGAGCTACATAAACACAACCAGGTCCAGGCAGTTTTGTGCCGAATAGAGCTGAAAAAAAGCTTGCCGACATTAAACCGTGAGCTATTCTCTTGTTGAATCTAGATTTACTCGCATAATCATCACTTACATGAACCGGATTATGATCACCGGAAATACCTGCAAACGCCTTAATATCAGCATCAGTAATGGTTTGAGAGTAACCTACTTTCATTCCGATTTTTATTTTTTCAATTGGCGTAGATCCCAAATCCAAATCCGTAAAGTTACTCATCATCGATTAAGCCGCTTTAATGACTTCGCAGGATTCCCAACAACCACATCACCTGGTTCAACATTTTTTGTTACGACAGCGCCCATACCTACGACAGCACCCTCACCGATAATTCTTGGTTTATCAGGAGTTCCCTGTTTAATTATTGCTCCTGTGCCGATATATGCATTATCATGGATAATTACATTACCATTGCATTTTACTGATGGCGCAAAAGTTACAAAATCACCAATTACACAGTCATGTGCCACATAACTGTATATATTCGCATGAAATGCTTTGCCAACAATTATGTCAGAAGTCAATGTTACAAAAGGACATAATATTGAGCCATCCCCTATATTCACATTATCCAAGATAACGATATTTTTCGCCCGCACACTAAATTGATCAATGCCATCGCTTTTTAACTGTTCTGCAAGGAAGCGTCGAACTTTACTGTCTGCGATCGCAATTACACATTTTTTAGTATCTGCTTTAGCATTTTTAAACTCAGTATACGTCAGCACCCTTAAGCCTAAAAGTTGCGATAATTTAGAACCATCGTCAATAAAACATAAATCGACATTTGGGTCCTGTTCAATGCTCCCCCTAACCAAAGGGTAAACTTCTTTACCAAACCCGCTGGCGCCGTAAATTCCGATTAAAACTCTATTCATTTTTACTTCCCTTGAATGATGCCATCGTCGCTTCACCATCGGCAGATATGTTTTCTTTGTTGAAAACCTTCCGTATTGTTAAAAACAATATTTTTAAGTCCAGCGAAAAGCACCTATTTTGTACATACCAAACGTCCAACTTGAACTTATCCTCCCATGTAATCGCATTACGACCATTTATTTGGGCCCAACCGGTAATCCCAGGACGAACGTTATGCCGCTTAGCTTGCTCCTCAGTATATAAAGGTAAATACTCGACTAACAAAGGGCGGGGGCCCACTAAGCTCATATCCCCTTTCAATACATTCCACAGACTTGGCAGCTCATCTAAACTTGAAGAGCGTAACTTATAACCGAAGGGGGTTAATCTAGTTGCATCAGGTAATGTATTACCCATTTCATCTTGTGCATCTAACATTGATCTAAACTTTATCATTTCGAAAATTGCGCCATTCAACCCTGGGCGTCTTTGCTTGAATAAAATAGGACTTCCAAGATTTCGCGATATTTTTCTTCCAATAATAAAAATAATAGGTGACAAAATCAACAGAGCTATGAGTGATACAAAAATATCTACTGAACGTTTAATCATTTACAGCCTCAAACAAAGTCCGCTCAACCCGAGTTGCTATTGAATCTCTTGAATACTCACCATATGCTAATAGATTGCATTGACATACAGCCTTAGAATAAACATCTTTATCTAATAAAAACTCAGCCAATTTTTTGGCCGACTCATTATGTTTGTCACTATCTAAAACTAATCCACACTTATGCTTCTTTATCAATGTTTCTTGCCACCCTCCATAATTTATGGCTATAGGGGTCCCTGACGCCAACGCATCGAATAGTTTATTTGCTGAGTTATGCCACATTTCCTTTACAGGACCGAATAGCGATAAAGATAGGTCAGCTGCGGATAATAGTTTCACGATCTCAGTTTTTGGAACTGGCTCCAAGAAATATAGGTTTTTATCTAAAACGTTAAAAGTGCGAGCCTTTTCAATGACTAAGTTTTTTTCCATACCATCACCAATAGCTACAAAACAAATCTCATCAGAAACGGACAGCATTGCTCTTGCTAATTCAGGTAAATAACCCACATCATTAATTAACCCAAAAGTCCCAGTATATACTACTAATTTTCGCCCTTTAAGAAACTTAAGACAGTCTTCTTTATAGCTTTCGCCAACCCTACTTTCAACAGCAAACAGCGCAGTGTCACAACCATTTGTTGCGAGTGTTACGTGATCTGATTTTATACCATGCTTAATAATACCATCACACATACCTGGCGATAACCCGATGATTCGTTTAGAGTTTCTATAAGTATATCTTTCTAACCATTTTGCAAACCTAATAAGTATAGGGTTTTTAATTGCCCCAACAGCTATAGGGAGTTCAGGCCATAAGTCTCTAACTTCAAACACAAAAGGTGTTTTTTTTATCTTTGAATAAATGAGTCCAGGTATCGCAATTGTCAATGGCGTACTAGTTGCTAACAATACATCTGATTTCAACTGCAGAGATTTTAGAGTTGAAGCCCATGAAAAATGAATAAATTTAAGAATTCTTTTTAAAAATGAGTTTTTATTGGAATAACTTTGATGTAGCACGTGTAATTTAATAGCGTCAATTTCTAAGTAATTCCATCCAGGTTCAAATTGATAATTAGTTGAAAGAAAAGCTGAGCTCGTTACTAAAGTAACATCATGTCCATTAGCTACGAAACGCTTTGCCATCTCGTAAGATCGGGTACCCGCATTTGAATCAGGGGTTGCAAAGTATTGGTGCAAATATAAAATCTTCATTTTTCAAACCTTGACGTGTCTAATGTATTTAAGGCTAAGTCAGCAAATATGATAAAATCCCCTCCTGACAGGCTTGCAATTTAACAATAGAAAACTGGATTTAGCCATCTTAATTCAACAAGACACTTATTTCTAATAAAACCTAAATAACTCATCACTGAATTTTATTTTGTTAAGAATATTATGCTGTCCGCGCTATCCATATATATTTTCATTTAAGAGCTAACTCAATAGCCAATCTAAATTTCAAGTACTCCACTCCCCAATTATATTTATTGGTAACAAAAGATTTTCCATTACGACCCATTTCATTTCGTCTTTCTGGGTTATAGTACAAATATTTGACACTGCTAACAAAGTTATCTACGGACTCAGGATTTATGAAAACTCCACAATTTTCGTCGGAGAATTTAGATTTCCAGAGTTTAAAATTCGTTGCTATAAATGGTATTTCCATCGCACCATATTCAAATAGTTTGTTAGGGCTGGTTGCACTGTAGTCGCCAACATCTCTCAACCAAATCAAACCAACATCACTACTTCTCATCCAGGCAAACGCATCATGTTGTGCCAATACGCCTTTGTACGAAACGTATTTCCAACTCTTATGCTTTTTCATTTCTATCAGCAACTCGGTACTAACGGGACCCACCAAAATAAGCTCACAAAAAAAATTCTGATTGAGAATGGTAAGCCCATTAAGTATATCTATAATTCCTCTATCGATCGATATCCCGCCGACGTAGACAAGTCGCAAACCTGATTGCAATTTACTCAGTTTATTTCCTGCGTAACTTGCAGCGACGCTTTTAAATAATTCATCGGTTACTATAGGCGCATTTTCTACTAAAAAAGTACTGCTTCCATACTTTTCAACCAGTGTACTTTGAGTCACAATAAAAGCGTCTGAAACTAAATAAGCCAATTTTTCAGAATACTCAATTAACCTAGCTAAAGTAGGTCGCAATATTCCTGGTAACCAACTTCGCATTAATATACGTTTTGAGAAATCTTCATGGGTATCATAAACGACATTTCGGCCCAAAAGTTTAAGCCCAAAAAGCAATGGCAGCGTGTCAGGGTTATGTAATAAGTAGACATCTGACTTGTCTAGCGCCAGTTTTATTAGCAAAAGCGGTAAATACAAAAATCGCTTTAGTCTCCCTTTAAAAATAGGAACAGCGATTACCCGAACGCCGTATTTCGAAAAATTATATTCAGCCCTAGAATATAGTTTTACGTTAAAATTATTTGCAGCAAGACTTACAGCTTGTTTTTGAAAAACCCGTACATCATCGTAATAATGAACTGGCGCGACAATACAGATAGATTTTATGCTCATAAACTTCAGCTATTAATTTAATAAGTAATTTTTGTACGTATATTCGCCTTGAGCAAATATTAATACTTTCATAACATAGGGAATTATCAAATAGAGTAAAATAAATATAACGTGATATTTACGCCCTTTCTCTCTACAATATTCAATAAGATAATAAATTGGAAATATATAAAAGAAAATAAAAGCAGACTGCACTCTGAAAAAGAAACCATATTGTAAAGACAATATAATAGTCCAGTAAGTACCGGCCCAAATCAAGATACCATATTCTAGGTAATTTCGATAACTCGAACCAGGTACGAATTTTGATATAGGTCTTCTTTTTAAATAAACAAAGAAAAATGCGAGAAATAATGGTAAATAATATAATTTCGACAAAAAATTTACAATTGAAATCCCTTGTGAATATCCGCCTGTGAGATAGTGAGAGTATCTATTTAAAAGAAGTTCCACTAAATACGGAACAACACCAATAGATACTAAAAAAACAACCGGTGATAATATGAACAATAAAAATACGAAATGACTATTACGTCTTAAAAACGACAAGGGATATAATAACAATATCATCACAGTGGAAAAGTGACTCATTATACTTAAAAAAAGAAATGGCAACGATCGCAGATATTTACTTTCAGAAAGCATTAAGGCTATCAGCGGGAAGTACACCAACCCCATATAAAACCTCAAACCGTTCATTTGGTTATGATAAATACCTGTTATTGTAAAAAAAAGAAAGAATATAATTGCTACATTAAACTTTGCGGCTCTCATTTTATAAAAAACAAAGAAAATAATAACGGAGTTGTGTAGGGCTGCGAAGTAGAAAATTGATTGTTCGCCCAATTGATATTTAACTATAAACTTATATACATAATAAAAAAAATATTCGCCTTTATTAAAATAAATCTGCAAAATATCAGGGTGGGCGTAATAACCTCTATATACAAAATAGTCAAATCCAACTGCAAATTGTGTGGCTGGTATTATAAAAAACACTAGCAACAATGGAGACCACGTAAGGGTTAACGGCAAAAACTTTGTAATGCGGCTAGATTTTTCCTCAATATAAAAATAATAAGAAAGAAAAAACAATACAAATAAATATATCAAATGCAATTCTCAGGACTATAGCGTAACGACTAAAGATATTTTTAATAATGTAATGGCGCTATCTTAAACTACCATTTTATTTTCATATTATTTTTAACAATATAACCATCAATATATTTCTTGGCGTGTATTACATCGCACAAATCACTAATAACAATTTGTTTTCCAATATTATTTTTTCGTAAAGCTCTTTTCCCTAGAATTTTAGATACCCATAAACTTTCAGACAATAAAGACGTAAATATTTTAGCTACAGCCCTAAAAGCCCCAATATCTTTAATGTACTGACGTAGACTAATCAGTGAAAGAGAATAATATTGCGGGTAATATATAAAACAACGTACATACAAACGAGAAAAGTTGATTTCTTTCGGGTTCCGATCTGTTTTTTCAAGCGCCTTTAAGAATGAATAAGACCATACTGTAGGGACACTGTAAAATTCAGGTATGCGCTTATCCCAAATCAAGTTCTTAAATGCTCCAATATGAGGGTTATCTCTTAGACCGCCAGTATGCTTGCCTGTAGCACTTAGACCCGAAGTGCTAGCGCCCGAGGCGCCAGGAACAACAACTGGAAAGTCGATTTTATAAGCTTTTTTTGACATTGATGCAATCAAAGTTGAACTATAGATATCCGGACTCACTCCACCAAACAAGGCGCCGTGTTTAGAAACTATGTTATCTGCAAGTTTTTTTGAAATCATGCCAGAATAAGCACGAGGAAGGTCTAAAACGCCTCGACCAAAGTCATTTAATGCTTCTTTTATGGCTGATTCTAGATCGTGATTTTCGACTATACCTGTGAACTCAAGGATATTTAAGGTTCCCGAGAAATGGTCCCCTTTATTCCTGTGCTTAAAATCAGGCCAATAATAATTCACTGGGAAAGAAAATTTAACAGAGTCAATTGAATTAGATTTTGCCCATTGTGCAACCTGAAAAATGTCATCGCACGCAAAATCGTCATCACCAAGAAATACCAAATATTCTCCACTAGCTTCTGAAAGCCCAAAATTAAAATTGTCTACCACTGACAGACTTTTTCCAGGCCGTACAATTTTTAATTGCGAACTTTTTTCATGGCCTACGAAGAAATCTGAAAGTAAATTTTCCTCACTACTATCTGAAACAACTACTTCAATATCATCAGAGATTGATAATAGAGATAATATAGTCTTAACAGCATATTTATATCGATTATGTGTTGGTATTACAAATGAAATTAATGCCACTGATTTCTCTCAAGCCGTGATTATATTATCTATTTAAGTTCGTTTTTAACATAATTTAGAGTTAACAACAGCTCTTTGATTCCAGCAACATTTAATCGCTCGGTACTATGAGAAGTATAATCGGTGACTTCATTCAAATTGGGCTCACCTTCTAAAATATATTTATCGTAGTTTAGGTCTCTATTATCAGCGGGAATTCTATAATATTTCCCCATATCCTGCGCTTTCACCATCTCTTCTCTAGAGACCAATGATTCAAAGAGCTTTTCTCCATGACGTGTACCAATGACTTTGGTTTCAGATTTCTTCCCGCATAGCTCCATTATAGCTTTGGCCAACTCCTCTATCGTTGAAGCAGGCGCTTTTTGTACAAAAATATCACCTTGTTTACCATTTTTGAACGCATGTAATACTAGGTCAACCGAATCTTCAAGCGACATTAAAAACCTAGTCATGTTAGGGTCAGTAATGGTGAGCGCTTTACCTGCTTTAATCTTTTCAAAGAATAATGGGATAACAGAACCACGTGATGCCATGACATTACCGTATCGGGTCGAACATAAAATAGTACCTCCATCCGGAATCATTCGTGATTTAGCAACCACTATCTTTTCAGCCATAGCCTTAGAGATCCCCATTGCATTGATTGGATATACAGCTTTGTCTGTGCTAAGTAAAATTACGCGTTTTACATTGTTAGCTATCGCAGCATTGATGGTATTTTCAGTACCATACACATTTGTTTTCACAGCCTCCATTGGATAAAACTCACAGGAAGGGACTTGCTTTAAAGCAGCTGCGTGAAAAACATAGTCAACACCGACCATTGCTTGGGCTATGCTATTGTAATCTCGTGTATCCCCAATAATAAATTTCAATTTATCACTAGATAATGCAATACGCATATCTTCTTGTTTTTTTTCGTCCCGACTAAATATTATAATTTGCTTTACATCGGTTTCCAAAAATCGCTTTAATACAGTATTTCCAAAAGATCCCGTACCACCAGTAATTAATAGTGTTTTATTTTTAAACATACTGTTTCTCATTTAATTGTTAGAGCGCTGAAATATTAAGTCACATAACACTCTAATTATATATGTAACCAAGATGATACCCCCCAAAGGCAAAGATCATCAAAATAGATATGTTAATTATCACAGCTTTAATAAAAGTTGACGCAGAAAGTACAGCCACCTCTCTCATATTTGGCAGCAAATACAATCGATACCATAAGCCCACACTGGAAAAAAAATGATATATAAAATAACTAATTGTAATTAAATATATATTTTGATTATTTGCAAATATAATCACAAATAACAACGTAATAATTGTCATGACTATTGAGAACTTAGCCTGAAATTTATAATCTTCAGCTATGATAATAAATACATAAGGTATGAAGCCGAATGCGCCTATGGCAAGAGCCGGTAATAATATATCAGTCAATGATGCGACATTCGGGGATACTTCGTTTCCTCTCAGCCACAGATTAATAATCGAATCATTAAAAAGCCAAATAATACCTGTAAAAAAGATAACAATTGTCACCAACGTCCTAACATATAGTTTCGTTATTAAATGAAATCCTATGTCATCTCTGCTAGCGTACGCTTTTAGAACTTTAGGTTGAAAAAACTGCCGTATAGGTGCTGCAAGAACAGCGATTGGCAGCATACAAAATGAAGACGCTAAAAAATAAGGAACTAATTCTTTTGCAGACATGAAAAACGTTACAATTGATTTATCTAGCTGTAAAACTGCAGCACCTGCGATGCTAGAAAAAATGAGTGGTTTTCCTCTCTTCGCAAGCTCAATACATGCATTGAGTGCTACCTTTTCACTCGAATTTCTAAGACTTGACGTAGATAAACGACTTGAGCAAAAAAACTTCAGTACTGAAAAGTTGATTACCGTTGCTAAAAGTTGGGCAATAATAAAAGCATCTACTGTTGCCTCTAAATTAATTAATATAACTAGAGTAAATATCGCCTTCCAAATAGCCCCAACAACTTGAATTGAACTTGCTACTTTATATTCTTGTTTCGCAAGAAGCGCCGAGAGCGAGATATTTTGTAATGTTAATAACCAGAACATCAACATAATACAAATTAAGCTAAACAAGGATATACTTAATACTTCCCCCCACAACAATAACAACGCAACGGGAAGGATAATACAATACATGGCGGAAATTACAGCTTCTGCTTCACGTATAATTATTATTGGATTTTTATTTCTTAGAATTACAGAGTCTCTTCCGACTAATGTCGACATTCCCAAGTCAAGCATTAACAACAATGATTGCAAAGATAAAATTACAGCGACTATGCCAAAAGAATCTACGCCTAAAACATCATTAAAAAATGGTAGGAAATACACCCCTACCAGTATCCCTCCAGCCTTGCTTGCAAAAACAAATAAAATATTAATAACGTTTTTTTTAGAATTCATCAATTTAAATCAAACTTGGGGTCGAACGAGTAATTAATATCGCCTTTCTTAGTACTTCAACAATCAGTTGTACATCTGCGCTTGATAGCCACCAACCACAAGGTAGCGCTAATATTGTTTCTTGTAAAAACACTGTATTTGGGATATTTTTTTTGGGTTCAGCGTTAAAACAAGAATAAACATCGTTCCGTTGATGTAAACTGGAGACATTAACACCATTATTTTTCATAAATGAAATAATTTCATCTCGATTTTTAACCTGTACGAGAAAAACCCAATGCGCGGCCTCGCTATTCACTAAGGTCGAAACTATTTTTACTGTCGGCAGCGCCATTAAGGCGGTTCTGTAAAAATTTGCATTATTTTTTGATTTTTCTAACCTACTTTTGACATTCTTAAGTTGCATATAGCCTAAAGCAGAACACAGGTTATTTAATGACATCGCGCTATTTGCAATAGGGATATCTGCATTTGGGTCTATTTCCCCTATTTCGTTTCTGAAAATCGAAAAATCAATACCAAGACGACGGAGCTGCTTACCTAGTTTGTAGTCGCCCTTATCCTTACAAATTAGCATAGCCCCTTCTGTACAATTTATTTGTCTATTAGGATAAAATGAAAATATCGAATAATCTCCAAAACTGCCAAGATTTTTACCATTCAACGTTGCCAATAGCGAATTGTTACAGTCTTCAATTAGTTTAATATTGTATCTTTTGCAAATATCTGCAATTTCATCGATTTGACTAGCGTAGCCTGCAACATGATAAATTATTGCTGCTTTAGTCTTCGAAGTTATTGCAGCTTCAAACAATATGGGATCTACTTCAACACTATTTTCTTTTATATCGACCCACACAGGAGAAGCACCACACAGAGCAATTGGTGAATTACTTGCCATACATGAAAATGAGGTGGTAATAACCTCATCTCCAGCTTCTACTTTTGCTAAACGTAGGGCTAGATGAATAGCGTTAGTCATATCATTTATCGCAAGAGCGTAATGACAGTCAATTAAAGACGCGAACCCCGCCTCAAACATATCTACATATGGTCCTGACGCTATTTGACCTGAACGCAATATTTTAATCGCTATTTGTTCCATATCAGTGGTTGAAACAACACCGAATAACGGCAAGGAGTGAGACATTTTATATAATTACCCTTTATTTAATGCTTCGACAATTCGTTCTCTAGTTTCTATATTAACCCACCACCCACAAGGAATATGAATCATTTTTCTGTAATACTCATCCAGTTGTGGTAGTTCATTTGCATATTTACGGAAAATAGAGTGAAAATGATTTGGTCTGTGTAATTTGGAGGCTTGTACACCAATACTATTTAAACACTTCTCAACATTCTCAGAATCATCAGATAGTATTGTATACAACCAATAACTAGGTTGTGCATCCGAATCAAATGTTGGAACACAAAGCCCGGGGATTTCGGCAATATTCCTGTCAAAATAAATTCCATTATCAATATGTTTAGCGATTTTATCAGCTATTCCGTCTAATTGTGCTAATCCAATAGTGGCACCTACATTATGCATATTATATTTATAACCAACCGAAGTTATATCAACCTCCGTTCGAGGAATTCCTTTTTGTAGACCAAACCACCTAAATTTCTTAGCTTCGTCCAATAATGCCTCATTTTTAAACGACAAAAAACCACCGTCCACGGTTGTCATATGTTTTATTGCTTGAAAAGAGAAAATCCCAAAATCGCCTATATTACCAATTCCTCTTCCACCGTATCTGGCTCCAAGAGAGTGGGCGCAGTCTTCGATGAGCGAAATATTATATCGCCTAGATATTTCAGATATCTCATTTAACTTAACGGGAATCCCTGCATAATGAACCACAATTATAGCTTTAGTTTTGCTTGTTATTTTTGCTTCAATTGATATCGGGTCTAGATTGCCAGATGTCGCTACGACATCCGCAAAAACTGGGACTCCACCAACTTGTAATATTGCTATATTTGTAGGCTCAGCGGTCATGCTAGTAGTTATAACTTCATCACCTACTTGAACGCCGGCCAAAATTAACGATGCGTGTAATGCAGCTGTACCACTGCTCATAGAAATGCTATTTTTCACTTCAAATTGAGTTTGAAAGCGCCTTTCAAACTCATATACTGCCTCACCCTCAGCTATCATTCCACTATAGAGTATATCTTCCAACTGCGGCATTAATATTTCTTTAGGTGGTAATCCTACTTTCACTAATGGAATCATCATTTAAATCCTATCTAACACACTAAAATAACCTGAAGCCTCTAACTCAACCACATCGACATGATCATTTAACGGTAACCACATCTGGAGGTTGGAGTTACTAACTTCTATATTAAATTTCCTTTTACTTAGGGCGGATAAAAGAGAACATCCAGTTCGTGAATTAATTCTAAATGTTTTTTGGAATATCGAGTTAATTAAACTGATAATTGAAGAGTTTTCGCCACTCCAACCTACAACAATCCCTCCTTTTGCATCCCATAAAACCAATACTTCAGAGTTATCGGTCACGAACTTAATACCGGATTCTGCAAAAGGAGGTAAGCCAATAGTTATTGGTAAATCAATTGTCTTATATACACATATATTACTTTCATCTTGCTCGAAACTCACAGTTCCATATACTGATCGATCAATTACACTGAATCCTTTACTTTTATATATATGATGCTGGTTGGTCCATAGTGTTAATGCTGCATACTTTTTTTCTAATGAGTGTTGGATAACTCTCTCAAACAATTGATTAGCAATACCTTTATTGCGGTAATTCGGGTGCACACAGACTAGACCTACGCAACCAACGACTACGCCTATCGAGTCGAGTAATATTTCTCTCTCTCTAACAACCAAGCCTCCAACAACGTTTCCACAATCAACAGCTTCAATTGACCATACATTATCCGCCATTCTCGCCCATGGGAAATGGTTATCGAAAGAAAGCCCCCGTCCCCTGGACGTGAAAAAAGAGTTCCAAGCTAAATTAATTAGTTCTTCACTAATACATTTTTTTTGATGAATTAAAATCATTTTTTAAGCTTGAAATAAAATTTTTGTAGATTATTAAGAGCAACTACTTTAGTAAAAGCAACAGTAAACTTGGACTTATGTATAACATAATTCAATTTATTCTGAGGCTCACGACTTACATCAAGCGTCATTAACACTTTGCTAAATATAGCCATCACAAATTACGGAAGTGACGAATAAACACCAAAATCATTGATAACCCGCCCCCCAGAAGTATACCTATTATTACAATCAATGCCCTTTTCGGTTTGAATTTCAATTCAGGTACCAATGCAGGATCTATCGTTTTAAATACATATTCATCGCGTACTTCAGCGAACATCAATGTTTTTGCCTGCTCTTCAATTAACTGATAGAGCAAAGTTTTTTGTCCCACTATATTAGTTTCGCTAATTTGAGACTGCAAATAACTAATGCTCCGTATTGCTTCATCCTTGTCTCGTTCTTTCATCACCAAATTAATATCTTGAATTAACCAATCGACCCATAATTTTGCCGTTTCTGGGGAATAATGCTCAATACTTATAGTGATCATTCCTGTTTCAGCACTGTTTGTAATTAAAAGTAATTTATCAAACTCTCTTTTCGCTTCCTGTAAAGATGGCTTTGGTAGTTTGGGTAGACTTACTTCTCTAAGCCATTCATTCGTATTCGGTGAGTAAATATCTTCGTTATAAATCATCTCATTCGTTGCCATATCCCAGCCTTTAACTGCCATTAAATCAGGCAAAATACGGTGCTTCGTGGCGAATTTAGCGAAGAACTCGCGTGATTTGAGGATTTCAATTGCCATACCAATCTTATCTACCTTTGGGCTGCCTAAATTGACTCCCGCCAATGAAGCTAGACCGCCCAACTGTCCAGCAACTCCCGTAAATCCCCCATTTTGGTCCGCATCTGTAGGTGCTAATAGCGCTTCTGACCTATATATATTTGGTAAACTTAGGACGTAAGATGCTGAAACAACTGCAAATATTGCTGTTACGACAATAATAATCCACTTACCGCGCCAAATAACGTTCCATAACTCACGTAGGTCAATTTCTGCATCGTTATTTTGCGTTTGGAACATATCCGATGATATGGCGACGTATTGGACATTTTCGTTCTTCGCACTGTTATTCTGTTTATCAGTCATATCAATTACTCAAATTTATTGTTTTATAAGTTACAGATTGCCAATTGCAATTAATGCTATTGCTGACTGATAGGCTATTTGGGTAATGGTTTGCCATAAACCTAAGCGTTCATAATTTGTGACATCTCTCGGTACCACTATAGTGTCGCCCGGCTCAAGTAAGGTTTCTTCTGAGCTAAACCAAAATGAAGATGCAGGGATCGTGACCGAACCATCGGCTTTCACGACATAAACGTCGTCCATATCGGCACGGTCATTTTCGCCGCCCGAATTAGCAATATACTGTTCGAGTGTTTTGCCATATTTAAACATGTGCGTGGAAGGTACAAATACTTCACCCACCACAGAGACAGATGATGAAATATTGGGCACAAACAGTTTATCACCATCTTTCAAAGACAAATCAGCGGTCGGGTTACCTGCGATTATTTGCGGCATATCGATGACCAAACGCCCAACTGGCTCAGCTTCAAGCAATTCATCTAGTATCAATTTCGCTTCTTGATAGTCTATGGTTTTAACATTTTGACTACCAGACAGGTTAGTTGAGGCAATCTGTTGACGTAAATTCTCAACTGATTTGTCTAAATTTTCTTTTTCACGCTCTTTAAGCTCTTCGCGGGTAAAGATAACCGCTTTAACGGTCGCTTCATCGGTAAACCCCCCAGCTCGCTTTATAAGTTGGGCTAACGTTTCACCTTTTTTAATTTGGTAGATACCAGGGAAGACAACTTCCCCCAGCAACTCTACTTTTTTATTTTCGTGCCAATCAGGGGTGCGTAATACGTTTAGGGTGTCTTTGCTTTGTAAGGCAATATTGTTGTTGCCTAACATAGAGTCAATTAAATCGATTTGAATATGTTCGATGCGCAGCGCATTGTCGCCGTCTAGCCCAGTGCGCGAAATCTCTGCCTGTTGCAAATAGGCAGACTCTAATAAACCGCCGCCGGCGAGTATTAAATCGCGCACGCTGGCGTTTTTCTGCACTGGGTACACACCCGGGAATTTCACCTGTCCGGTAATTTCAACTAATTTCAAAGGTGAACTTTGCGTACTTTCTTCTTCTAAACGCTCGATGATTGGCGCTAATAGTTCTTCTCGTGAGAAGTATTTCGTTTTCTGCAAAATGAGGTATTTGTCGGTAAAGCTGGCTAAATCTAATTCTTGTAAAACGTTATTACTTCTGTCTTCGTCCTCTTCAGCACCATTTTTATTAGTGGATTTACGTGAGTTTGACGAATTCGCTTGGTCGCGCAACGTCGTTTTAAATTGTGCATTTTGGTCGTTGCTACCCTGCTGATTGCTGGCACCTGATTGAACTGGAATATTGTTTACATAATTTACATTTTGTTCTTGCTGGTTAGCATTGAAACGAGAGTTATTAAGTCGTTCTTTGTTCTTTTTCTCTTCTTCGGCATCGGGATTGACAGGCGTAAAGCGATTAAAAAACACCACTTTATCAAAGGCGTTTAGCGCTGCGTTGTATTCACCTGATAGCACTTTAGCTGGTTCGAATTGCACAATTTCGCTTTGACGGGAAAATTTAGCCCCGCGCATAATTAACGCATAATCAACATCGGTTGTTCCCAGCAAGCTATTACGATTCACTAAGTCGGCCAAGGTCAAACCTGAGCGCCATTGTGTTAACCCAGGCGTAGCGTACGCCCCCATAATGACGACTGCGTTTGAAAATTCATTGCCTGCGGCAGGTACGTTAATAAAATCGCCGGCTTCTAATTTGAATGAACGGCCTTGATTATCGCGCATATTAACCGTTTTCACCTGAAAACCGTCGGTTGGGGTGCTTCTTGCTACTTGTAAACTTGATGCCGCAGCCGTGGGTAGTAAACCACCTGCGATATTTAGCATGCTAGCCATGGTATCGTTGTTTTTCGCTTCATATATAGCTGGGCGACGAACGTTACCGTCCACGCTAACTAGTTTTTTCACTATGGGAATAAATATCACGTCGCCTTGCTGCAAACGCATATCTTTATTGGTATCGCCAAACACCAATAAATCGTATAAGTCGAATTCAGTCACTGTTTTACCAGCACGCTTCAATTGGATATGACGAAGTGAACCCACATCATTTACCCCGCCGCTGGCAAAAAGCGCGTTGGTAATCGTTGATAATGCGCTGACCGTATAAGCTCCCGGTTGATAAGCTTCACCCACCATGTATACCTGTATCGTGCGCAGCTCGCCCATACTGATGTTAGGTGTTACCCCAATAACCTGCTCACTGTAACGTTCAGTTAATTGTTTTTTAAATTCGTTGTAGCTCAAACCCGCCGCATTCATCGGCCCTAAGTCTGGTACTTCAATCACACCTTCATTATTAACCTGTAATTCATGTTGCTCACTCACTTTACCGAATAATTGAACGCGGATACTGTCGCCAGGGCCCAAAATATAATCCGCAGGCACAGGTAAATTAGAAGGCGGTGCAAAAGATGCGGTTGACGATTTAAATAAATCGTAACCGAATGGTTTTAATTCTTTGCTTTTGTCTTTATTGGCGCTTTGCTCTGCCAAACGGGCAGCAATTTCATCTTCGTCAACGTAACGGTTAACCTGAGTTTCGGGTTGAACCTGTACATTACTGCTATTCCCACCAGATAAGTTTAAATCAGATAAATCTATACCCATTTGACGCGCTAGGGCTTCCTGTTGTGCCTTGGGCATGCTTTTAAATTGTTCGATTTGCTGAGCAGATGGCGTAACAGCGTTAACTGGCGCGATAAGCATAAACGCAAGCGATGCGAATACCTGAAGTTTTAACTTTCTTAACATACTGCTATCCCTGTGGGTCTCAGAAGGCTGAAATGTATACAATGATCCCAAATAAATGGGGCAGCATGATATCCGATTTGCTATATGAGTGAAACGGTTAATTTTGAGTTTGATGCTTGTCAATTGTGGCTACCAGTACGTAATTAATTACAGCTACTTTGCACCACCTTTCTTGTCATCATTCTCTAGCTCTAGTATAAACGTGGCTGAAAATCGTTAACTACCGTTAGAGTAGTCGGCAAAAACAATAATCATAACCAAACTGTTTAGCATCTTTCATCCATGTTCCTTTTCTATTTAAAGACGCTAACTGGGTTTACGGCAGGTAATATGACAACAAAAACAAAAGATTTCTTAGGCCAACCAGGCGGCCTTTCAACACTATTCTTTACCGAGATGTGGGAACGCATGAGTTATTACGGCATGCGTGCTTTGCTGGTGCTTTTCATGACCGCAAGTATTCAAGAAGGCGGTTTAGTGATAACCGTTGCATCCGCTACCGCCATATATGGCTTATACACAGGTGCCGTTTATTTTATGGGTTTACCTGGCGGCTGGATAGCTGATCGCTTAATCGGCGGACAAAGAGCAGTCTGGTACGGCGGTATTATTATCATGCTTGGCCATATAGTGTTGGCCATTCCCAATGATTCCACCTTTTTTGTAGGCTTGGTATTAGTGGTTCTAGGTACTGGCTTGCTTAAACCCAACATCGGCGCGATGGTTGGTCAATTGTATGCAGACAACGACGGGCGCCGAGATAGTGGGTACACACTTTATTATCTTGGTATCAACCTAGGTTCGATTATTGGCTACATTGTATGTGGTTACCTGCAAGTAGAAATGGGTTGGCACTGGGCGTTTGGCGCCGCCGCTATCGGCATGGGTATTGGTTTAATTCAATATCGCTTAACACTGCATAAGTTAGACGGTGCGGGTGCCCAGCCTATGGTGGCTATGTCGGCGACCGCGAATAAACGCGCATGGCAGATTATTACCCTGTTTTTATTTGCTTTGGCGGGTGTAACTTACGCCATGATCAGCGGTCAACTTAGCTTTGACCCCGTCACTATGGCTCAGTATACGGCTATCGCAATTACCGTAGTGTTCCTTGCCTATTATGCTGGCATCTTCTTTTTGGGTAACTTAGACGGCAACGAAAAGCGCAGTGTAGGTGCATTATTTTTAGTTTGTTTGGCATCCATTTTCTTTTGGACGGGTTTTGAACAAGCAGGCTCGTCACTTAACCTTTTCGGCCGTGACTACACTGAGCGTATGCTCGGTGACTTCGAAATTCCAACGGCTTGGTTCCAATCAGCGAACTCGTTTTTTATCATTCTGTTATCACCTTTCTTTGCGGCATTATGGATAAACCTAGCGAAGCGAATGTTAACGCCTTCTTACGGTTTAAAATGTGCTATTGGCCTTATCATTATGGCCACAGGCTTTTTGGTAATGTTCTTTGCAGCGCAAGCAGCGGCATCAGGTTTACGTGTTGCACCTTATTGGTTAGTGGCGACTTACTTCTTACACACAGTTGGCGAGTTATGTTTAAGCCCAGTTGCATTGGCAGCGGTAAGTAAATTGTCACCTAAGCGTTTTGCAGGGCAAATGATGGGGGTGTTCGTGTTAACGTACTCTATTGGTAATGTAATTGCAGGCTTACTGGCCGGTAACTTTGATCCAAATAAAGTAGAAGACATGCCTGACCTGTACTTGCAAATTAGCTTGTTCACTATCGCTATTGGTATTGTGATATTCCTTGTTAGCTTTAAGACTAAAGCCTGGGAAAAACTCGCTGATCATAAACGAGCATAAGTGCGTTTAGCACAGGTCAACCGACCAGCTAGTTAATTGTATTTTGCCGCTGGCAGTACAATTAATAATATAATATTATAAATAACGCCTACCTGCTGAATTGCAGCTGGGCGTTTCTTTTAGATAAGCAAGAGTGAAATGAATATCTATTTTTCGTCCCGTGATATCCCTAGCATCTCCCATTTACCGCTGACCGAGCGTTTAGCGCTAATCCAACAGGCACAAAGTTCACTCACCGGGCCAGAAAAGTTACTGTTAAATGTTTTAAAACTCAGCGTACTTTTACCTATATTTATCCTTATATTCAGAAGCACTGAAAATTGGTATTCACTGCTTTGGGCTGCACTGGTTGCAGCCTTATACCCTATTGTGCTCAGGCCAATACAATACAGCTTGTGCGCCAAATACCTTCCGAAAATTGACCACCAAGGAGAGTAAATCGATGCAAACAATTTTAGTAACAGGCGGCGCTGGCTACATCGGCAGCCATACAGTTTTACAGTTGTTGGAAAACAACAATAAGGTTGTTGTTCTCGATAACCTGTGTAATTCATCAAAAGAAGCCCTTGCCCGTGTTGAAGCCTTAACCGGCAAGCAAGTCACATTTGTTGAAGGTGATATTCGCGATGCTGCCGTGTTAGATACGTTGTTTATGCAGCACAGTGTCGATTCTGTTATTCACTTTGCGGGTCTTAAAGCAGTCGGTGAATCCGTTGAAAAGCCGCTTATGTATTATGACAACAATGTTTATGGCACCCTGGTATTGTGCGAGGCCATGGCGAAATATAATGTCAAAAGCTTGGTGTTTAGCTCCTCTGCGACTGTCTATGGCGACCCGGTAGAATTGCCATTACATGAAGGTTTACCCACAGGCCAACCGACCAATCCTTATGGTCAGTCAAAGTTAATGGTCGAGTTGGTGTTACGTGACTTATACAAGTCTGACAATAGCTGGAATATCGCGGTTTTACGTTACTTTAACCCAGCTGGCGCGCACCCATCTGGTCGGATTGGCGAAGATCCAAACGGTATTCCAAACAACTTGATGCCATTTATTACCCAGGTTGCCACGGGTAAACGTGAGCATTTATCGGTATTTGGTAACGATTATGACACCCCAGACGGCACTGGCGTGCGTGACTATATTCACGTGGAAGACCTAGCCACAGGCCACCTAAAGGCCCTAGACAAGCTGCAACAAGATGTAGGCTTAGTCACCTATAACTTGGGTACTGGGCAAGGCTATAGCGTACTTGACATGGTTAAAGAGTTTGAAAAGCAAAGCGGCAAAACGATTGCGTATAAATTTGTACCTCGTCGTGAGGGAGACGTAGCGGCTTGTTATGCAGATCCTAAACTGGCGAGCGAAGCACTCGGTTGGCGTGCAGAAAAGGGCTTAGCAGACATGTGTCGTGACTCCTGGAACTGGCAGTCAAGTAACCCTAACGGTTACCAGTAAGGCGCAAGCAATAGATTATAAATAGCTATTGGCCATTGTCGATTAGCAACAAAAAAGCCCAGTTAACGTATGTTAGCTGGGCTTTTTTTACTTTAAACCGTTTGTAACAAAGCGTTATAGATCATTCAGATAGGCGTCAATATCGTCATCTAAAGTTTCTTCTTCTTTCGTCTGCTCGACCTTACCGTCTTTGACTTTAAACTCTAAGTTTTGCAAGTAAGCGTTTTTAACAAAGCTGTATGGGTCAACCGATTGTTCAAGTTGTTGCTCTTGAGACATGACAGCAGCACGACTCTCTAGCACTTTAATACCCGTTCTGAAGGCTGCAAAATAGAAGTTCAGCGCATCTAAAGGAGAATAAGAGGTATCCACGATATCCCCCACACCACTGCGAATATCGTTAGGGCCCAGTGCCGGTAACATCAAATACGGTCCGGTGCCTACGCCCCACTTACCAAGCACTTCACCAAACTCTTCTTCTTCACGCACTAAACCTAGTTCAGTGGCTACGTCTATGGTGCCTAACAAGCCCACAGTAGAGTTAAGTAAAAAACGCCCAACACTGATCAGCATACCATCAAGCTTACCTTGCAATAGGTTGTTCACCGAGTTCGACGGCTCTTCTAAGTTCAATGCCATATTATACAAGCCAGTACGAGCAAACTGTGGTGTGTAATCCACATAAACCACTGTCACTGGGCGCAGCACATAGTTATCTAATATGTCGTAGTTAAAATCCCAAAATGTGCGGTTAACCGATTCGAAGGGGTCCTTCGGATCATTATATTCTTGTGCCTGTTCACCTGTCTTGTGACTGGACGCGCAACCACCCAAGGTTAATAGCACTAGGAATAGCGCTCCAATCTTCAGCTTGTTCAATTTAATTCCTCATTTATGCGTATTGTATATTGTTCTTTTGTTGATTTATCTAGCACAATTTCCAGTGAGCCTTGCAAGTCTCCACTTGTTTGCATCACGTTGCCTGTGGTCGATATCTTTGCGACCAAACGTACCTGTGATAACTGGGATAAGGTAAGTGTTGGCATAACTGAATTGCTATCGGATAAATCCACTGTTACCGGCAATTTAGCTAAGGGCATTTTGACGACCGCTGCAGGCATTCTGCTTTGGCCGCTAGCATCCTGTGCATATACGAACAAGTAACCCTCTGTCGGTAATTTATCGGCAAGAGCATCATCTAAGGTTACCGTCACAGATATTCGCGCCTCAGGTGCCGCTGACTCTTCATTTTGCGCAGTTTTAGCGACTTGATTATTCATCTGCGTTTGATTTTCGCCGCTTTGATTTTCGCCACTTAGCTCAGCAATTTGCGCTACGATAGATTGATATATAGGAGCGTCTTTAGGGACAAATTCTTGCAAACGTCGCCACGTTTTTATCGCTAGCGGTTTATCACCCTGCTGGGTTGCTGCCATAGCTAACATACCTAACGCACCAGTATTTTGTGGATCCAGCTGCAATATTCGATTTAAATACACGTTTGCTTGGCTCAAGTATTCGGCTTGATTAACCATTAACAAAACCTGACTGTAACTGGCTAAGGTTTCAATGTTATTGCTGTCAATCTCAAGTGCACGCTCAAACGCATCCATCGCGCTTTCAATATGATTGATTGCCACGTAAACACGGCCTAATAAGGTCCAGCCTATCGCGTCATCATCACCGTTTTGTAATTTGGTACGCAACCCTAACGCAAACTGTTGCAAATCTTCCTCAGTGACCGAGGCATCTCCCTGGGTCACGATACGCTCTGCCAGTTCAGGCAAACGTACTGTCGCTTCTTGCCAGTTATTTAGCGCTTTGACGTTATTCACTTGCCAGTATAAAACCGCTACGGCAATCACACTCAGTGCGCCCCCCACTGTTAGCACCATTTTTGCCGAACTATTATCACTCTGATCATTTTGTTGCTCGTCTAACAAGGCTATTTTTAAATCTTTTTCAGTTTCTAGCCTATCACTGGTGCTTAATAAACCTTCGCGTTCTTCACGCTCAAGTTCACTTAAACGTTGGCGGATCAGGCGCGTGTTAGTCAAGGTGTCTTGGCGTTTGCGTCCTTCTACTAACCAAGGGTACGCTACAAAGCCACTGGCAATTAATACCAGTGCAATACCGGCTATCCAAAAAATACTCACTTATCCTCCTCCAACAACTTTTCAGCGGCTTCTAACTTGGCTTTATCTTGAATCATTGGTTTCTGTTGACGGCTTCGCACGACAAGTACAATCCCGAACAGCACAAAAAGCACAGGTAATAACCACAACCAAACGGTCGTTGCGTTGACGGGCGGCTGATAATAAACAAAATCACCGTAGCGTTGTTTCATGTAATCAATAATTTGCTCCCGAGATTGCCCTTCGTTTACCAACTGGTAAACTTTTCGACGTAAATCAGCGGCTATCATGGCATCCGAATCAGCAATATTTTGATTTTGACACATGGGACAACGTAGCTCTTTGGTTAATTCAAAGAACAGCGCGCTTTGTGCATCTGTGTCGAATTGATAGGTCTCTTCGCTGGCATGAGCCTGTGTACTTAATAGCAAAAACAGGCTAAAAATAAAAACTGAACAACGTATCATTCGGCCAATACCTCAGCGTATACAGACTCAAATTTGTTCTGCCATACCCTAGGATTAATATCGCCAATATGATGTAAACGCACCTTACCTTGTTTGTCGATCAAAAAGGTTTCAGGCGCCCCGGTCACCCCCAAATCTAGTGACAAATCGCGTTTTACATCAAAAATATTGTACGCATAAGGGTTACCCAACTGTCCGAGCTTTTGGGCAACTTCTTGCTGCACTCGTGCCACGGTTTTTATCCCGAAGTCCGGGTCAATATCCTGGTCATAATACAAACCAACGATATGTTTACCTTCACTTTTAAGCTGCTCTAAATAGGGAATTTCAACCGCACAGGTCACGCACCATACGCCCCAAACATTGAGCAAAGTTACCTTGCCCACGAAAACTTCAGTGGTATAGGTAATATCAGTGTCCATTAAATCAGGTAACACAAAACTGGGAACAGGTTTATTGAGCAAAGGGGATTCATGCTCTCTAGGATTACTAAATAACCCCTGAAACAAGAAGATGGCTAGGCCGATAAACAACACTAAAGGCAATAAAAAAAACGTCAGTTTTCTCATCAATGCGACTCCGTAACGTCTGTTTGTGTCGCACCAGCTAACGATGAATTAACTTGTGCGGTACTCGCTAGCGACTTTTTCTTTACAAGTTTTTGCATACGATAGCGTTTATCAGATATGGATAAAATTCCGCCAAAAGCCATGATAAAGGCCCCGACCCATATCCAATTAACAAATGGTTTGACGTAAATACGCAGTGCCCAGTCGCCATCCTCTAATTGTTCCCCTAAGGCAACAAATAAGTCGCGGTTAATCGCCGAGTCGATACCCGCTTCGGTCATGGTATTTCGCTGTACGGTGTAAATACGTTTTTCAGCTTCTAAATTCGCCACCACGTGACCATTTTGGCTTGCCACAACATGGGCTTGGTAACCGGTGTAGTTTGGTCCTTGTAGGTTACTGACACCATTAAAGGTGAAGTCATAACCCATCAATTGCACAGTTTCACCGTACGCCATACGTACATGTTTTTCCTGGTTGTAGTTACTGACCAAGGTTATTCCTATGATAGCCACAGCAAAACCTAGATGACCCACCACCATGCCCCAGTGACTCGGAGTGAGTTTTTTAAGGGCGGTCATAATGGGCTGGCCCGATAATTGTTTATCGGCGTTTATCCGTTGATGAATTTCCATAATAGTGGTCACCACTACCCAGAAACCCATCACCATACCTAATGTTGCCATGTAGGAGGTTTGTTCAAAATTAGCCGTCACTAACACCGCAGCGGACAAACTCAAACCGAGTGCAATCATTAGCTGTTTATATAAAGCCGAAGGCGCTTGATTTTTCCAACGGGACAAGGGTCCTATCCCCATACACAGTACAAAAGGCACAATCAAATAACTAAACATTTGGTTAAAGAAAGGTGCACCTATGGAAATAGAGCCAAGCCCTAGCTCTTTGTGTACCAAAGGCAGCAAAGTACCCAAAAGTACCACCAAGCAGGCCGCGGTTAAAAATACATTATTACCCGCCAGTAACACCTCTCGTGAAAATAACTGATAGCGCCCAGCGCCTTTAAGTTGAGGTGCGCGGATGGCAAAGAGTAACAATGAGCCGCCAATGACAATCACTAACAAACCTAAAATGAACATGCCGCGACTAGGATCACTGGCAAAGGAATGCACTGATACTAAGACCCCAGAACGGACTAAAAATGTACCGAGTAAGCTAAGGGAAAACGCCGCTATCGCTAATAACACAGTCCAAGACTTAAAGACTTTGCGTTTTTCTGTCACCGCTAAACTGTGCATCAGTGCCGTGCCCACAAGCCAAGGCATAAACGAAGCATTCTCTACTGGATCCCAGAACCACCAACCTCCCCAACCGAGTTCGTAGTACGCCCACCAACTACCAAGTGCGATGCCCACGGTTAAAAATGACCAAGCGGCAATCGTCCAAGGTCGAGACCAACGGGCCCAAGTTGAATCTAATTGCCCAGAGATAAGCGCTGCGAGCGCAAAAGCGAACGCCACCGAGAAACCAACATACCCCATGTACAACATAGGGGGATGAATGATCATGCCAAAGTCTTGCAGCAGTGGATTTAAGTCTCGCCCATCCACAGGATAAAAAGGCAGCAACACATCAAACGGGTTCGATGTTAGCAACATGAATAAATAAAATCCGATGGCGACCATACCGAGTATCGATAGTACTCGGGCGACCATTTTTAGCTCGATCGCATTACTGAACAGGGCAACAGCCACCGTCCATATAGAAAAAATCATCACCCAAAGCAAGAACGAGCCTTCGTGGCCGCCCCACACAGCCGTATATTTGTATATCAAAGGCAACGTACTGTTAGAGGTACTGGCTACATACGCTAAACTGAAGTCGTCATGCACAAAGGCCCATGTCAAACAGATATACGCGATCAGGGTAAAAGCAAACATACCAATGGCCAGCGGTTTAGCCATTTGCATCAATTTAAGGTGGTTTTTATGCGCCCCCCACATAGGGTAGATAGCCAACGATATGGCTAACAACAAAGCTAAAACCAGCGAAATATTACCTAACTCAGCGACCATATTATCCACTCACTTTTGGCGTTGAATACGCTTCAGAAGGTTTAACATGTTTAATACCTTTCATTTTTTCCGCTAATTCAGGTGGCATATATTCTTCATCATGTTTTGCCAAGACTTCGTGAGCTTCGATGTGGTTTTCTGCTGTTAGTACGCCTGTGGCAACAATACCTTGCCCTTCACGGAACAAGTCAGGCAACAAGCCTTGATAACTAACGGTCACTATGGGGCCGGTATCGATTAAGTCGAAACTCACGGCTAAGCTATCTTCGTCTCGCTTCACTGAGCCCGGTACTACCATACCGCCAATACGTAAGCGTTGGCCTACTTTGGGGATCTCCAAAGCTTGACCGATTTGCTTGCCCTCAATGACCTCTGACGGGGTATAAAACAAGTCAATATTTTGGCTCAAGGCATATAACATTAAGCCGATCGCGGCGCCTATCACCAACACGATAGCAGACACCACCATCAGGCGTTTTTGACGTCTAGGATTCACTGGATACTTCCTCTTTTTGCGGCTCATTTCTGGTATTTGATTTGGCGGATGCTTGAGCAGCTTTAATCCGCACCTTACGTGCCTGTTCTTTTTTAACGGCCTCGAAGAGTACTCGTTTTTGCTGCACCGCATCCACGGCTAATAGCGCCAGCGCAAGTAAACTGACACCAAACGATAACCACACGTAAAACGCGTAGCCGCCCATATCAAAAAACGCACTTAAGTTATCGAATTGCACTGGTTATTTCTCCTTCGCGGCGCTAACCAATTCCTGCACCCAAGGACGATTTAGTTCCCTGCGCACAATCTCGTTTTGTAATCGTCGGATAAAAATAGCCGCCATGACCAAGGCTAACCCTAAAATACTGATAAGTAACGGCCACAACATGTCAGGGGCGACTGACGGTTTATCAAATTTGGTAATACTTGCGCCTTGATGCAGGGTATTCCACCATTCCACTGAAAAATGAATAATAGGCAGGTTAACCACTCCCACGATGGCCATTACCCCAGCGGCTTTCCCCGCCTGATGCTTATCCTCGAAAGAGGCATACAAAGAAATCACGCCTAGGTACAAGAATAATAAAATCAATTCTGAAGTTAAGCGCGCATCCCATACCCACCAAGTCCCCCACATGGGCTTGCCCCATGCGGCACCAGTGAATAATGCGATAAAAGTCACCACAGCCCCTATAGGTGCAAGCGCGACCATGGCCATAAATGCAGTACGTACTTGCCAAACCAAGCCTACAAATGCGGCAATTGCCATGGCGCTATAAGCCCCCATGGATAAAATCGCACTCGGCACGTGAATATAGATAATACGGAATGAATCACCTTGCTGATAATCCGCAGGCGCAAAAGCCAAGCCCCATACGATACCGATAACAAATGAGATCAATGCAGAAGTAACAAACCAGGGTAGTAAGCGCTCACACAATTGATAAGCATTCTGGGTTTTCGCGTAAGGATGTAACCATTTCCACATCAGTTTTGACTCACTCGTAATGCATAAGCTATGGCAAACGGCGCCATAGCTAAAGAGATTAATAACATCGCGCCAATAATGGCCAATTGTGCGTTATAAGGTAATTGCAATGAAGCTGCTTCCACCGCAGCGGTGGCAAAAATCAACAATGGAATAAACACAGGTAACAATAAAAGGGCCAACAACACACCGCCACGATTCAAGCTTAAGGTTAATCCGACTGCTATTGCCCCCACTAAACTCAACAAGGGTGTGCCCAATAACAACGTAAGCAACAAGGCCCAGTACATCTCTTGGGTTAAGTTTAAAAATAGAGCCAATAAAGGCGACAACAACAAAAGTGGCACTATGCTCGTAAGCCAATGGGCAAAAACTTTAACTAAAACCACCATAGGCAAAGGGGTAGAGGACAACATAACTTGCTCTAATGAGCCGTCGTTGTAATCATCTTTAAATAAACGTTCCATTCCCAGTAATGACGAAAGAATCGCCGCCACCCAGATCACGCCAGGCCCTACTTTTTGTAAAATTTCAGGATTGGGTCCTATTCCTAACGGAAATAAGCTGATGACCAAAATAAAAAACATCATGGGTTGCATTAACTCTGAGCGCTGGCGATATGCCAATGCCAAATCACGGCGTAATATGGCCGTTAACGAAGCGCTCATATACGATACTCCAGCACTAATTCCTGAGTAGGATAATTCACCTCTAATGCTTGGTGTGACGTCATCACTACGCAGCCACCCTGTTCCAAGTGAGCAACAATTCGCTCATTCAGCAGACCAATACCTTGTACGTCCAGTGCGGTAAAGGGCTCATCTAAAATCCACACTTCAGCACTGGTTTTTAACCAAAATCTTGCCAGCGCAACTCTTCGTTGCTGCCCTGCTGATAAATTATTCACGGGTATATCTTCTAGGCCAACTAGGCCTAAGACACCTAGCACGCGATAAATTTCCCCTTCGTCGGGTTGCACACCGTGCTGAGAGCACCAGTAATGCAGGTTTTCTACTCCATTGAGGCTTCGATTTACCCCTAATGCATGGCCAAAATAAAGTAAATGTTGGTGAAAGACATCACGTGATTTTACAATATCTTGCTGGCGATAATGCACCCTTCCCTCATCGGGACTAACCAAACCGGTTAGTACTCGGAGTAAACTGGTTTTACCGGCTCCATTTGGTCCTTTGACATACATCAACTCCCCCGCCGCAACAGATAAATCTATCTGACTGAACAGCAGCCTATCCCGTTTTGACACGGCTAATTGATGGGCAGAAAGTAATGGCAAAATGAACCTTTAATCGACAAAAAAACGCCGCGATAATACCACAGCCCAACAGTGCGGAATACTTAGATAAGTAAATAAGTCGTATCAATTCATGTACTAAAGTTGAGTTTTTAAGGACCTAAAGAATGATCCCTAAGTAGGATTTAATGATCAATAAGCGAACGCAAACCGACACGCGGTTATTTTTATTTCGTCACGTTATATTGCAAAGGTTCTATCTACTCTTTAAATCACAGCTCTGGTAGGTGCCATACATGTCTATTAACACAAGGTGAACGTTGTAAAATACCCCTCGCTTCATGCTACATTTAACTTAATATTTCTCGCTTGCGGCCGATAAATTCTTTATGTCTGACAGCCCTCCCATTGCATCGACTCAATCTGCCCAAGCTTCGGTGAAAGCCCAGCAAGCAGCAGTGACGTCGAGTTCACAGCGCCAAAGTGCAGAAATTGTCGTTCAGCAAGTATCCGCTAGCCAAGTAAGTGTCAGTAGTACAGCTCAAGGCCAAGCGGTTACTTTACCCAGTGCAGATATTAACGGGCGCTTAGATCCGCGCCAGCGCTATACCGTTAGCGTAACAACTGCGAGTGTAAATAGTACGGGCGACTCAGTGAATTCGTCAGCGACCACAGCGACCACAGCCAGTTCAGCTGCAAGCCCTAGGGTATCTGCCCCCCAACCGACAAACCAAGCGAGTTCGGCCATCCCGGCTACCACTAGCAGCATTGTTAACTTAGGGCAAAACGCAGTTTCAAATCAAAGCGCCGCTCATGCTCAAAACACCACACTTCTTGGTAATCCTGTTTTGCAATTTATCAGTACCGAGCAAGTTCCTGCCAACAACAATCCTCGAGCGAACGTAATAAGCAGCCAACAGCTCGAGCGTATTTTGAGTTTACCGCCCAATCAGATACAAGCGGCGCGGATACCACCTTCTCTACTCGTCGCCCAGGCGCAAATTATTAGCAATACAGGAAACACACTATCACTCAGTATCACCGGCACAGCTAATCAGGCACAGGTTAACTTCAGCGTGACAACAAATGCCCAACCTGCATTAGCGATTGGTGATACGGTTAATCTACAACTGAAACCCATTGCTAACCAATGGCAGGTTCTGCTTACGGCAACATCAGGGACGCAAGTTACCCCAGTAAAGGCTTCAGTTGAACAATTGCAGCCGGTCATTAAACATATGCTGACTAGCACCGCGCCGATCAGTGCTACACAATTGTCAAACGCTGCGCCACAATTGAGCATTGACAGTAAAGTTCTGCTCCAGATGTTGCAGAATTCAACGGCTAATCGTAATTCCGGGCTAACTTCCTCACCTAGCAGCCTAACGAACCTATCCTCAACCAATACTGCACTTATTAATACGCTTCTGGGCATCTCGGAAAGTAGAGTACAATTAAGCATCAATCGCGATGGCAGTGCAGCTATTAAAAACAGTGGTGTATTGGCATCATCAGCACCACAAAGCAGCGCTCAACTAAACGTAACCCAGCAAAACGTGAGTGCTGTAGTAGAGCTGGTTAAAACATTAAATTTGAAACTGGACGCACAAACTCAGCGCGCGCTCGTGAACCTGAGTAATAACACAACGGTCGTAACATCAAATCAACCGGTTAGTAACGTTAGTCAACCGGCGTCACAAGGTCATGTAATCAGTGGTTCGGAAATTTCAGCTAACAGCGAAAGACCTACTAAGGTAAACCCTCCGCTAGTGAATGCGGTTCGCGAGGGTATAAATCAAATCGTTAATGCTTTTAATAGCGCTAGACAAACCGTCGCAAACCGTCCAGGGGTACAAAGTAGCATAGACGGAGTACCTTCAAAGCGAGTTCGAGGCAATGCCGATCTCCTAGGCGCCAATCAAACCCCTGGGGCAACACAACCCTCCAGCAGCGTGAAGGATGCACCCGCCACCTTACAAAACATCGGGTCAAAGTCTCTACCATCGAACAATGCGCAAGTTCAAAGCGCAGCAACACAAGCGAATAACGCCTCACTGGCAGCATCGGAGACATTGAATACCAAGACAATTACCGCCCCAGATATGACGCCAAAAGTTAAAGCCCAAGCCATTGAAGTACTGCACACTTTATTACGGGTTGTACAAGCTCGAGCAGAACAACCCAGTGAGTCTTTAGGTCGCATAGCTGCGGCGTTAAATGATACTCAGTTCATAGAGGAAACGACGGTTAAAGGATTGAAAGAACAGATTTTGGGGCAAATAAAACAAGGCATCCCCCAAGGAAAAGAACAAGATGCGAGTCAGATACGTCAACTACTCACCAACCCAGCCCTTAGCTTAGGTGCCACACAAATTATTAGCCCTGTTTCTGGGCAAGGTATGCTTAGTGGATTAATCAGTTTAATCCAAATATCTCTGGCCTCGCGTTTTGCACGCAGCCAGCCTGCCCAAGGCGAAAAACTGTCACGCGCCCTTAACTCGTTGCTCGACACTCAATCCGTTACTGAACCGAACTCAACAGGAAAAACAAACACAAATGTCAATTCAAAAGGGTTAAGTGAATTTGCTCAACTAGAGCAAAAGCATCAAATATTGCGCGAAATCAGCCGTTTATTTGCCGGTCATCAAAGCAGTAAAATTGGCAATGCAGAGCAGCTTTTACAGGGACAAGATACCTTCTATTATACCCTTCCTTCCGCTCTTGCTAATAAACTGCAAGATATAGAATTGTTGATTAGACGTGAACACGAATCGTCACCAGAAGAGCAAGCTGACGATGCTCAAAATAATAAGGTCTGGCACCTCACCATTAAATTAAGCGCTGGGGATTTAGGCGAAGTGTTAACCAAAGCTAAACTACGTCATGGTACGTTAGAGCTAGATTTTTATACGTCCAACGAGCAGACCAAACACCAAGTGATGAATTTTTTACCTCTGTTCAACAAACGCCTGACGGCACTAGGGATTGATATCACCAAAAGCCAATGCCAATTGGGCAAAATTCCTGACACTTTACGACAACGACCTTATCACTTGCTGCAAACTCAGGTCTAATCAACATTCCCAATATTTAAGATAACAACAAGGATCATATGACAAACAGCGAGCAATCCAATACGCACAACCCTAAAGCGAAAAGCGCCGTTGCGCTAAAGCATCATGAGGGTGATAAAAAAAACGCGCCTCAGGTGGTAGCCAAGGGTTTTGGCGAATTGGCTGACGAGATAATTGCCTTGGCCAAAGAAAGCGGCGTGTTGATCCACGAAGATCCTTACCTAAGCGAATTTCTCGCAGGATTGGATTTAGGCCAAGAGATCCCTGAACAGTTATACAATGTCATCGCAGAATTAATCAGTTTCTCCTACGTGTTACAAGGCAAGTTTCCTGAAAGCTGGGCTAAGGACTACCACAAAGTATCGAAACACGTTTAGGGTTATTATCACTTAAAGGTCGATATGTCTTCCGACATCTATTTAGTATTTATTTGATAGCCCTAATTTTAACGTGTCGCGGTATGTTATAGGTGGGTTGAACTGCAGTTTTGGTAATTAGTATGGCGACTCGTAAGCTTAGAAGCTAAGCAATCAACGTATTCGCCGCCAAAAATCAGCTTAATTTACCAGCATTTTTCAATAAGCGGCTGTTGTTTGTCATTATTTTACATTGAAGTTATTTTTTGAAAATTCATTTGCCCTAGCTTTAATTTGACTAGCTAAAAAGAGCAACCGCGGATATCCGCTGAGTTCTTTAAGCAAGCGAGTGAACATACGCAGCGTACCAACGTTCTCGCTATACGTATCAATCAACTGCTTGCCTTGTCCACCATACTCTGAAAACTTATCAGGAAAGAACGCCTTATTAACCAGAGGCATAGATTTTCTTAATTTAACTATTTCCACTTCCCGTCGCCCTAAAATACTGTTTTGATTCGGTGTTTTCGGTGTAAAAACCCAATTTAGGTTTAGATTGACTGGATCAATAGAATGCACTTCATGATACCAATACCGAGGTACAAGTAATAAATCACCGACCTCAGTATCAAACTCAAAAAAATCATATTTATGTGGATCGTACGTAAAGTTTTTACCTACTGAGCCAGCGAACATAAACGGAATATTAGGCAGCGGTGTATTAGGAGAAGTCAGTATCCAATGCTTAGTGCCCAAAACTTGTAAATTGAGCCCATGCAGACTATTTCCGTCATAATGAGGTAATGTTACGTGTCCGCCTGGTTGCATGAACAAGCGCATGGGAGATTGACGCACAGACATATCATCCCTAGATAACACCTTTTTTACCAGTTCGGGAATACGGATGGGCCCACTATCGACCAAATCCGAATCAAACCACCCCGCTTCTCGCTTACTTTCATTGCTAAAATGTTCAAGTATATATTCAGGCGTGAGAACGGTAGTGTCGAACGTGAAAACATTTTGGATAATAAGGGGCTTTTCTGGAATTAAATACGAATTTACAAACTCGGTGTAACTTAGACTAGAAAGATCCCTTTTTTCGATTTCTAATTTCATAATTTAGCACCTTCGGCAGCTAGGTTGCCGAGTGAATTGTATTAATAATTATTTTACCAGCTTCTCCCCTAAAGTCTACGAACATGGAGTTGCCCATAAAACGATGTGCAAAAAACATATAGGCTTTTCCTGCTAACAAACAAACGACCTAGTACCCTACAGTATTGTAACTTTACGCTTATTGCTCAACAGTTTATGTTTTAATTTCTGCGCGTCCAACCGAGGGAAGTTCGGCGATTACCACACGACATTCCAGTGACGTAATCAGTTAATGCAAAGACAACATTAATTAAAATAAGATACTTCGTGAGTAACAAGTAACGAAAGTGTTTTCACCTATATACATAGTGTATGCAATTTAATGAAAATGCGGTATATCCAATGTCAAACGTGCGATAGGTAAAAAAAAAGCCGAACTAGTCGGCTTTTCAAACAATAAATGTTGATGTGTCTTATTTTCCAAACTTTCTACTAAAGCTCAAACCTAACAAGCCAAGACCCAAGAAAGCTAACCCTGCTGGAGAGGGTACTTGACGATTGTTTAAACCGATAACAATATTGTCAAATTCCCCTGCGATACCGCTGGTTGATACTCGTACCCTGTCGAAGGATTCAGCAAACGAAAAGTCAATATTCACGTAGCGATTTGAATCTGGGTCAGTTTGGTCACCTGAAGCTGCATTTGAAAGCGCTAACAACTCAGGTCCGGTAATTTTTGCTACTGAGTCGTCACCAGAAAAGAACTCAAAATCGTTGTAATTATCGACAGAACCCCAGTAAAAACCAAGGTAATCGATCCGGACGTCTCCACCTTGAGCAGCCAAAAATCCGGAGTAATCAATTTCTACCCATGAAGGCAAGTCGCCTCCTTCTGCCGGCGTGTGACCATAACAAGTCGAGTCATTAAGAGGTTGGGCGGCTACGTTCGGAACTGAGCCTTTACGCACACCAAAAGCCGTACTAGCACTAGTATTTACAGTGATTCCACCACCGGTGCCATTTACCGCACATGTAGCAGAGTCAGCCGCAAGGCCTGGTTCGTTATATTGTGTATCGCCAGCAGGGGCACCATCAATATTGGTTGCTTGATCGAAAGTTTCAACGAAGAAACCATTAGTACCATTATTTATCGCATGCGATGGGTCACTAATACGACTACTGGTTTGCCCAGAACCATCACCTGCTGCTTGACCACCAAATGTAATACTTGCAGCGCTAACTTGCTGGCTGGCGACAATCGCCAGAAGTACCGCTGTAGAAATGATTGTTTTTGAACCGAATAAATTTTTCATATGTATATCCCTTTAGCTAAATTTACTTACCAGAGAATTTAATATTGCAAATAATACTGCTCGCGAGTTATCACACTACTTGCTTGATTGTATAGAGCATCTATCATGCCAAAAACGAAAAAACCATAAAAAACAAGGAGGTGAGAAATAACACTTATTTATGCATAATGCTCATGTAAATAAACTTGACAATGTGCCAGTTTATTTTTTAGGTTTATTAAGCCCAGCGGTTATAGGCTGTTGAAAGTACAGTGTTTCCTGAAAATACATGAGTGTAAAAAATCCCTTCAAATCCCCCGCTATCAAGCCTTGAGCTAAGTTATTCAGCGGTAAAAGCCTTTTATAGTCATATATCATCGGCATACTTTCAGGTGAAAGGTGCCACAAAATATACTCTCATATCATGTCTAACCTATAAAATTGGTAGGAGTTCAGCAGATACATTTTATTGAATTTGAGCAGGATAACGTAATGACTAGCACTAACCTTGCGCTTTCAATAAATGGCATGTCGATTAGAATATTAAGCAAAAAAACCGCCAGTTGGCGGTTTTCAATTTTAAATAAAAAGTAAAATACTTACTTCCTCTAAACCAATTATTCTTCCGGTGCCGATTCCAAAGGCTCTTTTGGCAAGGACTCTTTCGGGCTTAGCAACAAATCCCTAAGCTTTTTATTCAGCTCGTCTCGTACCTCTTTGTGCTCTTTAAGGTACTTAGTTGAGTTAGCCTTACCTTGCCCAATTCGTTCATCACCGTAGCTATACCAAGCACCTGCCTTCTGAACAAATCCGTGTTTTACACCTAAATCGATTAATTCTCCGTCTCTGTTTATCCCTTCACCATACATAATTTGAAACTCTGCTTGCTTAAAGGGTGGTGCGATTTTGTTCTTAACAACTTTAACTCGGGTTTCATTGCCCGTCACCTCATCACCTTCTTTCACCGCACCGATACGTCGAATATCACAACGAACACTGGCGTAGAACTTAAGTGCGTTACCACCGGTTGTTGTTTCTGGTGAGCCAAACATCACACCAATTTTCATTCGGATTTGATTGATGAAAATCATCATAGTGTTCGACTGTTTAAGGTTACCGGTTAGCTTTCTCATTGCTTGAGAAAGCATACGAGCTTGAAGCCCCATATGGCTGTCGCCCATATCACCTTCAATTTCAGCTTTTGGTGTAAGCGCAGCAACAGAATCGACAACTATGATGTCCACTGCACCAGAGCGAGTTAACATATCGCAGATCTCTAATGCCTGCTCACCAGTATCAGGTTGTGAGACCAAAAGCTCATCAATGTTTACACCTAACTTTCTTGCATATATTGGGTCTAATGCGTGCTCTGCATCGACGAAAGCACATACCTTACCGTTGCGTTGCGCTTCAGCAACAACTTCAAGGGTCAGGGTTGTTTTACCGCTTGATTCAGGTCCGTAGATTTCTACTATTCGTCCCATTGGGAAACCACCAGCACCTAGCGCAATATCCAAGCCCAATGAACCCGTAGAAATTGTTTCTACGTCCATTGTTCTGTTCTCACCCAATTTCATAATTGAGCCTTTGCCAAATTGCTTTTCAATTTGTGCCATTGCTGAGGCTAATGCTTTGCTTTTATCTGTAGTCACCATTTATTGGTCTCCTGAAATTCAAATTCTATGCTGTCATTATACTGTACAACCATACAGTTACAAGTCACTTTCTAAAAATAGTCATATTCCACCAGCGGCTTTCCCAGTGAGTCATTCAATTTGAATGAGATGACGAGATACTTCGCCAGCCGTGTTAAGCGAAGCGCGTAAACACCACTCTAGACTTTCCTTAGTGACTTTTCACTTTCTCAATATTTATCTGGCAGCTTATTAAACTTTTTGCTCATTAAAGCAGGTTCATACCAGTTGGCGCGCTCTGCATAAAAAATATGACTTTTGGGGGTGATATCAGGGCTATCATCTAAACAACCCGCCGGTATCACTAGCGATTCGCCTGATAAGGATGCGTAAGGAACCGCGCTTCCGCACTGGCTGCAAAACACTTTGGATATGGCACGTCTCGGCACATCGTAGCGGTTAATCAACTCTACACCAGCAAGCCAAGTGATATTTTTAACGCCTGTAAATAAATTCGATGCGTGCGTCGAACCTGTTGCTTTTTGGCATTGAGTACAATGGCATAAATGAAAGTGCTCAATCGCATCCTCACATTCAAAACGTACGCTATTACAAAGGCAACTACCGGTTATTTTTTCATTATTTTCCCTGTGCAAAGCACGGCTTAATATGATTAACGAATTAAAGGCCATTAGCATATCCACTGTCTATTGATATGCTGTACCGCACTAAACCAATAGTGAAAGCTGGTAATCCAATTCATAGCGATGCTTACCATCTTGCTGAATAATACGCATGTTGCCACAGATATTTGTCAATGCTCCAATGCCGGAGCCCGCTAAAATGGAAATTTCCAATGATTGTTCCTCAGCGGACATTTTGCCCTGATGCAATAAAGTGAAACTGCCATCTTTTTCATCCACACAACCAACAAATTCTTCAATCGCAAAATACACGGCCACACCGCTGTCCGTACGCTTACTGATCATCTGGCCTAAACCTAAGCCAACCATTGCCCCTGTGTATTTTTTTTCAATGACCATGCGCCCAGCGGGCGTGTTTTTATCATTCTGAGGGCATAAATCAACGTCAAATGTACCCTTAACTGCCATGATGGTTCCTTTTTATAAATAGAGTTATTATTCTGTCTTTACACTGCTCACCGTTAACACTGGGTTACTTCCTCAAGTTAAAAGCGCGTTCAAACAGACCTGAATTATCGAGTGTTGACAGTATTTTCTGACTAGGCAAACAATCACTGGGTGCGAATTTAAGCAAAGCAGGTTCTGGGTCACAAAGTAAAATATCCAATGCCATACGCTCTAGTCCATAAATACCTCTATGCAGCATATTGGCTGAAAAAACCAGCAAGTATCCAGCACTAAGCGCAACTTTAACGCCGCTACTGATCGAATCGCTGGGTAATTTTCCGTTATATTGCATACGTATCGCTAGCGCTTCCTCTGAATCCCACTGGCGATGACTTACAGGAAAAAGCTCAATACCCAGCTCATATTCCAGAGCAAGACGAAAGTGCACTACATCTGGACCAACTAGCGCCTATTGCTGCTGCGCAAGACTAAGGTGATATTACGTATCTCGGTGCCAGTAATTTTTTTGATGACTATTAAGCGGGTTAAAAAATAACTGCATATTCATAAAGGCTGGCGATGTGGCAAATACTTGTTTGGTAACTCGTTGCAGTGCACTTGAAGCAATAAAATGAAAAAGCAGTGTTGTGTCGCCAATATTTAAATGCTCATTATTGGTTAAGTAAGACGCGTTAACCGCGCCATTTTGGTAACGCTCTTGATTTGCGCTTTTCCAATGAACATAAAACCGCTGTACAACTTTATGCAATACGTCCAATGGCGTGCTCTGGACGAAATTTTTAACGACAAAATAGCCATTTTTCGCATAAATTTCCGCTAAGGACGTACCTTTACTCGTATAATATTGCTAACACAATTTGAGCAATCGGCTCAACGCAAATTCGATCGCTTGTGTTCGAACTTGATGTCTGTCACCACTGAAACATTTACCGTCCGTAAACACCTCACCATTAATGGCAAAACCAAACCAAACTGTTCCCACAGGCTTTCCGGCACTTCCCCCATCGGGTCCAGCAATACCACTAACAGATACCGCAACATTAGCCCCTGCAGCTTTAGCTGCGCCTAATGCCATTTGCTCAACGACAGGCTGGGATACCGCGCCATGGTCGATCAAGGTTTGTTCGCTCACGCCTAACAGCGAGTGTTTTGCTTCATTTGAGTAAGTAATATAGCCACTTTTAAACCAGCTTGAGCTTCCAGATGTACTTGTGATGGCGTATCCTATGCCCCCTCCAGTACACGACTCCGCACAGGTAACTTGCCAGCCTAATCGCTGTAGCGTTTCACCGAGTTGTTGTGCTAATTGAATTAAATTGTTTGTCATATTTTGCATCCATCATGAGATTATCTGACTCGCTAATGCTGACCTAGCGGATTTTATTAGCATGCCAAACATTCAGAATGAAACAAAGCGTTAAAAGCGATACCAACAAGAGTGCTGTCCAGAATGCCTAAAACGAACACATTATCAGTAGAGCCAGCTACCGCAAGCTTAGCCGCTTTGCAGCAACATACACCTATGATGCAACAGTATTTGAAAATTAAAGCTGAGCATCCAGATATTCTGTTGTTTTATCGCATGGGTGACTTTTACGAACTCTTTTTTGATGATGCAAAAAAAGCATCCGAATTGCTCGATATCTCACTAACGGCTAGAGGCAAATCTGGCGGTAATGCGATCCCGATGGCTGGCGTGCCTTACCACGCGGTTGAAAACTATTTAGCCCGCTTGGTGAAAATGGGGCAATCCGTGGCTATTGTTGAACAGTTCGGCGACCCAGCTACCAGCAAAGGCCCTGTCGAGCGCAGAGTGCAGCGCATTGTCACCCCAGGTACAGTATCAGACGAAGCCCTACTCAATGATAAACAAGACAGCATATTGGCAGCCGTATTTTGCCCTGCGCAAAAAGCGAATCAGGCTTTGGTGTTTGGCTACGCCACCTTAGATGTCACCAGCGGACGCTTTACTTTATGTGAACTTAGCGGTGAAGAAGCCCTCGCGGCAGAATTACAACGCACGAACCCAGTAGAGCTGTTATACCCAGATGATTTTGCTTACAGCCACCTGATCAATCAGCGTAAGGGCTTACGTCGTCGCCCACAATGGGAATATGACTTACAAACCGCCACGACCCAGCTCACCAGTCAATTTGGGACCAACGAACTATCCGGTTTTGGTGTGCAAAATCATCACATCGGTATTTGTGCTGCTGGCTGCGTAATGCAATATATCAAAGATACCCAGCGTTCGGCCCTACCGCACATCGACCGAATTGTGCTCGAATCACATAATGATACGGTTGTTATGGACGCCGCCACAAGGCGTAACCTCGAGCTAACGTTTAATTTATCGGGTGGCACGGAGAACACGCTAGCCAGCATATTAGATAAAACAGCTACCCCCATGGGCAGTCGGTTATTGCAACGCTGGATCCACCGGCCGCTCGCTGATGTCACCGTTCTTAAAAAGCGTCAGCGTAATATTCATGCACTCATGAATTCCCCGTATGCACAATTACAAGACGCATTAAAGAAAATTGGTGATATGCAACGTGTACTGGCAAGGCTAGCCTTGCGTAGCGCACGCCCAAGAGACTTCGCACGTTTGCGCCAAGCTTTCTCTTTACTGCCTGATATTCAAAGCTATCTCGAGCTCGAAATAGAAAATGCTCAACACAGTGATTTACCTCAGCTCGCGACCAAAATAAGTCAATACCCAGACTTCGCCGAATTACTCGAACATGCGGTGATTGAAGCGCCCCCCGTGCTCATTCGTGATGGGGGGGTAATAAAAGAAGGCTATAACGAAGAGCTCGATCATCTGCGTGCCTTATCTAAAGGTGCCACTGATTACCTAGAAGAATTGGAATTAAGAGAAAAAGAACGAACCGGCATTGCTAGCTTAAAAGTGGGTTATAACCGGGTGCACGGTTATTTTATTGAGGTCAGCCGCAGCCAGTCCGATCTGGTACCAGTTGAATATGTGCGTCGCCAAACCTTGAAAAACAACGAACGTTACATTATTCCTGAGCTCAAAGAGCATGAAGACAATGTTCTCAGTAGCCAGAGTCGCTCATTGGCACTTGAGAAGCGTTTATATGAAGAGTTATTTGATTTACTGCTGCCCAAATTAGCTGAACTCATGCAAAGCGCTGATGCTGTTGCAGAATTAGATGTACTGACCAACTTAGCCGAGCGCGCCGAGAGTTTAGATTATCATTGCCCAGATTTATGCGCCCAAAGTGGCATTCATTTTAATCAGGGTCGTCACCCTGTTGTAGAGCAAGTATCAGATGCACCCTTTATAGCCAACCCCATTGACGTCAACCCAGCACGCAGAATGCTCGTGATCACAGGTCCTAATATGGGCGGTAAATCAACCTATATGCGCCAGACCGCTTTGATTGTATTAATGGCTTATATTGGCAGTTATATACCTGCACAAGATGCCAAGATTGGCCCAATTGATCGTATTTTCACCCGAATTGGCGCCTCAGACGACCTTGCGTCTGGTCGCTCTACATTTATGGTCGAGATGACGGAAACAGCTAATATACTGAACAACGCCACGGCCAATAGCTTGGTATTAATGGATGAAATTGGCCGAGGCACCAGCACCTATGATGGCCTGTCGCTCGCGTGGGCCTGCGCTGAGTATTTGGCGACTAACTTGCAGTCATTTACCTTATTCGCCACTCACTACTTTGAACTGACTGGTCTTGCTGATTCATTGCCAGAGCTGGCCAACGTGCACTTAGATGCTGTGGAACACGGTGATACCATTCGTTTTATGCATGCAGTGCAAGATGGTGCAGCCAATAAAAGTTACGGCTTGCAAGTGGCGCAATTAGCAGGGGTACCTAAACAAGTGGTACTAGCGGCGAAACGCAAACTGCACGAATTAGAAACGGGGGCGACTGCTAATAAACCGATATTGTCTCCTGAAACAACTGCATCATCCAGCCCGGTCTGCTCGCAGGAAAAAGTCGAAACGCAATTAGATTTATTAGCTTCTGTGAGTGAAGCTGAGGATCTTCTCCAGACCATTCAGCCAGATGATCTCACGCCCAAACAGGCCCTCGATTATTTATACCAATTAAAGAAGTTGGTCAGGTAAAACCAGTGGCGTGTTGTTAGCCCAATAGAGAACTCACCATAAACGTTGCACTCAACGTATCGAAAATCGTTTATGGTGTGGTTCTGGATCCGAAACTATTGAGTTGAGCACTAAGAATACAGTGCACTAATATCGCCTGTTTGACGATAATGGTAAAAAATTTGATTGTTGGCGCTACAAGCGCTCCATCAAACTGAGCAAGCTCATGGGCGTCACTGGTTTTTCAAGAAACCCAACCGCACCGATTTCATAGGCAAGATTCACTGTTTCTTCTGAGGTATCTGCCGAGCACATGACAATTTTTGCCTTAGGGATTTCTTCGTGAAGAATACTCAATAACTCCAAACCATCCACTTGAGGAAGTTTGATGTCCATCAAGATAAGCTGATAATCCTTACGGCACACACGCGCCATCACTTCAGCCGAATTGCTCGCAGAATCAACCTGCAAATATCCATTCCCTTGTAATACAGTGCTTATAAAAGTGCAGATGGCTTCAACATCATCTACCACCAAAATGGGACGCATTTTATCCATAAAGCTAATCCTTTGACTATTTGGTCCACAGTGTAAACCATTAAAATAGCATTATCTGTATATTTTTTTGCAACCCTAAGGCGGTTTTCAATTGTCTGAACGGGCGTGATTGAGTATACTATTGCGCCGTCCGGTACTGAATTATGTTACGCCTTTTTACAGGGTGCTAGACTACCTCAGTATTAAAAAAATCTTATTCAACTCCAACGCCTTAGGGTACTCATGACAAACTATATTTTCGTCACAGGTGGTGTCGTTTCATCACTTGGTAAAGGCATTGCTGCTGCATCACTCGCTGCTATTCTTGAGGCACGTGGTCTAAATGTGACCATGTTGAAGCTCGACCCATACATTAATGTCGACCCGGGCACCATGAGCCCCATTCAGCATGGTGAAGTGTTTGTCACCGACGACGGCGCTGAAACCGACTTAGACTTAGGTCACTACGAACGCTTTATTCGTACCCGTATGACCAAACGCAATAACTTCACCACCGGCCGAGTATACGAAGAAGTCATTAAACGCGAACGTCGTGGTGATTACTTAGGCGCAACCATTCAGGTGATTCCGCACATCACTAATGAAATTAAACGCCGTATTGTCGCAGGTGCTGAAGGCGTAGATGTAGCCATAGTCGAAATAGGCGGGACGGTAGGTGACATTGAATCACAACCGTTTTTAGAAGCCATTCGCCAATTGGGTACCGAAGTAGGTCGTGATCACGCTATGTATATGCACTTAACGTTAGTGCCTTACATTGCGGTATCTGGCGAAGTGAAAACCAAGCCTACCCAGCATTCCGTTAAAGAGCTGCGTTCCATCGGCATTCAACCTGATATTTTGGTATGCCGCTCAGAAAACGCCTTGCCATCAAATGAACGTCAAAAAATCGCTTTGTTTACCAACGTAGCTGATAAAGCCGTTATTTCTTTAAAAGATGCGAATAGTATTTATAAAATTCCAGCTGCACTAAAAGCCCAAGGCATGGATGAGCTTGTCGTTCAGCGTTTTGGTTTAGAGTGTCCCGAAGCAGACCTTACCGAATGGGAACAGGTCTTATATGCAGAATCTAACCCTACAGGCGAAGTTACGATTGCCATGGTTGGAAAATATGTTGAGCTACCTGATGCCTATAAATCAGTTAACGAAGCATTGAAACATGCTGGCCTGAAAAATCGTCTAACCGTAAACATTCGTTACATTGACTCACAAGATATTGAGAGCAAAGGGGAACACATCCTCAACGGTTGTGATGCTATATTGGTACCAGGTGGTTTTGGCGAACGCGGTATTGAAGGTAAGATTACAGCAGCTAAGTACGCCCGTGAGCAGAAAGTTCCTTATTTAGGGATTTGTTTGGGTATGCAAGTGGCGATAATTGAGTTTGCACGTAACGTTGCAGGACTTGAAAACGCCAACAGTTCTGAATTCGATCCGCAAACCCCCTACCCTGTAGTGGGCTTGATCACTGAATGGCTAGATGCCGATGGCAGCACAGCACAACGTTCTGAAGAATCAAACCTAGGCGGTACTATGCGTTTAGGTAGCCAGCTGTGCCATTTAATTCCAGGCAGCAAAGTACACGACCTTTACGGTTCAACAGAGATTTACGAACGTCATCGTCACCGTTATGAAGTGAACAACAATTTACGTGACAAATTAGAAGCATCAGGATTGCAAGTAACTGGTCTGTCTACTGATAAACGTCTAGTAGAAGTCGTTGAACTAGGAGATCATCCTTGGTTTGTGGCTGGACAGTTCCACCCTGAATTTAACTCTACACCTCGCGACGGACACCCTTTATTTGAAGGATTTGTTAAAGCCGCGGGCGAATATTATAAAAATAATAATTAGTAAACGATTGAAAACTAAGCGTATCTGCTTGCAGGTATACGATAATTTTTTATAACAAGGCAACAACTATGTCAAATATCAGTAAAATCATTGGTCGTGAAATCATGGACTCTCGTGGCAACCCCACTGTAGAGGCAGATGTATATTTAGCATCAGGCGTAATGGGCAGAGCAACGGCTCCTTCTGGCGCATCTACTGGTTCTCGTGAAGCGTTGGAATTACGCGATGGTGATAAAAGCCGTTATTTAGGCAAAGGTGTATTGAAAGCAGTCGCCGCGATCAACGACGATATCGCCCCTGCATTACTTGGCAATAGTGCATATGAGCAAAAGAAAATTGATCAGATCATGATCGATCTAGATGGCACTGAAAACAAAGAAAAATTTGGCGCCAATGCGATTCTTGCCGTGTCCCTAGCGGTGGCCAAAGCCGCTGCCCTTGATAAGAAAATCCCTTTATATCAACACATATCTGAGCTTAACGGCACTCCAGGTAAGTACTCTATGCCGGTACCAATGATGAACATCATCAACGGTGGCGAGCACGCTGATAACAACGTTGATATTCAAGAGTTTATGGTGCAGCCAGTTGGTGCGGCGAACTTCCGTGAAGCCTTACGTATGGGTGCTGAGATTTTCCATAGCTTGAAAAAAGTATTGTCAGCAAAAGGCTTGAGCACTGCTGTAGGCGACGAAGGCGGTTTTGCACCTAACCTTGCCTCTAACGAAGAAGCACTGAAAGTAATTATTCAAGCCGTTGAGAATGCCGGTTACGAAATGAATAAAGACATTACTCTAGCGTTAGATTGTGCGTCATCTGAGTTCTATAAAGATGGTAAGTACGACCTGAAAGGCGAAGGTAAAGTGTTCGATTCAGAAACCTTTGGTGATTACCTAGCCGATCTAGCAGCTAAGTACCCTATCATTTCAATCGAAGATGGACTTGACGAGAGTGATTGGGACGGTTGGGCAAGTTTGACCAAAAAAATCGGTGACAAAGTACAACTGGTTGGTGATGATTTGTTCGTAACGAATACCAAAATTCTTAAGCGCGGCATTGACAATGGTGTAGCAAACTCGATTTTGATCAAGTTCAACCAAATTGGTTCTTTAACCGAGACTCTTGAAGCCATTCGTATGGCGCAAGCGGCTGGTTTTACTGCGGTTATCTCTCACCGTAGTGGTGAGACTGAAGATGCAACTATCGCTGATTTAGCGGTGGGAACAGCTGCTGGTCAAATCAAAACAGGTTCACTATGTCGTTCTGACCGTGTTGCTAAGTACAATCAACTATTGCGTATCGAAGAAGCACTAGGCGATGCAGCGACCTACGGCGGGCGTAAAGAAATAAAGGGTCAATAAGACCTATATCTGAACGGCTTTTGCTAATGCTGAAGCCTTTTGGATGTAAGTGGGCAGCGAATGCTGCCCCTTCTTTATTATGGTGACGCCACCCGCGCAGCCCCAAGTAAATATATTCACTGACTCACAGCAGCAGACCCATTTTGCTGAAATCTGCAATGCCCTATATGAACGCGAACTCATAACTCTCGCTCATGCCTCGTTTACGAACATCAGTTTATTACAGCGTAAATTAGGTGGCCTACGCCATCACGTTAAACGCGCAGCCTATCATTTCATTCATCACACGGGCCCCTTAACGGTCGATGTTCACAATGCCAGTTGGCAAGCCAAACAAAGTGCCCACTGCATAGGTAAGAAACACGACTTAGATAAAGCCCAGCAATGGTTTACTCAACATGCTCGCTCGGGTTTACCGGTTGTAGTTTATGTGCAAAACATAAATGGTGAATACTTAGAATTAGACTCTATTGATCGCATCGACAAGACGGAGCAACGCCTACACAGTAATAAATTTGGTTGGTTTCATATGGATGGACGCAATGTTGCACAAAGCGGTAACAGTCATAAAGCTATGCAATTAGCCGCTGACGAGTGTACATTATTACGCCCAAATAATCCGGCGTTCAGTGCAGCCTGCAGCGGACACACCTGGAACCACAGAGGACGAAGTCAGCCCCGAACGTTGACCTTAAGAGAACTTTTATTATCTGGCAGTATTAACTGGAAGAATTTCCGCTAAACAACCCATAGCAGTGCAAAGAATCTATTTTTCATGGCCACCAAAACTGGTCGTACCTTCATCTTTTACTAAGTAAATCAAACTTATATGCATTTTTGTTATATATGGATTTGTTAACTAAGGTTGACGCATGGGAGCCAAAGAGTTACAAATACCGCACTGACGTTTCGAGCTTATATATAATGAAAACTTTATTACTATCAACTCTACTACTGCTGGCAGCAAGATTGCACGGGTAGGTTGTAAGCGAAACGCAAACAATAACTAAAAACCCGTGCCCAGCACGGGTTTTTTCGTTTAAGGCGCTCAAAAAAGCGCACATTATCCAAAAGAGGAAAAAACATGTCCAACCAAGTCAAAATATTCGACACCACGTTACGTGATGGCGAACAAGCGCTAGCAGCAAGTTTGAGTATGAAAGAAAAACTACAGATTGCATTTGCGCTCGAGCGACTTGGTGTTGACATCATAGAAGCCGGTTTTCCTGTCTCTTCGCCTGGCGATTTTCAGTCGGTACGCAGTATCGCCAGAGAAATAAAAAATGCCACCGTCTGTGGATTATCACGTGCTTTAGAGAAAGACATAGACGCCTGCGGTGAAGCCATGAGCGTTGCCGAGCAATTTAGAATACATACCTTCATCGCTACATCTGATATTCACGTGGCAAGTAAATTACGCAAATCCCAGGACGAAGTGGTTGAAATGGCCGTAAAAGCCATTAAACACGCTGGCCGTTACACGGACGATATAGAGTTTTCCTGTGAAGATGCCGGTCGGACCCCCATCGATTATTTGTGTCGTATGGTCGAATCTGCGATTAATGCAGGCGCAACAACAGTGAATATTCCGGATACGGTGGGTTACACCACACCTACTGAGTTTGGCGGCATTATTCAGAGTTTATTTAACCGTGTTCCGAACATCGATAAAGCCATCATTTCAGTGCATTGCCACAATGATTTAGGCTTAGCCGTGGCGAATTCCTTGGTGGCAGTAGAGTACGGTGCACGTCAAATCGAATGTACTATTAACGGTATAGGTGAACGTGCGGGTAATTGCTCGTTAGAAGAAATAGCCATGATTTTGCAGACCCGTCAGGCCATGCTGGGTTTGAACACCAACATTCGAAGCCAGGAAATTTCGCGCACATCTAAACTAGTTAGTCAGCTATGCAATATGCCTGTCCAAGCAAACAAAGCCATTGTTGGCGCAAATGCGTTTAGTCATTCATCTGGCATTCACCAAGATGGCGTCTTAAAAGCGCAGAATACCTATGAGATAATGACCCCTGAAAGCGTAGGTATAAACAAGAATAACTTAAATCTAACCTCTCGTTCAGGACGTCACGTTATCAAACACCGTCTTGAGGAGCTTGGTTACAAAACCCAAGACTACGATTTAGATACTCTGTATGCCTCATTTGTGAAACTAGCAGATAAAAAAGGTCAGGTATTTGACTACGATCTTGAAGCCTTGTTGTTCTTCGATAAGCAAAAGCCAGCAGATGAGCATTATAAATTACTTTATTTACAGGCGAGTTCGGGCAAAGAGATTATCCCCAGCGCCACGGTAAAGTTACAAGTAGGCGATGAAGAAGTAATAGAATCGTGTACCGGTAATGGCCCTGTAGACGCGGCTTATAACGCTATTATCAAAGTATTAGGCCATGAACAGTTAGATATCGTTGATTTCAAACTTGACTCCAAAGGCGAAGGAGCCGATGCCCTTGCCCAAGTGAGCGTTGTCGTTGAATATAACGGCCGTCGTTTTAATGGTATTGGCTTAGCCACAGACATCGTCGAGTCAGGGGTTAAAGCGTTAATCCACGTATTGAACAACACCCATTTAGCCGATCAAATTGATCACCAGAAAAAGCAACAAGTACAGATTGCCGGAGTTTAAAGAACAGATGTCGAATTATAATATTGCCGTGTTGGCAGGAGATGGTATTGGCCCAGAGGTCATGCAAGAAGCAAAGAAGGTTTTATCCGCAGTAGAGCAGGCGTTTGACCTGTCGTTTACCTTGAAAGAATTTGATGTGGGTGGTATCGCTATCGATAATCACGGTCAAGCACTGCCACCTGCCACCCTGAAAGGTTGCGAAGATGCCCAGGCCATTTTGTTTGGCTCAATTGGCGGCCCTAAATGGGATAGTCTGCCACTCGAAGAGCGACCAGAACGCGCAGCCCTGCTTGCTCTTCGCGGCCACTTCGATTTATTCAGTAACTTGCGCCCTGCAAAAATCTACCCAGGCTTAGAAGCGTTGTCGCCACTGCGTGCTGATATCGCGGCCAGTGGTTTTGATGTACTGGTAATACGCGAGCTAACCAGCGGCATTTATTTCGGTCAGCCAAAAGGCATTGAAGGTGAAGGCGAAGAACAATTTGCCTATGACACCATGCGTTACAGCAAAAAAGAAATTCGCCGTATAGCCATCAGTGCGTTTGAAGCCGCGCAGAAACGCGGTAAGAAAGTAACTTCCGTAGATAAGGCAAACGTATTGTTATGCAGTCGTTTATGGCGTGAAGTCACCGAGGAAGTCGCGAAAGACTACCCAGAAGTCACTTTAGAGCATATTTATATCGATAACGCGACTATGCAGCTACTGCGCTACCCAAGTGATTTCGATGTCATGCTGTGTTCGAACTTGTTCGGCGACATTATCTCTGATGAATGTGCCATGATCACTGGCTCCATGGGCTTGTTGCCATCAGCCAGCATCAACAGTGAAAACTTCGGTTTGTATGAACCTGCAGGCGGCTCGGCACCTGATATCGCGGGCAAAGGTATCGCTAACCCAATAGCACAAATATTATCTGCATCTATGTTACTGCGCTTTAGCTTGAATTTAACCGAAGCTGCCGATGCAATTGATGCTGCCGTCGTGAAGACCCTCGCTGATGGTATCTTAACCGGTGAACTACTCAGCGCTGAAAATCGTGACCAAGCCAAATCGACCAGTGAAGTAGGCGATTACATCGCCAATATAATCGCCACCGCAAACGCTTAAAGGAAAGACCAGACATGAGCACCACCTTATACGACAAAATTTTTCAGGCACATATTGTCGATGAAATCGGCGACGATGCATTATTGTATATCGATCGCCACCTTATCCATGAAGTCACCTCACCACAGGCATTTGATGGTCTAGTGCAAAAAGGACGTAACGTACGTCGTCCAGATCTGACTTTTGCGACCATGGATCACAGTATATCAACTCGCTCGTTGGCGATTGACGCCTGCGGCCCTGCCAACAAACTACAATTGCAAACCCTTGCTGATAACTGCGAAAAAAACAACATTCAGTTGTTCCCTGTGGGTCATCAAAAACAAGGGATTGTGCATGTTATGGGCCCAGAACTTGGTTTAATTAAACCTGGTATGACAGTGGTCTGCGGTGATTCTCACACCGCTACTCACGGTGCCTTTGGCGCCCTTGCCTTTGGTATTGGTACGTCGCAAGTAGAACATGTATTCGCCACGCAAACCTTGAAACAAAGTAAAGGTAAATGCATGCAAGTTAAGGTCACGGGTGCTCGTCCACTAGGCCTAACAGCGAAAGACATTATCTTGGCTATTATCGGAAAAATAGGCCATGCAGGCGCGACAGGTTGTGTGATTGAGTATTGCGGCGACACCATTGAAGGCTTGAGCATGGAAGAGCGCATGACCGTGTGTAACATGAGCATTGAAGCCGGTGCTAAAGCCGGTTTGATCGCCCCTGATCAAACTACTTTTGATTACCTAGCCGGTCGTGAATACGCACCAAAAGGCGCAGATTGGGATGCCGCAATTGCTTACTGGAAAACCTTAAAATCTGATGATGATGCAAAATTTGATATCGTAATTGAGCTTGCGGCTAACGATATTGCACCTCAGGTCACCTGGGGAACGAACCCAGGTCAGGTTATTGGTGTTAACCAGCCTATTCCAGCACCAGAAGACTTTAGTGACCCGATTGATCGCGATTCAGCAGTCAAAGCGCTTAAATATATGGATGTTAAGCCTGGTCAGAAACTATCAGAGCTCACCGTTAATCACGTATTTATTGGCTCATGTACCAATGGTCGTATTGAGGATATGCGTGCGGCAGCCGCGATTGCTAAGCAAGGCAAAGTGGCCGGGCATGTTACCGCAATTGTGGTACCAGGCTCTGTGGCGGTGAAAGCACAAGCTGAAGCAGAGCACCTAGATAAGATATTTCTCGATGCAGGCTTTGAATGGCGTTTACCTGGTTGCTCTATGTGCCTTGGTATGAACGACGACATTCTGAGTCAAGGGGATCGCTGTGCATCAACCAGCAACCGAAATTTCGAGGGACGTCAAGGCCGCGGGGCACGTACTCACCTTGTTAGCCCAGCCATGGCTGCCGCAGCGGCATTAGCAGGCCACTTCGCCGATACTCGCGACTTCGTTGCCAACGATTAATTATTAGGAATAAACATGAGCAATCAATCTAACCCAGCAGGCGCAGGGATCAGTGTACATACCGGCCGTGTCGCTCCGCTAAATCAAGCAAATGTGGATACTGACCAAATTATTCCCAAGCAATTTTTAACCTCGGTCACTAAGAGCGGCTACGGAAAACATTTGTTCCACGACTGGCGCTATTTAGACTTACATGAACAGGAGCCAAACCCCGACTTTGTGCTTAATAAACCTGAGTATCAAGGTGCCAGCATCTTACTTACTCGAGAGAACTTTGGTTGCGGCTCAAGCCGTGAACATGCTCCTTGGTCGTTAGATGATTACGGGTTCAAAGTGGTTATAGCTACCAGTTTTGCGGATATTTTTTATGGTAACTGCATCAATAATGCCTTGTTACCGGTCCAATTAACCAGTGCCCAAATCGATACCGTTTTTGCCGCAGTTGAACAAGATTCGACTTGCCAAGTCGTGGTGGATTTGCCCCAACAGCAAGTTCGTTTTAATGATCAGGTCATTGGTTTCGACATTGCCCCTCACCATAAAAACAATTTGCTCAAAGGTTTAGATGCCATCGGTCAAACCTTAGAGTTAGATGATAAAATCAGTGCATTTGAAGCCAAACAGGCTGCTTGGCAGTACTAACCATCGTACTTTAGAACTACAGCATAACCACAGAAAGTAGTGGTTATGCTGCCTCAGTCTAATTATCATATAAATGAAAATAAAATCATTTTTAAAAATAACCTTTTTAATAACCGTCTAAATTTCTCTAAGCATCTAATAAATAAACCTTTTTACATCCTACGCCATCGAGCTGAAATTTCGCAAAATTGAAAACGTTTACAGTCAACCATTCAGCAGCTAATCTAACTGCTATTCGTTTAAACCTGTATAAGAGAGAACTCGTTGGCTAAGTTAGGTATTAAAGATATTGCGGCCATTTCTGGTGTATCACCTGCTACCGTATCCCGCACCTTGCGCAATCCAGATATCGTCAGTGAAGAGACGCGTAAAAAGGTCATGAAGGCAGTAGAAGAAGGCGGATATACCCCAAGCCGATTCGGAGCTAACCTACGCACTCAAAAGAGCGGTAATATTATTGTTGTCATGCCGGATATCACTAACCAAGTCAACGCAGGTATCATTCGCGCGATTGAAAGCGAAGCGCAAAAAGCAGGCTACTCTATTCTGCTCGGTGATACCCAAGGCCTAGCCGAACGAGAGAAGCATTATGCCAATATGGCGCAATCAGGCCAAGCTGATGGCGTATTACTGTTTACCTTTCATATGCCGTTTAATTTGAACAAAGCCCTACCCGTATTAAAGCAATTACCGCCGATCGTGAACTCCTGCGAGTCCATTCCGATCGAGGGGATCAGCAAGGTCATGATTGATAACATCGCTGGCGCACGCACAGCTGTTGAGCACCTGCTAAGTTTAGGTCACAAACGTATCGCCGCCGTCATGGGGCCTCGTGATACGCCCAGCACACTTGAGCGCCTCAAAGGGTACGAAACGGCCTTGGCTACCGCCAGAATTGAAATAGACGAACAACTTATCATTCGTGGAGACTATGGACTTGACTCAGGTATCGGTGCGATGGAGCAGTTACTCAAGCTCCGCTTGCGACCTACAGCCGTATTTTGCTTTAGTGATGACATGGCCATAGGCGCAATGAGTGTATTGCAAGAAAACGGCTTTCGCATCCCCCAAGACATATCCATCATGGGTTTTGATGATATTCGTTACGCACGTTTAATGACCCCCGCATTGACGACCATTCATCAACCCCTCGAAGAAATTGGCAAGGCATGCATTGAACTGTTACTCGAACAACTTGATGGAAAGTCAGAACAAGCTCGCTACGTCGAGCTGCCTTTTCAGTTAATGGTTCGTCAAAGTACCGGCCCTGCCCCCTTGTAAAATTAACAGGATTTTTATCACACCTAAAATCCATTACACTAGGGGAAATCCCTTTAGTGAGTGATGTATGAAAAAAATATTAGCTGTTCTGGGTAGTGCGCTGCTTTTAAGTGCTTGTGATTCCAATGAAGTCGGTGATGTGAGTTTAGGTTTGTTCACCACCAAAGATATCAAACTTAATATTCTGCAAGATCCACTGATCAGCGGCGTAACCTGTCATGTAGCAAGTATTGAAGCCGACCTAAGTTTCTCCGATCCCTCTGATAGCTCAATAGCTTGTCGGCAAACTGGCGAAATTAGCCCAGAAATGATTGCTCAAATTGATAAGTCGGCATCCGGCGAAGTCGTGTTCAAAAAATCTAAAAGTGTCTTTTTCAAAAGCATGAAAATACGCCGAATTTTCGATCCCCGCAGTCAAACATTAATGTATGTCTCATACTCCACTAAAGAAACCTCTGGTAGCTTCAAACACAGTCTGTCAACGGTACCTTTGTGGGGGACAAAAGCGTATAACACTTATACGGGTTCCTAGCTCTGAGAATAAAAAAACGCTCCCAAAATACATTATTATAATGCAAAGAGGGAGCGAATGAGGAAACTACCCGCTGATTTCTAGAACACTTAACCACTTAACCACTTAACGGATAATGTTAGCCTGGAGAAATCGTAGCGATAACATGATGTTCTTTGTTAAATCTGTCGTAATCAATAAGCGTTCCGCTGACTTGCTCACCATCGATTTCAAGTTTCACATTTCCTGAGCAGAGCCTATTAGGATTGCGTACTTCAATGATGTAATGGGCCTTTCTGAAACGTCGAGAAAGGGTAAATCCTGACCAATCAGCGGGTATACAAGGCGCAATGCGCAAACCAGCATAATCTGCTTTTATACCCAAAATATATTGGCTTGCCGCGTAGAAACACCATGCTGCGGTACCGGTTAACCACGAATTTTTTGCTTGTCCTGGGGTCGTCGCGTCATTACCCGCAATCATCTGACTGTATACATAAGGTTCAGTTTTATGCTTCTGCTGTGCGTCTTGTAGATACGCAGGTGAAATATTAGCAAAATATTCGTATGCTTTATTGCCACGCCCTAACATGGCCTCAGCCACCATGATCCAAGGATTGTTGTGGCAAAAAATACCGGCGTTTTCTTTATACCCAGGTGGATAGGATGAAATCTCACCTAAGTACTTGTCGTAGCCACTAAATGCCGGTTGATTGAGCATGATACCGTGGGGGGTGGCCAGCAGTTTTTCAACTGAATCAAGCGCTTGGCGCGCCTTACCATCTTGCATGCCAATGCCCGCCATGACACAGAAACCTTGAGATTCAATGAATATCTTGCCCTCGTTATTCTCCTGACTGCCAATTTTATGTCCTCTGGCGTCATAAGCTCGCAAAAACCACTTTCCATCCCAGCCATGCTGTAAAACGGCGGCATGCATAGTATCCACCTGCTGCTGGGCGTATTGCGCTAATTCAACCTTGCCCACTCGTTGACACAAGTGCACAAAATCTTGCCCGTACAACACGAACTGCCCGGCAATCATAAGCGATTCAGCCACGTCCGATTGGCCACGTTGCGTAGTTTGATAAGACTCGTTAGGGTCTTCGGAAAAGCAATTTAAATTTAAACAATCATTCCAATCGGCACGACCAATTAATGGCAAACCGTGGGGGCCCAAATGATTCACTACGTGGTCAAAGGCCCGGCGTAAGTGCTCGAAGTGATCAGGAGTCCCTTCGTTGTCGCCGTCAAATGCAACCTTTTCGGTCAATATTGAAAAATCGCCGCTTTCTTTGATGTAATTGACTGTAGATAGCACCATCCACATAGGATCATCGTTAAAGTTACCGCCGATATTTGCATTACCTTTTTTGGTTAAAGGCTGATATTGGTGATAAGCCGAACCATCTGTTTTCTGAGTCGCACTCAAATCCAATATGCGCTCTCGTACTTTCTCAGGCACCATGTGCGCAAAACCGATGGTATCTTGATTTGAATCTCTAAATCCCATACCGCGACCAATACCTGATTCATAAAACGAGGCACTGCGGGACAAATTAAAAGTCACCATATTTTGGTATTGATTCCAAATATTCAGTGAGCGATTAAGTTTGTCGTCAGGACTGTTTAGTTGAAATTTACCGAGTAACTGATCCCAGTAAGCGGCCAGAGCAGCTAACGCGTTCTGCACTTTTTGCGCGCTGTCGTAGCGGCTTATCAGCTGTTTGGCCGGTATTTTATTGATAACACCGGGGGATTGCCATTTTTGTGTTTTATCAACCTCACAATAGCCAAGCACAAAAACTAGCGTATGCTCTTCTCCCGGTGCCAGTTCTACTTGCAAATGATGAGATGCAATAGGAGACCAACCTTGGGCGTGAGAGTTCGTCGCTTGACCATTCTCAACACAGAGCGGGTTTTCGACACCACGATAAGGCCCCAAGAAGCTTTCACGATCGGTATCAAAACCACTTATCCGTTGATTGACCGAGTAAAACGCATAATGATCTCTGCGCTCTCGGTATTCTGTTTTGTGGTAAATAACCCCATCTTCGACTTCAACTTCGCCGGTGGATAAGTTGCGTTGAAAATTGGCCGCATCGTCTTCTGCGTTCCACAAGCACCATTCCATGTATGAAAATAAGTCAATTTTTTTACGTTTTACCGTACTATTTTTTAGCGTTAGCCTGTGTACTTCTGCTTTTTCACCTAGGGGCACAAAACACGTTAGTTCAGAATCAATACCCTGATTGCTAACCAAAAATCGACTATATCCCATACCATGACGACATGCGTAACTTTGCGGCTGATTTGTCACTGGACGGCCCGTCGCAGACCAAATCTGATCATCGCATTTCAAGTAAAAATAACGCCCTGACGTATCAACTGGCACACTGTTATAACGATAGCGGGTTAAGCGGCGAAACTTTGGATCTTGATAAAAGCTGTAGCCCCCTGCAGTATTCGAAATCAAACCATAAAACCCATCATTACCTAAGTAATTGATCCAAGGAGTCGGGGTAAACGGCGTAGAGATTACGTATTCTTTTTGCTGATCATCAAAATAGCCAAATTCATTATTTTTGGCGTCAGTGGATGGCTTGGTCATGATTAACTATCTCTCTTGGTAAATGACGCTGCACAAAGGCAAACGCGTTATAAATGATGAGTGGATAACGCGTTACGACGCTCAATAAGCTCAGCGTTCATCTGCTGCTGCTTTTCATCCGTCAGCGGATAAAACAACATTAAAAAGGCGCCCGCGATGCCAAATGCAGCAGGAATAAAGCTCATGAGTTGTTGCATGCCCGGTAGCGCATTAGCGATGGTTGTTGCGTCCATTCCGTCATAACCGTAGCCCGCTAACACGACTAGTACTAAAGCGCCGGCGAAACCATTTCCGGTTTTTTGCACAAAGGTACCAGCAGCGTACACTAACCCAGTTGCGCGACGCCCATTACGCCATTCAGAATAATCAGCCGCATCCCCGAGCATGCTAAAAAATAAAGTGGGCATCATTGCGGCAAAAAACTCTGCGCTGCAACCCAGCACAAAGATATAGCTAATATTCTCTCCCGGCAGCCAATAGAAACCACTCGTCAGCGCGCTACTAAGCACCAACGCGACGATAAATAAATTACGTCTGCCTAACTTATTGGCAAGATAACTTGTGCACAAAGCACCAAGAATAGACACCACCAGCAAGGCAATAAAATATTGCCCTGTGAGTAACTCATCGCCAACGAAGTACTTAAAGTAATAGGCAATAACACTGTATTTGATGCCGTTAAACATCATGGTCAAAAAGCCCATGCCAAGCAGAATTAACCAAGGTTTATTGGTCATCAAGTCAAGCATGTCTTGTTGCGTACCAGACACGTCGCCCCGAGGACGATTCAACATACGGCGCACTAGCCAAGTGGCAGTCGCGAAAACCAATACAAAAATAGCGCAGGTCAATACGTTGCGGTAATAGAAGAATAAGGACATGGACAACAGCGGAACGAGCACAAAAGGCGATTGTTTTGTCAAATCCCATAGTTCGCTGCACAAACTGCCGCGCTTTTGTTCAATAGGCATAACCCGTTCCTTGGTTGTCGCCACTGAAGTCACCATAAGTGCCATCAACAAACCGGCAAATACATACATAGTGTACTGGTAACCCTGAACGTCGTCCCCTTCCCCAAGCATAGCCACCAAGCTGGGCAAAAATCCCATCACAAATAACCCACCCAAAAAGGCTCCAGCAAAGCGAAAACCAGACAAGCTAGTACGTTCTTTGTCGTCCTCGGTCATCACGCCCATTAACGCGGAATAAGGCACGTTGTTAACCGTGTATGCCAGTGTTAAACCGATATACGTTAAGTAAGCGTAAAGCAATTTACCGCTTTCACTTAAGTTTGGGGTGGTAAAGCACAGCACCATAAAGGCGCACAGAAAGGGGGTAGACCACAATATCCAAGGGCGAAATTTCCCCCAAGAGGTATGAGTTCGATCGGCAATCATGCCCATAATAATGTCTGTCACACCGTCGGAGAGTCGCACGACCAAAAATAAAATGGCTGCAGCTGAGGCGGTTAATCCAAAAGTATCGGTATAAAACACCGCCAAATAAGCAAGCGCACCACGCCAGACTAAATTGGCGGCGGCATCTCCCATGGCGTAGCCGACTTTTTCATATAAGGGCAATTTACTCATAACAGTGCTTCCCTACCGGTTATGTGCTGGATGCAATCGCGCATTGTACGTATCCCGTTATTTCATTGTCCTTTGAGCATGTGTACCAACACATCGTTGTTGAGCAATTCAGATACAAAATGCGCAACTAAATACATTGTTAAGCTAACGTTAAATGCAAATGAAAACGTTTTCAAGGTATTTTCTGATGCACAGGATACAAAGAGGTTGATAGCGCCATAGAACGACTGCTTCATGCCATACACAACACAACGATCGTCACTGACGACAGCTGCCAAAAAACGATACCATCAGCAAAGATCAAAAGGCCGCTCAGAAAGAATAAATAGAGTGGCTTTATAGTTAGCGATAACGCCTTAAAAAGCGCTTAATTCGCTGCTAAATCTTTGGAAAACCTTGATGTTTGGCATGTTCAAGCAGTTGACGATTACTTTTCAAGCCGCCCATTAGTTTGCGTACAAGTTGTTGGTTTTCTTGTAGGTATTTCATGGCACTTTGTGGTTGATCAAACTCCCGTGACGACACATCATTCAATGTGTTGAAGCCCATGCCATATAAGACATACTGATAGCTGGCAGAAGGGAACATAATCTCGTTCTGCACAAAATCACTGCGATTTGGCGGCTGATAACGCCATTGTGTGAGCAAAGCCTTAAGTCGCGGAGAAACCGAGTCAGGGTTACGCATTTGTTGCCAATACGGTTCGCTTCTTTCACTCAGTACATAATGTAACTTCAGAAACTCGACGATATTTTCCCAGTGCAACAAGAAACGTTGATTAAAATTATCACTGATAACATCCATGTGCTCCGGGGTGACAGGCAGATTCTCAGCGATAGCCGTGGCAGATAGCTCAACCAAGGCTAATGCCGATGCTTCTAAGGGCTCTAAAAATCCAGCTGACAAGCCTACCGCTACACAGTTTTTATGCCAAAAATGCGCTCTATGCCCTGGGTTAAAAACAATCTTGCGTGCGGTCAATGCAGCGGCTTGTTCGCGGCCAATGGACTTGGCGATATAGGCCTTGAGTGTCAGCTCTGCTTGTTCATCTGTGGCATGCGCACTGGAATAAGTATATCCCACGCCTCTCCTATCTTGTAAGCCGATATCCCAAACCCAACCGGACGCTTGTGCTGTGGATACCGTTGCCGATGCAATTGCCGCGTCAGGTGTCATATACGGTACATGTACCGCCATTGCACTGTCGTTAAACAGCACTGATTTTTTATCAATAAAAGGCACGTTAAAATGTTGGCCTAATAATAGTGAACGCGCACCTGAGCAATCAATAAATAAGTCGCCTACCAGCTCGCCGCTGTGTCGTGTTTGCAAGCTCGCAATATGGCCATTGTCGTTACTGAGTACTCCTTCAACGTGGTCCTGGATATGAGTGACCCCGAGCTGCTGAGTACAATGCTGCTGCAACATCTGACTAAATTTACCAGCATCTAAGTGGTAACCATAATTGAGTACCCCTGCGTATTCAGGGGTGGCATTTTGCTTGGGGCCCAAACCGGCTTGGCAAATTTGGCTTTGCGCACTTACCGCGTCAGCAAAAGGATGATCCTTGCCATAGGTTTGCCATGAACTGTATTGATTCGCTTGGCCATAGCCAGTAGGTACCACAAACGGATGGTAATAAAAGTCGTTTTTGGCGCCGTTTTGCCAACCCACAAACTTGGAGCCCTGTTTAAATGCCGCCCCGCAGTAGCGAATAAACTCAGTTTCACTTATGCCCATACGTTGCAATGAATTGCGCATTGAAGGCCACGTGCCCTCGCCAACACCGACTATGTTGACATCAGGAGACTCGATCAGTGTTACCTGTATTTGGCTTTGATCTGAGCCGCAGCGATGTTCAGCGGCGATGAGCCCGGCGGTCAACCAACCGGCACTTCCACCACCGACTATGACTATTTTTTTAATACTGCGATTATTCATCTGTGTTACCAATCAAAAACGGAACGCGCTCACGGTAGATCAGTGAGCGAGGTAGAGTAGCGAAATATTAACGTATTCAGCGGCATTTAATCCAAAACAATCATTTATGTTTTCTGTTAGCTTGCCAGGCAGTAACGCCGAATAAACTGTTGATGACTCGGCAAACTGTTAACCCTTTGCTCGATAGCGCTGCGCATACCGGCCAGAAAACGCTGCAGTTCATCATCGCTCATCTCGTTGACGATCCTGTGATATTGCTTCGGCTCTAATCCTTGCCCAAGCATTACTTGCGTCCATGAATCGACCCTAAAAATATCCCCATCATCTAAAAATACGCGTCCGGTATCTTTAAACAAACGAATTTTATGGGATAGAGACTCTGGTACGTCCATGCTATGGCAGTGACGCCAAAACGGCGTGTCATCTCGCTGAGTCACCTTGTAATGTAGGATAATAAAATCGCGGATACTGTGTAATTCACTGGTCAGCTTTTCGTTGTACTCATCAATCGCAGATTGGCGTACACCATCAAATGGGAATAAGCGCATTAAGCGCACTATGCCGGTCATGATCAAATGAATACTGGTGGATTCAAGGGGTTCGACAAAACCGCTTGCTAAGCCCAGGGCAACACAATTTTTGTTCCAGCCTTTACGTCTGCGGCCGGTCTTAAATTTTATCACCCGGGGGGCATTAATCGGTGCGCCATCTAGGTTGGCTAACAAGGTTTCTTCAGCCTGTTCGTCGCTGACGTAACGACTACAAAAAACCATGCCATTGCCCACCCTATTTTGCAGCGGAATACGCCACTGCCAACCAAAATCATGTGCCGTGGAACGGGTGTAAGGTAATGGGTCTGCAATCGCTTGTGTTTGTACGGCAATCGCACTATCGCAAGGTAACCAATGCGACCAGTCTTCGTACCCAGTATGCAGTGCCTCTTCGATTAACATTCCTTTGAAGCCAGTACAGTCGATAAAGAAGTCACCTTCAATCTGTTGTCCAGAAGCCAACGTAAGAGCAGTAATAAATCCATTGTGTGGGTCTTTACTGACGGATTGAATCTTACCTTCAATACGTGTCACGGCATCCGCGCAAAAATCCCGTAGAAATTTAGCATAAAGTGTCGCATCAAGGTGATAAGCGAAATTCATTGGCGCATTGACTGAAAAGGCAAACTTACCTTGTTTGGATGCTTGAAGTTCGTAACAGTAATCACCAAATGGCGCATTGATGCCTTGCTCTTTTCCGCGCAACCAAAAGTGATGAAATTCCCCCGCCCAGCACTCTTTTCCAGTGATACCGAAGGAGTGAATGTAACTGTCGTCTCTTTGCCCCCAATGATTAAACTCTATGCCTAATTTAAAGGTGCTATTAGTCGCCCGCATGAATGCCTGCTCGTCGATATTTAACAACTTATGCAAAGTGCGAATTGGCGGTATCGTCGCTTCTCCCACACCTACTGTGCCGATTTCATCAGACTCCACAAGCGTGATATTTAAGCTTTTCCCAAGCAGCTTGGATAAAGACGCCGCAGCCATCCACCCAGCAGTGCCGCCTCCGGCGATAACAACATTTTGTACTTTTTCGTTATTCAAGACGATACCTCGACATACATATGATTGAACAATTACTGTTCTACTTATTCTAATATAACCAAAAAACAAGCCGCGAGATATCGCGGCTTGTTGGGTGCCGATAACGTCGGCTCAGGACACACACACTTTATTTAAAATGTATAACGCGCACCTAGGGCGTAACGCGCGCCAAGTTGTTCCAAATTCCACAACTGGGCTGACGTACGACCGTGGCGACGGCTGTTCTCTTCGGTAATGTTAATCCCTTCGAGGAATACCGATAAATCATCATTTACTTGATACGACACGTTAAAATCGATTTGCGAGTACGACTCAGTAAAGCCAGGCTCATTCACGTACTGGCTCGTTGTATCAAGGAACTTGTCACGCCAGTTATAGGCGATACGTCCTTGCCATCCCTCTTTTTCGTACATAACAACTAGGTTAGCAGTATCACTCAAGCCCACAAGCGCGAACTGAGTCACTGACGGATCCGCTGTCGTGTCATAACTAACGTCACCATTCACCGTCGTATAGTTTGCCTGAACACCAAAGCCGGTCTCACCGAAGAAATGCTGAGCAGCGAGCTCAAAACCATAAATATTCGCACTCTTGTTATTAATCGGTTTGGCGTTAATAAACGTTAGCAAAGGGTCATCTTCATTGGGCAATACATCATATTGAGCCTCAAACTGTTCAATCGTCAACGAGTCATAAGCGATGTTGTTTTCCATAGCGGCAACCATGTTAAACAAATTAGTGTCCGTCAATGGCTGACCAATGCGCTCAAGTTCCGCAGCTGCAGCTTGTGCTCGTGGACCCGCGGTGGCATCCCGTAAACCGAAAATGCTTTCTTCGACCTGCTCGTTACCAATGAAGTTTTTCACGCGTTTGTCGTAGAAACCAACCGAAACATAACTGGTATCCTCGAAATAGTATTCAACCGAGAGATCTAAGTTATCAGACTCCAGCGGCACCAAGGTTGGGTTCCCCGAACTGGCAGTTGCGGTTGCCCCTTGCGTAATCAAAGTTGGGCCGCTTGGCGTGCCCACAGAGGAAGCCGCACTCAAATTATTGTAAGTAGGACGTGCAATGGTTTTACTGTATGACACCCTTGCCTTAACACCATCCATGACTTCAATATCGAAATCTAAGCTAGGCAGAACATGATCGTAATCAGAGCTTACCGATACATCTTGGCTTTCTGCGCCAAAACGCACGTTAAAGTCATTGTTACCTTCCCACGCAATACCATTGGGTAAACTGATATTAGCAATCGATTTCGATTCTGTGTTCTCGTAACGTACACCGGCTAATATGTTATATGGACGTCCGCCTAACTCACCGTCTAGTTCAAATTCAACGTAGGCTGCGAAGATATCTTCTTCAATAGTGCGGTTAGTGGCAAACGGGTTGTCAGCTTCAAACGCAAAGCCGTATTCTTGAGCCGCAAAAGCACCAACTTGCGCGACACTGCCGGTAAAGCCCTGACTGAAAATACCGTTTGTGTTGTAGTCATCAAACTCATCAGCGAAACTAAATGGCGTTAAATAATCAGCCGGTAATTCACCAGGATTTTCAATACCCCAGTTGCCCATGGTACGACGAGTAAGTGCTTGTAATGACGTGCTTTCCATCGAACGCGATTCAACACCAAAGTTAATGCCGCCATCGTCGAATGAATATTCACCGTCTAAGCGAAATTGGGTAATATCGGTGCGCTGTGAATTAAAATTCATATCTAAGATCGCAGTACCCACATCGTCTTGGTCAAGTACACCGTTTGGATTCAAGTTACCGCGAGCGGCATCGTCGAAATCCACCGTCATGATAGGGAACTCACCAGAGAAATCCGCACCTTGACCACGGTTTACGTTTGCGCCTAAGCCTAAGTTTGTCCACGTACCATATGGCGCATCAGGGCGACCTTCTGCAGATGAATCGTGGGCATCAAAAAACATCACTAAACTGTCGTTTACATGATATTCGAGGTTCAAACCAATCGATTTGTTTTCGTTAACCTGATTACGCTCTTGTATTGCCAAGCCTAAATCGCGTGGTAATAAGTCACGGCGCTCTTGCTCAATCAAAATGGGCGTTTTAACCGTTTCATCATCAAAGGTTAACTCAGAGAAATAACCGTCATCCATCCAAATTGATTGCTCCGCTCGCGCTTCAAACAAATCCTGCTTTGAATAGGTATAATCTAGTGTTGCGGTAAAGTCTTCTGTCGGCGCATACTGGAATGTCAGTTGAGCATTGGTACGCTTACGCTCGCGATCAGCGATGGAGTAACGTAAATCAGAAGGGATCGCGAACAACTGGCCATCTGCGGGGCCATTATTGACGACCACGGCTGGGCCATTAAAGCCAGGTAAGCTCGGATCCGTCTGGTTCGGTGTTTGCGGAATAGTGCCTTCATAAGGATTTACGCGCCACTCGTTGACAAATGCGCCAACCGCTGAACTGTCACGTTCCTGCACACTGGCAGATAGCGATACACCAAAAATGCCATCGTCATCCACAAAATTAAAGAAACCTGATACTTCAGGTGTCACGTCATCCCCCACACGATTTGTGGTGTCCATTAATGCTTTAGCGCCAACTGAGCCGGTGAAGCCACTTTCCAGTGCATCCAGAGGACGAGCAGTTTTAATATTAACCGTTGCCCCAATACCACCGGTGGCAATACTCGCTCGGCCGGTTTTATAAACTTCTACACCGCGCACACTTTCTGAAGCCAAATCAGCGAAGTCAAAGGCACGAGAATTTGGCGTTCCTCCTCCTCCAGGTATAGCAGCCGCCGGCATAGCTCGACCATTCAAGGTCACCATATTAAAGTCAGGACCAAAACCACGAGCGGTAATCTGGCTTCCTTCACCATTACTACGACTAATAGAAATACCGGTAATACGCTGCAGCGATTCCGCTAAATTGGTGTCTGGAAATTTACCAATATCTTCAGCAGAAATTGCATCAACCACCCCTGCTGAGTCTCGTTTGATACCCATGGACTCTTGGATACTTGAGCGCATACCTCGGACCTGAATGACTTCGAGATCACTTGCCGTTTCCTGTGCAACGGCAATGACAGGCGCAAGTACAGCGCTTCCTAGCAGTATCGAAATACTCCTAGTCAACAGAGATTTATTGAATTTCGCGTATGTGTTCATAATTGTGCGTCCTTTGTGTTTCTATTAATGAGTAAAGTTATGTGAAAAACCATACAAATTTGAAATAAGCGTAAATATAATTCAGCTATTTCATGCTCACTATGACTAAGAAACGCGTCACGTAAATGCATTGTGCGGCTAAATACTGCGTGGTAATACGCATCTCACCGGCATTTTTCGATATGCGATTCACTTGTTACTTAGAGGCTGACCCACACCAATGTAAACGTTTTCATCATGCTAAGATTATTTTAACAATTCGTCAACATTTTTACCTTTCGAAGTTTTGAAGCACCTGCTCATTACAACAAGATAATGAAATGTTACAAATAGATTAATGTAATTACTTCAAAGGTAGGTATCACAAAATCGGTTAATCATAAGACAAATTCGGCGCCGAAAAAGCCAATAACACCGTAAAGAGCTTTAATATAAGGGCTTTCATGGACATTTATATTTTATGAAATAAACGATTTTTATGATAAAGAAATGAATAATGTTAAAAATATGCCAAAGGGTCAGGTGAAAAACAGGCTGAAATCTCATCATTTAAATTAACATATTTAATCATTAAAATTAGATATAGGTAAAATAACAACCGACCAAGGGACCCTTCGGACACAACTTAAGCTGAAAACGAAAACATAAGCAAAGCATTTTCAGTGATAACTTAAGATAAAAACTAAAGGGCAAAGGCTTGATTCAATAAGGCAATGCTGGTGGTAGTCAGCGTTTCTGGACTTTGCTGCAAATCTAACGTGAAAATATCAGGCTCGTTTTCAGGTAACTGTAACGCTGAAAATTGACTAGTTAACACAGAGCTCGGCAAAACATGTCCATCTCGTGAATTCATTCGCTGGCTTATGAGATCTTTATCGCCATGAAGTAAAATAAAAATTGAATGATATCCTAACTCACGAAGACGCTGTCGATGCTCACGACGAAGTCCTGGATAAGCGAGAACTGTTGGCGGCTGAAGATTTTGACACAAAAAAACCGTTATGCGATTAATCCAAGACTCACGTATTTCTTCTGTTAAAGGCAGGTTTTGTTGAATTCTTTTTTTTGCTTGCTCACAGTGAAAATCATCAGCTTCTAGAAACCTATAGTCGAAGTGCTTTGCTAACCTTGTGGCTAAACTCGATTTACCACAACCACTCACACCCATAATGACCACCAAGGGGGGAGTATTTGGCTTTATCATTTGTCCTCCTAAGGGTATTAGCACATCCCTCTAAAAAATATTATTTATGATATTTTTCAAATATTTACGTTAAATCAATATGAAATTAATTACTGGCTAATGCTGATAAACCAGAGCAATTTGACAGACCACGCAAGAAAACGTTTTCAATAAAAGTGTAGCGCAAGAAGCTAATGAACGCGCTCCTATTGCGATTCAATTAACCGAATAAAAGTGTGATCAATACTTTCTTTGCTGCCGTCTAAAGTGATGCGCTCAAATGCTTGATTGAATTTATCCATCCAGGCTCGACCATCAGGATAAGATTTTGAAATGATGAAATGCAGTGAAACTCGTTCTATATCGCCGGGCAGCACGCGTAATTTACTATCGGTTAAACGCGTATTGGTTAATTCATTTAATGATACATAACTGTTAGTCAGCCCGGCATCGCTCCATCCCCGTTGTACATGGCCGATACACCCAGCACCATCGAGCACACGATTAATTTTCAGGTCGAGCTGCTCAATGACACCGCCTGCAACAAAATCATCTGTGTAACCATAGGGAAGACATAACCGTTTATTTTTCAGTTGTTTAATATCCGTTATATTTGAAGCTTTACTAACAAAAAAACGCACAGGAATGTAATTTATAGGGGTAGAAAAGAAATATTTACCAGCTCGTTCGGGGGAATATACATAAGGAAATGTGCCTAAAAATCGTTGTTCTTCGGTCCACATCTGACCGCGGCTCCAAGGCAAAATATAAATATCGACCTTGTGGCCCATTTCAATAAAAGTCCGCGTTACCAATGCTTGGGACCACCCTCCCTGAGGTAAGCTGGCAGAAACAAAAGGATAATAGCCTTGCCCTGTAGCCAATCTGATGCGCTGATCTGTTGCTTTTAAAGGAGGAGGGATTGAACCAACTTCATCGGGGAAAATGACCCGAGCCTCCTTCAGCTCAGATGGATATTGAGCGTTTGGGTAACTAGGACTGTCAAACGCACTGACAGGGCCAGCGTAACTGAGCCACGTAATCAACAAAGACGACAATACCCCAGTGATATACTGCAGTTCCTTGGCTACCATGTCTCAGGAATATCCATAATCGCGTAAAATCCGATGAGCAATACACGCATTATGCATATTAAATCACCAAGTTCCATACCCTCGATCATTTAACACAGGTGGTCTGCGGTGTTAAATATTTACCACTCACTAAGTGCAGACATGCTAAAAGTTTGCCCTTGAAAATTAAGAATAACGTGTTGTTGCTCTATGTGTTCGATGCGCACTTTGTCGTCAATCATGTCGCCTTCGCGCAGCCTTCTGCCGTTAACTTCCACCCAACGTTCCTGCTCTGACGACGCATACATATGCATCGAAAATATCATAGGGGGCAGTCGCGTGAGCACCCAGGCAGGAAGCTGGTCGATACGAGGGGTATCTTCGTTCTTCGTTTGTGTAGCGGTAAAAGGCTTATCCGGTTCGTTGTCCAATTCAGTGATTGCTTTTTCAAAGCGTCTCATCAGATCAGCAGAAATTTGCGGACGGGGTTCGGAAATCTTTATGTTTGTCGCTTCATTATCCTTCGCTGTACTTGCAATTTTGGCCGGTTCTATTTCCACCGGCAGCGAGTTTGCTTCGCTGGGCAATGCTGCGTCAACCTGTTGTAACGCATCTTTCGGCACTGGCAGTACTGATTTTGCTGGCACCGCTTGCTCGGATGCACCGACTACACGACTTTCACTTTTAGACTTGCTACTCTGCACGTCGCTAGCAGTCATCTTGTGTTGTGGCCCATCAAATTTAGCCAGCCAAGTGGGTGCAATGGCTGCCCCCCAACCTAATACTAACCCCACACATATCACCACAAAACCTAGCACCACAGGCTTAGCATAATATTGCCAACGAGAAGGCAGCGCTTGTACTGAGGGTAAGAACAAACTGCGATTAAACTGATCTGATACAGCGACATCGGCTCCATGTGCGCCTAAGCGATCACTTTCTAACAATTTTTGCGTCTGTGACTTTTGTACTCTCGGTTGATCGATTCCCACGGTTTGCGCAGGGTCGATTTCTACCTGTTGCACTCCCATCTCCCCCAACCCAGCGACCATTTCAATACTGGTCACTAACCCAGATTTACGAATTTTAATCGGACCATTTTGTTTAGTAATTTTGACAATCACCATGCCAGGCAACAGGTCGCCTATGTTCACGATATTATCCATACCAACTGCCTCCCAAAAAACCTAGACCTAAGGCAATAACAAACAGGGAGATGAATATCAGCGTTCGACGCTTACCTCGTCGCTGAACAACGACATCTGTGCCCAAGATTTGCTCTGCGGCAGCATAAAAAATATGCTTTTGTACAACCGGGGCTTGTTTAGTGAAGGTTAATGTTAGTGCGCGGTCGCAAAGTAAATTAATCACTCTGGGAATACCGCCTGTCACTTGATATACAGCGCCTAATGCACCAGAGCTGAAAACACTGCTATCGCCATTCGCCACACCTAAACGATGATGAATGTAGGCTTTGACTTCAACCGCACTAAGGGGCAATAAATGATAGCGGGCTGTTATCCGCTGGGCCAATTGACGTAATTCATTGCGTTTAAGTAACTGCTGCAATTCGGGCTGACCGATCAATACAACTTTAAGCAGCTTTTCACGATTGGTCTCAAGATTGGTCAACAAACGCAGCTGTTCAAGTACCTCGGGTAATAAATGCTGGGCTTCATCCACAATTAAAATCGTATTCAGCCCACCATTATGGTTTGTAGCTAGTTTATTGAGAATTAAATCCGTGAAGTATTTAAGACTGGCGCGCTCATAATGATATTTAATACTCAGCTCATCACAAATAGTGGCTAACAGTTCAATGGCTGATAAGGTCGGGTTAAGCACCATAGCCACTTGGGTATTATCAGGAAGTTGCTGCATTAATTTACGCGAGACCGTGGTCTTTCCTGTCCCGACTTCGCCGGTCAACATCACAAAACCGCCACTTTCACGCAAACCAAACGTAAGGTGTGCTAAAGCCTCTTTATGCCTAGGGCTCATATATAAGTACGCAGGATTAGGCGCAATGGAAAACGGATTATCTGAAAGTCCGAAATAATTAAGATACATAACAGCGCTTCTAATAGCAGGTTGAGGATAAGCGGAAGATAAACTAACCACTTCAGCGAAACTTGTCAAAGATATGCCCGGCTTTAGTGAAACAGCGTATGTCCTAACGCTTTGAAGCTACTTAGATTTTCTATTTTTGACTGGTGTAAATCCATCAACAAAAGAAAATTAACCACGATTAGGAATTTTTGCTACTGACATAAATCAGGCATAATGGGCTGATTTTTCAAATTAAGGTATGTATGCAGGTATATTTAGTCGGCGGTGCGGTACGTGATCAACTGCTCAAACGCCCAGTACAAGATAAAGACTGGGTTGTGGTCGGTGCCAGCGAAGCAGATATGCTCGCCAAAGGGTATCAGCAGGTAGGTAAAGATTTTCCGGTATTTTTGCACCCAAAAACCCAACAAGAATATGCCTTAGCGCGCACTGAACGTAAAGTCGGCCAAGGCTACACTGGTTTTGAATGTGATACATCCACCAGTGTCACCCTTGAGCAAGATTTGCTGCGCCGAGATCTAACGGTGAATGCCATGGCAATGGATGATAATGGCCGTATTATCGATCCGTTTAATGGTCAGCGGGATCTCGCTCAACGCATTTTACGCCACGTATCAGATGCATTTATCGAAGACCCGCTGCGGGTATTGCGTGTTGCCCGCTTCGCTGCGCGCTACGCCGATTATGGTTTTACCATTGCACCTGACACCCAAGCTCTGATGAGTCACATCAGTCAATCCGGTGAGTTAACTAATTTAAGCCCAGAACGTGTGTGGGTTGAAACCGCCAAAAGCCTACTTGAAGACAGCCCGCAAGTGTATTTTGAAACGTTGCGCAAATGCGCAGCGCTCAAGGTGTGGTTTGCGGAACTCGATTGTCTATGGGGGATCCCAAACCCAGCAAAATGGCACCCAGAAATCGATACCGGTATTCATAGTATGATGGTGTTGGAACAATCGGTACGCGTATCCAATAAACTCAGTGTGCGTTTTGCCGCCTTGGTACACGACTTAGGTAAAGGCTTAACGGATCCAGACCAATGGCCGTCTCATCGGGGACATGAAAAACTCGGTTTGGCGCCGATCAACACCCTTTGTGCGCGTTTAAAAGTGCCAAACGAGTGCCGAGACCTCGCCCTCTTAATGAGCGAATTTCACAGCCATGTTCACCACGCGTTTAAATTAAAGCCCTCGACCATTAACGACTTACTAGACAGTTGTGACGTATGGCGTAAACCTGAACGCTTTGCCGATTTGCTACTTGCTTGCACAGCAGATGCCAAAGGAAGAACAGGTTTTGAAGATAGCCCCTACCCTAACGCTGATTATATTTGGCAAACTTATTTAGCCGCCAAAAAAGTCGACGTGCAGGAAATTGTACATGCGGGCTATAAAGGCGCTGAAATAAAACAGCAACTCAGACAAAAACGCATTCATGCTATCGCCGCAAACGTGGCATAATAGCGGTCCGCTTTTTGTAGCATTCAAATCATAAACAGACTCAAACAAGGCTTACCATGTTATCCACCACGCAATTAAACACTATGCTGAGATTACAAGACGGCATGAATCGTAAAGTGAACCCTGATTGGCTAGGCGCGAATTATGCGTATTTGCGTGCTGCTATGATTGAATCAGTGGAAGGCATTGAGCATCACGGCTGGAAGTGGTGGAAAGCCCAACACAAAGATTTACCTCAGCTACAAATGGAATTAGTCGATATTTGGCATTTTGCCTTGTCGGCGATTATCATACAATTTGACGGTGACATAGAGCAATCGGCTAACACTATTGCTCAACAGCTTGCTTCGGGCACCAGCCAGGTAACATTTGACGGTAAAGATTACACGTTCACCAACCTGGATATAGTCGATAATTTACAGCTAATGGCCGGCTTATGTGCCGCAAACCGTTTTGATGTGCCTCTGTTTATAACAATTGTTGAGCAAGCCCAAATGAATGCTGATGAGTTATATCGCCAGTACGTGGGAAAGAACGTTTTAAACTTCTTCCGTCAGGACAATGGCTACAAAGAAGGCAGTTATCAAAAATTGTGGAACGGTCGTGAAGACAATGAACACCTCGTTGATGTGTTAAATACTTTAGACATCGCTGTGCCTGACTACAGCGACAAAGTGTATCAAGGTTTGCAGCAACGCTACCCAACGAACTAAACTCGTATATTGCCTTGGGCATCTCGGGGGCGAAACCACGTGTTAACGCTCCCATTATATTAAGTACAACTTTAAGAAGCATAAAAACGCCATGTTTGAGCAACTAGATCTAGATGATGAACTTTGCCGCGCTGTCGCCGAATTAGGCTACATCGAACCCACCAGTATTCAGCAGTTGGTTATTCCAGCCGCGATGGAAGGCAAAGACATTCTGGCCTCAGCCCCTACGGGCACAGGCAAAACTGCAGCATTTTTGCTGCCAGTTTGCCAATTTATATTGGATTACCCTCGCCGAGGGATCGGCTCGACCCGAATTTTGATATTAACGCCCACTCGGGAACTCGCTCAGCAAGTTTACCAGCAAGCGTTAGAGCTAAGTAAATACACAGACATCGTTTGCGGCGTGATCACAGGCGGTATCAACTACGGTACCGACAGAGATACCTTGGAGAGAAACCTCGACATTTTAGTTGCCACCCCTGGACGTTTGTTTGAGCATATAGAGCAAGAAAGTTTCGATTGTCGCGATATCGAATGTTTGATTTTGGACGAAGCCGATCGCATGCTCGACATGGGATTTTCGTCTATCGTCAATCAAATATCTGCCGAGGCTCGCTGGCGTAAACAGAGTATGTTGTTCTCAGCCACACTTGAAGGCGCCGGTATTAGCCGTTTTGCTAAAGACATTCTCAATGAACCTGTAGAACTTGAGGCGGCTCCTAGTCGTAAAGAACAAGGTAAAATCCATCAATGGCTGCACCTTGCTGACGATGCCAAGCACAAATATGCCTTGCTTAAACATATTCTGACCCATCAAGCTGAATCAGCCGTGGTGTTTGTGAAAACTCGGGATCGTCTAAACGAGTTGAAGCAAATTTTAGAGCGCGATGGCTTCACTGTCTGTTGGCTACAAGGCGAAATGCCGCAAGATAAACGCAATTTATCGATGGCTAAATTTCGCTCAGGTGAAGTGAAGATACTTATTGCTACTGATGTTGCCGCACGGGGAATTGATGTGGAAAACATCAGTCACGTTATTAACTACGACATGCCTCGCACTGCAGACATTTATGTACACCGTATAGGCCGTACTGGCCGGGCTGGCAATAAAGGGACGGCTATTTCAATTGTGGAAGCTCACGACATAGGGATTGTGCCTAAAATTGAACGTTACACCGATCAGCCGCTTAAACGCAGAGTCATCGATGAGCTTCGGCCAAAAAACAAAGAAGCAAAACCACCTGCCAAGAAAAAGATGAGCAATCGCGCGAAAAAGGCCGCGGGCAAAACAGTTAAAAAGAAAGTGAAGAAGAACAAGAATCCTAGTTAAACTTTTAACTTATTAGTCGTCGATTTTCTGCCATAAAAAAACCTGCAAACTGCAGGTTTTTTTATGATTATGGAACAAACACGCTAACTCGGAACATCCTGCTGGGGCAATTCCAGTAGGGTAAATTGACTATCACGGTCGCCGGAGACTCGGACACTGCATCGCCCCCAACTTTCAGGGATATGCCACACGCTATCGGTCGCCACACTGTATAACTCTCGCTTGTTATGGCAACGTAACTCAACCGTATTTAGGTTGCCGCTGACGTTATTCAAGCTAAAAGCACTGCGGCTTAAGTCATGCCACCAATCACCATCTTGTTTAACTTTACCTGGGATCGAAATGACCTGTTGGCTTTTGAGCAGGTTTAATACCTTGATGACATAGGGCTCAAGTAAAGCAATATTTTCTTGGTTATTGGCTTGGGTTTCAACACGCTGGAAGGTGTCCAGTACATCAAGATATTGAGACTGGTTAAGCTGTAATACGAACATACGGTTTAACAGCAAAGGGTAAGCTTCTGCCCCCAAGTACTCACCATTATTGTCCGTCCTAATGATGTGTTTAACATATTTCAGCTCTTCCACACTGTCGTTTTGCGCCTTTGCAATATCTGCTCGTAGCAGCGAGTAAAAAGTGAACTCCATGCTATTGAGCAAACCTTTGTCTTTCATTTTTTCACTTAATTGAGTGGCTAACCCAAGATCATTTTTGTCTAACGCATCTCGTACTCCTTGATAGGCTCGTTTGAACTTGCGCCTTACCCCTTTATTTAACCCAGTTAATTTAAAGTCTAATTGAACTTTGTTATAGCATTGCTCAATTGGCTTACCATCAACATAGGCTGGGCTGTACTGCCACTCTTTGAGCGCATTCACTGCAGCCTTTTCAAATCCCTCCATACCGGTTGAATCAACGACCACTATATTATTCACACTGCCGTCGGTTCCCACTACAAAATTTAACTGCACCCAACCTTCAGCGCCTTTACGTGCCATGTTAGATGGATATTTAGGGTGAACACGCTTTATTGGTTCAGGTAGCTTAGCTGATTCCAATAGTACAGCACTTGGCTCGTTTAATTCGATTGGCTGAGGCTGGGACTCAGTTGCACACAGCGTATGTCCAGAGCCTAAGCTTAGTGAAACAAGAAGAAGTGCGTTGGCGGGAAAATTCATAAAGCGTCCTTGCGGTAATACATGGGTTAACTTGAAAAATAACCTTATCAAGACTAAATAATTTACCCAGCGACAGCAAGGTGTATTTCTCAAATGAGAGAGCAAGTACCCCTATCAAAGACGAGTAGGGTACAATATCAATTATGTGTTGAAACAGGTAAAATTCGCCTAAACCTAATCAAATTGAAGAGCCACTCCCTTGTCACGCAAAATAGTATTAGCCACAGGCAATAAAGGCAAAGTTGCCGAGTTAAGCCAATTACTCAGCCCCCTTGATATTGATATCGTTCCACAAAGTGAATTTAACGTGCCGGATGTAGCTGAAACCGGCACCACCTTTGTCGAAAATGCAATTATCAAGGCGCGTCATGCCGCTAAAATTACTGGGCTACCTGCTATAGCCGACGACTCAGGTTTAGCGGTTGATGCATTGGACGGTGCGCCTGGCGTGTATTCAGCCCGTTATGCGGGCAGCCATGCCACCGATACTGACAACATCGATAAGCTACTTGAGGCATTAAAGGACGTAGCGCCCGCAGCCCGCCATGCCCGTTTTTTATGTGTGTTGGTCTATATGCGCAGTGCTGATGACCCTACCCCAATTATTTGCCAAGGTGAATGGCACGGAAAAATTACCACTCAGCGCACTGGCGACAGTGGTTTTGGTTACGATCCGGTATTTTGGGTGGAACAAAAACAGTGCACCTCAGCCCAGCTAAGCAAAGAGCAAAAAAATGCCTTGAGTCATCGTGGTCAAGCCCTTGATCAGCTATTGATCACGTTAAGCGCTGATTTTGATTAATTCACACAAGGGTGACGAAAACGCGTTGCACACCTCAATCAAAACACTCAGGCTGCCACCTGTCGCTTTGTATATCCATATCCCATGGTGCGTGCAAAAGTGTCCTTATTGTGACTTTAATTCCCACGGGCAGAAACAAAGTACCTTGCCAGAAGCGGAATACGTCAGTCATTTACTTGATGATTTAACTGAAGATGCCAAATTGATTGGCTCGCGCCTAGTTCACAGTATTTTTATCGGTGGTGGCACTCCGAGTTTATTTTCACCTGAGGCGATAGACCGATTACTGACTGGTGTGCGTCAGCGCGTTAATTTAGCCCATGACGCAGAAATTACCCTTGAGGCTAATCCTGGCACTGTGGAAAGTGAACGTTTCAATGGTTTTGCCAAAGCAGGTGTTAACCGAATATCCATAGGAGTGCAGAGCTTTCAGCAAGAAAAGCTTGAGCGACTAGGGCGTATTCACGATGAACAACAGGCGTTAAATGCCGCGGGTTATGCCCGAAATGCGGGCCTAAATAGCTTCAATTTAGATTTAATGCATGGCCTGCCAGAGCAATCCATTGACGATGCCTTATTTGATTTACGCCAAGGTATTGCGCAGCAACCACCCCATTTATCCTGGTATCAACTGACCATTGAGCCAAACACTCAGTTTCACTCTAAACCACCTACACTGCCTGAAGATGACATATTGTGGGACATACAAGAGCAAGGCCATGACATACTCACCGCGGCGGGGTACCAGCAATACGAAATTTCCGGTTACAGCTTGGCTGGTCAACAATGTCGGCATAATCTTAATTACTGGCGCTTTGGTGACTACTTAGGCATCGGCTGCGGTGCGCACGGCAAAGTGACCTTACCTGACTGCGGCCAGATAATACGTACGGTCAAGGTGAAACATCCCAAGGGTTATATGGATCTCACGCGTTCCTACCTGCATCAACGGCATAACGTGCAAGATGACGAACTTCCTTTTGAGTTCTTTATGAATCGTCTACGTTTGCTTGAACCTTGCCCTAAGCAAGAGTTTACCGACTTCACCGGGCTACTGCTGACAGCGCAAAGCCAATTAATGGCTAACCTAAACACGGCTCTCACCAAAGGCTTGTTAGCTGAAACCGATACCCATTGGCAGGTCACGCCTCTTGGTCGGCGTTACCTGAATTCATTATTGGAAATGCTGGTTTAGGGTGCATTCTACGTACATGAGCTAGAGGCAATCCGACGAATTATTGGATGTATAACACCAAACTTAAATATCCAGCCGCTTAGCGGCAAATTCATGGGCTGACGGTGATACATCCGTGCCTTGCCATACTCTTGCTAGGTTTTTCGCCGCGACTAACGTCGCGCCTGAACCAAAAAAGGGATCGATGACTGTGTCCCCTGCAACTGAACTTTGACTGATCAACTTTTCAATCAGTGGCACTGGCTTTTCGGTGGGGTAACTCCGCCAAACGCGTTTTTCTTGCAACACATCAGGCATACCTAAATCGTGCAATTTACGTTTACCTTTTTCGAAAAACAAAATAAATTCATAGCGCGCTCGGTAGTGATATCCCATGCCGATAGCACACTTGTCCCACACCAAAGGCTTCCAAAACTTAAAGCCAGCCGCTTCGGCTAGGGGCTTTACCACAAACATGGTTTCTTGATCACAAAACAAATAAAAATGACTATTGGTTTTTAACACGCGATAAATTTCTGCAAATAACTCAGTGAATCGGGCATTAGGGAAAATAGCAAACCATTCATTACTCGATGATTTACTGTGCTTTAATCGCGTCGTTGTACCTTTTGCCCTGTGCTTTTCTAACGATTCGTAAGGGGGATCCGTTATCACTAAATTAACGCTATCGCTAGGTAAGCTTCGTAGCCATTCAATGGCATCTTGGTCAAATAAACTCATGGATTAATGCTTAGGTCTGAGGGCAAAACGGCGCATATACTAGCAGCGTAGTCACACGAACCCCAGCGTTAATACAAGATAAAACCACGAATAGAAAATCAGTGGGAATGGGATTGTGCGCTACTTACCACATCGTATTTCGTTAACTGGGGAATGTCTTGACGTAAACGGTTTTCAACCCGATCTAGACGTTTAAATTCATTGCAGAACCAATGGGCCTTTTGTTGCAGAGTCTGACTTTTAGGTGAGAATTTTTCTTCTACAGTAGAGCCGATCGTGTCAATTTTTTCCGCAAGTTTGGCGATTTTCTCTTCGGTGCTGGTACTTTCGGAAACCAAGCCTCCAATTGCCGATAATATCCCACCTAATGAGGTGTTCATGGCTTCTTCGATTTGCTCTTCGAGCTCACGATCAACAAGATCGTCGACGTTTTCGAGTGTGCCAGGGCCCATATAAAAGCTGCTACCCGCATGGATGAATTTCTCTTTGACCCGAGATTGTACTCGAGCAAGAGATGAGCGTAGCTTTTCGTAACTTTCGTGTTCTTCTCCCACTAAGCCGATATACACATGCTCAACGGTTTCAATGGCTAACTCAACGCCCTCGCTGGCAAGTAAGATCATCTTAGGCACAACGTGATGCACACCATCGGCAAGTTCTTTCAGTTCAGCTTGTTGTTTAGGGGAAAGCGACACCCATTGCCCCTGCACAATAAGTTGATTGTCTTGGTTAATTTGGTAAACGGTACGACTATTATCGATCACTCGGATCTGATCATTCGTCACCACCAAACCATAGTTTAACTCAACATCACACTTATAATCGGCTTTGACATTGGCTACATAAAAGCACAGAAAAATTAACCACAAAAAACGCATATCGTATCGCTAACGTAAAAAGACATGGATATTCTGACCATTAAGTCTAGGTTTTGAAAGCACGATACGATAATCGAATTAAAATATAGGTTAATCGACTGTTCGCACCAGCCGAGTGTAAACAAATAGACGTTTTTCTTTCAGAGCATTACTGCTGTTAAAAAAAGCCACCACCCAAGCTCGATTCGCATCCGTCACCGCAGGGGTTGATGTCCAATAATCGTCTGATAACGTACTAGGGAAAACCGTTTCGTTAATCGCCGGACGCACACAAGCACGCTCGGTTAATGTAGCCAACTCTTTTAGATTCGGAACCCGCCAGCCGCTTTTGCCGGCGAACGTATAGCCATGTGCCTCATCTAGCGCTTGCTGCCAATTCAATTCATCGCCTTCACCAATGCAATCGTTGTTACTGTATGTTTGACCAAGACTACAACGCATCCACATTAGGCCACTTTCAGTGTGTGTAGCCGTACCATCGGTATTGACCACAAATTGCTCTGCACTTGCTGTTTCCGTAACATCATCTAGGCAGGTTTGCGCACTCGCATTGAGGCTAAGTAAGGCTAAAATAACTAACTTTTTCATATCATCGTCCTGCTCTGACTAAGCGTACATTGACTGCTGTAGATTTATTTAGGAAGTTATCGTTACCGGAAGCAAAATCAATCGCCCAAGCATTTTGCGCAGCTTCGTCGGTACCATCGACACTGGCTTGAGACGTCCAGTACCATAAGATGCTCGTTGAGCCGTTATCCGAATAAGGGAAATAGTCCGTGTCCAGCATAGGGCTAGTCGACTTACCAAGGTGGACTATGGACAACAGCTCATTATGACTTGGCAGTTTCCAGTCATAAAAACCACATAATCCTTGGGCATTGACCGCCTCTACGAAGTCCTCTGTGTTGCAATCACTTAAGGAACAGCTTGGCGTGGCAGGATTCAATGGCCCACTATAACCACCATTATTTTCTTGTGCATACCAACTATAGGTGTGCCGACGACCATGTAAGTCACCGTTGGTGGTTTTTATTTCCCATACCAAACCCGTCACGTTGTCACGCACACAGCGCCAAGGTTGACTCACATCATCGACCTCATCACCTATGTCATCTAAACGGGTGAAATCAAACCCTCCTTCACCCCGTCCCGCTTTGGTCAACATATTGTTACTGGCGATAATATCTCGGCCTCGTTGACCGTCTTGTCCGGGGTAATCTGCTTGGTGAGAACTGTTGATTGCGTTACTGCTGCCCTGGCGTGTTACCCCAGTGTCATTAAGCAGACTGCGGGGAAATGGCTTAACCGTCACTGAAATGCTGTCATCAACTTCATTGTTGTTCGCATCCGTCACTTTCAACGTAAAGGTTAACACTTGGGTACTATTGACCATAGGCGCGACCGCAAAGGTTTGTAACACGTTGGCATTGTTGATCTTAGGTTCAAGTAGTGAATCATTTAGCCATAAATACGTCAGTGGTTTAGCCGACGGTATCGCTGTATCAGCGACCCCAGACAATAAAATACTCTCTCCTGAAAACACCTGATGGTCGACACCGGCGTCTGCGGTGGGGACATTATTTCTGGCGCTTAAAATAGTCACGGTCAACTCTTGGGTATCTGTGGCTCCTTCCTGATCCGTTACCGTTAGCTCGAAGGTTAAATTATTGTCTTCATCTAGGATAGGCGTCGTAAAGGTAATACTGCTTGCGTCTCTGCTAACACCGGCTAATACATCAGCCCCGGCAAGTTGTTGCCATTGAAACGCGGCAATGGGGTCACTCACATCCGCAGCATCGGCATCAGTACTCGTGCTGCCATCAAGGGTCACTTCCATACTTGCTGGAAATACCTTGTTGGCAAAACCATCGATGGGTGGATAAGAAATCAATGCGTTTGGTTGGGTGTTTAAGGCGAGTACGTTGACCTCTAGACTGTCTGAGCCAACATTGCCATTGCCATCAGTGGCTTGCAATGTAAGACGAAAGGTCAAGGTACCACTGGTAGTCGGCGCGATAAAAGAGGCGACTCCAGATGTTGTATCAGCATGGGTAATAACAAGTGTTGGTGACGCTGACCAAGCATAAGTCAGCTCGTCCGTGGTTCCCACTGCATCACCTTGCAGGTTAACGCTAGTACCTTCGTTAACCGTTGAGCCTGGGCCGGCATTAACAATCACTCTTGGTGTATTATCGGTGCTCGAATCTGAAGAACCACCGCCGCCACAAGCGGTTAAAAATAAGCTAGTGAATAAAACTAACAAGCAAAACGAAGTGAAATCATTTGATATTTTACGCATATATTTACTAACCAATGTCGGTGTCATATTACTGCTCGATGACGAAGTGATTTTGCTTAACTAACGACAATGTAAGCAGAATTCATACCACTAACTAACGATATAAAAGATCACAGGCAGGACTATTGCGGTCAACACACCATTGATACATAAGCCTAAGGTTGCGAATGCCCCGACTTTTTGACTCATCTGAAACCCTTGTGCAGTACCTATGGCGTGGGCTACTGTGCCAAGGGCAAGACCTTGTGCTTGGGGTGAGGTGATACGCAGCAAACGATAAATACTGGAGGCAAATACGGCCCCAACAATACCGGTGAAAATAACGATCACTACTGCAAGCCCAGGTATACCGCCAATATGTTGACTCGTTTCAATTGCCAGGGGCGTCGTAATTGACTTGGTCAGTAAACTTAGCTTGACGCCCGCTTCCATGGGCAAAAAGTACACCACCAATAACGCTAATATCGGCGCTAACAAACCACCGATAACGATAGGTAATAACACCCCCACGCCGTTTTGCTTGACACTGCTAAGTTGAGAATACAAAGGGATCGCCAAAGCAACGGTAGCGGGCCCCAACAACCAGGTTAACAGCCCTGTTTTAGCCTGATAACCTTCAACACTCACACCGGTATAAAATAAAATGACCGCTAATATAGCAATACAAAAAACCATAGGATGAAATATCGGGCGGCTGCCAAGACGTCGGAATATAAAAAGTGAGGCTAAGTAGACTGCCAGTGTGATGGCACACCAGAACACGGCTGATAATACCGCATTACTGCTAGCGCTTAACATGTTCATTATCGGTATTCGCGTGAGCGTGATTTTGCCACTGACGCTGACAAATCCAAGCTGTCACTCCCAGACTAACAAGAGTGCTGAGCATGATACTTAAGACTAACCACAGTAGATTGTCTGCCAGTTTTTCGGCAAATAATAAGATGCCCATAGTCGCTGGTACAAATAATATCAGCATATGGCCTAAGACAAATTGCGACACCCGTAACAGCGCACTAGGAATGCGCTTAAGCCAAACTAAGCCCAATAAAAGCAGCAATAATCCCAACAAAGACGCTGGTAAGGGAATGAACGGACTCAGGCCTAAACCCGCCCCCCAAAACCCGACCAGAGTAGTCAGCGCAAGTGCATATTTCAACCACAACATCTAACGCCTCTCAGACCAAAACATTACTTGGCATATTGTTGATAGCCCTAGCGTAAACCCACATTAGGAGCCTGTTTTAATATCTTCTAAATGGTATTTATCGATCAGCGAGTAAAGCGTGGGACGCGTTACACCAAGCAGTTCAGCGGTGCGCGACATATTGCGCTCGGCAACCTGAAAGGCGTGGCGGATCGCTCTGCTTTCAGCCTCTTCACGTACTTCACGCAAATTTAGAGTGGTAATCGTGCTTTGATTTTCATCTAGGCGCAAGCCCAAATCATCTGGCTGGATATAAGCTGACTCAGCCATGATCACGGCAGATTTAAGCTTGTTCTGCAATTCACGAATATTGCCTGGCCAACGATGTTGCAACATTGCTTGGATCGCACTATCGCTAAATCCCTTCACCTTGGTTTTGAAGTCTTCGTTGTACTGGTTTAGAAAGGTCTTCCCCAGTAAAATCACATCATTACCACGGTCGCGTAAAGGGGGAATTAAAATATTAATTTCACCGATGCGGTAATATAAATCTTCCCGGAAGGTTTCCTCTGCCACCATGGCATTTAAATCACGGTGCGTGGCACAGATAACACGAATATCCACCGGAATTTCTGAGCGTCCGCCGACCCGCTCTATTACGCGCTCTTGTAAAAAACGCAGCATTTTTGCTTGTAACCCTACAGGCATATCACCGATTTCATCGAGAAATAAGGTTCCGCCTTGAGCACTTTCAATTTTACCAGGAGTGGTTTTATTCGCTCCAGTAAAGGCCCCTTTTTCATAACCAAACAATTCACTTTCGAGCAAATTTTCAGGAATAGACGCACAGTTAATGGCGATAAAGGCCTTGTTTTTACGCAAACTATGTTCATGAATACTACGGGCAAACACTTCCTTACCTGTGCCACTTTCACCGAGCAGTAAGGTACTGATATCCGTTTGAGCGATACGTTCAGCCTTTTTACTGACCGCTAATATTTGCTCGCTGTTACCAATAACTCGGTCCATCGAAGGGGCGACCGCCGACAGATGACGATTTTCTTGCTCTAAATCGTAAAGTTGGGCAGCTCTGCTGACCAATATCTGAATGGTATCTGAATCAATTGGTTTCTGATAGAAATCGTATGCACCAAGCTGAATGGCTTTTAACGCATTCACTTTATCGTTGTTACCCGTCACCACTATCACTTTGGTATTGGGTGAGAGTGCCAATATTTCTTGCAAGGCAGCTAGGCCTTCCGTCGCGTTTGCAGGATCAGGTGGTAAGCCTAAGTCTAAGGTAATAACCTTGGGTTCATGGCGGCGCAATTGCGTAATCGCCGAAGCACGATCGTCAGCAAACACCACGTCATACCCAGTAAAACTCCACTTCAGTTGCTTTTGAATGCCTAAGTCGTCATCGACTACTAAAATCTTATCCATGTATATGTCCTTGCAACTTATGCTATTAGTCAGCGGGAATATTCAAAGTAAAGACTGTACCAACATTCTCTTCACTTTGAACATATAAAAATCCACCTATTTTTTCTAAAAATGCCTTAGCATCGTAAGCGCCTATTCCCATACCAGCATTGCCTTTGGTGGTATCAAAAGGCGTAAACAAGCGCTGCTGAATAAAGCTTTTACTCATACCTGAACCATTGTCTGAAATGGTCACCACCATTTGCGCACTTTGCGGCGCATGGCTTAACTCAACTCGAACAAACCCATCATCGGCCGTGGCTTGTTGGGCATTGCTGATTAAGTGATACATAACGTTGGCGAACTTATCTTGATCAAGCACCACATCGGTTTCACTGCTCACGGTTAATTCAACCTGTGGCAACTGCGTTGCACAGCGCTGATTAATGACACTCTCAATACATTGAGACAGGCAACATAAACTCTGATGACTCGCCGGCTCGGCGTTTTTTTCAGATAGCTGGCGCAACATTTTGTCCATACGGGCTTTGGTGTGGTGTAAGGTCTCAAATGTGTCATCGATAAACTCAGGATTGTCTTTGTGTTGCTCAGCGTTACACAAAATCAGATCAATTTGCGCTAATACGTTTTTCAAATCGTGTAATACAAACGCAGACATGCGGGTAAACGCCGCAAATTGGGCATTTTCAGCGACTTCTTTAGCCGCTTCGTGGTGAAACAAAAAATTAGTCACTTGGGCAGTTACAGCCGTTAAGTAATCACGTAATTCCCAATTTAAACTGCGAGGTTTTTCTTTGGTGTTGGTCATCAGTACCAAACCCCAAAAGGTCTCTCCTCGATAGATAGGTAACACCAATTGGAAGGTAACTTTGTCCAGCGTCGCGTGATTAACCTTTAATCCTTCGTAAACAAAAGGCTTGCTACGTAATTCTGCAATATCAATTATCCAGTTTTTCTGCTGAAAAAAATCAAAGAATTGCTGAATCACAACCAATTGCTCTGCACATAATGGTTCAGCTTCTTGGTCGGCGAGATATTCCACTTGATTGTCCACGCGCTTGATCAACAAACCTGACTGATAACCCATTGCCTGAAGGAATGCATTGAGAATAGTTTGATAAACGGTTTGGCCTGGTCGGGTGTTCTCTAACGATTGAGTTAACTTGACCCACTCATGACGATAATCAAACTGATTAGCAAAAAAGTGCTTAGTGATAAACACTTTGACCTTAGTGCGAAAGCTTGCGGATAAAAACAAGGTGGCCAGCAAGGCTAAAGACAAAAAAATCAGAATGATCTGAATCGTTGCGCTCCACTGCCCGCCAAAATATTTCACCACATAACCGATAAGTGACATAACGAACAGGTAACACCCAGCTACCACCAGCAACGAGCTGTGCAACACCACTTCCCTGCTGACGAAAATGTCGACACCCCAATGCTGCACCCGGCGAATGGCCAACACCAAAAACGGGATCAATGCTGTATAAATAAAACCTCGGGCAGCGATGTACGTCAGGTCGAGTTGTTCAACCATCAGGGCATTGGCAAAGGTCACAAATTCAAATAGGTTGGTCGCACCAAGGTACAAAATAAGTGGCTTGAACGCCCAGCGATTCTCCCCCGCTTGTCGATAGATGACCTCCAGAAGTATCAAGACTTGCAAAGCCAACAAAGTTTGTATCAGAAATAACCAACTGTCGTTTAAGTCTAAATACAAGGGTACAACTAACGCGATGATAGGCAGGGCTAAAATTAACCAAGTCTCGGGGCGTTTTAACACACCCACCAGACTGGTAAAATTGTCTTTTAAGCAGGCTGCCAGAAAAAGCAGCCAGAAAAATTGCTTGATGTTATCGAATATAACTAAGCGTTCAACTGTCAGTTCACCAATAAAAAACGGTGATAAAGACCACACGCATGTAGCAGCCGTAGCTAATATCAACAAATATTTAGCTAACCCCGATTTACGGGACGTTAGCAATAACAACAGCAACAGCGCGTAACCTAAAGCGCTGGCTGCGTATCCCCAAACTGCTAGCATAATGATGTTGTCCTCGAAATTGGTATCATTCCGTTTTTATGCTAATGGCGTAAAAAGCCATCGCCTTTTACGGTAAACGCCTGTCGGCGACGTGATTTATTTTTTTCTGACCAGCAAACTGCCAATGGAATATCCCGCTCCAAAAGAGCACAGCAAGCCATAATCACCAGCTTGTAAATCTTGGTGATGCAAACTAAAAGCGATAATAGACCCAGCAGAAGCGGTATTCGCATATTGATCTAATACAATTGGCGCTTCTTCCAGCGTGGCCTCACGGCCCAATAACTTCTTACTGATCAGACTGTTCATATTAATGTTAGCCTGATGCAACCACCAGCGTTTAATATCCGCACTGGTTAATTCATGACGCGCCAAATGCTCACTGATATGCACCACTGCCATAGGACATACTTCTTTAAAGACTTTACGCCCTTCTTGATGAAACAGTTTATCCGCTGCGTAAGGGTCAACATCGTTGGCACGACTAACATAACCAAAATTTGAACGTATATTATTGGAAAATTGAGTCACCGCTTTAGTGCTAACAATTTCAAAAACGTGCTGCGATGATGCGGTATCAGCATTTTCAACCACCATGGCAGTGGCCACATCGCCAAAAATAAAGTGGCTATCACGGTCACAATAATTCACCTGGGGGGAAGTTAATTCTGGATTGATAACCAGCACCCCTTTGGCCGTACCTGCACTGATCATTTCATAGGCGCGGTGTAACGCGAAGGTTGCCGCAGAACACGCCACTAACATATCAAAGCCGAAACCTTTAATACCAAGCGCATTTTGCACTTCGATGGCCAGTGCAGGGTATGAGCGCTGAGTATAGGCACAAGACACTATGACCACGTCTATATCCTGTGCGGTTTTATTGGCTGCTTTTAAGGCTAACTTAGCCGCATGGATTGCCATTTCAGCTTGATCCGATAATGCCTCTTCCGGGCGTTCAGGAATATTCGGTCGCATGCGGTTTATATCCAGTACACCGTCCTTGATATAACAATAACGGCTGCGTATGCCCGATGCCTTTTGAATAAATTCAGCGCTTGATAATGGCTTTGCGCTTAACGTACCAGCTTCAATTGCATCTCCATTTTGCGCGTTAAACTGCTGTGCATAAGCATTGTATGCCTCAACTAACTCTTCGTTTGAGATGCTGTGTGGTGGATTCCATAATCCTGAACCACTGATCACTACAGAATTTGTCATGTTTGTCTTTCCACTTGAAATATCCCGTTAGCTTATCGCTTTGTAGAGGAAATGTCATGAGTGTTCAATTGTTTAGCTGTGTAGCTAGATTATTTTTGCGGAAATTGAATGGTTAAGCTAAGTGTTGTGGCGCCGGACGTGGGTTTGAAAGGGGGGACCACTCAGCGATTAATCTGTAACAAAGAGCAAAAAACACATATTCAAGGGATCAATACCCCAGCAAGTTACGCAAAAATACGCGAGGATAGCCTTAAACCCTCCTCGCATACTTTGTGATTGACCTCAGCTAGGTGTGTACATGCAAACTACTATCGACCTATGTCGACGCAGCTTCTCGCTGATGACTTTCATGGGCGACTTCATGTTTCAAGGTTAACGCAATCAGCAATATTGCGCCGACACATCCGCCAACCAGCAAGATGAATCCGCCGTCCCAGCCGAAGTGATCCACCGTGTAACCTAAGGCAATGTTAGCCACAACTGCACCGCCCAAGTAACCAAATAAGCCCGTTAAACCTGCTGCCGTGCCAGCGGCCTTTTTCGGAACGAGCTCAAGCGCAAATAAGCCAATTAACATCACAGGACCGTAAATCAAAAAGCCAATTGCCATTAGGGCGGCAATATCAACACCTGGATTTCCTGCCGGGTTCATCCAATACACTAAGACGGCAAACAACACTAACACCATGTATAAAATAGCAGCAGGGGCCCGGCGACCTTTAAACCAGCGGTCACTTATCCAACCACATAAAAGTGTGCCCGGGATCCCAGCCCACTCATACAGAAAATATGCCCAGGAGCTCTTGTCGAACGAGAAGTCTTTCACTTCGTACAAATAAGTCGGAGCCCAATCAAGCACCCCATAACGAATTAAATATACAAACGCGTTGGCCACCGCGATAAACCACAACAGTTTATTATTCAATACAAACTGCATGAAAATTTGCTTGGCCGTGAGTTCTTCTTCATGGGATTTTGAGTACTGCGCGGGGTAATCGTTACGGTACTCTTCAATAGGGGGTAAGCCGCAAGATTGCGGTGTATCTTTCATAATGAAATAAACAAAGACGGCGATCAACGAAGCCGCCGCAGCAGGTATGTAAAATGCACTGTGCCAGTCGTTAAACCATGCCATTCCGAGAATGAAAAGCGGCCCAATTAAACCTCCTCCCACATTATGGGCAATATTCCAAAAAGATACGGTTCGACCCCTTTCATTACCTGAATACCAATGCACCATAGTACGGCCACAGGCTGGCCAGCCCATTCCTTGCGCCCAACCATTGATAAACAACAACACAAATATACTGGCTACACTTTGTGTCGCCCAATCGGTGAAGCCAAACAAAAACATGACAGCAGATGAAATCAGCAAACCCGTCATCAAAAAATAACGCGGGTTACTACGGTCAGACACACTGCCCATGAGAAATTTACTTAAGCCATAGGCGATAGACACAGCCGATAGAGCGATGCCTAACTGTCCTTTGCTAAAGCCTTGCTCTTCAATTAAAAAAGGCATGGCCAGCGAGAAATTTTTACGGACGAGATAATAGCCTGCATAACCGACAAATATACCGATGAACACTTGCCAACGCAGGGCTTTGTATTCTTTATCAATTTCTTCTTTGGGCAATCTAGGTTGATGGGGGGCGGGTTTGAAAATACCGAACATATAATATTTACTGCTACTTATAATTTTCTTAATTAAAACAGATGTTAAGGGTTAATGATATGTTACGAATATGACAATTCATGCTGCCACTCTTCATATTCCCGTTTTTACAAGGCTATCGTTTGCCCTTGCGTGCCATTAACTTATCTTATGCGCTCTGATTAACCTCCTTCACGTGGCGTAACTTAGCCACCTTACGGGCCAATAATAACGCGCACAAACAGCCGATAAACATAATGCCGGCGACAAACAAAAAATAATATGCAAAACCGTTTTGCTCTGCATCAAGCATGCGTCCAGCAATCGATGCAAAGAAAATATCAGGCGTGAAACCCAATACCGAAATAATTCCTACTGCTGTACCTGTGGCGCCCATGCGGATCTGGCTTTCATCAACCAGCGCAAAGTAAATGCCACGTAAAGCAAACACCGCAAAAAAGGTAAATAGCAGCATAGCGAAAAGCAATGTCAAAGCTGAGTTGATGTGGGTTAACCAAGCAATGCCTGCAAATACCAATCCAAGCAAACCAAATAGCAGATAGGTCATTCGGCTCGTTCGTAATCGATCCGCTAATATTCCTGCGGCAAGTGCGGCAACCGGTCGCATATAACTAGAGAAGGTAATAAATTGCGCGCCTTCAACTTGTGACCAATCAAATGCCTGAACCACGAATAAACTGTAATTATCCAATGCCTTGTAACCACAATAGGCACAAATCACCACACCACCTTGCAACCATACCAATGGATTAGCCAGCGTTGTACGTAAGGTTCCCCAAGAAGAACCACCGGCCGACTGCGCATCAAGCTCCTGTGATCCCGGGCGCTGGGCACTAACAAAAAACCAGGTCAGCCCAGCAGCGATAATGGTGAGCAAGGTATAATAAATGATCAGCAACCTAATCGCTCTGAAGGCCTCGTCGCTGCTGGTAAAGTCACCTTGGGGATTAAACGTGCCTTGACTCAGAAGTAGTATTCCCACACTAGCGAATAGACTAGCCGCCAGCCCACGCCCTCCATCTAACAAACCAAACGCAAAGCCTTGTCGATTAGGCGCAGCGGATAATCGCGTTGCTTTTATCATCGCCGCCCAGAAAACCAATACTGTGGTAGCGCCCCAATAGCCAAATAACAAGGTGAGGCCAAAATGAGTCGGTCCACTCAGTAAATACAGTCCGCCTGCGGCGGTTGCCAGCAAGGAATAGCTCATCAAGCGGTTAGGCGCATACCTATCGGCAATCAAGCCCCCAGGGAAATAAGACAACATAGCAACAACGCCATAAACCGCAAAAATATCGCCTAACTGGGTGTTCGTTAGCTCAAAAGCTTGCAAGAAAGTTGGCCTAAAAAAGCGCGCCAAATGAAATGGTAAGGCAAAAATCAGCTCCCCCGCCAAAATAATAATCAGTATATGGCCAAACACTGATGTCACTTTGCTCTCACGAGTCATAGGCAGCCCAAAAAATATCGATTAAATGTAAATAGAGTTCATTTTTTTGTCAATTCTGTCAAGGAGAAGCCTCAGTAAAGGGAGATTCAGCATACAAATATATCACTCATTATGGGTAACTTAGTTGAGGCAAATACCCACACAAGGTAAACTGCGCGGCAAATTCCAACCTTCATTTAATCAACCAATCTTTTTGATTTATGCTAGTGCTGTACGCTGCTCTTAAAGATCAAAAAATGTCGCTGTAAATAGCCAATATTGGATCTCTATGCAACACACACACACCAGATGGATCAAGATATTCATCGCCGTCATATTATTATCTTCAGGCTGCGCAACCATAGCAAACTTAGATTTAAACAAGCTATACGGTCACGAAAGTTCAGAAAACCGTGCTCCCGCTACCGCGGCACAAGCAACAATTGGTAGCCCTGCGACGGTATTTTATGAAAACAAAGTCGCCCCTATTATCGAAGGACGCTGCGTTGTTTGCCACGCTTGCTACGATGCACCATGCCAGCTCAAGATGAGCTCTGCCGAAGGGATCGACAGAGGCGCTAATAAAGAAAAGGTCTACCACGGCTCACGTATTCTTGCTGCGACCCCAAATCGTTTATTCATAGATGCATTGGACTCCCCTGAATGGCGTGAACGTGGCTTTTACCCAATATTAAATGAACGAGAGCAGTCCCCGCGCGCCAATACACAAGCATCTGTGCTGGCACAAATGTTGACTCTAAAACAACAACACCCTTTACCAGACACCAAATTATTAGATGAACGGTTCGATGTGACGGTGGACCGCAGTCAACAATGTCCAACCGTGCAAGAATTTAGCGGCTATGCCAAGAGCCAAGCGTTTGGCGGTATGCCCTATGCGCTACCTGAACTGACAGATAATGAGCACAATACATTAATGAGCTGGCTAGAAAGCGGTGCCTATATGCCGGCCCACACTCCCATTTCTGAGCCCCTGCAACACGCGGTCAATGAACTCGAGGCATTTTTAAATGACGACAGCCTAAAAATGCAATTAAGTGCTCGTTATATTTATGAGCACCTCTTTAGTACTCATTTGTATTTTAGTGAACTGAGCGATCTAAATCATCAACCACAGTTTTTCAATGTGGTGCGCTCAACTACTCCCTCAGGACAACCTATAGACGTTATCGCCAGTCGACGCCCATTTGATGCCCCAGGTGTCGAGCGAGTCTACTACCGTTTACAGCCCGTGATGTCGACGATCGTCAATAAAACCCATCAACCCTATGCTATTCACAAACAGCTCACGGACAAATGGCAAAAATGGTTTGTCGACGCTAACTATGAGGTCACTGAATTACCCAGCTATAAACCTGCCATAGCGGCGAATCCACTGACTGCATTTGCCCAGTTACCCGTGAATGCCCGTTATCGCTTTATGCTTGAGCGCGCTCAAAATACCATTATGGGTTATATAAAAGGCCCGGTTTGTCGCGGCCAAGTCGCGTTGAACGTTATCAATGATCGTTTCTGGGTATATTTTGTTAAGCCTGAAGTGGCAAACTCCCCCCAAGTAAATGATTTCTATTTGTCGCAACAAGATAATCTGCGCCTGCCTGCGGAACAAGAAAGCTCCGTACTAGCGGTGACGTGGCTTGAATACGCGTCGCGCCAAGGTGACTATATGCGCGCTAGAAATAAATTTATGCGTACCACATTGGAAGATGGGCAACATTTCATCCCGCAAGATATCTGGAACGGCGATGGTGAAAATGACAATGCGACCCTAACGGTTTTTCGTCATTTCGACAATGCAACTGTGATAAAAGGCTTAGTGGGTAAACCGCCGAAAACCGCTTGGGTCATCGATTATGCCTTACTCGAACGAATTCATTATCTATTGGTCGCCGGTTTCGATGTGTACGGTAATTATGGCCATCAACTACTAACGCGTTTGTATATGGACTTTCTACGTATGGAAGGAGAGTCTAACTTTTTAGCCTTTTTACCGCCGCAAAGTCGTCGTGAAGAATTGGCATCTTGGTATCAAAAAGCCAGTCCTGAATTGACTCAGTTCGTTGAAGGAAAAATCAATCCATTCGATCAACCTACAGGCATAGAGTTTACCACCGAGCATCACAAACAAGAGCTATACGCTATTTTTGCTGAGCATGTAAAAAAGGTTCAACCCCGTCGATTTAGGCTGCAAGACAGTGAACTAGGTAGAAACAGCAAAGCACTATTAGGGCAACTCGCGAATATAAAGGGCATCAGTGCTTCCATTCTGCCAGAACTAAGCATGATCATGGTTGAACCACAAGATAGCGATAACCCGGAGATATTCACGCTGGTACGCAACAGTGCCCATTACAATGTGAATAGTTTGTTTTCTGAAGACGCCAATCGCGACCATCAAAATGATGACGTGACATTGGTGCACGGCTTACTCGGTAGTTACCCCGATGTATTTTGGCGGGTAAAAGAAGCTGACCTAGCAAAGCTGGTCGCTAAAGCGCAGCAAATTAAAACGGAACAAGACTACGCCGCATTTCTAGATTTATTTGCCGTGCGCCGCACCACAAAAGACTTCTGGGAGTTCAGCGACAAACTTAACCAAACCTTTATGCAACACAATCCTATTGAGGGCGGTTTGTTGGATTATAATCGATTGGAAAATCGTTAACTCAGCTAGGAAAAAGCATTTACGGTTGCGATAATACAGCCGTAAATGCCACTATAGATAACATAGAGTCACGTTAACTGATTACGTTTTACGGCGACGCAAAGCCAACAAACCAAACGCAAACATGCCCGCAAACAGAGACACAAGAGTCGATGGTGTAGGCACAGGTACATCCCCGACTATGATATCAATCGAACTTCTGGCGAACTCAGTACCATTGGCATCAAATACCAATAGATTGTAGGTAAACATTCCTTCAGTCCCGGCATCTAACGCACCTGAAAATCCAAAACCACGGTTCTGAGAATTTTGTGCGACGCTGTAATCACCATAAACCGCAGCATAATTATCAGGGTCTTCAATACCGTCCCCATTCCCCGTCGAGCGGTCGCCAAGGGAATTATCGTCTTTCAGAGTAATCATATCGACACTATTAAAATTAGTGCCTGCGGTTGGGTCTAAATCGAACTCAAATAGGTAGGTGAAGTCATCTAATGTGGCGCCAGATGGATTGGCAAAAGCATCAACGTTTACCGCATATTCGAAATTAAAGACCGAACGATTTGCGGGGATCGAGCTTAAACTAGGATCAAAGGTATAAGTTCGGTTTCCATCGTAATTAAAGACATTTTCTGGTCTCTCGATTGCGTTAAAACGCAACTTACCGCGCAGGGCTACTTCCACGCCATTAACTGTTTCACCGGTCCATGAGCCGTTTGCATTACCATCACCAAAGATCACATCAGGCGTGATATTGCCCGTGCCATTTATTGGCGTTGCTAACACATTAAAAGACAAACTCAGTGCTGTCGTTAAGCTAAGTATTTTGACCATTTTGTTAGCCAACATAGCCGTCGATTTTATGCTGTTTTTTCTCTGCATGTGACATTCCTCTTTATGAAATCACAGCTTGTACAGCAAGAAAAACACCACATTGAAAAATACCAAAGTATCAATAAGTTATATATTTCACAATTAGAGTAGCCAGTGAATTGTAAATTAAGTTGACATTTTTTTAACATTTACAACTACAAATCCTCAACATACTAGTGAAAGTGCACTGACAATGAGATTTCAGCATTAGACCAAAGTCTAAAGGTGAGTATTCAACATTATGGGTTTGCTAACACGTCTTCACGCTCTTGGTCATAATCTTCGTAACGTTTGGCTTCGATACCTTGACACGCTTTAAATTGCACATCAGTCAGTGCATCATGCTCACATTCACTTTTTTGATAGGACTGCCCTACCTGATAAAGTTGCTTATTGGTGCACCCAACAAGGGTCAACAACAGTGCCCCAACCAATATGAAATCGACCCTCAATTTGCGTGTCGCAGCGGGTATCACAACGCTTTTTGTCTTCAACATGAATCAATATTCCCTAACATAATAAGCACATTATAGTTTAATTGGCTCCGGCTACATATCAAAGCGAATGCTCCATCAACTTGTTGCTTGTTGCACCTTGTGTACATCGTCTTGCCAACGCAGCGCAAGAAAATCAATAAAAGCCCGCACGACGTTTTGCTGATGATCACGGGATAAATACACAGCCCATAAATTATGACCCGGGGCGTAATAATTGGGCAAAACCTGACAAAGTTCATTGCTGAGCAAATAGCGGTTAGCTAAATCGCATGGCAGGTTGGCTACGCCCAGGCCACGCAGTGCAGCCTTCAGCACCACCCCCATTTCATTAGCTTGTATATTGCCTTTCACCGTAATTTTCTCGTCGCTGGTAGCCGATACTATACGCCACTGCGCACTGTTGCTATGAACAAGGCAGTTATGCGCGAGTAAATCACTGGGCTGTTCCAGCGAGGCGTGTTGGTGAATATAGGCAGGTGAGGCACACAACACGTTATCAATGTGCATCAGTCGCCGGGCAATCAATTGTTGATGAGGCTGGTCAATATAGCGTAAGGCAATATCCACCCGCTCATCAACCAATTGGGATAATCCATCGGACAACACCATTTGGATCTGCGTTTTTGGGTGCACGGCGACAAACTGTTCGATAGCATCAAATAACAGATGCTGACCTAACCCAATAGGCGTAGCCACACGAATGGAGCCAACTAATTCATGATTATGGCTATGGGCTCGGCTTTCAAGCTCAGATACTGAGCTGAGAATATGCTGGGCAAACTCAAGTGCTTCTTCACCTTGCAGAGTTAGACTGACTTTACGTGTCGTACGATGAAATAATCGCAGTGCCAACCATTGCTCGATGTCTTGCACGTGCCGAGTGACCTGTAAACGACTTAACCCTATATGTTCAGCGGCTTTGGTAAAGCTGCCGCAGCGTGCCACTTCGACAAAGCTTTGCAGCGATGTGATCCTATCCATTAGCATCCTAAATTGAAACAATATGAATCATAAATGTGTATTTATCATCAATATGAGCACAAGTAAACTGGCTTCACTTACTTAACTCAACCCTTAAACGAAACGGAATATCATTATGAAAATTGCAATTTTAGGCGCAACAGGCTGGATCGGCAGCACCATTACAGCAGAAGCGAAAGCCCGAGGACACGAGGTTATCGCTATCGTTCGTGACCCAGCGAAAATAACAGCTGAAGGCATTAGTTCGCGCAAATTTGATTTAAACAGCAGTGCAAGCTTTGCTGATGCGGCCAAAGGCGCTGACGTTGTTATCGCAGCAATTGGCGCCCGAGCTAACGGTGAGCATGCATTAGTAGCAAAAACTGCAGAACGGTTATTGACCTCATTAGCAGGCACTGAGCAACGTTTATTATGGGTCGGCGGTGCAGGCAGTTTAGAAGTTGCGCCAGGTATGGTTTTAGTGTCGTCCCCTGATTTCCCTGCAGATTACAAAGATGAAGCCCTCGCTCAAGGTGAAGCTCTAGCTGTGTTTCGAGAAACAAAACATGCTACCCAATGGACATTTATCAGCCCAGCGGCACAAATTTATCCCGGTCCGAGTGAAGGTGCATTTCGCATAGGTGGAGACACCTTTTTCACTAACAGTGATGGTGAGAGTAAAATATCAGTAACTGATTACGCCAAAGCGATGCTTGATGAAGCTGAAAATGCTGCTCACGTTAACCAACGTATCAGCGTTGCATATTAAGCTTAAATCTGCATTTACTCGAGAGCGCATCCATTCGTGCAGTACAAAGTAAAAGCATGCGCTAGACCGCAGCTCAGCACCAATAGGTGTTAAGCTGTTGGCTAGCAATATTCAATCAATCTCCGTTATTTGCTCATTTTGCTCATAGCGCACTAAGTAGTCTTTAATTTTAGCTTGTAGAAAATCCCTAAGCCTGAGTACCACAGGGGTAATTTGCCGTCTGTCGGCATACATCATATACAGTGGCAACGGATCGCTACGCCAATCATCGCATAAGACCACCAGCTTTTTATGACTTAAATCGGCCAATACATCCAAACGTGAGCGATAAGCGATGCCATAGCCATCTAGAGTCCAGCGACGCACGGCGTCAGCATCATTTGCTACCCGATGACAGCTAACTTTAATTTTATGTTCACGGCCTTGATGGTAAAAAAGCCAATGATCAAACACACGCTCATGGCGAATAAAACTAATGCACTTGTGCTCGGCTAACGCATAGGGCGTGGTAATTAAACCGAACTTTGCGATGTAAGCGGGCGAGGCACACAACACCCGTCGATTAGCGGTATAAAGTGGTGATGCCACCAAGCCCGAATCCTCTGGTACACCGTAGCGAAAGGCGAGGTCGATATTTTGCCGATATACGTCGCTCAGCTCATCCGTTAAAAATAAACTCACACTGACATCGGGATAATTATCCATAAACTCGTTTAGCCAAGGCATAACCGTGTTGCGCCCTAAGTCTGAGGGCATAGACACTTGCAACTTGCCGCTTATGTTCTGCGTCGAATGTTGAATAATTTGTACGCTTTTATCGAGTAATTCAATTGCTTGTTGCGCGTGGGTTAAAAACTGCTCGCCGGCGGTAGTCAAGCGTAAACTGCGGGTAGATCGTATGATCAACGTCCCACCGACTTCTTGTTCCAAGCGTTTTAGAGACGCACTTAACGCGGCGGGGGTTTGGCCATTTTCCCGAGCGGCACGAGAGATGCTGCCATGACGTATGACCTTTAAAAAACTACGAATATCTTGCAAAGATTTCATATTTAACTCGAGCACTTTCAAATTTATTTATCAAGTGAAGCACTTTTTTACTTATTTATAAAATACTTCTTGATAAATTGCCTTTTTAAGTGCAAAAAATGCCAGTCTTTCGAATGACTGGCATTAGCCTTGACTGCTTACATAAAGCGTACTAGCGGTCAGTATTTAGCTTACTTGCGCATACACCAAAGGCCTACTGACTACTCTTTTTGTGGCGTCAAGTTTTCGCTCACTTGCAGTGCATCAAAGCTAGATCCTTTGTCAGGGCGGGCGCCTTTGCCCATTTCAATATTCAGCGTGCTTTCTATTTCACTTTGCTCTGAACCACCAATAAACACACCTGTTTCAAATTGGTTGCTTGGGAATTGTGAGGTGCGGCAGGTTAACACCCCGCAATCCGTCACCGTGGCATAACGGCGACTAAACCCGACTTGAGGGCTGAGTTGCACATTTTCTTTGTCTACCAAGGTTTCTCTATCCGTCACCAAAAACCAATCGTAACCTTGCGCGAGCGTAAGCTCTGCGGCACGTAACATGGCGTAATCCATTGCTTTGCCTTTATCGGTGCCACGCGCTTTAAACTGAACTCGGTATTGGGTATCACTGTATTTACTTTCGGTATAGCCGAAACCGCCTTTTGTGGCCTCACGGTAATCAGGTTGGCTAGCACAGCCAGCCAATAGCATCGTCGTTAGTATCAGGATCAGTTTACTTTTCATTTTTACTCCTTGTGCGGCATATGACATGTGCCCGCTTTTATTATAAGTGACTAAACGATAATAAATTCAGCTACCGCATTATCGCTCAATGTTAATGTATCTTATCCTTTATTTCCCCACCTTAGTCATTTAGCGACTGCAATATAGAAATTTAAGTTGAATTCAGTTAGTCCGCTAACTCTTTGACTTTCTTTGGTTTAATTTGTCGTGAAAATTGAAAAATACAGAAATTCAAGATCGACAGAATGAGCGCAATTTCGTAGTTTTGATACGCTACCGCAATACCAATGGCTCCGGTATTCCAAATACCTGCAGCAGTTGCCGTGCCGCTTGCACCATCATTTTGTTTAAAGATTGCCCCACCGCCGATAAAGCCAATACCTGTAATAATCCCATACATCACCCTTGCTTCAGCTTCACCGTCGCCAGCCGAATAAGCGTTCATGGCAATGAGCATAAATGCACAAGACGCCAGCGCTACTAATGGAAAGGTTCTAAGCCCTGCCCCATTTGAGCTGCTTTCTCGATTGAGTCCAATGGGTAACGCAAACAAAAAGGCTAAACCTAATTGAAACAGGTGATAAATCACCATCTGTAAATCAATTTCAAAGTTGATGAGATGTTCGGGTATTAAATCCATGATTGGTCACCGGCTTCGCGCTTTGGCGCAGTATTATTTGTATCATGCAGGTGACAGAAGCAAAACTAGAGCCAGATAGATAAACCATAAAAATCATGTGGTTATCCATGCCAACAACAAATTTAACCCTAATATAAACGAAAGAGTATGTAAAATTTACCTGCGTGACCTAGCCCCTGAAGACCTACGCTAACAGGGATAAATACGCTTAAGAAACACCTTCAACTGATATCAGTTGAAGGTTGATAACGAATTATTTTGACGCCGCCAAGTGCTCGAAATGTAACCCTTTCGCGGTACGATTAGCAAACCCCTTCCAATAGCTATTTTCCGGTTTTGCATTTCCCTGCTCATCAACAGCATAAACACCATCATTTGAGCTCGGCACTAAATCTAGATACGCATTCATCGTGCTGTCATTCTTCAGATATTTATCTAACCAAGCGCTAACAAAATGTTGGGCAATATTGTTCATGCGGGCGTTATCCCACACCGCATCAAGATAATGTTCGCTAACATTAAAGCCCAGCTCTTTATCAAAGACAAAAGACTCTTCAGGCGCTGGCATTACTGCGCCCGCGTTGTGGTTAGCATTATCATAAGTTAATAATGAACGGTCTACATTTGTGATCCCTTGCCAAATAGCCCTAACACCATTTTCATAACCAGACACATCATCTTGCGACCCTGCAATCAACAACATAGGCACAGTCACTTCTTTTAACGTGTCGTTGCTGAACATATGGTAATTCATGCCCCAAGGCGCAAAGGCGACAACGGTTTTCAAGCGCTTATCCGCGCTTGCCTTAATACCTGTTTGATGACGCTTGAGCGTGCCAAAAGGTGCGCTTAATTTACTGCTTACCGCTTGCTCGGTCACGCCGGCGCCGGCATTAATTACTGCACCATAGCCGCCCATTGAGTAACCAATAAGGCCAGTGTTTGACGCATCAACTAGCCCATATAAGAATGATTGTTTGTCTTTTGACATCGCTTCAACCTGAGACAAAACAAACAATTGATCCACAGGACGATTAACCAAAGTTGAAGCAAAAGCCGCTTTGCTGCGATAAGTCGAATCAGTGTGATCAATAGAGACCACCACATAGCCTTTCGACGCAATATTCTCTGCTAAATGTGCCAGTAAAAAGCGATTGCCTGGGTAACCATGTGAGATCAGCACCAAAGGAAAGGCGACTTTGCTTGCCTCAGGTTTGGCATCGCGCAGCGCTTTACCGTGCAAGACAACTTCGGTTTTACCGTCACGTATATACGCGTTTAACTTAGTATTGCCTTGGCTACCTTTTACCGCAGGGTACCAAACTTCAAGGATAAGCGGTCGATCATAGTGCGGCAATTCAACCGGTTCAGCCTTAGATGGGTCAAGTTTTAAAATATCAATTTGCTTTGGGTTAACCACCTCAAGCTGGCGTACACCAATGCTGTGTTCACCATAACCGGCTAACTCAGGCGCATCTGGACGCTGAGTGTCTATTCTGTTTTCAGCAAGCACGCTAACACTGCTTCCAAAAGACAATACCAACAACGCGCTTTTCAACCACATGCTTTTAGTCAAGCGGCGACTCACAAACTTCAAACCCATCTTGTACTCCAGAAAATAAAAAGGCGATTATGCCCATAAAAATATGACAACTTGCCGACAATCAAAACTTATCGGTACAAAATACTCAAGGCTTAACGATAAATAATCTGTAAATTTACGGTTTTTTAGGGCGTAAAATCATGCACGTGGCTGAAGCATACGCGTAAACTTTACCACTTTTATCAATAAGCTTGCCCTCAGACACACCAAGTGATTTTGACATACTGATTATCTTACCTTCAGCGATCAAGGCAGTATTTTTGGGTATCGCTTTAAGCATCTTCACATTCAAATCGATAGTGCCGTAACCTACACCCGCATCAAGCATAGTATGCACCGCACAGCCTGTGACAGAGTCCATAACTGTCGCTGCAAAACCGCCGTGTACTCCACCAAGAGGGTTAGTATGTCTATCATCCGCAGTGGCTTCAAAGACCACAAATCCCCTATCCACCGAAACGAATTTCATTGGAATGGTATCGGCCATATTCGGATGCGGCAGCTCACCGCGCACCACTGCCTGCATCAATTCGAGGCCGTTCATATTCTCAACCTGCATGTTAACTCCCGTAATATTCAGCAAAAAACGCCTATCAAATCAGCGTTTACAACACAGTAAGCATTTGCAATACAAGGAGTAATTTATGAAACGAAAGCACTTTTTACCAATAGATGTGGGTGATAGCAGGTTATTTTAAACTGATTAAACAGGTTATTAATAAGGCCGGTCCATGTATGGCGTGCCTAGCGCCCAACGAATCAGAATAATAGCTAATCACTGAGCCCTAGGACAATGCACATCATTTCTTTAGAGCGGCCCTAGCAAGCTAGTTTTAAATTCAAATACTTGCTTCAGCTTCAGTGCTGTTGTGCTTAACGCTAAAGGTTTGCCGCGATGCATCATAAAACAGGGAGCACTTTGATCTGAACGCTAAATAAGCGAAGCTACTCATCCAGCGTATCGCTTGGTATTATCTAAAACCCGTACACCTGACTATTAGAAAATAAGGTCTTCTGGTCAATTTTATCCCTTACGCAAGCTTGAATGTCACTGTGCTTAAAGACATATACCCTATCCTGATTACCTTTTTTATTAATTGATGAAACACTAAAGTCAGTCAATACAAAATTGACATATTCGTTGTTATCTAATGCTCTTAACCCAGAGCCATAACGACACAACACTTGGCCTAAGTTCTCTTCGAAGTTTGCTAAAAAGTGTTTATGCGCTTGCTCCATGGCTTCTTTATGTTGCTGCACTTGCTCTTGGCGCTCGGCTTCCGTTTTCGCTTTATAACGCTGAACTTCTGTTCGCTTAGCGTCGAGTATCTTGAGTTCAGCGTTTAGTTCACTTAGTTGCTCATCTAGTGCGGTGCGACGCTTTTTATCACTGGTATTTTTCTCAAACTCGAGATCCCGACGGCGACGTTCATATTCTCGCTGTTCCCAGGATAATTCCCGTAGTTTTTCGCTCAGAGCACGCAATTTGCTGCTCGATTCTTGGGATAAATATTCGGCTCGCTCCATCGCTTCTTCTACCCTATTTTCAATTTCATCTTCATCCATATCAATATCTAAGTCGGGCATATCAAATACCATGGGCTCATGGGGCGCTGGGGGGACAGATGGATGACCGTTATTGAATATAAAAAATTGACGGCTACCGTAACGACTTACGTCGATATTGAAAATCACCCCTTGGTCTTGCAAATAGGTATAACCAATAGTGTTAACGCGCATATTACCTTCGCTCGTATCTTGCTTGAGTGCGGTTTGCAAAATATTGCTCATGATCTCCAGCTCTCCAGCCAATTCAATGGTATTGGTTTTTGCCGCCACTGGGGATATTTGCATGGCGGCGGCGAGCGCACCAATAATGTATAAACGATTAAGCATTTTCATAGGGTTACCTCTACTGTTGAACACTTTCGACCGCGACGCCATCGGCATCACGATAAATATCTTGTTGTAACTGATTGAGCTGACGAGCATAAAAAAGCTGGTCGTCACTGCGCTGTTGATTAACAAATTTAATCAGTTCAGCAAAGTCTTCACGGCGCTCTTGACGGCTCGATGTCAGCAAGTAATTAGTCAACTGACTAGCGCTATCAAGCTGCTGCTGTTGCAGGGTTTGCGCATATAAACTGAGCGCAGCTTGCTGAGTCTGTCTAAATTCTTCGAGCCTACTATCAAGCATTTTGACCACTACTTGCTCTGATTGCTGCGCACCAAAGCGAATACGTAATTCACCGTCCGTGATATTCACCTGCGTGCCCGTCAACACGAGTACTATGGCTAAGACGGATGTCACAAATGAGGCACCTGGTAACCATGACCAAACGGAACTCGTTACCCCATAGTCAAAGATTTTCTCTTTGTTCCAATTAGGTACATCTGTCGATTGATATTCCTGTGCCTGCATTTTAAACATACTGGCCGCTTCAACTTGCTGAGCAAATTGACTGTCTTCAACACAGCGTTGCTCAAAACTGTCCCGCTGACTGGCAGTCAGTTTCTCTTCTAGCCATAAAGCCAATAGTTCGGCGTTGTCATAGTTCGACATAATCCACCTCCATTAAGGTTTTTAATTTTACTAACGCGCCATATAATCGAGATTTGGCCGTGTTCACCGACATACCGGTTTGTTGGGCAATTTCTTCAAAGGTAAAGTGACCAAAAAACTTGAGCTCAACCACCGACTTTTGCGCCAGTGGTAATTGCTGCATAGCACTGATCAACTGTGCATTGCGTTGTGTATGCTCTATGTGTTGTTCGGCAGGTGCGGCATCACTGGGTATTTCCGGTGCATCATCCAGCCCTTGGGTGGGCCGCTTGCGCCGATAAAACTCAATACAGCGATAATGGGCAATACGAAACAGCCAGCCTTTAAAGCTACCCTCTCCTCGATATGACGACAAATTACGAAATACCGAAATAAACACTTCCTGTAACAAATCTAGCGCGTCTTCGTTGTTACCCGTCATCCTAAGGCCATAGTGATAAATGGGCTTTTCATAACGTTTGAGTAAGCTCATCCAGGATTTTTTATGACCCTTCTGAGCTTTCTTTATCAGCTGTTCGTCGCTTTTTTCAAACACGCATTTGATTCCCTTTTATGTCGACCATTAATAAAGTCGCGAGCGGGGTGTAAAAAGTTTGAATGAAAGTGAATTATTTTTGCAAAGTAGGAATGGGGGTTAACGGGGCAAGCAATTCTGCTAGATGCCTGAACAGGCGCACACGGGTGGTTGCGTTACGCCACACTAAACCAATTTCACGATAAGCGCTGGCTTCAGCCGGCAACGACACCAATTTAGTGGTGGTTAAGATATGATTTTTAATGGCTAATTCGGGCATAAACGTGAACCCTAGCTTGCTATTAGCCAACTGCACGAGAGTATACAAGCTGCTAGCCGCTAACGAGCTAACTTGTTCTTTGTGGCGCAAATTACAAGCACTTACCGCGTGACCTGTCATGCAGTGCTCTTGTTGCAATAAAAACACGCTTTTAGCCGGCAAAGCAGAAACATCCATGGGCATAGGCAAGGTGTCAACCAGATCAGAATGGGCAATCAAATGAAATGGATCGTGCCCCAACACAAGCTGCTTGCAGCCAGGGGTTTCCATGGGTAATGCCAACACCAACAAGTCCAGAATACCTTCATTTAATTGACTCAGCAGGTTGCTGGTAGTGTCTTCTTGTAGCTGCAAGGTAATATCCGGCAGATTCTCTTGAACCGCACCAATCAAACCTTCAAAAAAGAAAGGAGCGATTGTCGGTATAACACCAATTTTTAAATTACCGGCTTGCCAATCTCCTGCGGTCTGGGCGAAATCAACCAATTCATTGGCTTCATTAAGCAACCGGCGGCTACGCTCCACAAGTTCAAGGCCGAATGGAGTAAAAACAAAGGTTTTATGCTCCCGCTCAAGTAGCTGGCAGCCAAACTGTTCTTCCAAATTTTGAATGGCGGTACTGAGCGTCGACTGGCTTACGTGGCAATGATTTGCTGCTCGGTGAAAATGTTGCTCTTGATGCAAAGTAACTAAGTAGTGAAGGTGCTTAAGATTGGGCCATTTCATGAAAAACTCATTAATAAAAACGATTAATACAATAAGTTTAAATCATATACTCAGAGGTTGCTTGCAGAATTTTTCGATGTTTTATGCTGATTTTTAGCAGATAAAAGTAACACAGTGCACTTCCGAATGAGTTTACTGTGTCACAACGTATTGAAAAAAGCGGGTTAAAAACTAAGTTGGGTACGGGCACCTAGTACGTTTACCGAAAAGTCCTTCGGTGCACCTTCAACAATATCCAGCGCATTACTATATGCAAGGTGTCCGTAATCGAGCAAAAAGCGCACATTATTCACTGGGGTCCAAATCAGCGACGCCATATAAGCATCTTGTTCTCCGCCGACAATGCCGGCATCCACTAAATCAAGGCGATCGAAACGTAGGTTGATTTGCCAAGCGCCTGTCCCGCCATTGCCAACGGGGTTGCTCACTTTCACCCCCTTAAATACCCCTCCCTTGTACTCACGTTGGTCTTGGGTTAAAAAATAACCCGCTTCAATAGAGCCTCCAAAAAAGGTGGGATCGGCTAGCTCCACACGATTAATTTTGGCCCAGTGGGTTTCAGCAGCCATATGGAAACGGCCGGCAATCACTGCGGCTTCTAAGCCGTAACTCAATTCGTCTTCAGCACCTAATATTTGATCTGTGTTGATGAAACGCGTGTCGACACTGTGTACCAAAGGACGTTGGCGGTAGCGAATGCTGTCAATCTCATCCCCCAAATCACGTATATGAACAGAGCTGCCAAGGTGTATTAGCGCATCGTCGACTAGGGTGGCGTAAGTCACTCGCCCATCAACACTGAACGAATTATTGCCGTCGTTCAAATCGTCAATATTATCGCTAAAGATCCCTCCTTCAAGCATGAAATCACCAAGGTTATAAGTGGCAGAAAGGCCGACTCGACGTTCAAACCCAAAGGCATCTGTAAACGCAGAACGCTCTACGAAACTGGTATCGTTGCTGCTAGAGAGCTCTTCTAGGCCCTGAAAGGTATTTTGTTGGCCGATGATGATTTTTAATGGCCCGTCTTGGTAACTCATATATGCGTCGGTTAATACAACACCGTCAAGATAATCAGCGATGAGCTTGTAGCCAAAACCGCCAGGCATAGTACCTTGTATGCCAAAACGAAGACGCCGAGCTTCGCTAGAAAAACCCTCTCCAGGTATATCAATGGTCGATGGTACCGATGACAAATTAGCGAAATCATAGAGCACACGCCCTTTGGGTTTAACACTCCACCCGCTCTCGCCTTTTATTTCAGGCGCCCCGTTCCATTTAATTGACACGGGACTTTCATCATCTGGGGAGTCTTTGATAATGGCAACCCGCTCGGTTTGATCTTTTTGCTTAAGCTCAACGGCAGTTAATTGACTGCGCAGGTCACGTAACTCTTGCTCTAATTGATTTAATCGCTCAACCAGCGCCGTTACTTCTGCACTAGCGTTATCCGCTGCGACAGCATGGACGGGTAAAACAGCGACCAAGGTAAAATATGCAATTAAGTGGCTTTTAAGCTTCATAAGAAAGTTATCTCCTATTGTGCCGCCGTACCATTTCGCGTGGCGGAATTATGCCTCATTTCAACACGACAGCAACGCGTTTAGGTCTGACACCAACTCATCTGGTGTGACGGCGTATTCGATTATAGCAATACTCAGCGAAAGCGGTTCCAGCACCACTGTTGCTTTTCTTTACCTTATGTAATTTGCAAAAACGCATCCCATCATAATTGCTATCTTTTGAGCCCAGCTCAGAATATCGCTCAGCGATGATCTGTCTTATCTCTGTATATGTAAGCCCGAGTGAATAAAAATGATTGCTCATTCATTTCTCTGGCCGCAAACATTATTTGCTTATCGCAGCGCACTCAAATATCAGCGCGCAATATATGACATATTTATTGCAGATATATTACATAATGACATTTTTATTGCAGATATATTACACGCGACCCATGTTATAAAGCCGTCAAGGAAAATGAGCTGAAAGTAAAGTTGAGGTAATCTGAAGTACAGCACAATAATGATAGTAGCTGTATCAACCGCCCGATTAAGCGGTCGACTATCGAGGTGGGTTTAAGACTTGTTTAGTCTCATTTCAATCTCATGGACACTGGTGTGACGCACATCGAGGCCTTTAACCAAATAAATAATATGTTCCGCTATATTGCGTGCATGATCGCCAATACGCTCAATGGAACGCAACGCCCATATTATATTCATCACTCGACCAATAGAACGTGGATCTTCCATCATGTAAGTGACAATTTCACGCATTGCCGATTGATACTCCCTGTCAACTTGCGTGTCAGCCCGGGCCACATCTAACGCTTTGTCGGCATCAAATCTGGCAAAAGCATCGAGTACTGAATTTACCATTTTTTGTACTAAAGCACCCATATGGCGTATCGATTCATAACCGCCTGGCGCAGCTCCATCATCACTCAAAGCGATGGCCATTTGCGCTATTTTTTGTGCTTCGTCGCCCATTCGCTCAAGATCACGGGTCATCTTGGTGACCGACAGTACCATGCGCAGATCCGATGCTGCCGGCTGACGACACGCAAGGATCATGGTGCAGTTTTCATCCAGTAGCACTTCACGGCGGTCTACATCGTCTTCAACACTCAAAACGTGCTCTGCCAACGTGCGGTCAACCGATTCGATTGCCTTAACAGAATCGATGATCTGCTGCTCAACAACGCCGCCCATTTCTAACACCTGACTCTTCAATGCTTCTAGGTCAGAGTCAAAGCGCTGAGAAATATGTCGCTCCATATTGTTCCCCTTAGGTTAGCCGAATCGTCCGGTAATATAGGCTTCAGTGAGCGCATGCTCTGGATTAGTAAATACACGGCGCGTGTCGTTAACTTCAATTAAACGCCCCATATGGAAATAAGCTGTGCGGTTAGAAACCCTAGCCGCTTGCTGCATAGAGTGAGTAACGATAGCGATGGTAAAATTCTGGCTAAGATCTGCCATTAACTCTTCAATTCTGGCGGTAGCGATAGGGTCAAGCGCAGAGCACGGCTCATCCATCAGGATCACTTCTGGGTTGACGGCAATCGTGCGAGCAATGCACAAACGTTGTTGCTGACCGCCGGATAACCCTGTACCCGAAGAGAACAAGCGATCTTTCACTTCATTCCATAAACTCGCTCTGCGTAAGCTATCTTCAACGATTTCATCTAACTGCGCCCGGCGTGATACCAAGCCATGTACTCTGGGGCCGTAGGCCACATTCTCATATATAGATTTAGGAAACGGGTTGGGTTTCTGAAACACGATCCCTACCCGAGCACGAAGAGGCACTACATCCTGTTTACGATCATAGATATTATGCTCATCTAGGGTCACTTCGCCCTCGACTTTACAGTTGTCTATGGTGTCATTCATACGATTTAAACAACGTAAGAACGTCGACTTCCCGCACCCTGACGGGCCAATCATCGCCATCACTTCATTGCGGTTAATGTCTAAACTGACGTCATGAATCGCCTGCTTATCATCGTAATATACGTTTAAATTACGCACTGACATTTTTGCTTTATCTGAAAACGAATTGCCCACGGTTTTATTACCCAAGCCGTGTTGGGCGAAATCTAGCGGACGTCCAGTTTCTTGCATGGGGTCGAATAACCGGTTGTATCCTGAATTTGAACTCACTAGGTATTCCTATTATTGATGGCTTCGGCCAAGACGATGGCGCAGCCATACAGCCAAACCATTCATGGTAATTAAGAATGCTAACAACACCATAATGGCTGCAGATGTACGTTCGACAAACGCACGCTCAGGACTATCAGCCCATAGAAAGATTTGTACTGGCAATGCACTCGATGGATCCATTAAGTTGTCCGGCACGTCCACAATAAAAGCCACCATGCCAATCATAAGTAACGGTGCTGTTTCGCCAAGGGCCTGAGCAAAGCCGATAATCGCACCGGTTAACATACCGGGCATAGCCAGCGGTACAACGTGATGCAACACCACTTGCATTTTTGAGGCACCCAAGCCGTAAGCTGCATCACGAATTGACGGTGGAACCGCTTTAATTGCCGCACGACTTGAAATAATAATAGTGGGCAATGTCATTAAGGTTAACACTAAGCCACCCACCAGAGGAATTGAGCGAGGCATATCAAAAAAACCGATAAATATTGCCAATCCTAATAGACCGAAAATAATTGATGGCACTGCGGCCAGATTATTGATATTCACCTCAATAAAGTCTGTAAGTCCATTTTTAGGTGCGTACTCTTCTAAATATATCGCAGCGGCAATACCAATCGGAAACGACAGTCCTATCGTCACCAATAACATAAACAAGGAGCCCATCAGTGCACTGCGGATCCCTGCTTGCTCGGGTTCACGTGAATCTCCCGAGGTAAAAAAAGTCGTGTTGAAGGCTTGGCGCACCTGCTCATGAGCAATCCAGTTATCCACCCAGCCTTGCTGTTGTTGGCTCAAGCGGCCACTAATGCCTTCCCCACTGTGCCCCAGACTCTTAACATAATTATCTACGTCATCGTCGGCAACCAGCCACACGCCAACCGTTTGATTGAGCAAGCTCGGGGTGTCGCTTAATGTTTCTTCCACTGTGTAGACTGCGCCAGTGCTAATTAGATTCAACAGCTGGCGCTTATCTGCAGCAGTGGACCCTATCGCCCCATTAATACGCATTTGATCCTCGATTAGCCCTTGCTCGATGACGCTGTCGTAGTTCGCCTTGGCAAGCTGAGCTGTTGAACTAGGGTCAGTAATCTGTAATCGCTGAGCGTTGAGGGGAACTTGCACATAAACTTGAGTTTGAAAAAATGCCCCATGACCTTTTGCAATGATATCGCTAAACAAAATCAACAGGCAGGCAAAGCCGAATAAAATAGCAGCCACACCGTAGGCACGAAAACGCCATTCAGCACGCTTACGCTTGCCTAAATTGCGCGTTACCAGCGCCATAGTATCGACGTGTTTGCGCGCAGAAACAGTATTAGGGGTCATTTTTGCCATCTGCTTACTCATACTCTTCACGGTATTGACGCACCACATACAAAGCGATGTAGTTAAGTACTAATGTAACGCTAAATAACATTAGCCCCAGCGCAAAAGCTGACAAGGTTTTAGGGCTGTCAAACTCTTGATCCCCGACCAGCAAGGTAACTATCTGTACCGTGATTGTGGTAACTGATTCTAATGGATTGGCGGTCAAATGGGCTGCTAATCCCGCGGCCATTACCACTATCATAGTCTCACCTATAGCCCGTGATGCGGCGAGTAACACGCCGCTAACAATCCCAGGTAAGGCCGCTGGGATCACCACCAGTTTAATGGTTTCTGATTGCGTCGCCCCTAGGCCCAACGAACCGTCTCGTAACGATTGAGGTACGGCTTTAAGTACATCATCTGATAAGGATGAAACAAACGGAATAATCATCACGCCCATAACTAATCCTGCCGCCAGTGCACTTTCAGAAGAGACATCTAAACCGAGCATACCACCGCTGTCGCGAATAAAAGGAGCCACGGTTAACGCCGCAAAAAAACCATACACCACGGAAGGAATACCGGCCAAAATCTCCAGCATTGGCTTAACCGCAGCACGTAGTCTTGGTGAGGCATATTCTGACAAATAAATAGCTGACATTAGCCCTGCAGGCACTGCCACTAGCATGGCAATAAAGGAAATCAATAAGGTGCCTAAAAACAAAGGAACAGCACCGAATGCACCCGATGCGCCCACTTGATCGATACGCAGGGCCGTTTGTGGGCTCCAGTGCGTGCCGAAAATGAAATCAAACACATTCACCGACTGGAAAAACCTCAGTGACTCAAACAGCACAGACAACACAATCCCCACAGTCGTCACAATTGCGATGCTGGCACATAACAACAGCGCCCATTTAAACACTCTCTCGACTTGCTGACGTGCCGGCACTTTAGGTTTTATCCATAACCAGCTTAATGAAAATGCTAAGCCTAAGCTGAATAACACCACGACGGATAAACTTAACTGACTAAGGTGCTGCCAGCGTAGATAGTCACGCCCTGCTTGCACTAGATAATCAGGGGGATTACTGCTGATCAGTGCATTGGGGTACAAGGCCAAATTAATGACAGTGTTGACCATCAACTCGATTTCGCTATCGGGCAGTGCTTGAGCCGATTCAGGTAGTAAGTTCACTATGGCCGCATGTACCACAACATCATCGAACACGCTCCAGCCTAATACAATCAACAAGCATGGCAGCGCGCACCACAGTGCACTTAACACGCCGTAGTAATAGGGCAAGGAATGCAACGCATTTTTCTTACCTGCGCGATACGCAATATTTGCGGCGCGATTACGTCCTAAAATATAGGCGCCCGCCGCACACAGTAGCGTGATGATAATGAGAGTCGGGGTTTCCATAGTCTTCAATTAATTACGTCTATTCATGCTTAATCATTAGTGCGTCACAGGCCGCAGTGCTTTAACGCGTTCAGCAATGGCTTGTCGCTCTGATTTCGTTAGCGGTATCATACCTTTGCGAGATAAATAACCGTTTTCCCCTGCAGCTCGATCACTGATAAATTCACTGATAAAAGCTTCAATGCCTGGGATCATGCCGATATGCGCTTTTTTCACATAAACATACAGTGGTCGCGATATTGGGTAATCACCACTGGCTATAGACGCAAAACTCGGTTTGAAGCCGTCTATTTCAGCGCTCTGGATCCGGTCTCTATTTTGATCCAGAAAGCTAAACCCCAGCAATCCTAGTGCATCTGGGTTGGCATTTAACTTTTGCACCACTAAATTATCGTTCTCACCAGCGTCAATATAGCCACCGTCTTCTCGTAACATGCGGCATAAACCACGTTGCTTGTGTGTTAACGCCCCTGCGCGCTTAACATCACCACCTTGTTGAGCTTGCTTAGCTTGTGCTTGTAAATCGGCTATCCATGCAAAAGTGTGGCAACCATAATCAAGTACCAGTTCAGAGAAGGCGTCCCGAGTGCCAGATGTAGGGGGCGGGCCCAACACTTCTATTCTTACCTCTGGCAAACTCGGATTAATGTCTCGCCAATTTAGATAAGGGTTGGCAATAGTATTGGCACTGCCATCCGGGTTCGGTACATTCTTCGCCAAGGCTAGAAATAATTCTCGCCGCGTTAAACTGATGCGTTGACCGACTTTGCTCTGGGCTAAAACGATCCCGTCGAAGCCAATAAGAATTTCAACCACATCGTTCACGCCGTTACGACGACACAATTCTATTTCAGATGCTTTGATTTGGCGCGAAGAATTGGCCACATCCGGATACTTCATGCCCACTCCTTGGCAAAATAGTTTTAATCCCCCCCCTGAACCGGTTGATTCAATTTTGGGAGTACGAAATGGTGTTGATTTACCGAAGCGTTCTGCCACCACAGTAGAAAACGCGTAAACCGTTGAAGAACCCACTACGTCAATATAATCACGCATCGCCATAGCCTGAGTGCTCATTAAAGCTCCCAGACATACAAAAATTGACACTATTATATTCGGTTTCATTCAACTACTTAATTAATCTACGCACAACAAGCATACATAATATGACAGTTTTATAACGGTTATATGACAGTCTTAGGTAAACAAACAAATTTGTTGTGCCGTATATTTCAGGCAAAAAAAAACAGAACCGGTACTGAGCATGAATGCTTTTTAAGTACCTGGGTTCTGTTTCGATTGGTGACACATCACCTTAAGAGCATACTAGGGAGCAAAAACGCCTTTCAATACGAAGAAGAAGAGTATTGACAACCCCGCCCCTGCGGGCAGAGTCACGACCCAAGAGACCACGATATTGCGCACTACACCTAAATTGATCGCCGCAATTCCACGCGCCATACCAACACCTAATACCGCACCAACTAAGGTTTGTGTGGTAGAGATAGGTAAGCCAGTACCCGAGGCTAATACCACAGTACATGCCGCAGCTAATTCGGCAGCGAAACCACGACTCGGGGTTAAATGGGTAATGCCATTACCAATTGTCTTGATAACGCGATGACCAAACAAAGCTAAACCGGCAACAATACCCAAGCCGCCCAAAGGTAATATCCACCAAACTAAGCCAGCTTGCTTAGTGATTTCACCATTGTTATGAATAATACTCACCACAGCAGCCAAAGGCCCAATCGCATTTGCAACATCGTTCGAACCGTGAGCAAACGCCATACAACACGCTGTCACTATCATTAGAATAGCGAATACTTTTTCGACATTTGCATAATGTGTACGTCGGTCTGCTTTGTCGTCGTATTTAATGCGGTTAATTGCAAACTTACCGATCACCCCAACTAAAATTGCGATAGCAAAAGCAATATAAAAACCGTTCGCGGTGCCTATCTCAAACCCAACGTGTTTTAGACCCTTTTTGATAGTGACAAGAGACATTACAAAGCCCGCTGCGCCCATGTAAAACGGCACATAACGCTGGGCATTATTAAATGGCTTTTCGGTATCAAAAATAAGTTTTTGCGCGCTTTGGAAAATCAAATAAGCAATAAAACCGGATATAGCAGGGGTAATAATCCAGCTACCAACAATACCGCCCACCTTGCTCCAAGCAACAGCATCGGCACTAACGCCAACCGCGGCGAACCCCACTAATGCACCAACAATAGAGTGAGTAGTCGACACTGGCCATCCTAAATAGGATGCAAACGCCAACCAGATACCCGCAGCAAGTAACGCAGATATCATTCCGTATACCAGCAGCTCAGGGCTGTCAATAAAGTAGGATGAGTCCAAAATCCCTTTACGAATGGTGGATGTCACTTCACCACCGGCTAAGTAAGCGCCAGCAAACTCAAACACCATAGCAATTAAGATAGCTTGCTTAATCGTCAGGGCTTTTGACCCAACCGAGGTACCCATTGCATTCGCAACGTCGTTAGCCCCGATCCCCCAGGCCATGAGGAAACCTACTAAAGCGGCTACCACGATAAGCGTGGAGCCGTATGTCTGTAAAATATCCATGAATACTGTCTCTTAGTTGGCTAACATGAGTTCGAGTCGAGAACCGACACGTTCTGAAATATCAGCCAATTCCCCCACCCATTCAATGATGCTATATAAAAACATCACGTCGATAGGGTTAAGCTGTGACTCTAAAACCAGTAATTCTCTGCGCAAGGCAACTTGCATTACGTCTGTGTCGTCTTCGATTTTATCTAAGTCGACGATCATATCTTCAACTAAACGTACTTCACGACCACGAAAACCGGTTTCCAGTAGATCATCCAGTTCGTTGATCACACGCTTGGCTTGTTTAGTTGCATCCAAGCTACGTTCTAAGTAGACCATAAAGCTTTCGCGAATTTCCACTGGGAACATCAACTGGCGTCCCAATATACGACCCGAAATATCTTTAGCTTTATTCGCAATTTTATCTTGTTGGGTTAACAGCTCAAGAACATCTTGGCGCTGAATAGGCATAAAAATGCCCCGTGGTAAGCTGATGCGAAGATCGCGTTTAAGGGTATCAGCCTCTTTTTCTAAGTTAGAAATCTCTCTTTGAAAAAGAGCTGCTTTCTCCCAATCCCCAGAGAAAACAGAATTAAAAAACGGTAGCAGCCCTTGGCTACATTTATTCACCACTTTGATATGGTCTTCAAGTGGCTTCAAAGGAGATTTCGCAAAAACTCCAAGAAATGTGTTTGTTGGCATACGTTAAGTATCTCTATGGTTTAAATACAGCAATTCGAGTTTAATCGTCGCGCATGATACCTGAAGAAAAATGACAGTAACATGACAGTGACGTGCTTTTCGTCTCAGTTTTACAACAAAAAGTAATAATAGAGCACAATTCCCAGTACGCTAAACTGTCACATTCTCCTTTTCAAACACTGGTAAAATAGAATAATCAATTAATACTATCAATTGATTATTAAGGAAAAATTACAAACAATTGGCACTGTTGTAAGCTATGCTAAACCCCATTACTTAATACTTAACTTTAACGCGAGGTTCATTATTATGAAACCAATGATTTTTACCTTAGTCGGCAAAGATAAACGTGGCTTGGTCGACTCACTTGCTCAATCAGTGTTCAAATTGGGTGGGAATTGGCTAGGCAGTAATTTGTCATATATGGCGGGCCACTTTGCAGGTTTTGTGGAAATTCAATTGCCGGAAGACAAACAGGCCGCATTAATAGAGCAGTTTTCTAACCATCCAAGTTTATCGATCAATTTAGTCGAGGGGAGCAGCGAAAACGTCGCCCAAACTCATACTGTGCAAATTGATGTTATGGGTAATGATAAACCGGGCATAGTGCAAGAACTCACTACTATCTTAAATCGTTTCAGTTTGAATATTGTGAAGTTTGATTCCACTTGCGACAGTGCACCGAATTGGGGTGGTATGTTGTTTAAAGCCAAAACCTTGGTCGCCATTGAAGATGGATTCGACTTAGACGAGCTGCGTCTGGCGCTGGAATCGATCGCGAACGACTTAGTGGTAGACATCACTACAAAGGCCTAAATGCACATAAATGGGTAGCTAAACGGCGGTATTGCTGTCATAAATTCGTCATACAGAATTGACACTATACCGCTCAAATTTTGCTTATTCTGACATTAAGACATTATGATTGCTCAACCCAATATCTATTTTTCTAGAGAAATTAGCTGGCTGGCATTTAACCAACGGGTACTGCAAGAAGCGGCTGATCGCAAAAACCCAATCGTAGAACGTATTCGTTTTTTGGGTATTTATTCCAGCAATATGGATGAGTTCTATCGTGTGCGTGTAGCGGATGTAAAACGTAAAATTTACATTCATTTAGATGAAGGCGATAACGAAAAAGCTGAACAGACTAAATTGCTGATGGAGCAAATTCAGGAAAAGGTTTTGGGCATGACTGAGGACTTTGAACGGGTTCGGGTTGACGTGTTTGCCCGTTTAGCGCGCTATAATATTTTTTTAATTGAAGATGGTAAACTCTCTGACTACCAGGCCACTTGGCTTAAAAACTATTTTAAGAATAAAATTTTACGCCACATTGCCCCTATTTTGCTGCATAGCAAAGTCAACTTAGTATCTCGCTTAAATGACTCTGCAACCTATCTTTATGTCGCCATAAACAACAGTGGTAAAAGCACCCAATACGCCACCATTGAGGTACCCACTAACGCCCTTTCACGCTTTGTAGTGATCCCCCCAGAAAACAGCCGCAAAAAGAAATATATCATGTTACTGGATGACATCATTCGCCTTAACCTTGAAAGTATATTTAAAGGTTTTGTCGACTTTGAATCAGGCGAAGCCTATTCATTCAAGATGACCCGGGATTCAGAATATTCCATCAATGATGAAATTGAAGAAAGCTATGTTGAGAAAATGTCAGAAAGCATGAAGCAGCGCTTAATTGCCGAACCCGTGCGTGTGGTATACGACGAGCAAATGCCCAATGACATGGTACGCAACCTCAAAAAGCGCCTAAAAATATCGTCCTACGATAGCCTGATTGCAGGTGGTACCTACCGTAACTTTAAAGATTTTATTGGGTTTCCCAACGTTGGCCGAGACTACCTTGAAAACGCCAAGTTACCGGCCATTACCTCAAGTGAATTTGCCGCACACCACACAGTATTCGATGCCATTAGTGAAAAAGATATTCTACTTTATTATCCTTACCATCGTTTTTTACACGTCACCGAGTTTGTTCGTCAAGCTGCATTCGATCCCAATGTAAAACAGATTAAATTAAACATTTATCGGGTGGCGAAAAACTCACGCATCATAGACTCCCTCATAGATGCGGTAGACAACGGCAAAAAAGTCACAGTAGTGGTCGAGTTAAGAGCACGTTTTGATGAAGAAGCGAACATTGGCTGGTCAAAAACCATGACCGATGCAGGCATTAAAGTGGTATTTGGCATGCACGCCCTAAAGATCCACAGCAAACTGTGTCTGGTCAGTCGTGAGGAAAAAGGCGAACTTGTTCACTACGCACATTTTGGAACCGGTAATTTTAACGAAAAAACGGCAAGGATCTACACGGACTTTAGCTTGTTTACGCGCAATCAGGAGCTCGCGCTTGAAGCAGAAAATGTGTTTAATTTCATTCAACAACCTTATCGTCGGCATAAATTTCACCATCTACAGATTTCTCCGATTAACGCCAGAACAAAAATACAGTTGCTGATCCGTCAGGAAATTCAAAACATCAAAGAAGGGTTGAGCGCTGGTATTACCCTGAAAATCAATAATCTCGATGATCGTTTATTGATAGATGACTTATATAAAGCCAGTCAGGCCGGTGTTAAAGTGCGCTTAATCATTCGTGGCATGTGTTCGCTGGTACCAGGTGTAAAAGGGTTAAGCGAGAATATATCAGTTATCAGTATTGTTGATCGCTTTTTAGAACATCCTCGTGTCATGGTGTTTGAAAATGCTGGCGATAAGCGTGTGTTTATCTCTTCTGCAGACTGGATGACCCGAAACATGGATTTTCGTATCGAGGTGGGCTGCCCGATTTATGAGCCCACCTTGATTAAACAGATTTTGGATATACTCGACATTCAATTTCAAGATACCCTGAAAGCTCGTATCATAGATCAACATCAGTCGAATAAATATGTGCGCCGTGGGAACCGCAAAAAACTGCGCTCACAAATTGAAACATATGAATATATAAAACACCGGGAAAAGCAAAAAGATGCCCAATGATAATGCGCCATTTGATGGTGTTGAAGTAAGAGACACCAGCAAAATTGCCGCATTAGATATTGGCTCCAACAGCTTTCATTTAGTGGTTGCCCGGGTTGTGGCAGGTTCAGTACAGATCCTACACAGGGTAAAGCAAAAAGTACGTTTGGCCGAGGGCCTAAACAACGATTATTATCTCGATGATGAAGCTCAGCAACGCGGCTTAGATGCCCTAAACGTCGTGGCAGAGAGTTTGCAGGACTTCCCCCCAGAAAATGTCCGCATTGTCGCAACGTACACCTTACGTAAAGCGCAAAATGCCCCAGCGTTTATTCGCGCCGCTCGCAACATACTGCCCTATCCTATTGAAGTTATAGGTGGCGCGGAAGAAGCGCGCTTAATATATTTGGGCGTGGCGCATACTAACCACGATGATGGACAACGCCTAGTCGTCGATATTGGCGGAGGCTCAACGGAATTTATTATCGGTCAGGGATTCGAGCCCAAAATGTTGCGCAGTTTACAAATGGGCTGCGTCAGCTATACCAAGAAATACTTTAAACACGATGAACTAAAAAATAAGTATTTTGAGCGTGCTATCACCGCTGCCCAGCAAGAGCTGGAAATGATCGATAAAGCGTATTTGCGCGCTGGCTGGAAAAGCTGCATAGGCACATCCGGCACCATACGCAACATTATTCAAATTGCGCAAAATGACAGTGTTAAAGATACCGAAGGTCGGGTTTCTTTGTCGCAACTGACGCACTTAGTAAAAGTATGTTGTGATGCAGGTTCTCTGGACAAACTGCAAATTAGCCAAATGAGCGAAGATCGTAAGCCAGTATTTGCCGCTGGCTTAGCAATTTTGATTGCCATATTCAAAAGCTTGGATATCGATAGTATGGTGTTTTCGCCTGCTGCACTGCGCGAAGGGGTACTCTATGAGATGGAAGAGCAACTCACCCATCCAGATATACGTCAACGCTCAGCTGAAAGTGTGGCAACGCGCTACGACGTGGATATTGAGCAGGCTCGACGAGTACACAGTGTCACCATGGATATCTACCAAAATTGCAAAGACGATTGGAAGATAGCCAATAAAGAACTCAAGAGCATGCTCGGTTGGTCTGCTTTATTGCATGAGGTGGGTTTACAAATCAACACCCATGGCACGCAGCGTCATTCGGCTTACATTTTGCACAACATCGACTTACCTGGATTTAATCAAGAACAACAGAATTTAATGGCCACCTTGGTACGTTATTATCGTAAAAAAATTCGCCTTAATGATATTCCTGAGTTTACCCAGCACTCTGGGGAACGCGTCCATAAATTGATTGCTATTTTGCGTCTTGGTGCCCTGCTCAATATTAAACGTCAGGACGACATTCTGCCTAGCATTGACGTCAAGGTAAAAACCAATAGCATTCGCCTTTCCTTTCCCGATGGCTGGTTAGAGAATAAGCCTATTTTTAGTGCCGATCTGGCCAATGAAGCCCAGTACCTGCAAGCCTTAGGCTTAGAGCTGCGTTTTGCATAACGCCCCATTAGCACGAATAAATAGGCATTATAGTAAAAATGATAGCGATATCTATTTGATTTAGTTTGCATAACTCCTTGTAACTATTAACGAAAGTATCTTATAGTTTTGCGACTCATTCGCTAATACAGCGGAATGAGTGGGACCAAAAAATTGGTTTTTATATAACGTAATAACAAGGAAGATATAATGAAAGACGTACTCTTTTTCGACTCTATGCTCACCCCCAAAATCATCACCTTTGTATACTGGCTAATGTTAGCCGCAGCGGTTATATCAGGCGTGTCCGCTATGTTTACGACCTACGGGGGTGGTTTTTTTACTGGCGCAGGTATTTTGATTGCTGGGGTGATTGGTGCGCGTATATGGTGCGAATTGTTAATAGTGCTGTTCAAAATCCATGAAAACTTGAAAAAAATTGCCGACAAGCAAGATAGTCCTAACGAATTATAAGGACTCACTCACAACTGCCTAAGGGCAGTTGTTACTTTCATATTAATCTCAGGATATCCCCAATGCACGACCTATCCGCGCAAATTGCCTTCATTTTAGAAATAGATAAACTCAAAGCGGTATATCGTAAAACGATGGTCGAGGCCGATAGCAACCGTCACGAGAATAGCGCTGAGCATAGCTGGCATATTGCCATGCTGGCGCAAATAATGGCTGGTTACGCACAGCGTAAAATTGATATTTTACGGGTCACAAAAATGTTACTCATCCATGATATTGTCGAGATCGATGCCGGTGACCTTTTTGCCTTTGCTGATGAGCAAGATCATCAAGCCCAAGAACAAAAAGAACTCGCGGCCGCTAAGCGCATTTTTGGACTATTACCGCCAGAACTTGCCCTAGAAATGGGTAATTTATGGCATGAGTTTGAACAAGCACAAACCGCCGACGCTCAATTTGCCAAAGGCATGGACCGAGTGCTACCCGTATTGCAAAATATGAGTAATCAAGGTGGCAGTTGGAAGGCCAACAAGGTACAAAAAAGTCAGGTGCTTAAACGTAATCATTACCTAAAAGATATCGCCCCTAAGCTGTGGCAATATGTGCAACAAGAAGTAGAAATCGCAGTTGAAAAAGGCTGGTTATTAGACCGCTAACCCATGTCTTAAAACCTAGTCATTTTATTTTATTAGCGTCCCAAGTATAAATCGATTAAGCGGGCCAGTTCGTCTTGAAAGTGTTCTTCAAATTCGTCTAGCTCTTGCCCAAACACCCCCAAATATTGCATGGCTTTTAAATGATCTAAACGCTTATTATTCGTTTTGTACTCGGTCTCAGCTAAACTTTTATCGTAGCGTGGCACGATACGCCAACGCACGAAGTCGCTATGCAGGGTCGCAACCTGCTGTTTGGCAAACTTACAAAAACCTTCAATGTGCTCCACACCGTCTGGACCTAAACAACCCGGTTCCACTCTGAATGTTACTGTGAGTTTTTTGTACAATGGCAAGGGTAAAGATACTTGCATATCAAACGCACCATTTCCTTATAAATCAGATGATAAGCTTAAATTTACTTAAGATAACACGCGGTATGTGCCCGCTAACAACCCATTATATCAAGGCAACATTAGGTAAATCTACTAGGCAAACGTCTCGTAACATTATCTGTTGACCAGAAACAAAAAACCAAGCACTCGGCTTGGTTTTTAAACACAAAAATTAACGGCTGATTAGCTAACAGACGCCTGATAGATAGACTCAATTGCGTCATCTAACGTCGTATTAAACTCGTCATCAGACTGCTGAGCGCTCACACCCTCGGTCAGCGCCCGAGAAAAACTAGCAATAATGCCTTTGTTTTCAGCTAGGCGGCGGTTGGCTTCTTGACGGTGGTAACCACCCGATAAAGCAACCACTTTCAATACCTTAGGATGTTCAACCAATTCTTGATAGAAATTAACTTCAGCAGGTAAGGTTAATTTCAACATCACCAACTGATCTGTCCCTAATGCATCAAGTTCGGCTAAAAGAGCTGTTTTGAGCAGCGCCTCAGCTTGCGCTTTTTCAGGGCTATTAATATCAACTTCAGGCTCGATGATAGGCATCAAACCAGCGGCTAATATTTGCTTACCCACTTCAAATTGCTGCGCAGCGATGGCGTTGATACCGGCTTTATTGGCCAGCTTAACCACTGAGCGCATTTTGGTACCAAAAACATCTTGAGCATTCGCTTTTCCAAGCAGTTTATCTAGGTCTGTAATGGGTTTCATTAACTGAACCCCATCAGCCTCATCTAGCAGTCCTTTGTCTACTTTTAAGAAAGGAACAACGTTCTTCTCTTGCCAGAGGAAATGCGCAGATGACTTGCCGCCAATTTCACGGTCGAGTGTATTTTCAAACAAAATCGCGCCTAAGACGCGTTTACCATTAAAAGCAGGACTGGTCACAATTCGCGTACGCATCAAATGCACCTGAGTAAACATCTCGTCGTCATTCGTATACTGCGTCTCATCTACACCGTATAAGCCAAGAGCTTTGGGTGTGCTGCCTCCACTTTGGTCGAGCGCTGCGATAAATCCATTGTCGCTTTTTATTTTTGTTAGCATATCCAATTGTGCTTGTGATGCCATGTGCAACACTCCTTACTTGTGTTGTAAGCCGATGGGCATAACGGCTTGTAGGTTACAAAGGTTATTGAAAGCTTAGGCTTTTCTTATTATTAATTCTGTAAAAGGCGAATTATGCGCCCCGTGCCTCTAACATAGCGACAGCAGGTAGCTCTTTACCTTCTAGAAATTCTAAAAACGCTCCACCACCTGTGGAGATATAAGATATCTTATCCGCGATAGCATATTTGTCTACTGCTGCTAGCGTATCACCACCACCAGCAATAGAGAATGCATCACTGTGTGCGATAGCCATAGCAATCGCTTTAGTGCCCTCACCGAACTGATCAAATTCAAACACACCAACTGGACCATTCCATACTATTGTGCCGGCTTGTTTTATCAGTTCAGCCAGTTCAGCAGCCGTTTTTGGCCCGATATCGAAGATCATGTCGTCATCGGCCACATCAGCTACGGCTTTTAAGGTGGCTTGGGCTTGCTCTGAAAACGCTTTGCCAGTGACCACATCAACCGGTACTGGAATGTTTCCACCTGCCTCTTTGGCTGCGGCGAGTAAACGGTTCGCTTCTGGGATCAAATCCGCTTCATACAATGACTTACCTACATTATTACCCGTTGCGGCAATAAAGGTATTCGCAATACCGCCACCCACAATGAGTTGGTCAACTTTATTCGATAAGGCTTCTAGTACCGTTAGCTTGGTAGACACTTTAGAGCCGCCCACGATTGCCAGCATTGGACGTGCAGGGTTATGCAATGCTTTACCGAGTGCTTCTAATTCGCCAGCGAGCAAGGGACCCGCGCAAGCCACGGGGGCAAATTTACCCGCACCATGGGTTGATGCTTGGGCGCGGTGAGCCGTACCAAAAGCATCCATAACGTATACGTCACATAAGGCCGCATACTGTTTTGATAATATTTCGTCGTCCTTTTTTTCACCGACATTAAAGCGCACGTTTTCAAGGACCACTAACTCTCCTGTTTCCACGTCTACTCCATTTAGATAATCAGAGGCTAAGCGAACAGGACAATCCAATACATCATTTAAGTAATCAACTACTGGCTGCAAAGAAAATTCTTCTTCAAATTGCCCTTCGGTTGGTCGCCCAAGATGGGACATAACCATGACTTTTGCCCCTGCATTTAGCGCATGTTTTAAAGTGCCTAGGGACGCTTTAATACGCGCATCAGAGGTGACTTTACCACCTTTTACTGGCACGTTAAGATCCTGACGGATCAAAACGCGTTTTCCTGCTAAATCCAAATCAGTCATGTTGACTATTGACATATTTCCCCCATTTGACGTGTTAAAATGTGTGTTGCTCATTAAAAAAGGTCTTTATTCTATTCCTATTCTACATGCCTCAGCCGATGTATTTACATCCCAGCGTTCTAATGACTGGTACTGTTCAATGTCAGGCGATTCATAGTTTGCACGATATCGATCATGCGATTTGAGAACCCCCACTCATTGTCACACCATACCAGCAGCTTCACGAGCTGTTTGTGGCTGACCCGAGTTTGTGTACCGTCAACGATACAAGAATGAGCATCATGGTTAAAATCCACTGAGACTAAAGGTTCTTCTGTAAAATCTAAAATACCGTTCAAGCGGCCATTTTTGGCGGCTTTGAGCGCACGGTTAACGTCTTCGATACAAACCTGTGAATCCAAGGTCACACTTAAGTCCATTGCCGATACATTTATGGTCGGCACTCGCACGGCAATGGCTTCAAATTTGCCAGCAAACTTGGGTAATACCCGCTCTATGCCCCGTGCAAGTTTTGTATCAACCGGAATAATCGACTGACTCGCTGCCCGAGTTCGGCGTAAATCAGGATGATAGGCATCAATAACTTGTTGATCATGCATGGAAGAATGGATCGTGGTGATAGTTCCACTTGATACACTAAACGCTTCGTCAAGTACTTGAATTACTGGCACAATACAATTGGTAGTACAGGAACCTGCGGAGACGATCGTATCACTTGCCTTTAGGGTGTCATCGTTAATTCCGATGATAATGGTCGCGTCAACGTCTGGCCCACAGGGCTGAGAAAACAATACTTTTTTAGCACCTTGGGCTAAATGCTGCTCACCATGGCTACGTTCATTGTTCACTCCAGTGCATTCTAACACCACATCTATATCTAGCTCAGACCAAGGGAGGTCTTCAATATTAGGCAGCTGTAATAGAGTAATACGATCACCAGCAACCACTAGCTGTTGTTTGTCCAATAACACGGGGAAGCGAAAACGCCCGTGTGCGGTATCGTATTTTAATAAATGCGCTACGCCCTCAGGCTCAGCGAGTTCATTGATCGCCACAATTTGAATCTGTTTGTTTTGCCCTGTTTCGTATAACGCACGTAATACGTTGCGACCAACACGGCCAAACCCGTTTATTGCTATTCGTATCATCTTGCTCTTATTGAAAATTCATTCGTGATTATTTATTCACTAAAACAACTAAGGCGCTTAAAAGCGCCTTAGATTATAGTTTTATTGTTTCAACTGGAAGGCATTTCCTAACAATTCAATAAACCATGTGCCTTCTGGGCAACTGCATCCGCTGTAATACCGAAGTGTTTCAACAATACGCCGCCCGGTGCAGATTCGCCGAAGGTAGACATACCTACCACAGCGCCATCAAGACCAACGTATTTACTCCAGTAATCAACGTGCGCAGCTTCAACCGCAACACGAGCCTTAACGGCACGTGGTAATACTGCTTCACGATACGCTGCGTCTTGTTGATCGAAGACCGAGGTACTTGGCATTGACACAACACGAACCGCCACCCCTTTAGCACTGAGTTGTTCAGCTGCGTCCATAGCAACACCTACCTCAGAGCCGGTACCAATTAAGATAACTTGCGGTACACCATCACATTCTTTAAGAATGTAACCACCTTTAGCAACATTGGCTAATTGCTCTGCGTTACGAGCTTGAGCTGGCAAACCTTGACGGCTGAATACCAATGCACTTGGGCCATCCTTACGTTCTAGAGCTGACTTCCATGCGACAGCCGTTTCAGCGCCGTCACACGGACGCCAAGTCGTAAGGTTTGGTGTTAAACGTAAATTAGCAACTTGCTCAATCGGTTGATGAGTAGGACCATCTTCGCCTTGACCAATAGAGTCATGGGTATAAACGAAAATATTAGGTATGCCCATTAATGACGCCATACGTACAGCGTTACGTGCATATTCCATAAACATCAAGAAAGTAGCGCCGAACGGACGAAATCCACCGTGTAAACCAATACCGTTCATGATGCCGCTCATTCCGAACTCACGCACACCGTAGTACAGATAATTTCCATTTGCATCGTCTGCGCTTATACCCTTAGCGTTTGACCATAAGGTTAAATTAGAACCAGCCAAATCAGCTGAGCCGCCTAGAATTTCAGGCATGATTGCAGCGAACGCTTCAATGGAATTCTGTGATGCCTTACGGCTCGCTACGTTTTCGGCTTTCTCTTGCGATTGCTCAACAAAGGCTTGGGCTTTCTCTGCAAAATCAGCCGGTAAATCACCATTCAAGCGACGGGTTAATTCAGCAGCAAGTTCAGGGTGAGCGTTAGCGTAAGCAGAAAACTGTGCATTCCATGTTTCTTCTAATTCTGCGCCTGATGATTTAGCGTCCCAACCAGCATAGATATCAGCAGGGATTTCAAACGGCCCATGAGGCCACTTTAGGAATTCACGGGTCGCGGTAATTTCATCCGCTCCTAAAGGAGAACCGTGTGAATCATGGCTACCTGACTTATTAGGCGAACCAAAGCCGATCACTGTTTTACAACAGATAAGCGTAGGCTGTTTGGTATTCGCTTTCGCTGCTGCCACTGCTTCTTTAATCGCTTGCGGATCATGGCCATCAACACCGGCGATAACGTGCCAGCCATACGCTTCGAAACGTGCAGGCGTATTATCAGTGAACCAACCTTCTACATGGCCATCGATAGAAATACCATTGTCATCCCAGAATGCCACTAGCTTACCTAGACCTAAGGTCCCCGCTAATGAACTTGCTTCGTGGGAAATACCTTCCATCAAACAACCATCGCCTAAGAAGCAATAGGTGAAGTGATCGACGATATTGAATGTGTCTTGGTTAAACTGAGCGGCAAGCGTTTTTTCAGCAATGGCCATACCGACTGCATTACTGATACCTTGTCCAAGTGGACCGGTCGTGGTTTCAACGCCTGGTGCATAACCGTATTCTGGATGGCCTGGCGTTTTAGAATGCAACTGACGGAAGTTTTTCAATTCTTCGATGGGTAACTCGTAACCCGATAAATGCAAGAGAGAGTAAACTAACATCGAACCATGGCCGTTTGACATAATAAAGCGGTCGCGGTTTGCCCATTGTGGATTAGCAGGGTTGTGCTGTAAAAAATCGTTCCACAATACTTCGGCAATATCAGCCATGCCCATAGGGGCGCCTGGGTGTCCTGAATTAGCCTGTTGTACTGCATCCATACTAAGCGCACGAATAGCGTTAGCGAGTTGTTGACGTGAAGGCATGTGGTCTCCTGATTATGAGTTACTGGTTTACGGCCGCGAATAAGATTCCACAGTTGCGACCGATTTAGCTCTACATTCTGGCTTAGGCCTCGCCTAACTGCAACGACAAAACCTAACGAAACTCCATTTGTGATTGACTTTTTTTGTTGGAACGGTTGCTTTACGCCCAGCCGTTTGGACGTCTAGAAGTAAAGACTGGTATTTTTGATCTTAATCAGTAAAATGTCACTATATTGATTAGTATATTTTTTATTTAATAAGGATCCTACATGGCTAAGCATCTTTTTACCTCCGAGTCGGTATCCGAAGGGCACCCAGACAAAATCGCAGATCAAATATCTGATGCGGTACTTGATGCCATTCTCACCCAAGATCCCAAGGCTCGTGTGGCCTGCGAAACGTACGTAAAAACCGGCATGGTCATGGTAGGGGGTGAAGTTACCACAAATGCTTGGGTTGATATTGAAGAATTAACACGCAATACGATTCGCGAAATAGGCTATACCCATTCAGATATGGGCTTTGATGCCGATTCCTGCGCTGTGTTAAATGCCATAGGTAAACAATCCCCTGACATCAATCAAGGTGTTGACCGCACACGCCCTGAAGATCAAGGTGCTGGTGACCAAGGCTTAATGTTTGGCTACGCCAGTGACGAGACAGAAGTGTTGATGCCTGCTCCCGTCACTTATGCCCATCGTTTGGTTAAACGCCAAGCTGAGGTACGTAAAAGTGGCCAACTAGACTGGTTGCGTCCAGATGCAAAAAGCCAAGTTACATTCATTTATGAAGATAATGTACCTGTGGGCATCGATGCAGTGGTGTTATCCACTCAACATTGTGATTCTGTGACCACGGAACAATTACGCGAAGCAGTTATGGAAGAAATCATTAAACCCGTTCTTCCGGCTAAGTGGTTGACCGCGAATACTAAATATTTTATTAATCCCACTGGCCGTTTTGTGATCGGCGGTCCAATGGGAGATTGCGGATTAACTGGACGAAAAATTATCGTCGATACATACGGCGGCATGGCCCGTCACGGCGGCGGTGCGTTCTCTGGTAAAGATCCCTCTAAAGTTGACCGCAGTGCTGCCTATGCCGGACGCTATGTGGCAAAAAATATTGTCGCAGCGGGCCTTGCCAAACGCTGTGAAATTCAAGTGTCTTATGCAATTGGTGTGGCTGAGCCTACGTCTATCAATATCGAAACCTTTGGTACCGGTAAAATATCTGATGAAGCCTTAACGGCATTGGTTCGCGACCATTTTGAATTACGCCCTTATGGCTTGATCAAGATGCTTGATTTGGAACGTCCAATTTATCAGGCTACTGCAGCCTATGGCCACTTTGGTCGTGATGAGTTCCCATGGGAGAAAACAGATAAAGCGGAGGCGTTACGCGCCGCAGCTAATCTTTAACGCGCTGTGTTTGTTTTGAATTAGCAGCCTTAAACAAATAAAAACCGTATATTAATAAACGCATTGTGCCGACGCCCAATGCGTTTTTTTATGCCGAAGCCTAAGCGACTCACTTAACTGCATTGTGATAACAAGGTAGTATCCTCGTTATTATTAAATAAACTAATTCACGGGAACTACGCTATGCCATTTTCATTCAGTAAAGTGTTCACCGCCGTCTGCGTATCGACTCTGCTGCTCACTAGCTGTGCAAAATCGCCACTGGGGCGAAACCAGCTCAAACTTTATTCTTCGGATCAGTTGGCTAACATGGGTCAACAGACATTTGATGGTATGAAGTCTGAGCAAAAAGTATCGAAAACCCCTGTGGCCAATCAATTCGTTTCATGTGTCGCCGATGCGATCACCAAACATGTGCCTAAATCGGTTTTTGCCGGTGAATGGGAGCTTGTGGTTTTCGACGATCCCCAGGTGAATGCTTTCGCCCTACCCGGAGGGAAAATTGGCGTATATACCGGCTTACTCGATGTCGCTGAAAATCAAGATCAATTGGCTGCTGTTATTGGTCATGAAGTAGGCCATGTCATTGCTGAGCACGGTAATGAACGTATGTCGAGCAGTACGCTTATCGGCATAGGTATGGAAGCAACCAACCAATTGTTGCAGGCCAATCAAATTGCCAACAATAGTATGATTATGGCCGCTATTGGTATGGGAGTTCAGGTCGGTGTGCAGCTCCCCTTTAGCCGTACCCATGAAACCGAAGCAGACTTGATTGGCTTACAACTGATGGCCAAATCAGGCTTCAATCCACAGCAATCGGTTAATTTATGGCAGAACATGGCCAAAGCTAGCGGTGACAATCGCCAGCCCGAGTTATTGTCCACTCACCCTGCACCACAAAGTCGTATTGATAAGCTAAGCGAAAATATGGCTCCTGCCTTGAGCTTATATCGCCAAGCAAGCGACCGCCCTCAGTGCAAAAAATAACCCTCAGCGCTAAACCCATATATAAAAAATGCCGCTTAAAGCGGCATTTTTTAAATTACAGAAGGTTACTCTGGATCTTTGTGAAGGTGCACATCCATTTGTGGAAATGGAATAGATATCCCTTCTTCGTCAAAGCGCAATTTAACCGCTTCAGTAAAGTCGAATTTAACACCCCAATAATCAGCAGAGTTCACCCAAGGGCGAACAATGAAGTTTACGCTGCTATCAGCCAATTCAGAGACGGCTACTTTGGGTGCTGGGTCTTGCAAAATACGCGAGTCAGCCGCCACCATCTCTAACAATACTTCTTTAGCACGCCTTAGATCCGCATCATAACCAATGCCAACAACCATATCCACACGACGTGTTTCTTTAGCTGAATAATTGGTGATATTACCGCTATAAATACGGCCATTAGGGATAATAATCTCTTTGTTATCCCCACTGGTCATTACCGTGGTAAATATACTGATACTTTTGATTACTCCTGAAGCGCCACCTGCTTCAACAAAATCACCAGCTTTAAATGGACGGAATACTAACAACATAACACCCGCAGCGAAATTCTGTAGCGAGCCTTGTAAAGATAAACCGATAGCCAAACCCGCAGCACCTAATATGGCCACAAGTGAAGTGGTATCAACACCTAATTCGTTTAACGAAGCGATGATAACAAACAGCATTAATATTGCGTTTAATATCGCTTTAACAAAATCAACTAACATATCGTCATATTTAGAACGCTGCATTACCTTGCCAAACAAGTTAATGACTAAACCGACAACGATTTTACCGATAACATAAATCAAAATTGCCATAACGATATTGATTGACCAAGGGATCACATAGGTGTCGATCATTTGGGACATTTGCTCTGAGTCAAATTCAAACATGTATTTCTCCATATATTTCATTATTTTTTCGATGGTTACTCCTATTCCTCTAACCATCACGCCTAGCATAGCTGTGTACATGTTACTTAATATTACAGATCGATTAAATAACACAAAAACTGCACTTTTCAACGCAGGCTTAATATACCTGTAATTTTTAACAAATATATTATTTTTGCTTACAACTTTTGGCTACTACCTTTTAGTTGTAAGCCATAGGCAAAATCCGGTTGTTTTTTTGAACATCCAGTAACCTTGGTGATATACTTAACTGGTCGATTTGTTCTACTCGGCATAATATTTTTAAAGGAATTGAAAATGTTGCTACTCGTGATACTCGCTACTATCGTTGCAGTACTATTTGCTTACTCACTTTTTAAAGATACGGGTAAGAACACTAAATATGCACGCCAGGGAGCTAACGCCATAGCTCAGGCGTCATCAATAGATACTGGTAACGTAGCAGAAGTAAACTAAATCAAATACTCGATAGACTTGAACCCTCTATCGAGTATTGTTCTTCACTGAGTCATTGACTCATCCTTTGTCATGGTAAACCTTCCCAGATACAGAGATACCTTGGTACCATAGGGAAAACTGATCAATTGTTTAAACTATGCGAATTTCTAGAATTTACCATCCTGACACCCTTCATTCAGATCAAGAACTTGAATTAACCCCAGATGCTTGCAACCACGTAGCCAATGTTTTACGGGCAAAAGTAGGCCAACCAGTGGTGTTATTTAACGGTGATGGCAACGAGTATAGCGGCGAGTTTATCGATGTGTCCAAGCGTAAAGTACTGGTGCAAATTGACGCCAAACTCAGCATGAACCTTGAATCACCTCTGCCCATTCACCTTGGTCAAGGCGTGTCTCGCGGTGACCGAATGGATTTAGTGTTTCAGAAGTCAGTCGAGCTAGGGGTGACTGAAATTACCCCTCTTATCACCGAGCGTTGTGGGGTAAAGCTAGACGAACAACGCTGGCAAAAAAAACATGCCCAATGGCAAAAGATTATCATTGCCGCCTGTGAGCAATGCGGCCGTAATGTACTACCTACTTTGCATATGCCAACCGACTTTCAAAACTGGATAAATCAATCGACCCAAGCACTTCGTCTAACGTTACATCCCAGAGCCGACAAAAGTTTTCGTCATATCAATATTGGTAACCACGGCGTGAGGTTATTAATTGGTCCGGAAGGTGGTTTTTCTGATCAAGAACTTTACCAGACCGAGCAAGGCGGATATCAAACGGTGCAACTCGGCCCAAGAACATTACGCACCGAGACGGCTGCCATAACGGCTATTAGCGCGTTACAAGCTATTTACGGCGACCTTTAGCAATACTTTGCACATTTACTTGCATAAAAATCATACTATTTTGCTTATCTAGTAGCTGTACGTCCTGGTGAAAGGATCATGATGGCCAGAACATAGAATGAGATAGAACGAGATAGAGTGGCAAATTTGTACACATTTTTTTAGCCTAGTGACGATAATAACGACACGGGCTTGGGCATGCATATCAGCTACAACAAGTAGTTGAGCCGCCCAAAGGAACGGTGGAGCGCCACTCATCATCGACTAATAACGGTGTTCACGTTAAAATAAACATCCCGTTAGGCAAAGACTAATTTATTACTCTCAATGGCGACTCTATTCTCAAGTGTCATCTGCATATAAGCGAGGCCACCTACTCCTTGTAAAAACGGATCAAGTTGCGCTTTAGCCTGCACGTCATTTTGCTGATATGTATCCAGTACCCGTTGTAATTTGTACTGATGAAAGCTTGAAATAGCACGTTTTTCGCTTATCCCTCCAACAGAAAAACTATGTTCGCCGACAGTGCGCGGTATAAAGTGTTCTTGAGGGTGCTTTTGGCGCCACTGACTCAATGCCTCGGTAGTACTTTGCAACACGGGCCATAACTGCGCAAACATATCCGTTAGCAGTGGCAGTAACGTGTCAGGAATAGTGTCGTCAGCTAGGTACTCGCCTTCAGTCACATTAACTTGATTCATACGCTCAACCCAAGCAGCAACATTTGGTGCAATACGTTTCATTAAATTACCGGGCGCAGGATCACGGTATAAATGCGCGTAAAGTGGGCCCATCAAGCCAAAATCTCCCAGACTGGGCCGCCCACCCAACAGATAATCGTGCTGTGCAAAGTGACAGTTCAAATGGTGTAATACGGTATTTTCATACCAATCTTCAATGCTCGCAATGGAATGTTGTGTAATGCCTAAGATGGGCACAAACCCACTAAATTTTTTAGCTAATTTCTTACCAAAAAAAGCGCGAATAAAAGCAGGGGAATTGGGCGTCACCACACGACCAAACTCTTGATAAATGAAGGGAAAGTTATCTTTATTCCAACGATAATGCATAGCGGGGATCACCAACCATTCATCTCCCCACAAGGCAAATAGCTCACTCACCAAACGCTGTGTAGGGCGACTAGGTACCACACAGCGCTGGCTGTGCTCTGCCTCAATGTGGTCTATGATGCGCGCCGTATCTTGTAAAAATTGGCCGTCGGGCGTTTTAACAACCGGAATAAAAGTGACCCCGGTGTTAGGGCGGATCACATTTTTATATACCCCGATAGTGGATAATACTTCGGTAAAAGGCAGCTTTTTATAACGCAAATACGCCCGCAGTTTTCCGGTATAAAGTGAGACTTCTGAGCCATACAAGGTATACATATTAATCCGTTTTGAAACGATAGAGTATGGCTAGATTAATATTCTCTGCGGCAACGCACTATTTTGTTCAGTTATACCCACTGATAACTGCGTCAATATGCTCCCGTACCATAGGTTTGAACAACTCGCTATTAATGCTCACTCACGAATGATGTTAACGCTTCAAGCATCTTTTTATGTTGTGGATTGGCTTTTGGCACACTGCAAGGCAGAATTTCTGTTACTTGGCTTTCATCAAAATCCATTTGCTTAATTTGCGCGTCATTCACCACTACATCTGCGTGGCACACATCAAGTGCTTTAGGGAGCGCAAGTAACGTATTGTCACCTTTATTATACGCCATCAGTTGCTGCACGCCGGTTATAGGCGTGGTCACGTCAGCCTCGGAGTGCACAGCAAAAATCGGTAACGCTAATGGCCGTTTTTGCTGCATTAATTCACGCACGGAAAAAATCACATCGGTAAGTTGAAAAGCGGAGTAGCGCGCAACACTTGGATATTTAAATGGATTCGGTCCACTTGATTGATAGTCACCGTCTAACGTTTTAGCAAGCCACTTAATGCCCCATATTTTTGCCATCGTCTCAACACTTGAGTCCAATGCCAAGGCTCCTGAAAATAACAGCAACCCACTCGTTTCCCCTGGATGTTCCAATACATACTGGGCGGCAAGTGTACCGCCGGTGGAAAACCCACCGATATATATACTTTCACCAAAGTTTGGGGCGAGGGCGAGCATACTTTGAGTGTTTTTATGCCATCGGCTTGCGAGTGCCGGATCCTGCATATCTTGGTCGGCATCTTTCTTGCCGTGTCCAGGAAGGAGTGCCACCAGCACGTTATAGCCCTGCTCATATAAGCTTTGGGCAATAGACGTTAAGAAGAAGGGTGAATCACTTAAACCATGAAATAATACAAATACTTTTTGCGTCTTATGGCCATGATGCAATATGAAAGGCGCATTCCCGGCATTTTTTAATTGCCCAGAACACACACGATACTGATACTCAGGCTGCACGGGACAATTGATTATATCTCCCAACTCACGTTGGTACAGGGCGTTAAACTGCTCAAGGCCGGTCTCAATAGACGCATTAACTTGAAATGAGAGCAATAAAACATAAAAAGTGAGCAGTAATCGTTTAGAGAGCATGAGGTAGGCATCAGGACGGTTAATCTTGCGTCCATACTAGCTGGCAAGGCTAGTTATTGCTATGGCCGAATGACGGTTATCAACGAACAAGTCACTTAATTTTCTCACAGATACGAAAAAGGGCTAACAAAGTTAGCCCTTTCAAAACCTAATTTCTGCGCGAATTACTGGTTCAGAAATTCGGCTAAATCATCACTGCCACCAATGTGCTGGCCGTTGATGAAAACTTGAGGCCAAGTTTCACGGCCAGAAATCGCTTTCATACCGGTAAATGTGATTTCTTTACCCATGAGCAATTCTTCAAACTCATAACCTTTCTCTGTCAACAACGCTTTTGCTTTGGCACAGAACGGGCAACCAGGCTTAGTGAAGATAGCAGCTGGTGAAGGTTTGCGAGCATCCGGAGCGAGATATTCAAGCATAGTATCAGCATCAGATACTTCAAACGGGTCACCTGGTAAATCAGGCTCGATAAACATTTTGTCTACCACACCGTCTTTTACCAACATCGAGTAACGCCAGCTACGCTTACCAAAACCTAGGTCAGCTTTATCGACTAACAAACCCATACCATCAGTGAATTCGCAATTACCGTCTGGTAACAAACTCACATTCTGCGCTTCTTGGTCTTGAGCCCACGCGTTCATAACAAAGGTGTCATTTACTGACACACATACAATCTCATCGACGCCGTTAGCCTTAAATACTTTGGCTAGCTCATTATAACGAGGCAAGTGGGTTGACGAACATGTTGGGGTGAAGGCACCTGGTAATGAGAAAACAACTACGGTTTTACCCGCGAAGATTTCATCGCTAGTGCGTTTTTGCCACTCGTCATTCACACGAATAGGGAAAGTAACGCTAGGCACCTTTTGGCCTGTTTTATCTGCAAAATTTGGATTAGACATAATATCTCCAGTTGTTTAATGGGTGAATCGATTTGATGGAGCTAATATAGCGCAGCAGTAACAATATAATAAGTAATTAAAATCTATCAGCTAAATCGTTTAAAACGATTACAGCTAACTGCGTTTTAATTGACCGTCGGCCGTTATGAACCTCTCGATTTAATTATTAAAAAAATCATCTCCTTGCTGACTTAGCAAGGCTTCAATATCTTCTATATCAGGTAATTGTGACGTTTCAGCGTCTTTGGATGGGCCACAAGGAATAGTTTTCTGTTCATCAGCCCACTCGCCTAAATCGATAAGTTGACAGTTTTTACTGCAAAAAGGCCGAAATGGACTGGTGTCAGCCCACTCAACTGTTTTTTTACACGAAGGGCAATACACCTTCATTACGCGCTCCTTTTCTAAATTTTTAACACTAACAACAAGCAAGCTTACAGGTGACCAGCTCATCAACTGTGGTACTGCCTTGCATATTAGGTGTGAACAACATAAAGCGAATCGCATAACGATATTTATTACCACTTAACATGGGATAATATCCTTGGTCCGTAGCACTAATAACTCGGATCAATTCATTTTTATCTTCTGCAATACCTTGATGAAAGCCTTTAGGCGCCTCTACTGTCGTGAAACGTCCACGTTCACGTAAAAACGCCAAAATAATTTGTAAGCCTCGGTCGATCAAATTGATATCTGACATCCAGCCTTTAATGTCACCTTGGATCCGTTCGTGAGATTGTTGTAACCAATAATGCAAATTAGGCAAATCAAAACTGCAAGTACCACCTGGCATTGAAAATCGCTGACGGATCGCCGCCAAAAAACGGTCTTCTTTTAATTCTGAACCAAATTTTTTGGCGCCTTTAAGTTCTTCACGTAAACGCAAAATCTGCTGCAAAGCAGACTGCAACGCGTCGTTATCAATATTTGGATGCTGAGACCATAAAACCAAATTTTTCTCATGGGCTTCAACGTCTTTTAAAACATCCGTGCGCAAATCTAAGCGCTCAAGCAAATCTAAAAGGGTGAATAAAGACGATAGAAAATGGATATATTGCCAATTTTCGGTGGCATGCTTCACTTGTATTAGCTGTTGAAAAAGTTGCTCGAGGCGCAGATATGTTCTGACCTTTTCGTTGAGCGGAAATTCATAAATGGCTTGGGGCATTACTCTCTCAAAGTTAGATGAAAATGGGTATGAAAAAAAGACGTAAACACTTTGACAATAAAAACGGCAAATTGTTTGTAATTAAATTAGATTGATCTCTGCCGCACGATTAAACCCGTCGTTAACACGCTTCAATTGAAGACTAGACCTGAGCAGCATAACCTAGGTATTTGTGATGAAGACGAGAAATTTGCACTGTCAACGCACTTTCATCGCCGCTATTATCTATCACGTCATCAGCAACCTCAAGTCGTTGTTGGCGACTTGCTTGTGATGCCATAATTGAACGGATCAGCGCTTCATCGGCATCATCACGTGCCATGCTGCGCGCCAACTGACTGGCTTCTGGTACATCTACAATCAATACTCGGTCGACATTTTTGTAACTGCCGTTTTCAACCAATAACGGTACACTCAACATGCAATAAGATGACGTTGCGCTGATCGTTTGGCGCAGAGTTTCCTGCCTAATCAATGGATGTAGCAACTGATTTAACCACTGCTTCGCCTGCTCATCACTGAAGATTATTTGTCTAAGCGCGCGACGATTAAGACATTGTCCTTGGTCTAAAATATCTGGCCCGAACTTTTCAACGATTGCGCGTAAGCCTTCAGTACCTTGGGCAACGACATCTCTGGCAATGACATCTGCGTCGATAATATCCACACCCAATTTAGCAAACGCATTGGTTACCGTAGTTTTCCCACTGCCAATACCGCCACTAACACCCACAACGTATTTACTCATAATAATGACTCATAGCCCCACCCACTGCCAATATTGTGCAGCGAACCAATCTCCGTATAACAAGGTTAACCAGCCTGCTATTGCCAAATAGGGACCAAACGGTATCGCCTGCCCCTTATCTTTGCCCTGCACAGTCAATATAGCCATGCCGATAATCGCCCCCACCAAGGAGGACAACAAAATCACTATGGGGAGATACTGCCAGCCTATCCAGGCACCAAGCGCGGCGAGTAATTTAAAATCACCATAGCCCATGCCTTCTTTACCCGTGAGTAATTTGAACCCCCAGTAAACTGACCATAGGCTTAAGTAGCCTGCAACCGCACCTATGATAGCATCAGCACTGGTGACCGCTGGGTTGACGATACTAAACAGCAGACCAATCCATAACAAAGGCAGGGTAAGTTGGTCAGGCAATAACATGGTATCCACATCGATAAAAATAAGGGCCACCAGCAACCACGTCAGTAACACCCCAGCTAACGCTGAAACTGAATAGCCAAAATGCCAAGCAATCCATACGCAACTTAATGCGGTAATTAGCTCAACCAGAGGATAGCGAATTGCTATGCGATTATGGCATTGGCTACATTGGCCTTTTAGCACCAGCCAGCTAATGACAGGAATATTCTCCCATGCACGAATTTTATGCTGGCATTTGGGACAGGTGGAATCAGGTTTAACCAAATTAAATTCAGTTAATTGTGCACTTTGTTCATCAGACGCAAAATGCGCCTGATAATCGGCCTTCCAACTGCGTTCCATCATGATAGGTAAACGGTATATCACCACATTGAGAAAGCTACCCACCATCAAACTGACAACAAAAACAACACTGAGGAAAAATGCGGGGGAGTCAGCCATAAGCTGAAAAATTGCGTCCATTGGGGTGAGCTTTTAAAGGCGATTAATGGCCGCTAGCTTGCCAGAAAAGCAAGAGCGAAACTAGACCTTAGGCGGTATTCTTAGCAAGGTTTAACACAGTATCAGGGTTACACCACATTACCCATTTCAAAGATAGGCAAATACATGGCAACAATTAAACCACCGATAACCACGCCCAATACGGCCATGATCATGGGCTCAAGCAAACTGGTGAGGCCATCCACCATGTCGTCCACTTCAGCTTCATAAATGGTAGCAATCTTACTCAGCATATCATCCACTGCGCCCGCTTCTTCGCCGATCGCCACCATTTGCGTGACCATATCTGGAAAAACTGCCGTGGCGCGCATTGCCGTATTCATTTGCGTACCGCCAGCGACTTCTTTTTTAACGAATAATATCGCATCCCTAAAAACCGCATTACCAGAGGCTCCGGCGGCGGAATCCAACGCGCCGATAAGGGGTACACCTGCGGCAAACGTGGTGGCTAACGTGCGGCTGAATCGCGCCACGGATGCTTTTTTTAAGATCTGGCCGATGACCGGAATTTTCAGTAACTTACCGTCGAGAAAGTCTCGTAACCGTTTTGATTTTTTGTAGGTTTTGCCAAACATGATACTGGCCACCACTAAACCAGCGCCGACAAATAAACCATATTCCTGCAGGAATCTAGAGATCCCCAATACAAACTGCGTAAAGGCGGGTAACTCAGCACCAAAGCTGCTGAAAATTTCTTCAAATTGCGGTACCACAAAAATCAATAATATGGTGGTCACGATAAATGCCACCACGATCACTGCCACTGGGTAAAACATGGCTTTCTTAATTTTCGACTTTAAGGCCTCTGCTTTCTCTTTATAGATGGCGATACGGTCATAAATGGTTTCAAGGGCACCCGATTGCTCACCGGTAGACACCAGATCGCAATATAAATCATCGAATTGATCGGGATGTTTGCGCAGCGCCACAGACAGTGGATTACCGGCTTTCACTTCGCCGCCAATGTCACCGAGCATTTTGCGCATGTTTGGGTTGTTATGGCCGGTGGCAATCATGTCTATCGTTTGGATCAGGGTGACACCCGCGCTAAGCATGGTGGCGATCTGCCGGGAAATAATACTGATATCAACGGCTTTGATTTTTTGTCCGCCAAATAACGGCTTGGCCAGCTTTTTGACTTTTTTAGCGGAAACGCCCTGACGGCGTAATAGGTTCTTGGCCTCTAATACCGATACCGCGCTGATCTCCCCTTTAACGGTTTGACCTTTACGATTGGCGCCGCTCCAAACAAAGGTAGTGGTAGCTTTGGGCATAGGGCACTCTCTTAAATGAAAAAGCCCAGCAAGAAAGGCTGGGCATGAAATCGATTCGCTAGTTGATTAACACAAGTTAGCGTCAGTACAGCCACCTGTTGCAGCCCAGTTCACCGCGCCATTTGCAACAGTACCAGTTAAAACATAGGTTTCAAGAGCAGATACACCAGATTGCACATTAGCAGCGGGGGTTACAGTAATGATATAAGCTGCAGCATCACCGGTGATGGCAATCGTGTTTACCAAATCTGGTGCTGTCCAACCAGCTTGAATAGCGATGCCTGTACAATCAGCCGGAATGCCGGTTTGCACACAAATTTCAACCGCTTTTTTAGCAGGACCTGCCGCTGAAACCACTTCACTAAAGCCCGCTTTAGCGGTGTAAGTTTGATAAGCAGGCAGAGCAATCATGGCCAAAATACCTATGATGGCAACCACTATCATTAATTCAATTAGGGTAAAGCCGCTTTGTTTTTTTGTTGCCACTGTATTCTTGTCAGTTGTGTTCATTTAGCTCTCCTGCACTTGCACGGTGCATGTCTTGTTAAGTTAGGCCCTAGTCACGATTTTGTAACAAGGCGTGTTGCTAATTCCAGTTCAGTATAGAACGCCCCGCCCAACTGACAAGTATGCAGGGCTATACCTAGGTGTATGAAAACGGTAACTTAACTATTCAGCACGTCTTTTGGCTAATGAAACACAGGTGTAACAAAAATTAACCGACTACCCGCAAGGATAAATCGATGGCTTGCACATGTTTGGTGAGTGCGCCGCTAGAAATATAATCCACTCCCACCTTAGCTAACTCGGCAATACGTTCTTTGGTGATATTACCTGACACTTCTAATTTGCTAATCCCCTTGGTTAAGGCAACTGCTGCGTGGGTATCAGCTAACGAGAAATTATCCAGCATAATGATGTCAGCTTTAGCATCGAGTGCTTGTTTAAGCTCATCAAGGTTCTCTACTTCCACTTCCACCGGAATAGTCGGGTGCATCTCGCGCGCTTTTCCTATTGCCTTAGCGATAGAGCCACAGGCTAAAATGTGATTCTCTTTAATAAGGTAGGCGTCAAACAGTCCGATACGATGATTTTTACCTCCACCACAGGTGACGGCATATTTTTGCGCTAAACGCATGCCGGGTAGCGTCTTACGCGTATCAAGCAACTTAGTTTTACTATCGCCTAACGCTTGTACATAGTCAGCGACCACAGTGGCAGTGCCAGACAATGTCTGCAAAAAATTTAACGCGGTACGTTCAGCGGTTAATATCACCCGGGCATTACCTGAGATATGACACAAAACGGTGTCCGCTTTTACATGCTGAGCATCTTCTACATACCAAGTGATTTTGGTACTCTCATCAAGATGTAAAAAGGTTGCGTCGACCCACGCTTTACCGGCAATAACACAATCTTCACGGGTGATGATATTCACCTTGATATGCTGAACTTCAGGAATAAGATTTGCGGTGATATCGCCCATAGCGCAATTTGCACCGCCTAAATCTTCCAATAATGCTGCTTGAACAGCGTCTTGAATTGCTTGTTGTAACATGGTCACTCTTTAATAAATTAGATTCTAAGAAATTAGCCAACACTTATTCGCTGCGCAGAATAAGACGATCCCCTCGCTGAGCGAATTCTACTTGTTTCAAGGCACTCATCCCAAGCAAAATTTCATTGCCCATCATGCCTGGATTTAAATGCGCCGTTACATCTCGTAGCACAATGCCACCAATTTGAAGTTCATCAATTAGGGTACGGGCGACTTGTAACCGTCCGTTTGCGGTTTGTACCCAAACAGACCGACCCGGTTTTAAGCCAAGCGTGGGTCCCAATTGGCTAGGAATAGACACATTAGTTGCCCCAGTATCGAGCATGAACACCACAGGCTGAGCATTAATTAAACCACTCGTCACATAATGCCCATAGCGATTTTGCTGCAACTGGACCTCTACCCGCTCTCCCCTTGTCTGGCTATGGGGCTGAGAATTTGGATTCAGCTGCTCAGCCAATTGCTTGTGGAATAATAAGGTTAATAAACCCAAGCCCGCCGCCCAAGCGAGTATTAACATCCATTTACCCATGGGGTTATTATTTGGCTCAACAGCCTGCTGCGGTCCATCTTTTGACATATTCAATTCGACTTTTACTGTGTGACGTTAAATAATACCAACCTCACTGAGATTTAACAGGGGCGCTGTGTTGTCATCACCATTACTTAGCCAAATGCCTATTAACACACGAATTGAGCAACATAGAGTTAGCACTGCTCGGCACATCACCACCACCCATAAAGATGAACGCGCGGACCCACAAGACATATCGTTATTGGTGATCCACAATATATCCTTACCCCCAAATCAATTTGGAAATAACTATATAGATGATTTTTTCGAGGGAAAATTGGCTGCTGATGCCCACCCTTATTTCAACGAAATCCACAGGATGCGTGTTTCTGCTCACTGTGTGATTAAACGTGATGGTGAAATTGTCCAATTTGTGCCTTTTAATCAACGCGCCTGGCACGCGGGTTTATCCAGTTTTCAAGGTCGCTCAAAATGCAACGACTATGCAATTGGCATTGAATTGGAAGGTGCCGACCATATTCCCTATACGGATATCCAGTACAAGGTGCTTACTCAGCTAACTAATGCCATTATGCAGGCTTATCCAAAAATAACCCTTGGCCGGATAGTAGGACACAATGACATTGCCCCTGGGCGAAAAACCGATCCAGGACATGTCTTCGATTGGCCCCGGTTAAGACAAAGCTTAACGCCAGTTAAAAGCCTATAATAAAAACGATAACAACGAGGAAAAAAGCATGACATTAATCAGTTTATTGCTGGTGCTGTTTGTGGAGCGCGTGACAACTAAGTCCCGTTACTGGCAGGCGGATTTTTACAGTGCCAAATATCTAGACCGCTGGCAAAAGCGTGACTGGTTATCCAGTGATACCTCTTGGATATGGCTAATGCTTATTATTATCCTGCCGCCAATTCTTATCTTTTGTGTGCTTACGTTTGCTATCGGGCAAATTATCGCCTTCATTGTTAGCACTGCGATCCTTATGGTCTGTGTAGGCTGTCCAAGTATTCGTGCAACCTATAAATGTTATTTACAAGCCGCCAACCGTGGCGATATGGAGGCCTGTGATTTATATGCTGACCAGATTATTGAAAACGGTCAAAGTCCTGGGACGTTCGGGCAAAATTTAGTTTGGCAAAACTATCGTCATTACGCTGCGGTTGCTTTATTTTTTGTTCTGTTAGGCGCCCCAGGGGCGGTACTGTACGTACTAGCACGCGCAGTACAAACGCGTATCGGTCAAGAAAACCACAGCGCCGCTAACATTATGCATATACTTGATTGGCTACCCGTGCGTATTACTGCGTTAGGTTTCTTACTGGTTGGGCATTTTTCCCGCGCTATGCCCATTTGGTTAGGACATTTTTTAACGCCTGGAATACCTGCCAAGAAATTATTGGTCGATGTATCCAGAGCCGCAGAGGAAGTGGAGCCAGATGAACTCAATTGCACCGAAGAGCCCTGTACTCTGGTTCGCCTCGCTAAACGCAATATCCTATTTTTAATGGCCATTATTTCTGGATTAACCCTAGTCGGTTGGCTTAATTAACACCTCAGACCAGTCAACCTGATTCGGCTTAATCACCCGCAATTTGGGTTGTCTGTCAGCTTTTTTTTACTTTATTCAGCGCCTTTAAAGCAAATAGACATTTACCCAATTGCAATACTGCTCTAAGCTATTGGGCTAATTGGTCTTACCAATTGTCCAATTTGCATGTTTTGCTTCCAAGCATGCGGTTTTAAAAGACAGGAGTGGTTACACGACATGCAGCATGTTCGTACAAAAAAATTGTCCGATGAAATAATGGAACAAATTGAATCCATGTTGATAGACGGCACTTTTCTTTCTGGACAAAAAATGCCCTCAGAGCGCGAATTAGCGCTCAAGTTTGCCGTGTCACGCCCCTCCGTTCGAGAAGCCATTCAAAAACTGGAAGCCAAAGGACTCGTTGAGCGCAAGCAAGGCGGCGGAACATTTGTAAAACGCCGGATGAATACCTTGGTCACTGACCCGTTGATGGCCCTACTAACGACCCGGCCAGAAACCCAATTTGATTTACTGGAATTTCGTCACGCACTCGAGGGAATGGCAGCTTATTACGCTGCTCTACGAGGACAGCAAAGTGATTACGATGCCCTGCAAGATGCACTGTCAAACTTACCCAGTGCCGCACAGCAAAGTGATCATAGTCGAGAAGCAGAAGCACTGGTTGAGTTTTATCTGACTATGGCTGTCGCAGCTCATAACGTAGTGTTATTACATGTAATGCGCAGCTTTCAGGCATTGCTCAAAGATAACATTCACCGTAACTTGGTTTTTTTATCTGCTTATCCAGATGCCCAGTGCATGATTAATTCGCAGCGTAAAAATATCGTACAAGCAATTATCAAACGCGATCCTGAACAGGCCCGTGAAGCGAGTAACGAACACCTTGCATACATAGAAAAAACCTTGTTAGACATCAATCGACAAGACATGCGTATGCAAAGAGCGTTGCGCAGAATAGAAGTAAAAGAGTAGTCGCTTTAAGTAAACAATGAATCGCTTTTCGGTTCCAGTTAGCGCGGTATGAGTACGACTGAAATGAAAAGTAAATTTAATAAACAACTTTAAATATAGGAGAGCACCATGGCTGATATGATGCATCCGGATGTGGATCCACAAGAAACGCAAGAATGGTTAGATTCCCTTGACGCAGTATTAGAAGAGGAAGGCATTGACCGTGCCCACTATTTGCTTGAAAGCTTAATAGAAAAAGCCCGTCGCAGTGGTGCTCACTTGCCCTATGACGCGACCACAGCTTATATCAATACGATCCCCGCAGGCCAAGAGCCAACCATGCCTGGCGATCAAACGATTGAAGCGAAAATCCGTAATGCCATCCGTTGGAATGCAATGATGATGGTGCTTCGCGGCTCTAAAAAAGATTTAGAGCTGGGCGGTCATATTTCAAGTTTTGCCTCATCAGCCATGCTGTATGACGTAGGTTTCAACCATTTTTTCCGTGCTCCTAACGAAAAAGACGGTGGTGATTTCCTCTTCGTTCAAGGCCATGTATCACCAGGTATTTATTCTCGCGCCTTCATCGAAGGACGTCTGAGCGAAGACCAACTTGATGGCTTCCGTCAAGAAGTTGATGGTAAAGGTATATCGTCTTACCCACACCCTAAATTGATGCCTGATTTTTGGCAATTCCCTACTGTATCAATGGGCTTAGGGCCGATGCAGGCCATTTATCTTGCTCGTTTCCTAAAATACCTCACTAGCCGTGGTTTGAAAGACTGTTCAGATCAGCGCGTTTGGTGCTTTATGGGAGATGGCGAAGTAGATGAGCCAGAAAGCTTAGGTGCTATCGGCCTTGCATCACGTGAAGGATTAGACAATCTAACGTTCGTTATCAACTGTAACTTGCAACGTTTAGACGGTCCGGTGCGTGGTAACGGCAAAATCATCCAAGAACTCGAAGGTACCTTCCGCGGCGCTGGCTGGGAAGTATTGAAAGTCATTTGGGGTCGCTACTGGGATCCACTATTGGCCCGGGACTCTTCAGGCAAATTACTTGACGTCATGAACGAAACCGTTGATGGCGAGTATCAGAATTACAAAGCAAAAGGTGGGGCTTACACCCGTGAGAACTTCTTCGGTAAGTATCCTGAGTTAAAAGAAATGGTGTCAAACATGTCAGATGATGACATTTGGCGCTTGAACCGTGGCGGTCACGATCCTGTTAAAGTATACGCGGCATACAAACGTGCAACGGAAACTAAAGGTCGTCCTCAGGTTATCCTAGCTAAAACTGTTAAAGGTTATGGTATGGGTGCAGCCGGCGAAGGTAAAAACATCGCTCACAACGTTAAGAAAATGGACGTTGAGTCAGTGCGTGAATATCGAGATCGTTTCAATATCCCTGTGGCAGATGAAGATGTGGCGAGCTTGCCTTACTTCAAGTTTGCTGAAGACAGCGAAGAAATGAAGTATTTGCGTGCCCGTCGTGACTCACTTCATGGCTATATGCCGGTACGTTTGGCAAAAAGCACTGAAGATCTGCCTGCGCCATCACTTAAAGCGTTTGAAGCCATTACCAAAGGCTCAGGGGATCGTGAAATATCGACTACCATGGCGTTTGTACGCGTATTGACGGTAATGCTTAAAGATAAAAAAGTCGGCTCTCGCGTTGTGCCTATCATTCCGGATGAAGCACGTACCTTTGGTATGGAAGGCTTATTTCGTCAAGTAGGTATTTACTCCAACGGCGGTCAAAAATACGTTCCTCAAGATAAAGACCAAGTGGCTTATTATCGTGAAGACGAAAAAGGTCAAGTACTGCAAGAAGGTATCAATGAGTTAGGTGCCATGGCGTCTTTCGTTGCTGCGGGTACATCATACTCGACTAACGATTTACCCATGATACCGGTATATATCTACTACTCCATGTTCGGTTTCCAACGTGTTGGTGACATGGCATGGGCAGCGGGTGATAGCCAAACTCGTGGTTTCTTAGTTGGTGGTACAGCGGGCAGAACCACGCTTAATGGCGAAGGTTTACAGCACCAAGACGGACACAGCCACATTCAAGCTGCTTTGATCCCTAACTGTGTGTCGTATGACCCAACCTACGGCTATGAAATTGCCGTGATCGTGCAAGACGGCATGCGTCGTATGTTCGAAGAACAAGAAAACGTGTTCTATTACCTTACCGTCATGAACGAAAACTACGTGCAGCCAGCATTGCCTGACAATGTGACTGAAGGGATCGTAAAAGGTATTTACAAACTTGAACATCAAGGCAATGCCAACAACAAGAAGAAAGTCAAACTTCTTGGCTCTGGTACCATTCTTGAACAAGTACGTGAAGCTGCTAAGATTTTGCATGAAAAATACTCAGTCGCTTCTGAAGTGTATAGCGTGACCTCTTTCAACGAGCTAGGCCGTGACGGTGTTGACTGCGAACACTTCAACTTGCTTAACCCTGAAAAAGACCAACGTGTACCTTATATCACTAAGGTTTTGAACGACGGTTTTGACGGCCCAACTATTGCCGCCACGGATTACATCAAAAGCTATGTAGACCAAGTACGTGCTTTTGTTCCTGGTCAATATAAAGTGTTAGGCACTGACGGTTTCGGACGTTCAGATAGCCGTGAAAATTTACGTCATCATTTCGAAGTAGATGCTAAATTTGTGGTGATTGCCGCACTTCGTGAGTTGGTTACTGCTGGCGATATCGACAAAAAAGTGTTGGTCGATGCAATTGCAGAGTTTGGCATTGACCAAAACAAAATTAACCCGCTTTACGCATAACCATTGAGGATTAAATCAAAATGTCAGATATGAAAGATGTATTGGTACCCGATGTTGGTGGCGACGAAGTAGAAGTCATTGAAGTCCTCGTCGCCGTTGGCGACGAGGTCGAGGCAGAAGCGTCACTTATCACGGTAGAAAGCGACAAGGCAAGCATGGATATTCCTGCTCCTTTCGCCGGTAAAATCAGCGATATCTCGGTTAAAGTTGGTGATAAAATCGGCCAAGACCAGCTCATTATGAAAATGTCTAGTGGCGCCAGTGCACCACAGGAAGAGAAAGCGCCTGAACCCGCTAAAGAAGAGAAAAAATCTTCACCCGCGGCGAAGCAAGACGCCCCTGCCTCCTCTTCAGCTGCTCAGGTCATTGAAGTGGCTGTGCCTGACATCGGTGGCGACACCGATGTTGAGGTTATCGAAGTCTTGGTTGCCGTGGGCGATAAGATTGAAGAAGAAACAGGTCTTGTTACCCTTGAGACTGATAAAGCGACGATGGATGTACCGTCACCTAAAGCTGGTGTGGTTAAAGAAATCAAGCTAAGTACAGGTGATAAAGTATCTGAGGGCACTTTGGTATTGTTATTAGAAGTAGCTGGTAGCGCATCAAGTGAAGCTGAGTCTGCGCCCCAAGCGCAATCAGCACCTGCTCAGCAAGAAAGCCAAGCTGAAAGTGCACCTGCAGAGCAAGAAGAACAAGCCTCTGGAGAGCCAGAAACAATTGAAGTAACGGTTCCCGATATCGGTGGTGACACGGATGTTGAAGTGATCGAAGTATTAGTGGCCGTAGGTGATAAAATCGAAGAAGAAACCGGTTTAATCACCCTTGAAACTGATAAAGCGACCATGGACGTACCCGCCCCTAAAGCCGGTGTCGTCAAAGAACTGAAAATCAATGTAGGTGATAAAGTATCAGAAGGTTCGATCGTGTTGCTGTTAGAAGTTGCTGGCAGTGCTCCTAAAGCCGCGCCTAAAGCGGCTCAGAAAACCTCTGAGCCAAAAGCTGCACAAACCGCCGCTCCACAGAACACACCTAAATCTGCACCTGTACCACATCATCCGTCAGCGGGTGAACGTGGTAAAGCAGGTAAAGTTCATGCTTCGCCCTCAGTACGCCGCGTTGCCCGTGAATTTGGTGTTGATTTAACCTTGGTTAAAGGCACTGGACCGAAAAACCGCGTGCTTAAAGAAGACGTTCAGTCTTTCGTTAAGTACGAGTTATCACGTCCGAAAATGACAGCCGGATCATCCGTAAGCAATGGCGGCGGCGGTTTACAAGTTCTAGCGCCACCTAAAGTAGATTTTAGCAAGTTTGGTGAAGTGGAAGAAATTCCATTAACACGCATCCAGAAAATCTCGGGTCCAAACTTACATCGTAACTGGGTCACGATTCCTCACGTTACCCAATTCGAAGAAGCTGACATCACCGATATGGAAGCCTTCCGCAAACAGCAGAATGCGGTGGCTGAGAAGAAAAAGCTTGGTTTTAAAATTACCCCATTGGTATTCATGATCAAAGCTGTGGCGGATGCGCTTAGAGCTTACCCTGTGTTCAATTCGTCATTATCTGCATCAGGTGAGAGCTTGATACAGAAGAAGTATTACCATGTGGGTATTGCGGTAGAAACACCTAATGGCTTAGTCGTTCCGGTTGTGCGTGATGTTGACCAGAAAGGTATTTATGAGCTATCAAAAGAATTGATGGAAATCAGCATAAAGGCCCGTGATGGCAAATTAAAAGGCACCGACATGCAAGGTAGTTGTTTCACTATATCTAGCCTTGGCGGAATTGGCGGCACTGCATTTACCCCTATTGTAAATGCCCCAGACGTCGCCATATTAGGTGTGTCCAAAAGTGAAATGAAGCCGAAATGGAACGGTAAAGACTTTGAACCAAGGCTAATGCTGCCTTTATCTCTGTCTTACGATCACCGAGTCATTGATGGTGCAGTTGCTGCACGATTTGCGGTTCACTTAAGTAAAGTCTTAGGTGATTTGCGTGAAATGTTACTGTAACGAACAGCTAGGCGATAATGGATAAAAAGTTATCGCCTTTTCTTTGCTAACCTGACTCTGGCTAGGTAGAATTTCGCCGAGTCTGGAAGAAAATCAATAGATTGAGGTCAAAATGAGTGAAATTAAAACTCAGTTGGTAGTGCTTGGTGCGGGCCCTGGTGGTTATTCCGCAGCTTTCCGTGCAGCCGACTTAGGTATCGAAACAGTAATAGTTGATGTAAATAGCAAGCTAGGTGGAGTTTGCTTGAACGTGGGTTGTATTCCTTCCAAGGCATTGCTTCACGTAGCAAAAGTCATTGAAGAGGCAAAATCATTGTCTGCTCATGGCGTCGACTTTGGCGAGCCAAAGTTTGATTTAGACAAAATTCGTGACTGGAAAGACAGCGTTGTTGATAAACTAACAAGCGGTCTGGCTGGCATGTCTAAAATGCGTAAAGTTAAACATGTTCAAGGCTATGGCAAATTCACTGGTAGCAATACCCTTGAAGTTGAAGGCGAAGACGGTAAAACCACTATCTCTTTTGATAACGCGATTATTGCCGCTGGTTCAGAGCCAGTTAGCTTGCCTTTCATCCCTCAAGATGATCCCCGTGTAATCGACTCAACTGGCGCGCTAGAGATGAAAGATATCCCTGGTAAAATGTTAGTATTGGGTGGCGGTATTATCGGTCTTGAAATGGGAACGGTATACAGTGCTCTAGGCACTAAAATTGACGTGGTTGAGTTCTTGGATCAATTGGTTCCAGCGGCTGACAAAGACATCGTTAAAGTTTACCAAAAAACCGTTAAAGACAAATTCAACATCATGCTTGAAACCAAAGTCACTGGGGTTGAAGCAAAAGATGACGGTTTGTATGTAACCTTTGAAGGTAAACAAGCCCCAGCAGAGCCGGTTAAATACGATAAAGTATTAGTGGCTGTGGGTCGTCGTCCTAACGGTAAGTTAGTTGATGCTGACAAGGCAGGCGTAACCGTTGATGAGCGTGGCTTTATCAATGTTGACAAGCAAATGCGCACCAACGTAAGCAATATTTTTGCTATCGGTGATTTGGTTGGTCAGCCCATGCTTGCGCATAAAGCGGTTCATGAAGGCCATGTTGCTGCCGAAGTTATCTCTGGTATGAAGCACTACTTCGATCCTAAATGCATTCCATCTGTTGCCTACACTGAGCCAGAAATGGCATGGGTTGGTTTGACCGAGAAAGAAGCCAAAGAACAGGGCGTTAGCTATGAAACAGCCAGCTTCCCTTGGGCTGCTTCTGGCCGCGCAATTGCGTCAGCTGCAACCAACGGTATGACTAAGCTAATTTTTGACAAAGACACTCACCGTGTAATAGGTGGTGCGATTGTGGGAACCAATGCTGGTGAAATGCTAGGTGAAATCGGTTTAGCGATTGAAATGGGCGCCGATGCAGAAGATATTGCATTAACTATTCATGCTCACCCTACATTGAATGAGTCTATCGGTTTAGCCGCAGAAATGTACGAAGGTAGCATTACGGATTTACCTAACCCAAAAGCGAAGAAGAAAAAGTAATTATTACTTAACAACTTCCACGCTGTATAAAAAAAAGGGTCTATCAGGCCCTTTTTTATTGCCCGCCCATCAGAAAATATTAGCTTTATCTCGGTAAAATACGTTGAAATGCCTAGATTGTCTGCTAAATCACCTAGGTTACAAATTTTCACACTTATTCACGCAAGGGTTTTGCACTTACCTTGAGTTGTCATTAGACTGCTGGCTGCCTAAACGACAGAATGAAAGTGAGTACACCTCCCTAACGGTACTTTAGGCATAAATGTGTATCATCGCTTCACAAGGAAAAATATGAAAAAGTTATCAATAGTGGCAATGAGTGTGTGCATTGCTTTAGGTCTAAGCGCCTGTAGCCCAGCGCCAGAGAAGACATCAGAAACCAAACAAGACATCACTAAAGTCGCGACTAAAAAAGCCCCAGAGCTCTCAGGTATCGATTTAACGGCTGTTGATGAAACAGTTCGTCCCCAAGACGATTTGTTCCGCCATGTAAATGGTAACTGGTTAGAAAGTACTGAAATTCCTGGCGACAAATCAACTTACGGTGTATTCAACGTTTTATACGATAACACCCAAGAAAACCTTAAGACCCTTATCCAAGAAGCCGCTGATACCGATGCGAAATCTGGCTCTAACACGCAAAAATTAGGCGACATGTACAACAGTTACATGAACGTTGAGCGTGCCAATGAGCTCGGGCTTTCTCCTTTACAAGCTGAGCTGGATAGCATCAAAAACATCAATGACATGAAACAAGTGTCAGCTAAGTTTGGTGAGCTGTATACCAAGGGTATTGGCGGGATTTTTAACTTTTACGTATCTCCTGATGCAAAAAATCCTGATGTGGTGGGTATGTATTTAGTACAAGGCGGCTTGACTCTACCGGATCGCGATTATTACAGCAAAGACGACGAAAAATTCGTCAAGTTTCGTCAAGCAACTCAGCAATATATGGCAGATCTATTAAGCACAGCGGGGGTCACTAATCCTGAGCAAGCCGCCAGTGATTTGATGGACTTGGAAAAAGACATAGCATCTAAACATATTTCACGTGTGGAAAGTCGAGACGCAGAAAAGAATTACAACAAACGCAGTGCTGAGCAAGTGTCCGCCCTTATGGGCAGTAGCTTTGATTGGCAGGCTTACGCCAAAGCAAGTGGTGTAGACGGTGCGAAAGATATCATAGTTCGCAACATGCCGTACTTTGAAGCAGTGGGTGAAATTTACGCCAATCATGACGTACAAGTATGGAAAAACTACCTTACATACAATCTCGTCGATGCGTACGCGTCACGTTTAAATGAAGAACTAGTTAACCTACATTTTGACTTTCACTCAAAAACACTCAATGGTATTCCGGAACAGCAGCCTCGCTGGAAGCGTGCAGTCGCAGCAACCAGCAGCGTATTAGGTGAAGTACTGGGTCAACAGTATGTTGAGCGTCACTTTACTCCTGAAGCGAAACAAAAAATGGACGAGCTGGTAAAGAACCTAACCAAAGCCTACGGCGAAAGCATTGACCAATTAGATTGGATGACGCCGGAAACCAAAAAAGCTGCTCGGGAAAAACTAGCACAATTCACCCCAAAAATCGGCTACCCAGATAAATGGCGCAGCTATGATGATTTAACAATTAAAGCAGATGACTTAGTGGGTAATTACATTCGCTACTTCGAGTTTGATCACGCAGTGGATGTAGCTAAAATTGGCAAGCCCGTTGATAAGGCCGATTGGGGCATGACACCGCAAACGATTAATGCCTACTACAGCCCAGTGCGCAACGAAATTGTCTTCCCAGCCGGTATTTTACAATCTCCGTTTTTCGATATGACCGCAGACGATGCCGTTAACTACGGCGCCATCGGTGCTGTTATCGGTCACGAGATTGGTCACGGCTTTGATGATCAAGGCTCTAAATACGATGGCAAAGGCAACTTGCGTAGTTGGTGGAGTGATGAAGACCGCAGCGCGTTTGATATTTTGGGCAAGAAACTGGTTGCTCAATTTGATGCTTTCGAACCGATCCCTGGTCAACATGTTAACGGTGAACTGACCCTAGGTGAGAATATTGGTGATTTGGCGGGCGTAACCATTGGCTATAAGGCTTATCACCTATCCCTTGGGAATGAGGAAGGTAAAGTCATTGACGGCCTAACAGGTAATCAACGTTTCTTTATGGGTTACGCTCAAGTCTGGCGTAGCAAAATGCGTGAAGATGCACTGCGCGCCCGTTTGCTTAGCGACCCCCACTCTCCTGGCGAATATCGCGTTAACGGTATAGTCGGCAACGTGGACGCTTTTTATCAAGCATTCGACGTGAAAGAAGGCGACAAGATGTATTTGAAGCCGGAAGATCGCGTTAAAATCTGGTAATACCGACGATTGCTAGAAGCCACTAAATAACGCCACGAAAGCCAACTGAGATCGATCATCTTAGTTGGCTTTTTTTTACCCACGGGCAAATCAGAGGCAAATAGCCCTTAATCGTTAGCAGTACCATTTTCGCTCGGCTCGACGTAAACTTTGAGCAGTCGACCAATAGAGGTTTCCCCGTGCAGCAACTCGAAATATTCCACATAGAAAGCCCTTGTATTGGTGTATGCCAATCGGGTTCTCGCGGATATTGTTTAGGCTGCTATCGCTCAAGAGAAGAGCGATTACATTGGGTGAATCTAGATGATCAGGTTAAAAGCAAAATTGTCAAAGCCTGCGCACTGCGAAAAAAACGGGCATTCGCGCGCAAACGCAGCCAGGAATCAAGCATAACAATCGGACCCATCCAAGGTGATTTACTGGATTAGCGCCATTAGCGGACCTGCTTTAGCCCGTCGTATTTACGATTCAAGTCACTTGCCGACAAGGCGAGTTCGGCAATATCATCGATAATTACTGGCCATAATTGAAATGGCAGGGTATGACCCATCCCGCTATGGATACGTAGTTTCGCACCCGGAATGGCATTAGCAGTAGCATACGCATTACTGACAGGCAGCATAGGATCTGCATCACCGTGTATTACCAAAGTAGGTAACATGAGCTGACTTAAGGCCAATGTTCGGTCTTTTGCAGCCAAAATAGCAGCAAACTGACGCAGCACACCTTGGGGGTTAAGCCCTCTATCGAACGCTTGATTCATTAATTTCGACGTCTGCAAAAAGTCGAAGCTATAAAAGTGCCCATGCAAGGTACGCCAAAAATCGATTCCTCTAGCAATACACGTATCTCTTTCCTTTGGCATAGGCTTGAGAAGTTTGCGCAAAACTTCTGTTGTGGGTTTGTGCAGATTTTTATTTCCGTTACTGGACATAATAGACGTTAAACTCAAAACTTTTTGCGGGTGATGAATAGCCAATATCTGCGCTATCATCCCCCCATAGACGCGCCAACAATATGTGCCTTTGGCACATTTAAACGCGCCATTAAGTTAACAACATCATCTGCCATATCAAGCAATGTGTAGGGGATAGGTACGTGAGCACCAAACAATCCACTAGCAGCAAGTTGCAGTAAACTTGGGGTAAGCTTATCGGCGATATATGTGCTTTCACCAGCGTCTCTATTGTCAAACCGAATCACCCAGAACCCGCGTTCTGCAAGTAACTGACAAAACCCGTCTTCCCAAAAGATGCGTTGGGCACCTAAGTCCATTATGAGGAATAGCGGGACGTTGGTTCGTGCACCAAAGGTATCGTATGCTAAACGAATCAAAGTAGTCGGGCTATGACGCGCATCTGGCAAAGTATGCAACATGAAAAATAATCACCTAGTTAAACATTCGTCAGTTATGGCTAATAAGAACAGCCTTAGTTCCCGTGAATGAGCATTATGTTCCAGCGGATTAAAATAGTGCAGTTTAAGCTATTTTTAACTGCCATATTGCGTTTGGACAACAAGATATTGGACGTAGTCGAGCGTCGCAATAATAGTCCTTGGGAAGTTTATTTGAATACAGTACGATGAACTACGGTAGATCGCGTCCAAATAGCCGAAAGTATGAGTTTTGAGGCGGGTTTAGAGATGCATTTAACAATTCAGTTAGCTATACTGCGCTGCATTGCCTTTTATCTACCCATCATGTTTCGAAGAATAATGCTCAGATACCTAATTTTGCTGGCTCTGTGTTTCCCCTGCCATGCACAAATAAACATTATGCGTTCTCTCTATATGTCTGACAGCACGGGGGCGCTTCCCCATTCAGGTAGCAACATTTCAGCTACAGGTGAGTTGGGTTACCTGTATAACAAAGGTAACACCAATTCATCTAGCATTAACGCAAAGTTTAATATCAGCCACGAACTTGAAAAATGGAGTTATCAGGCGATTGCAAATACCCGTTACAAAACCTCAAAAGAAGCGGATGACGGCCAAGCGCATAATGTGACTACCGCCCAGAAGAATTTCATTTCAACCCAGATTGATTTCAAGCTTGCTTCCCCCGACGAACGTATATTTATATACGCCGAATACGAAAACGACCGCTTCGATATCTATGATTATCAAACTCTAGTTGCCAGCGGTTGGAGCGAACGCCTATGGCGAGACGAATTCAGTGAGTTTAAATATAGCGTGGGGCCGGGTTATGCCCTCGCAGAAGCAAGCGATGATGAACAGAATGACGACCTTCAAGGGGTGATCTTAAGAGCGGCACTTGAATACACATTGGAAATTTCAAAATCCGCCCAGTTTCGCCAGTTTATCAGTACAGAATCGGATCCTGAATATACAAAAACCAAATCGGAAACATCTCTGTCTACCAAGATATTTGGCTCACTGGCCATGAAGCTGTCATTTATTATGGAACACAATAGCAACGCGGAAATTAGCCAAGAGAGCTTAGATACGGAAACTGCCGTCACCCTCGTTTACCAATTTTTTTAATTCGCCATTGCCTTAACAAAATTAATATTTAACTTTCAAATCAAGGATATTTTATGAAAAAAACGCTCGTTGTCGCCGGAATTCTGTTAACCGGAAATGCTTTTGCTCAAGAAGAAGTCAAACCATTCACAATGGATGGTGAATTTGGCTTTATCGCGACGTCAGGCAACACTGAGACAACGTCCATCAAAGCTAAGCTTGCGGCCCACCATGAACTGGAGCAATGGAGTAACGATTTCTTGATAGAAGGCCTATATAAAAAAGACGATGTGACCCTGACTGACGGCAGCAGCGAGTCACAAACTACGGCACAAAAGTATTTCTTATCTGGTCAAGGTAATTACAAGCTAGCCAACCCTGATCATCGTCTGTTCGCCTTCGCGTCATATGAAGATGACCGTTTCAGTAGCTTTAACTATCAATCAACCGTTGCGGCGGGTTGGAGCCAAAAGTTGTGGGACAATGAAACCACCAAATTTGAATACAGTGTAGGTCCAGGTTATTCATTTGCTGAAACCGCCGAAGGTGAAGATGCAGACAGCTTCATTGTTCGTGGCGCATTAGGCTTCAATTGGAAAATATCTGATACGGCAACATTCAAGCAGATAATGAGTACTGAGGTGGGTGAAGACAATACTAAATCTAAATCAGAAACGTCCTTGTCAGCTAAAATAAACAGCTCTTTGTCCATGAAGCTTTCTTTGACCTTCGATCACAACTCGAACGTGACAGAGGATACAGAGAAACTTGATACCCAGACAGCTGCCACCATAGTTTATACGTTCTTCTAAACGACCAGCGATAAACAAACGTTCAAAAAAACGGCAACTTAGGTTGCCGTTTTTGTACCTATTACATTGAATAGAATACTCAACGCCACCTAAACTGCACTACCGCTAATGTTTGCTGCTGATCTTGTTGCGGGGATTCACCTAAGGTCGAACGAATATCGGCTTGGTTACGATTAACATGTTGTTCTAATCCGAGCTGCCAATTGGCATTGATAGTATAGCGCCACGCGAGCGTTACCCCCCTGCCATTGGAATTGTTCATATCCATAGGGAATATATCGTCCTCGCGTACTTTGAAGTCATCATACCGTAGGCTTATTCGGTGTGCTGCGAACTTATGGCTATACATTAGATACCAGGCGTCAAAGTTAATATAAACAAAGCGTTGCCCCATGGCGCTGCTGCCTGTTAACCACTGAGCAATCAGCCTAGCATCCGATGTGAAATCATGGGAGAACGCCAATGAGTGAAATTTTGTCCGCCATGCATATAAACGCTGATGATTCACCACATTTGGATCTGCTTGATTATCATAAAAGTAATAACGCAGCTGAGTACGTTGATAATAACTAAGGTGCGTTCCCAGATAAAAGCCGATGCGGCCGTCTAGTTCATGGAACGGTTCAACATAGGAAGGGTGAAAAATACCGTTGGGATCATTTACCGAGGGATAGTCAGCGAAGTTCACCCTGTCGTTGTGTAGACTTTGCCGGTCGTGCATAGCGAACCCACGCCAACTAAGCACTGTGCCTAAGGTGTCATTACCTTTAAATAAACCGCCTGTTACCTCCCAGGATAATGGACTACGCCTGCTTCGCCCGGCACTATATAACGATGCCTCAACACCTGCGACGCGCAGCTCCTCGCCAATCCAACTGTTAATAGCAGATTGGGTATAAGTGTAAGGAGATAACCAACCGATATCGACATTTTCTAATGACATGCGAGGATAAAAGAACCCGCCTCTGGCTTTAAAACGCGTATGACTATTGGAAAGCGGTTTGTAGCGGATAACAGCCTGCGTTACACCCAGATGTTGCTCACCCTGTTGATATACATTTGCAACAACGTTATAAGACACGCTAGAGGCAAGTTTTCCTTGCACGTTCAGCAAGCTTTGCTGCAAGTTCAAACTGTCATTTTGATAGGCAAGGATCCCCGTGCCCCGTTCCAACCAAGGTGTTAAGTCATCGGCTTTAACAAGATTCACTTGAACCAGTCCGCTAACTTGTTGCGCATTCAGCGCGGATTGCCCCATCAATAACGCTAAAAATCCTAATGTTATTCGGCTAAATAACACCTTGCTCATGAAGCTAAGCCATTCCGGGAAAAGTTCTCATACCAAAGCGTTAATGCCTCAGCGGGCAGCGCTTTTGTCAAATAGTAGCCCTGGGCTTTGGTACAACCGACTTCACGCAGAAACTCCAGGGTCGCTAAGTCCTCTACTCCTTCAGCAACCGTCGTTAAGCCTAAATTTTGCGCTAAGCTCACTAAGGTTTTAACCATCACCCTGTCTTCTTGATTTTGTGCTAGGTCAAGTACAAATGCTTTATCAATTTTGAGTTCATCGACGGGCATTTTTTTTAACTGGGCCATGGACGAATATCCCGTTCCAAAATCATCAATAGACAAGCTAATACCCATGGTCCTTAAGGTATTTAATGCCTTAAGAGCATTTTTTGCATCACTCATCACTGCGCTTTCAGTGACTTCCATGGTTAACGCACTGGCGGGAATATCAAACTCACGGAGTAACTCAGCAATACTTGACGGCAGTGACATATCAACTAAATCAATGGCCGAAATATTGACGGCAACGCCAAAATGATAACCATCATTACGCCAATTTTTCAGCTGCTGGCAAGCGGTTCTTAACGCCCATTGCGTCACATGACGAATTGCCCCTGTTTGCTCAGCTAAGGGAATAAAATCATCTGGCGGGACAAAGCCATGCACTGGGTGATACCAGCGAATAAGGCATTCGAGGGTTTCGATTTCTCCCTTGTCAATGGACAACTTTGGCTGATAATGCAATTCAAGTTGTCCTTCAGCCAATGCGCCTTTGAGCTCTGACATCAAGCTTAGCCGTACCACTGAATGTTTATTTAACGCTTTGCTGTAGAGTGCAAAATGATTGTGCTGATCTTTACAGCTATACATGGCGATGTCCGCACACTGCATTAAACCCTGCAAAGATTGAGCATGTTGGGGATAAAGCGCAATGCCAATGGAACAATCGACATCCAACACCACATTCTCAATTTTAAATGCTTGCTCAAACACTTGGCTTAGCTGGTAAGCGGCATCTTCAGGACTTAAATCTGGTGTTTGATGACACACCAGTGCGTATTCATCCCCACCGAGTCGTGCGCAAAAACCGCTGTTGTGAGCGTAATTATGCAAACGCCTAGCAATTTCAATTAACAATTCATCACCTAGATCATGGCCCAAGGTATCGTTTATGTCTTTGAACCTGTCTACATCGAACATTAACACCATTAACTGACAATCAGGTTTCTGACTGATCATGTCACTGATGTGGTTAGAAAATTGGATCCTATTGGGTATATTCGTTAGCTCATCAAAGTAAGCTAAATGATGGATCTGCTCTTCTCTGTCTTTAATACCCTGTTGCATTTCCCCAAACGCACTAGACAGGCTTTCTACTTCTAAGGTGTTAGCACTAGGAAAAGTATCTACATACTCGCCAGCTCGCATTCTGCGGGCGGCACCAATCAGTTGATGCAGGGGTTTGGTTACTTCTCTGGACAATAACGTTGCGCCAAGTAAACCCAGTGCTGCCGCCGCTAATAAAATGAAGACTAATTGTCCGATTAAACTTTGGCTCGAGAGAAACGCGTCATCTTCATCAGTTGATAAAATCGCGAAAACAGCAGTATTGTTCCAGGCTCCCATTTCTACTGCGCTGTATATAATATTGGCCGATGACAGTGATAGTCGATGTAATCCCTGAGCGAGCGCTATTTCACTCAACATGGCGTTATCGCTAAATGGTGTGCTTTGAGTCGCCCCCAGTAATAACCCTTTATCTAAACTAATAAGCGAGATTTGCATATTTGTCAGATCAACTAAGTGTTGAGAAAATAAATTTTTGGCTTTGACGCCCATGACAACCCAAGCATTTATTTGCGTAGAGTTTTCCACAAAACGCACGGCTGTCGCGCGCATAAGATAGTACTGCCCTTGGTATTCATACCAATGGAGCTCAGGAGTGGAAAAGAGTGGCGCATTTATGCTGCTATGTGAGGCGTCGGACGAACTGACCAAAAGCGAAAGATCCGGGCCTAAGACCCAATAAATATCAGCGCCCAAACGACTTTGGTAGTTCATCATCGCTGACTGTAACGAATGTTGATCATCTTCCGCGGTGGCAATCAGCTGCTTAATACTAAAGTCTTTCGCTAACGTGTTCATGCCATTATCTAAAGCATTAGCGCGGTTTTGCAGGTTATCCCCCACGACACTCGCCGATGTTTGTATGTGACTGAGTAATTGAGCACTTGAATGTTTATACGTTGCGCGCTGCACAAAATACAAGGTGACGAGCACGATGATGGTCAGTAACAAAAGGAAAATAAAAGACATTCGCATTTGTAAGGATGTCTTCAAAAACGTTTTACCCTTACTCATAATCACCGAATTCATTATCACTGCTTTCATAGGCATTTACGTCTGGAAGCAAAGCCGATGGCACTGTCATTGTTACCTGCTTATCACCTTGAATAGACACCTTAAGGTAAAATGACTCCGGCTTATCACTAATACGCGAGTGCCACGCATTTAGTGCGTATTCGCCATCGGGTAATGTCACACTGGCCTTACCTAATGCATCCGTTTGAGAAAAGTATGGGGTATCCACAACATAAATATAACCAAGCATCCAATCATGCACATTGCAGCCGAGTTCAACCACCCCGGCCTTCTCAAACATCAGCGGGTTAGCTCGCAACCCTTTATATAACTCAAGTTCAAATACTTTGGCCGCTGAAAACGAGTAAACATGATGTTGAATTGAATCAGAATTAGGGAAGCTAACCTGTGTATTGCGTTGTACTGCAAGGATATGCGGATGGAACTGAGTATTGACCTGATCCATAATGGAAATGCTATCGGCAGAAGCAAGTGGAGACTGCCCATTAGGTATTAAATAAACAACAACGTTAGGCAAGGCATTTTGTTGTTTATCCACAACCGTGACCTCTATGTTACCGGCATAACTCATAGAACTCATTATGCTCAGCAATATACTTAGGTTGATTTTACTCACTACCACCTCAATTTTTTAACAAATACTAACCGACTTTTAATCAATCTGTAAAAAATGTTTGTATGACGATATTGCTGCCTGCCGTGACAACAAGATTACACTAAAAACCACTCAACCTTTGTTCATCACCTTAGGCTTCCCCAGTTAAACTGGCGAGAACCCGCTTCGCCTCATCTGATTGCGGCGGATGTCCGTACTCAATAATTTCTTCCAACAGCTCAGTGGCTGATTCGGTTTCGCCTATTTCAATATAGGCATGCGCTAAATCAAGCTTAGCGCCAAAACCATCATCACTATCCACATCCACGTGATCCACATCACCTTGTGCACCAGAAAACTCGCCCATTACAGAGTCCAGATCTAAGGCTTTTTCGGGCAGTGGGTCAGCAGTGAGACTATCATTAAGCAAATCATCAACATCTAAGAAGTCACGATCTTGTTCGTCAGTATCATCCAGATCACTCTCTTGCAATAAGGTGGCGATATCCACTGCACCATCAACGTCTTTCCCTGCTTGCTTATTCGCTGATTGACCAGCCTCAGCACTTAAATTTTGTGCTAAATCGTCGTCTAGATCATCATCCAAACTTTGCAACATGTCATCAAAAGAAGCCGACGCTAGGTCTTCAAAGACCTCTTTATCATCGTCGTCAACATCGTTTAGCCAATCCCCAAGCTCAGGAAAGTCATCTAACTCCTTGTTTTTTGGCGCGGCGGAAGACGTAGGTGATTGACCGTCATTCGTTTTTTCATCGTCTAAAACAAAATTTTGTAACGCATTTTCCAATTCGTCGTCGTCAAAATCAGCCAACGCATTAATATCTGCTAAATCAAGCTCGCTTTTTGCCGATTCGTCCTTCGCACCCTCAAACTCTGGTGGGATATCAGCCTGATCCGTCGGTTCATTGTCAAACTCGGCTAATGCCTGCTCTAGCGCATCATCCGTTATCTGAGAATTGTCCGGTGAAATAAACTCAAGATCATCATCTTCTATGTCGAACTCAGAAGCGCCAGCGTCATCCTCAACTTCAGGCTCTGAGGCTAAATTATCCTTAGCGTCTACTGCTGATGAGTCTGCACCTTGTTCATCAATTACATGCGTGTCCTGCCCAGACGTTGCGCTATCGTCCTCACCCGTAAGCTCTGAGGCTAGGCTCTCGTTAGCCTCTTCAGTTGAAGTGTCGCTTTCTTGTTCATCTATGACTGGCGTATCATGCTCAGACGTTGCGGCTTCTTCCTCACCCGCAAGCTCTGCAGCTAGGCTATCGTTAGCCTCTTCAGTTGAAATGTCGTCTTCTGGCTCATCAGTGGCAGACGAGTCTTGCTCAAAGGCCGCTGTTTCATCTTCATCTGCAGGCTCCGACGGCAAATTCTCACTATCGCCGAGCGCTGAAATGTCATCTTCTTGCTCATCGGTTTCTGACGTGCCTTGCTTAGAGGCCGCAGTT